>Ga0153915_10004065_pt1 | contig 13451 bp, 8 predicted proteins | sample Opewatmetagenome_2_FD_107003 | JGI IMG/M metagenome (GOLD analysis project Ga0153915, IMG submission 107003) | Freshwater wetland microbial communities from Ohio, USA - Open water 3 Core 3 Depth 3 metaG | ecosystem: Environmental > Aquatic > Freshwater > Wetlands | place: USA: Ohio, Lake Erie... | reverse complement strand
TAAAGCAGGATGATGCCCAGGCTGATCGTGAACCCGCTGGTGCGGCCGCCCTTCTTCGTCGATATCCCCAGCGGGATGCCGACGAGGACAAAAACGAAGCAGACAAAGGGAAGGGCGAACTTCTTGTGGATCTCGACCCAGTGGGAACGCCATTCCCGGCCTTTCATCTGGAGCCTGAAGTCGATCTCTTTTCGCCGGGCCTCGGCGGCCGACCCGGTGTCCGCGGCTGAGGCCAGCTTTTTCGCTTCGGCTTCAAACCCGGCCCGCTCGGCCCGGATCTCCTCCACCCCGAGCCGAAGCTCGCCGATGTCCTTCTCCCTGACCCGCTTCTCGCTCGAGTACTGGGCAAAGAGGCTCTCGACGTTGATCTCCTCCTCGATCCTGTCGAAGAGGGTGAGGCTGTAGCGTTCCGGCTCGGAAAGAGGCACGGTGTGCACGGCTCCATTGAAAAGCTCGAGCGTCGCCCGCTTGGCGTCGGGATAAAAATTGAGCCGGCCGGTCCGGGCGAAGATCGCCCGCGGCTCGTTCCGGTCCTGGGAAAGGTAGACGAAGATATTCTGCCAGCGGTTGTCGGAGGTGATGTCCTGGATAAAAAGGACCGTTTGCGGGATGGATTCGTTGAACTCCCGCGGGTTGATCTTGAATTGGACCTTGGACAGGACAGAACGAGTCAACGTCTGGACCCACTTGTAGTTGGCCCTAGGCGCGAGGTAAAGGGTCAAGGCTGAGGTGACGAGCCAGCCCAAGAAGGCGAAAACGAAAACGGGCCAGAGAAGGCGGGAGTTGCGTATGCCCAGGGTCCGGAAGGCGACGACCTCGGAGTCCGAGGACAGGCGGCTTAGCCCAGCCAGGATGCCCATGAGAACCGACATGGGGATGGCGAAGGCCAGGACGGCCGGGATGAGGTAGATGAAGATCAGGGCGACCGCCTCGAACGAGACCCCCCTGGCGATGAAAAGCTCGGAGAGGAGGAAGACCTGGTTCATCAACAGGACGAAGGAATAGACGAGCAGACCGATGAAAAAGGGGGGAAAGATCTCCTTGAGCAGGTAGCGGTCGAAGAACTTGAGCATCCCGCTCATTTATAGCAAAAATGAGCGGACGATTCAAAAAAAATGGGCAGGCCCCCAAGAACGGAGTCCGCCAGAAGAAGGGGCGGTTATCTCAGGCCGAAGGCGTATTTGAAAACAACGGAGTCGGGATGGCGGAAAGCTCCAAGGGAAACCTTGACAGCGTTTGAGCTTTTCGCCTATGCTTCCTTACAAAGGCCGGAGGGCCGAATGTCACCGGGAGGCAGTCCGGCACAGATAAAAGCGCATTTCTGTCTTTTCGCCCCGGAAAGATATTCAAAAGAAAGCGAGGATCCAACAAATGAGAGAAACGGACAACGTCTATCGCGATCTCCAGAGACACCTCGACAAACAGGCCGTTGGTTTCCCGGCCACCAAGTCCGGCGCTGAGATCCGCATCCTGAAACGGATATTCGACCCGGAAGAAGCGAAGTTGGCCCTGACCTTAAGTTACGAGCCCCGCTCTTTGCAGGAGATCTTCGAAACCGTCAAGCCAGGCGATATGGAGCTTGGGGAGCTGGGAATAATGCTGGAGAGAATGGTGCTGAAGGGAGGCATCGGGCGCAGCCTCAAAGAAAACACCGCCTATTATTACACCACGCCCTTTGTGGTCGGCATGTATGAATGGCAATTGGGCAACCTGACGGCCGAACTTCTGGAGGATTTCGACCCCTATCTGACCAGCCGGGACTTCGGGTTGGCGATGCTGAGCACGAAATTGCCCCAGATGAGGACCATTCCGGTCGAAAAGAGCATCCCGATCGGCCGTCACGTAACGACATACGACAACCTCAGAGAAATCATCAACGGGCATGAGGGGCCTATCGGGATCAATGAATGCATCTGCCGGAAAAGGTCCCGCCTAAAAGGGAAGCCATGTCAAAAGACCTCGCGCCTGGAGACCTGCATGTGTTTGGGCGAGTGGGCCAAGGACGCGATAAAGGCGGGAGTTTCCAGGCAAGTAAGCCGGACCGAAGCTCTCGAAATCGCCAGGCTAAACGAGGCGGAAGGCCTGGTGCTTCAACCATCGAACGACCAAAAAGTGGAATTCATCTGCGCTTGCTGCGGGTGCTGCTGCGGTATGCTAGGCATGCAGAAAATGCTGCCCAAGCCGGTCGACTTCTGGGCGACAAACTTCTATGCCACCGTTGACACGGAAGTTTGCACCGGCTGCGGAACCTGCGCCAAGAGATGCCAGGTGAATGCCGCCCGCCTCGACGAAAAAGCCGGGGTTTCCAGGATCGACCTGGACCGTTGCATCGGCTGCGGCAACTGTGTGACATCTTGTCCGGCAGGAGCAATAACCCTAACCAAGAAAGAGAAGGAGACTGTTCCGCCGGAGGACAGGGAGATCCTCTACAAAGTGATCGCCGAGAACAGGCCGGGAACATGGGGCAAAATAAAACTCATGGCCCGCCTGGTCTTGAAACAGTGACGGCGCCGCCGGCGGCTAGCATCACGGCCCATCCGGCAGGATCCGGTAATCCTTCTGATAGCGGACCGCGGAGGGCAGCACTGTGGTCACTTTATCTGGCGAGCCTCTTAGTGACAAGTTCCACGGGCCACGGACAGGCCGAAAAACGTGTCGCTTGACTCGCTCCAGGGGACGGCCTATATATAGGGCGTGACCAAAAGGGAATTTGCGCAGCGGGTATGGAATGGCAAGGAGGATGTCCTCGAGCCGTTTCTCGATTCCCTGAATAAGGCCAAAGTCCGGTTCTGTGTTATTGGGGGACTCGCCGTCAACGCCTACACCGAGCCCGTCGTCAGCCTGGACCTCGATATCGTCGTGTCGGCTCCGCAATTCCCGGAGTTCACCGGTCTGCTGCCCAGGGGAGCCAAGACCAGGAAATTCGCCCATAGCCTGAATATCGAATTACCGGGGTCCGATATCCGTATCCAGGTTCAGACCGACCCGCGCTACCAGGCCTTCCTGCGCCGTGCGCGTAAGAAATCCATTCTGGGCTATGAGCTGCCCGTCGCCCGCCTCCAAGATGTGCTCCAGGGCAAGATTTGGGCAGCGCTGGATGAATCGAGACGGCCGAGTAAGCGCCAAAAGGACCTTGCGGACATCCTCAGGCTAATCGAATTCAAGAAAGACCTTGCCGCTCTCCTCCCTCCAGCGCTGAAAAGGAAACTGGTGCACTAGAGTAGCCGACCATCCGCCGGCTGTCCGGACACACCGTCTCCCTTTTTGACAGAGCCCATCGGGATGTCCAACGACCCTCAGCTGGCCGGGCCGACGGACCTTTCCTCCAGGTTGCACACTGTATCGCGGAAGAAATTCATGAGTTGGTGAGGAGAAAGCCAGGAGAAAGAATTCATTCCCTTTGGCGCCCGGCGCTGTGCTTCTCCTGCTGTTTTGGCCCGCCCCAGGTAAGGCTGGCCAAACGGGCAGAAAAAAGAGGCTGTTTCGCCCTCCCATTGAAGCGATGCGGTTGTATGAGAGGGCTTCGTCGTGCAATATGAGAGACGGCCGCCCGGAAGAGGAGCGGCAATGCCCTTACGCCGGTGGATGCCGACAGGGAGGAACCAATGCTTGGAATGGAAGAGACAAAAAGCACGACGCCCGACAAAAAAGTGGATAGCGGCCGACTGAAAAGGGCGGTCGTCATAAGGCTGGTCCTCGTCTTCGTCGGCATGGGGCTGCTGTTCTTTCTGCCGGCAGGGACATTCCGCTACTGGCAGGCCTGGGTTTATGCCTCCATCCTTATTGTCCCGATGCTCTTCGTCACGACTTGGCTTTTCCGGAAAGACCCGGAGTTCCTGGAGCGCAGGATCCGGATTAAAGAAAAAGAGCGTGAGCAGAAAGCCGCTATCACAGGGGGATCTATCGTTATCCTGGCCATCCTTGTGCTTCCCGGCTTCGATAGGCGCTTCGGCTGGTCGTCGGTTCCATTGGCCGTCGTCATGATCGCCGATCTTCTGGTTCTGGCGGCCTACGGTTTTTGCGTCCTTGTGTTCAGGGTCAACCGATACGCCTCACGGGTAGTCGAAGTCACAGCAGACCAGGCGGTCATTACCACGGGCCCCTACAGCCGAATCCGGCACCCCATGTACTTGGCGGTTCTGATCATGTACATCATGAGTCCATTGGCGTTGGGGTCATACTGGGCGGTGCTCCCGGCTCTCCTTCTGATCTTCGTCCTCGTCGCCAGGATCAAGAATGAAGAGCAGGTTTTGACCGAGAAACTGCCGGGATACCGGGAGTATCTGCAGCGCGTGAAATACCGCTTGCTCCCCGGCGTCTGGTAGGGCAAGCGCGCCGAACCCTATCCGGCCTCAAGTTTCTTGGCCTCGGATACGATGATTTCGAAGGCCTCTTCCACCTCGGCTCGATGCGTGCGGAAGCTGAGGATGCAGGCGCGGAGGACAAACTGACCTTTCAGGAGCGTGGAAGAAAGAAATAGCCTCTGGCTCTTGACAATGTTTTTGAGGAGTCTCCGGTTGAACTCATCGATCTCCCCTGATTTTGGACGGAACCGGAACGGCACGACCGAGAGGTCGGGTGCGCTCAGGCATTCAAAGCCCGGCTCCTGCTGAAACCTCTGGTAGAGCCATTCGGCCAGTTCGAGCTTTTCGGCGAGGTTTTCTCGGAACGCCCGGACGCCGAACAATTTGAGAGGAAGCCAGACGCGGAGGCCTCGATAAGATCGGGACAGCTCGGGCGAATAGTCCGCGGCGCTGAATTCTCCCTCGGGTGTCCGATAGTCCTGCAAGTATTCCGCCGACAACGTGTGGGCCCGGCGCAGGAGCTCGCCCTCCCTGACCAGCAGGCTCCCGGAGCCATAGGGGAGGAAGAGTCCCTTATGCGGATCGAGGACGAGAGAATCGGATTTTTCGATTCCCGCAAGTTTTTTCCGACCCCTTTCGCACAAATTGAAAAATCCTCCATAGGCCGCGTCGATGTGATACCAGAGGCCGGACTTTTTGGCCACGGCCGCGAGATCGGAAAGGGGATCGACGGCTCCCGTATTGGTGGTGCCGGCGTTGCCGACAAGAAGGAATGGCTTTAATCCTCTTCGCTGGTCGGCCCGGATCGCGTCTTCGAAGAGCCGAGGAACGGCCCTGTAGTTTTCATCCCCAGCCAGGAGGCGGATATTCCGCTGCGGAATGCCGGCCAGGCCCGCCACTTTCATCACGCAATGGTGGGTTTGATCCGAGGCATAAATGGTGCCGCGGCTCAGGTCATCGCCCAGAAGATGTTTGCGGGCCGTAACGACCGCGCTGAAATTGGCCAGGGATCCGCCGCTCGTGAGAATGCCGCGCGCCGATTCCGGATAGTCCACCCACTGGGCGAACCACTCCAGGACATTGGCCTCAAGGCGAGCGGCGGCAGGCGCTTCGAACCAGACTCCTGTGAACCGGTTGGTGGCGGCACTTAGAAAATCGGCCACAGCTGAGGGATAGAGCCCGCCCCCGGGGATAAAGCCGATAAAAGCCGGGTGCGCCGTGTGCACCGAAAAGGGAATGATGGTGTCCATGAAAAAACGGAGGAGCGAGTGGAAATCCGTCCCTTTCTCCGGCGGAGGCTCCCGGAGGCTGCGCAGGAATTCCTCGCTCACCTCGAGGTTGCAGCGCGGAGCTCCGGGAAAGGCCGAAATGTGGTCCACAACGGCCCTGGCCGCTTCCTCGGCCATTTGGATCATGGCCTCGGGCGTCAATTCGAGATCATATGGCTTTTCCATTTTCCGTCCGCCTGGTAAACTTCTGTATCAACCGAAAAACTATACTTCAAATGAAGGAGGAAGGAAATCATTCGGCTTGGTTCGTTCGTGCTTCCGGCGTGAAAGGCCGGGCGTCAAGGCCTGCAGATTCGCCCTGCCTCAGTCACCCAATTGAAACGATTCGCCAAAATCATGGTATAACTATCTTGATCCGACCGGGCCTGCCTTCATGAGCTTAAGCTTCAAGCCGGGAAGTTTTGGGCACGACTTCCCGGCGCAAAGAAGAAAGGAACGATGAAACCTCAATCCATGAAAAGAGCAGCCATCGTTTTAGCCACGTGCCTTGTCGTCGCAGCCGCTGCGTCCCTGCTTATCTCTCTGGTGCCGGAGCCCGCGCCAGGCAGCCGCCTCATGATCGCCCCGCAGGCGATCCGGCCGGGCAGCGGTTGGCCCCTTTCGAGCGAGCCTTATGACCGGAACAAGATCAGCGAGCTCGGCCGCAAGATCGCCGGGAATGATTTCAAGGACATCACGAGCGTCGTCGTCATCAAAAATGGGAAGCTCCTCATCGAGGAGTACTTCAACGGGGCGGACCGGACGACCCTTCACGACACCCGCTCGGTGGGGAAGACATTCACCTCGTCCCTCATGGGCGCGGCCTTGAGGGACGGGCATATCAAAAGCCTTGACCAGACACTGGGAGAATTCTACGACCTGAAGTCCTTCGCCAATTATTCCCCGAAGAAAAGCGCGGTCACGCTGAAGAACCTGCTGACCATGAGCTCGGCCTTCCTCGGGTCGGACAGCGATGCCGCCTCTCCCGGGAACGAAGAGAACATGTACCCGACGCCAAACTGGGTAAAATTCGCCCTCGACTTGCCCATGGACGAGACCAAAGAGAATGGGAAGCAGTGGGATTATTTTACGGCCGGGGTTGTTCTCCTGGGCGATATCCTCGACAAATCCGTGCCCGGCGGATTGGAGCGGTATGCGGACAGGGTCCTGTTCAAGCCTCTGGGCATCATCAGGTACGAGTGGCAATATACGCCCCAGAAGGTCGTGAACACCGCGGGCGGCCTCAGGATGTCCTCTCTCGACTTTGCCAAGTTCGGCCAGCTCTACAAGAACGGCGGCCGTTGGAACGGCGCCTCCATTCTCCCGGAGGAGTGGATCGCGCGATCGTTCCAAAGGTATCTGCCCGTCCCGTTCATGAAGAATGGCTATTATGGTTTCCTGTTCTGGAACTCGACCTATCACGTCAACGGCCAAGCCTGCGAGACCTTCTTCTGCACGGGGAACGGCGGCAACAAGATCTATATGTTCATGGACTTCCCTCTGGTCGTCGTAGTCACCGCCACCGCCTATGGCCGTCCCTACATGCATACCCAGGTCGACAAGATGATGGAGCAATATATCCTACCGGCGGTCTTGAGGTAGTCCGGAAGGTTCTCTCCCTAAGTCTCCCTTGATGTTTTATCGCCTGCCTTCGCGGACCGCCGTCCATGGCCGCGACTTTCATCCGTTCACCTTAGACCACACTTCTTGGCCGCAGCTCTTTCTCTAGTGTGCGGCCCGAGGTTATCAAGGACCAGCGCGCGCGCCAAGTGAATCGAGTATCATCTTGTCCGCCCGGCAGGGCGTGAAACCTGCAGAATTGACGACCTCCTTCCGATGGGCTAGTCTAAAAGTGAGGGAGGTTGTTATTGATCCTTTTGGGTGCATCAAGATGGCTTATCTAAGGACGGGGTCCGATCCTGAAAGGAGATCACTATGAGGAAGCTCGGCGTATTCAATCTCGTCACGTTGGATGGATACTTTGCCGGTCAGGGAGGCGACATCTCCTGGCACAATGTCGATGAGGAATTCCAGGAACTGGCCAATGCGGCTGCGAATTCGGGGAACACGCTGTTGTTCGGCCGGGTTACCTATGAGCTCATGGCCAGCTACTGGCCCACTCCGGCGGCGATCAAGGACGATCCGGTCGTGGCCCGGGGCATGAACAGCGCGGAAAAGATCGTCTTTTCCCGGACCCTGGATAAGGTCGACTGGAACAATACAAGGCTCGTGAAGGACGGCCTGCTGGAGGAGGTCCGGAATCTGAAAGAGGGATCCGGAAAGGACCTGACCGTGCTCGGAAGCGGCAGCGTCGTCTCGCAACTGGCGCAGGCCGGCCTGATCGACGAGTATCAGATCCTGCTGAACCCGGTCGTCCTCGGCCAGGGCAAGACCATGTTCGAAGGCGTGAAGGGCCGTTTCTCGCTGAAGCTGACAGGGACGCGAACGTTCAAGAACGGGAACGTCCTGCTGAACTACGAGCTGACAAAGTAGGTCAAGCCTTCTCGGGGTCGTCCCCGCCGCTGTCCGCTGGAGCCTATGAAAGAAGCCTTCTCAAGGCGAAGATGTCTGATTGTGCCCAAAGTCAAGCAGAGAATGGGAGGAGTCATGCTCACCGTATTTTTGGCCATATTCGGCTGCCTCATCGTCATTATAGGAGTCCTGGTGATTTTGAGCCCTGGAAAACCAAGACCGATTCTTGATGCCTACGGGAGACCAGTTGTCGGCAGCATTTCTGAAAAGACATTCGTGACGATAAATGGGGTAAGCCAAGGCATGTTCATTATGGGCAAGGATAAGGATAACCCGGTGCTCCTTTACCTGCACGGGGGCATGCCTGACTATTTCCTCACTGAACGCTACCCGACAGGCCTCGAGAATCTTTTTACGGTCTGTTGGTGGGAACAACGCGGCGCCGGTCTTTCCTACCGTCCGGACATCGATAAGAAGACGATGACCGTGAATCAACTGGTATCTGACGCCATAGCCGTCACCGACTATCTCCGAGACCGGTTTGGAAAAGAAAAGATCTACCTGATGGGCCATTCGGGCGGAACTTTTATAGCCATCCAGGCGGCAGCGAAGGCTCCTCATTTATACCACGCCTATCTTGGAGTGGCGCAGGTATCTGATCAGCTCAAATCAGAGCGCCGAGCCTACGAATACATGGTCTCTGAATTTCAGAAGAACGGTGACACCCGATGGGTGAGAAAACTCAAGGCCGCTCCCGTCACCATAAAGGAGGGGGTCCCGAAGTCATACCTTTCTATCCGGGACGCCGCTATGCACCCGCTTGGAATTGGAACAACGCACGACATGAAATCGGTTTTGGGCGGTATCATGTGGCCGTCGTTTCTTTGCCGGCAATACACGCTGCGCGAAAAGTTCAAGATGTGGCGAGCCAAAGCCGCGGCGGGTGTGAGTGTTGTATGGGACATCATGATAACCACGGACTTGGGCTCGACTTTGCCGCAGCTTGACCTGCCGGTCTATTTTTTTGAGGGAATATACGATTATACCTGTTCGTACACCGAGGCGAAACTCTATTTTAATAAGTTGAAGGCCCCCCTAAAAGGCTTTTATACGTTCGATCTGTCAGCCCACTGTCCGCTTTTTGAGGAACCGGCAAAGATGAATAAGATCATCCGAGAGGATGTGCTGAACGGCAGGAATGAGCTGTCCGACTCGACATAACGATCGACTTGGTCGGGTCCAGGATCCCGGACTTGATCATCGGCGCCAAGATATCGATAACGCTACAGCCACCAGGCCATCGTCATGGAATTAACCCCGTCAGCCCGACAAAAGAGAAAAGTCCAGGCCCCGAGGACTGAATCAAAGAACTGAACCGTCAACCCGAATTGACGCCTGACAAAGAGAAGGGAAACAAAAAGAGACTAACGGCTCCGCCGGAAAAGTGGGGGAAAAAAGGGAGCGGCGTGCGGCCGCTCCCTTGGAAAACTCGGCGCGAGTTGGCTCTCGCTCAGTACATGTCGCCGCCGGGCGGGGTGGGGTACTTGGGGCCCTTCTCCTCTTCGGGGAGCTCGGCGACCAAGCCCTCTGTGGTCAGCAGCAGGCCAGCTAGGTCGTGGAAGATAGCATTATTTCAGCTCCGGCAGTTTCATGCGGCGCGCCAGTTCATCGAACCGGAGGTCCGAGCGCAGAGGCGCATATGCGGGATTTTGCCTCATCCAGGGAATGAAGGTCATACGTTCCTTGACCGCCTCTTCCAGCCAGCGGAAGGCCTCATCCTTTTCACCCAGGGCGGCATAAACCTCGGGCAAAAACCAGCCCTCCCAAGCGCCAGTTGGCTTAGGTCCCGCGGACAGGAACTCAGCCAGCAACTTCCGCGCCTCATCGGTGCGGCCGGCCAGCGCATAGGTGCGCGCGAGTGCCCATCTCCAGGGAGGGCTGACAGCGCGGAGCTTCTGATGAGCCTCAATAGCCTCCTTGAACATCCCCTTCTCCGCATAGAGATATCCCAGCCAACAAAGGGCCTGGTCCCAATCGGGATTTAACTCCAGAGCTTTCTGGGCGGCGTCCATCGCTTCTTGATATCGCCCCGCACCCCAGCATTGCCATGCCAGGTCCGAACTCCAGAGCGGGGTGAGCGGATCGAGTTCGATCGCTCGTCGCATCGCCGCGATGGCTTCATCCTCGCGCCCGTACAGCAGGTGATAAAAGGAATACATGCGTTGGGCATCGGGCAGACTCGGGTTGAGGGCCAGGGCGTGCTGGAAAGCCTGACCTGCGCCTTCCCAGTCCCATTCATCGAAGAGCTTGATCTGGCCCAAGGCCGCTTCGGTTTCGGCCAAGGTCCCCCCCAGTTCCTCTGCCTTGAGTGCTGCCGCTTTGGCCCTCGCGAACGCGTCGGGCGGTGGGTTGGCCCCGTGTCCGATCCGGCAATAGCCGAGCGCGAGTGCCGCGTACGGCAGGGGATTCGTCGGGTCTATATCAATGGCCTGTTGCATGTAATCGAGTCCTGCTCTGAGCCCTTCCGGCGTGAGCTTGTTTAAGTAGAACCTGCCCTTGGTGTAAGCCACGTAGGCCTTGGGGTTGACCGTACGCACCCCAGCCAGGCGTGATCTTTCCTCGGGCGTAAGAGGGAGCTTCACTTCCTGCGCAAAGCCCGCTACGATCTCGTTTTCCAGCGACATGACGTCGCGGATGTCGCGCTCGTAGCTTTGGGCCCACGCCTGCGATCCGGTCGTCGGGTTGATAAGCTGGGCAGTGACACGAACCCTCTCTCCCGAGCGTCTCAGCGCCCCCGTCATTAGCGCCTTGACACGTAAGTCCCGCGCGATCTGCTGCGGAGGCGTATCCTTTCCCTTGAAGCGCATCACCGTCCGCCGGGCGATCACGGTTTTTAGGCCGCTGAGCCCTGCGAGATTGGTGATCAGATCGTCGTGGATCGATTCAGCGAGGCTGTCCTGTTCGGGGTCGCCCGAGAGGTTCTCCAAAGGCATCACGGCGATGGAATCGATCGCTTCGCCGCCCTTGGGCGGCAAGAATAGGAAGGCCAGGACGGCGAGAATAACGATGCAGGCAAGCCCCGCATAGGCATAGATTTTTTTAAGACCGAGGATTCTGCCCCGCAACAGCCCCACCCTGGCTCTCAGCGGCTTCAGGCCTTCCGCGATCGCCTTCAAGTCACCCAGGAACTCTTCCATACTCTGGTAGCGCCCTTCGGGGTTCTTGGCCAGGGCTTTAGAAATGACCTGATCAAGTCCCGAAGTCAGGTCTTTCCGGATTTTTATGACCGGCTCGGGCTCACGGTTCAATATAGAATGGATCATGGATTGGTCATAGTCACCCTTAAACGGAAGCTGCCCTGTGATCATCTCGTAAAGGACGACGCCCAACGACCAGATGTCTGTCCGGTGATCGACGCTCTGACCCTGGGCTTGTTCAGGAGACATGTAGGCGACGGTGCCCATTGTCTTAGCTTCTCTGGTGATGAGAAACCCGCCTACAACCTTGGCCAGGCCAAAATCCATGACCTTGGCCGCTCCCTCATCTGTCAGCATGATGTTGCCGGGCTTAATATCCCGATGCACGATCGCCTTTTTGTGAGCTTCTCTCAATCCCTCGGCGACCTGAATGGCGATATCGAGAGCTTCAGTCTGGTCTAAGGGTCCTTTTAGAATTTTGCGCCCGAGACTCTGGCCCTCAATATACTCCATGACGATGAAGGACTGGTCCTCTTCTTCATTGATCTCATGGATGGTGCATATGTGGGAATGGGAGAGGGCGGCTGCTGCCTGAGCTTCTCGCATAAAGCGCTCGCCGGCCTCCGGGCTGTCCGCCAGCTCCGGAGGCAAAAACTTGAGGGCCACGGTCCGTTTGAGTTTCGTGTCTTCGGCTTTATAGACAACGCCCATCCCTCCCTTGCCGATGGGTTCGATAACTCTGTATTTCCCCGCGAGTGTGGTCCCTTTTAATATGACCTTCGGGGGCTTTTGGATGGTCAGTGTCTTGGAAAACTCAATTTCCTGGGCGCTTTCAAGCGCAGCAGCGCAATTGCCGCAAAAGCGGGTATCGGCAGGATTTTCAAACTGGCATTTCGGGCACTTAACGGCCAATGCCGGCTCCTCCTCCTAATGATTTGAAAAGCCAAATATCTCCTTTTTGGCTCTGCCAGTTGAGCGAGCCTTTTTTTGACAATTTACCCCTCCGCCATCCTCAGAGATAATAAATCGCGGCCTCGGCGCCTGTCAAATTGAGTCTAAGAGCTCGGAAAGGAACCGATCGGCGGCAGATAGGCCAAAAGGCGCCGGCCTTGAACGCTGATCCAAAGCGATAAAGCGTCAACCTGAATTGATGCCTCGGCAGTCATCAGAACTTCCTGATAGGCGGATCAAGTCAGCGGAGGCATGTTTATGGCACTAATCACATGTTCAGGTAGAATTTTGGATTCGGGACAGCGTTCTAATTCCAGGACATTATTTCTATAATCGACCTCCCTCCTCTGGTGGGAGGGAGGCAGAATAGTCAAGCCAGATAAAAAAAGGGAGCGGCTTGCGGCCGCTCCCCTGTAAAAATCTCCGAGCGTAGGCTCTTAACTCAGTACATGTCACCGCCGGGCGGTGTGGGGTACTTGGGGCCCTTCTCCTCTTCGGGGAGTTCGGCCACCAGGCCTTCGGTGGTGAGCAGCAGGCCGGCGATACTGGAGGCATTCTGCAGGGCGATCCGGACGACCTTGGTCGGGTCCAGGATCCCCGACTTGATCATATCTTCGTACTTCTCGTTCAGGGCGTTGAATCCCTGGTCCTGCTTCATCTCTTTGACCTTCTCGACTACGATCGAGCCTTCCCAGCCGGCGTTACTGGCGATCTGCCGCATCGGCTCCTCTAACGCCCTCTTGACGATGTTGACGCCGATCTGCAAGTCGCCCTCGACCTTGAGCGCCTCCAAAGCCTTCTGGCACCTGAGAAGAGCCACGCCGCCGCCGGGCAGAATGCCCTCTTCGACGGCCGCCTTAGTGGCGTGCATGGCGTCCTCGACGCGGGCCTTCTTCTCCTTGAGCTCGGTCTCGGTGGCTGCGCCAACCTTGATCAGGGCGACGCCGCCGACCATTTTGGCCAGCCGCTCCTGGAGTTTCTCGCGGTCGTAGTCAGAGGTGGTCTCTTCGATCTGGGTGCGGATCTGCTTGATCCGGGCCTGGATCTCGGACTCCTTGCCCTTGCCTTCGACGATGGTCGTGTTGTCCTTGTCAATGACGATCTTCTGGGCCTCACCCAGCCAGTCGAGCCCGACGGTCTCGAGTTTGACGCCGATGTCCTCGGTGATGACCCGGCCGCCGGTCAGGACGCCGATGTCCTCGAGCATGGCCTTGCGGCGGTCTCCGAAACCGGGCGCCTTGACGGCCGCGCTGACGAGC
>Ga0153915_10004064_pt1 | contig 13451 bp, 8 predicted proteins | sample Opewatmetagenome_2_FD_107003 | JGI IMG/M metagenome (GOLD analysis project Ga0153915, IMG submission 107003) | Freshwater wetland microbial communities from Ohio, USA - Open water 3 Core 3 Depth 3 metaG | ecosystem: Environmental > Aquatic > Freshwater > Wetlands | place: USA: Ohio, Lake Erie... | reverse complement strand
GGCGCGGTGCGCGGGTTCGCGGGCGGTGCGATGGGGGAGCTGTCCGAGGCGTTCGCGCGGCTCGCGCGGCTGTCGTTCCGCGAGGCGTGGCGTGCCGGCCCCCGCGATCCGACGGTGCAGAAGATCGTCGAGATCCTGAGGCGGGCGGCCGAGGAAATCGAGGCGGCAAAGGCGAAGCCGGCCTGACCGCGGCGCCCCCGGAAGGCGACCACCGAGGCCCGGCCCCGCCGGGCCTCGGTGCGTGTCCAGCTTGACGTTTCCGCCGCGCCGGGCCAATTTCGAACCATGGTTCGAAATTCGAACCGTCGTTCGATTGTCCACGCTGGCGGCCGCGCGCCCGAGAGCCGGCGCGGCCGCCGGGCGCTGGCGGTGCGGGGCGCCATTCTCCGTGCGGCCGCGCGTGTGTTCCGGCGCCGGGGCTTCGCCGCAACCGGGATGCGCGACATCGCCCGGGCGGCGGATCTCTCGCCGGGGAATCTCTACTACTACTTCAAGAGCAAGTACGAGCTGCTGTACTTCTGCCAGGACCACTCGCTCGACCGGATGCTGGCCGCGACGCGCGCGCTGGGAGGCGCGCGAGTGGCGCCGGGGGAGCGGTTGCGGCGCGTCATTCGGGCCCATCTGGCCTGCATGCTGGACGAGCTGGACGGCGCGGCCGCGCACACGGAGGTGGAGGCGTTGCCGGCGAAGCTCCGCATTCGAATCGTCGCGAAGCGGGACCGCTACGAGCGGGCGGTGAGGAGGATCGTGGCCGAGGGCATCCGCCGGAAGGCCTTCGTGCCCTGCGAGCCGACGCTGGTGGCGCGCGCCGTCCTGGGCGCGCTGAACTGGACGGCGCGGTGGTACCGGCCCGGCGGCCCGGCGGCGCCGGCGGCGGTCGCCGACGCCTTTGCCGCCTACCTGGTGAGAGGGCTGGAGCTGTGAACGGAGGCGCGGGTGCACGGAAGAGCGGGCGCGCCGGCGGGAGGCACCGCGGCTCGGCGAGGGAGGCTCGCGCGGGGGGCTTGGTCCGGATCGGGCTCACCGTAAACGGCGAGCGCCGCGACCTGCTCTTCGCGGGCTACAAGACCCTGCTCGAGGTCCTCCGCGAGGACCTGGGTCTGACGGGTACCAAGCACGGATGCGAGCTGGGCGAGTGCGGCGCATGCGCCGTCCTGCTCGAGGGGCAGCCGGTGCTGTCGTGCCTGCTCTTCGCCGTGGAGTGCGACGGCGCCGAGGTGACGACGGTCGAGGGGCTCGCCCGCGGTCCGGAGCTTTCCGCGCTGCAGGCGGCCTTCGCGGACAGGGGCGCCGCGCAGTGCGGCTACTGCACGCCAGGCATCCTGGTTACGGCGCAGGCGTTGCTCGACCGCAAGGCGCACCCGACCCGGCACGAGATCGCCGAGGCGCTCTCCGGCAACCTGTGCCGCTGCACGGGCTATCTCCAGATCTTCGAGGCGGTCGAGGCGGCCACGGGGTCGGGGCCCCCTGGACGCACGGACCCGCGGGCCCGCGCACGGAAGAGCGCCCGCGCGCCCGGTGCCGGGGAGTCGGCGCGGTGAACGTCATCGGCAAGGCCCGGCGGCGCGTGGACGCCCGCGCGAAAGTCACCGGCGCTACCAGGTTCGCGGATGATGTCGCGTTCCCGCGCATGCTGTTCTGCAAGCTGCTCCGCTCTCCGCACCCGCACGCCCGGATCCTGGGCGTGGAAGCGGGGGCGGCTCGCGCCGCGGCAGGGGTCGAGCTGGTACTGACCGGCGCCGACTTCCCGATCGCCTACGGGATCATGCCCGTGAGCCAGGACGAGTACCCGCTGTGCCGTGATAAGGTGCGGTATGTCGGCGACCCCGTTGCCGCCGTGATCGCCACGAGCGAGCGCGAGGCCGCCGACGCCCTGGCGCTGGTCCGCGTGGCCTACGAGCCGCTCCGCACCGTCGCCTCGCCGCAGGAGGCGCTGGCAGTGAGCGAGCCGCGGATCCATGACTACGGGGAAGGCGGAAACATCCATCGCCTCGCGCACCTCGCCTTCGGCGACGTCGAGCCGGCGCTCCGGACGGCGGATCGGGTCTTCGAGGACGTCTTCTTCTATCAGGGCAGCACCCATCTGCCGCTCGAGCAGCACGCGGCCGTCGCCGCGCTGGACCCGGACGGCCGGCTCACGGTCTGGTCCTCCACCCAGACGCCGCACTACGTCCACCGGGAGCTGGCGCGCGCCCTCGACCTTCCGGCGCGCCAGATCCGCGTCATCGCGACGCCCAACGGCGGAGGCTTCGGCGGCAAGAGCGACCCGTTCAACCACGAGATCGTGGTCGCGAAGGCCGCGCTGGTGACCGGCCGGCCGGTGAAGATCACCCTCACGCGCGAAGAGGTCTTCTACGCGCACCGGGGCCGGCACCCGGTGCTGATGCGCCTCAAGACGGCCGTGAAGGCCGACGGCACCATCCTCGCGATGGACCTGGAAACGCTGCTGGACGGCGGCGCCTACGGCAGCTACGGCGCCGCCTCGACCCTGTATACGGGCCAGCTCCAGACGGTGACGTACCACGTGCCCCGCTTCCGCTTCCGCGCCTGCCGTACCTTCACCACCAAGCCGCCGTGCGGTCCCAAGCGCGGCCACGGCACCCCGCAGCCGCGGTTCGCTCAGGAGGTACAGCTCGACAAGGTCGCCGTCGCCCTGGAGAAAGACCCGGCCGACCTGAGGCTCCAGCAGCTCGCGAGCGCGAACTCGCTCACCGCCAACTGGCTCAGGATCGGCTCGATGGGACTGAGGCAGTGCATCGAGCGCGTGGTGGCGGGCTCCGGGTGGCGGGAACGCCGCGCGCGGCTCCCCTACGGACGGGGCCTGGGTCTGGCGTGCTCCTCGTACCTGTGCGGCGCCGGCCTGCCGATCTACTGGAACGAGATGCCGCACTCGGGGGTCCAGCTTCAGCTCGACCGCTCGGGGCGCGTCACGGCATTCTGCGGTGCCACGGAGATCGGCCAGGGCTCCGACGACGTCCTCGCCGCCATCGTGGCCGAAGTGCTCGGTCTCGATCCGTCCGACGTGAAGCTGGTCACGGGCGACACGGACCTCGCACCCGTGGATCTGGGCAGCTACTCGAGTCGCGTGACGCTGATGATGGGGAACGCCGCGATCCAGGCGGCGGAGCGGGCGAAGGCGCTGCTGGCGGCGGCCGCGGCCGGGAAGCTCGAGGTGCCCGCGGAGCGGCTGGCCTTCGCGGACCGGCGCGTGTTCGACGTCGAGGACCCCTCCATCGGCATGGCGTTTCAGGAGGCAGTGGTCGCCGCCGAGGTCGAGCACGGGACGCTCGGTACCACGGGTTCGTACCGGCCGCCCCGCGGTCCGGCCCGTTACCGCGGCGGCGGCGTGGGGCCGTCGGTGGCCTACTCCTACACGGCGGCCGTCGTCGAAGTGGAGGTGGACGCCGCCACGGGCTGGATCAGGGTGCCCAAGGTCTGGATCGGGCATGACATCGGCCGGACCCTCAACCCGGTTCTGGCCCGTGGCCAGGTCGAAGGGAGCGTGTACATGGGCCTCGGCGAAGCCCTGATGGAGGAGCAGGAGTTTCGCCGCCTGCCGCCGCGGCTCTCCGCCGCGCTGGTCCACAAGATCCCGTCCATCCTGGAATACAAGAGCCTGACCTCGCTCGAGATGCCCAACGTGGTCACGTACCTGATCGAGGATCCCGACGCCGCCGGCCCGTTCGGCGCCAAGGAAGTGGGGCAGGGGCCGCTCCTGCCCATCGCGCCGGCGGTGGCCAACGCGGTGTACGACGCCGTGGGCGTCCGGGTGGACGAGGTGCCCATCACGCCCGACCTGGTTCTGAAGGCGCTCGACGAGGAGGCGAAGGGGAAGGCGGGGCGCGTGGGGCCGGCCGGGTTCCCGGATGTGCCCTGGCCCGAGGCGCTGATCATTCCGCCGCCGTGGGAGGGCGGCGACGGCAGGGCGATCAACGAGAAGGCGACGTCGCGCGACGCGCTTCCCACGCGCCACTCCGGCACCGCGGGCGTCAAGGTATGATGCGCGCGACGGATTTCCGCTATCACGCGGCCCGCTCCGTGAGGGACGCGGCCCGCGCGCTGAGGGACGGCGGGGCCGACGCCATGCTGATCGCGGGCGGCACGGACCTGGTGCCGAACCTGAAACGCCGCCAGCAGGCGCCGTCCCTGCTGATCGGCATCCGTCACCTGCGCGAGCTCCGGCGGGTCAGGAACGGGAAGGGTCTGATGCTGGGGAGCGCCGCGCGCCTCGCGGAGATCGCGGCGGACCGGAGAGTCTCGAGGGACTACCCCGCACTGGCTCGCGCCGCCGGCCTGGTCGCCACGCCACAGATCCGCAACATGGGGACCCTGGGCGGCAATCTCTGTCTCGATACGCGCTGCACCTACTACAATCAGACGGCGGAGTGGCGCGAGGCGATCAACTACTGCATGAAGGCGCCGGGCTCCAACGGCGGCCACGCGTGCACGAGCCCCACGGGCGACGCGATCTGCTGGGTGGCCACGTCGAGCCCCCGCTGCTGGGCCGTCTCTTCCACCGACACCGCTCCCGCCCTGATCGCCCTCGGCGCGCGGGTCACGCTCGTTTCTGCCGACGGCGAGCGGGAGATTCCGCTCGAGGAGCTGTACGCCGACGACGGGATGGCCTACCTCACGAAGCGGCCGGACGAGATCCTCTCCTCCGTGCACCTCGCGCCCGCTCAAGCCGGGTGGCGCAGCACCTACTGGAAGCTGCGGCGGCGAGGCTCGTTCGACTTTCCCGTGCTGGGTGTGGCCGTGGCGGTGCGGATCGGGGAAGGGAACGTCGTCGGCGACGCGCGCGTCGTCCTGGGTGCGGTCGCGTCGCGACCGGTGCTCGTCCCAGAGTCATCCGCGCTGGGCGGCCGACCCCTGACCGACGACGCGATCGAGGCTGTTGCGGCAGCGGCGGCCGGCTACGCCACGCCCCTCGACAATACCGACCTGTACTACGCCTGGCGGAAGAAGATGGTGCGGCACTACGTGGCGGGTGCGCTGCGCGAACTCGCGGCCGCGACGGCGGTTGCGACCCGCGGCGCCTGATACTGCAGCACCTTCCTCGGGTTAGCGCAAGGGGCACGCCGCAGCGGCCGCGCTGGCGCCAAGCGCCCCGCGCGGATTACTTGCTAAGTCTATGAGACGGTCCTCAGTCGAAGCCCCCTACCTGCCCGAGCGGATCGACGCCCTGCACGAGATCGCAAACAACGTGTCCTGGAGCTGGAACCGCGACGCGCGTGCGCTGTTCCGGGCGCTGGACCGGCCGCTCTGGCACCTGACGCGCCACAACCCGCTCGAGCAGCTGCGCCGCGTGGACCCCAAGCGCCTGGCGGCGTGCGCCCGTGACCCCAAGTTCCTTCACCTCTACGACCGCGTTTTGGCCGAGCTCAGATCCCAGTCGTCGAACGCAGGCACCTGGTTCGCCCAGAACTACGGAGATCTCAGCCGCCGCGCCATCGCGTACTTCTGCGCTGAATTCGGCCTGCACAACTCGGTGCCGATCTACTCCGGCGGCCTTGGCGTGCTCGCCGGGGATCACTGCAAGGCATCCTCGGATCTGGGCGTCCCCCTGGTCGCGGTCGGACTGCTGTACACCCAGGGCTATTTCGACCAACGGGTCAGGCTCGACGGCTGGCAGGAGGACACCGACGAGCGCTTCGACCCGCAGCAAGGGCCACTCGAGCTGTTGAGCGGGCCGGGCGGCGAGCCGTGGCTCGCCGTCGTGCGGGCGTTCGGGCGCCCGGTGCACGTTGGCGCCTGGCGGATGCAGGTCGGGCGCGTGTCGGCCTACCTGCTCGACACCAATCTCGACGAAAACGATCCGGCGGACCGCACCCTCGCCAGCCGCCTCTACGCCGGCAGCCAGGAGCAGCGCCTCAAGCAGGAGTGGGCCCTGGGCGTCGCGGGCGTCCGTGTGCTGCGAGCGGTCGGCGTGGACCCCGGCGTCTGGCATGCCAACGAGGGCCATGCCGCGTTCATGCTGGTCGAGCGGCTGCGCGAGACAGTCGCGGCCGGGCTCGCGATGGACCAGGCCGTGCGCCAGGTGCGCGCGACGTCCGTGTTCACGACCCACACGCCGGTTCCCGCCGGCCACGACATCTTCCCGCTCGAGCTGGTCGAGCAGTGCACGGGGCCCGTGTGGGAGGAGCTGGGTGTTGACCGTGACGTCTTCATGCGCCTCGGTTACCATCCCGCCCGCGATCACGGGCAGTTCCACATGGCCGTGCTCGCCGGGCGCCTGTCGGGACGCGTGAACGGCGTGTCGAAGCGGCACGGCGAGGAGAGCCGCCGGATCTGGCACCCGCTGTGGCCGGGCAAGCGGACCAACCAGGTGCCGATCACGCACGTCACCAACGGGGTCCATCTGGCCACGTGGATGTCGCACCGGATGATGGCGTTGCTGGACAACCACCTCGGCCCCGAGTGGGGCAATCGCCTGGACGACCCGGCGCTGTGGTCGGAGGTGCTCACGATCGACGACCAGGTGCTGTGGTTCGTGCACTGCGAGCTCAAAGAAATCCTGATGGCCTTCATCCGCGAGCAGGCCCGGCGGCGCTGGGCCGACGAGTGGAAGGAGGCGGCGCACGTGGTGGGTGCCGGGACGCTCCTGGACCCCAACGCCCTCACGATCGGCTTCGGCCGGCGGTTCGCGACCTACAAGCGCTCCGCGCTCATATTCCGGGACCTGGAGCGGTTGCGGAAGCTGCTCATCAACCCGTGGCGCCCGGTGCAGATCGTGTTCTCCGGGAAGGCGCACCCGGCGGACGAGGACGGGAAGCGGATGCTTCAGCAGGTCTACCAGTTCACCCGCGACCCGCGGCTCGAGGGGCGGGTGGCCTTCCTGGAAGACTACGAGCTGCACCTCGCGCACCGCATGATCCAGGGCGTGGACCTGTGGCTGAACCTCCCACGTCCGCCGCTGGAGGCCTGCGGCACCAGCGGGATGAAGGCGGGCCTCAACGCCGTACCGCAGCTCAGCACGCTGGACGGATGGTGGTTCGAGGCGTACGACGGTCTGAACGGGTGGGCCATCAAGCCCGCTCCCGACGGGGCGGATGGTGACGACTGGGATGCCGAGGAGCTGTACCGCCTTCTGGAGGAGGAGGTGGTGCCACTGTTCTACGACCGCGACCAGCACGGCGTGCCAGTGGGATGGGTGGCGAAGATGAAGCACGCGCTGAGGACCGTGGGAGAGCGCTTCACCGCGCGGCGCATGGTCCAGCAGTACGTGAAAGCGTTCTACGCTCCGGCGCTGCGGGCCGAGGCCGCCGGCGACGACCCCCCGAGTGCCTAGCGACGCGGAGACCGAAGCGATGAGCGTGCCGGCCCGCCCCGTGCCCTGGCGTGTCGCCGCGCCGCCGCTGCTGCTGCTGGGGTCGAGCGCGGACGGTCCGGTGGGCGTGGTGCATGTGGTGGCGGAGTACACGCCGTACGCCCACACGGGCGGGCTGGCGGATGCGGTCGCGGGGCTGGCCCGATTCCAGGCGGCCGCCGGCGTCCCGACCGCGGTCATCGTGCCGCTACATCGCACGGTGCGGCGCGCGGCGCGGGAGCTGGTGCCCGTCGGGCGCCCGTTCGCGGTCGAAGTCGGTCCCCGCGTCGAGGGGGCGCGCCTGTACCGCGTGCCCGGGGCGCCGCGCGCACCGCGGGTGTTCTTCATCGAGCACGACGGGTACTTCAACCGTCCGGGCATCTACGGCGCCGGCGGCAGCGACTTCGGCGACAACGGGCTCCGCTTCGCCTTCTTCGCGCAGGCCGCGCTGGCCGTCCTCCCGCGCCTCACCAACGCCCCGGTGGTCCTGCACGTCCACGACTGGCATGCGGCGCTGGTCCCCGTGTACCTCCGCACCAAGTATGCGGGCCAGCTGTTCTACGACCGGGTGCGCACGGTGCTCACAGTCCACAACGCCGCCTTTCAGGGCCACTTCCCGGAGGAGTTGCTGCGCGTCGTCGGACTCCCCGCGCGGCTCTACGACTGGCGCCTGCTGGAATGGTATGGGCGCGCCAACTTCCTCAAGGGCGGGATGGCCTTCGCGGATTACGTGACGACCGTGAGCCCGACCCACGCGCGCGAACTCACGACGCCCGAGGGCGGCTTCGGACTGCACGAGGCGTTCACCGTGCTCGGCGACCGGCTCGCCGGCATCGTCAACGGCATCGATGTCGAGCTGTGGAATCCCGCGACCGATCCCCAGCTGACGTCCAACTACTCGGCCAACGACCTGTCGGGGAAGCGCCGGTGCAAGGCAGCCCTGCAGCGCACCTTTGGGCTCCCGCAACGCTACAACGTCCCGTTGATCGGGATGGCAGCACGGCTGGTGGCCCAGAAGGGCCTCGACCTGGTGGTCGGTGGCACGACGCTATTCGCGGACGGCGCCCAGTTCGTCTTCACCGGCCGCGGTGAGACGCGTTATGAACGGGCGCTGACCGCCGTCGCGGCGCGGTCGCACCAACGGGTCGGGGTGAGGCTCGGCTTCACGGACCGGATGGCGCGTCGCATCATGTCGGGGGCGGACATCTTCCTCGTGCCGTCGCTCTACGAGCCGTGCGGGCTGACGCAGATGACCGCGCAGCGGTACGGAACCATCCCGGTGGCACGCCGCGTGGGCGGCTTGGCCGACACCATCGAGGACGGCGAGACCGGATTCCTGTTCGACGACTACACGCCGGGAGCGCTGTGCGCGGCGGTCGACCAGGCGCTCGACATCTACTCGACGCCGGCGCGCTGGGCCTGGCTGGTCGAGCGTGCGGTGGAGCGGGACTTCAGCTGGGAGCGCTCGGCCGCCGAGTACGCGGCAGTTTACCGGCGCGTGCTGGCCGCGGCGCCGGCCGGGCGTTAGGGTGACGATGGACTTCGTCATCGGTCTCCACAGCCATCTGCCCTACGTGCTCCGGCACGGGCGGTGGCCGCACGGCAGCGACTGGCTGTGTGAGGCGGCGCTCGATGCCTACCTGCCCCTGCTCGACAAGATCGGGGAGATGTCGGCGCGCGCCGTGCGTTGCCCGGTCACCATCGGTTTCAGCCCGGTGCTGGCCAACCAGCTGGTCGACCCGGCGTTCGCTGCCGAGCTCGACGCATTCCTCGCCCAGCGGCTGGCCGCCTGCGACGAGGCGCGCCGCACCCTTCCCCAGACAGGCGACGCGGCGCTCCTGCCACTGGTGGATTTCTGGGAGGCGCGGTTCCGGCGGCTCGGCGCGCGGTTCGAAGCGGAAGGCCGCAACATCGTCGCCGCGTTTGCCCGCCTCGAGGCGGCGGGCAACCTGGAGGTGATGACCTGCGCCGCCACGCACGGCTACCTGCCGCTGCTGGCGCGGGACGAGAGCATCCGGCTCCAGCTCGCCGTGGCCCGGAGTGAGCACCGCCGGCTGTTCGGGCGCGAGAGCGCCGGTTGCTGGCTGCCGGAATGCGCGTACCGCCCCGCCGGTTGGTGGGGGCCGGCCGCCGACGCGCCGCACCCCGGCCCCCGCGTGGGGATCGAAGAGCACTTATCCAACGCCGGCTTCCGCTTCTTCTTCACCGACGCGCACCTCGCGCAGGCCGGCAGCGCGCTCGGCGGCTACGCCGAGGTGCCGATCGGCGCGGAGCGGTTCGGCGCCGCTCGCCACGACCCGACGCGGTACCGCGGCGACGGTGCCTGGCGTACGCCCTACCGCGCGTACCTCGCCGGGTCGGCGGGTGAGCTCGCGCCGCGGCGCGTGGCCGCGCTGGTCAGGGACCCCAGGTCCTCGATGCAGGTCTGGAGCCGCCAGCTCGGCTATCCGGGCGACGAGTGGTACCTGGAGTTCCACAAGATCCGCTGGCCCGGCGGGCTGAAGTTGTGGCGGGTGAGCTGGCCGAGCCTGGATCTGGGCGACAAGCGGCCGTACGATCCGTCCGCCGCGCTCGCGCAGGTGGCCCTGCACGCCTCGCACTTCGCGTCGCTGCTCTCCGGCGTGCAGGCCTCGGGCAACGGCCGGGAGGGCGGACTCATTGCGGCGCCGTTCGACACCGAGCTGTTCGGGCACTGGTGGTTCGAGGGGGTCGACTTCCTCGCGGCCGTCTATCGCAACCTCGCGGACCGGCCTGACGTGCGGCCGGTGACGGCCTCCGAGCACCTCGCGGCCCATCCGCCGCGCATCGCGGTTGAGCTGGCGCCCGGGTCCTGGGGCGCCGGCGGCGACGACGGGATGTGGCTCAACGAGCGCACGGCCTGGACGTGGCGGAGACTGTGGCCGCTCGAGGATCGGTTCTGGGATATGGCGCCGCGGGCCCTCGCCCTGCCCGACGCCCGCCCCGTGCTGGCGCAGGCGGCGCGGGAGCTGCTGCTGGCGCAGGCCTCGGACTGGCAGTTCCTCATCACCAGCGGCGCCGTCACCGACTACGCGGAGCGGCGCTTCGCGTTGCACGCCGACGACACCGAGCGGTTGGTCGCGGCGCTCGAGTCCGCGGCGGCCGACGGCCGGATCCCGGAGGGCGCGGCGGCGATGGCGGAGGAGCTGCGGCACCGCGACGCGCTGTTCCCGGACCTGCTGCCGCAGGTGGCCTCGGCGATCGAGCATAGCGGCGCCGGCGCGCGGGCCTGATGCCGGGCCGAGCGGTCGTCGTCCACGGGCACTTCTATCAGCCGCCCCGGGAGAACCCGTGGCTGGAGTACGTCGAGGCCGAGGCCACCGCCGCCCCCTTCCACGACTGGAACCGGCGAGTCGAGAGCGAGTGCTACCGGGCCGTGGTCGCTGCGCGCGTCCCGGATGCCGCGGGCCGGATCGCGCGCATCGTCAACACCCTGGAGCGGATCAGCTTCGACTTCGGGCCGACGCTGCTGGCCTGGATGGAGCAGGAGGCGCCGGAAACCTACCGCGCGGTGCTTGACGCCGACGCGGCGAGCCGGCGGCGGAGCGCCGGGTACGGCAACGCCCTCGCCGCGCCGTACCACCATGTGATTCTCCCCCTGAGCAGCCGGCGCGACAAAGACACCGAGGTGCGCTGGGGCATCGCCGACTTCCGGCGGCGCTTCGGCCACGAGCCCGTCGGGATGTGGCTGCCGGAGACCGCGGTGGACGACGAGACCCTGGACGTGCTCGCCGCGCACGACATCCGGTTCACGATCCTCGCACCGCACCAGGTCAAGCAGGCGCCGGCCGGCGGCATGCCCGGCCGTTACCGTACCAGCGCAGGCCGCGACATCGCGCTGTTCGTGTACGACGGGTCGCTGTCGCACGACGTCGCGTTCGGCCCGCTGCTGGAGGACGCGTTCGGCTGGGCGCGCCGGATCCTGGAGGCGCTGCCCGCCGAGCCGCCCCGGGTGCTCGTCACCCTGGCCACCGACGGCGAGACGTTCGGCCACCACCACCGATACGGCGAGATGGCCCTGGCACGGCTGCTGGAGATTCTCGACCAGCAGCCCGATGTCACTGTGACCAATCCGGCCGCGTTCCTGGCCTCGCACTCGCCGGCGGAAACAGTCGAGCTGGTCGCCCCCAGCTCGTGGTCCTGTCCGCACGGAGTCGAGCGGTGGCGGACGGACTGCGGCTGCCGCGTGGCCCCGGAGAAGGCCTGGCACCAGAAGTGGCGCGCTCCGCTGCGGGCGGCGGTCGAGTGGCTCGCGGTGGAGCTGCACCGGGCATTCGAGCGCGAGGGCGGCTCGCTGTTCAAGGACCCGTGGGCTGCGCGCGACGCGTACGGGGCTGCGCGCGACGCGCCGGGCGCGGCCATCGCCGAGTTCGTGGCGTCGCAGGCCGCGCGAGCGCTGACGCCCGAAGAGACGCTCCGCGCGAGGGAGCTGCTCGAGCTGGAGCACGATGCGCTCGCGCTGTACACGTCGTGCGCGTGGTTCTTCGACGACATCGGCGGGCTGGAGCCGCTGCAGGCGATGCGGTACGGGGCGCACGCGATCGAGCTGGCGGGTCGGAGGGCGGCCAGTCTGGACAGCGGCTTCGGGCAGCGGCTCGCCGCCGCGCCGAGCAACGACCCGGCGGTCGGGGACGGGCAGCGCATCTACCTCGAGCGGGCGCGGCCCGCCGTGCCGCAGCTCGTGCGTGCGGCCGCGAGCTACGCCGCGCTGCGCCGGCTCTCGCCGGGAGCCGCGACGGGCCGCGTCGGATGTTACGACGCATCGGCCGGCGGCAACAGGGTGCGGCTGGTGCACCGGCGGACCGGCCGGACGACGGCGTTCGACGTCAGCGTGCAGGCCGCGGGAGGGCTGCGGCTGTCCGTGGCGGTGACCCCGGCGGGGCAGAGCGCGGTGACCCGATTCTCGCTCGACGCGCTGACGGAGCCGGAGCGCGCCGCCATCATCCGGTCGCTCGTCGCCACGATCGCCAGCCGCAGCCTGGCGCCGCAGGAGAGCGCGGCGCTGTGCGAGGGGCGCGCGTCGCTCGGCGACGTCGTCGAGCGCGGCCTCCTGGCGCGGGTCGAGGCCCTCGCCCACGACCGGTCGGACTCCGCGCTCGCAGCCGCGGGCGACGTCCTGGATCTTCTCGCGCTTGAGGGACGGAGCGTGCCGTTCGACGTGCAGACGGCGTTCGACCGGGTGCGTGGCTCGCTCCCGGCCGCCGAGGCGCAGCGCCTGTCCCTGCTGGCCGAGCGGCTCGGGTTCTCCGTGGGAGGCTGACGTGGAGCCGCTGCGGTTCGCGTTCGGCGTCCACCTCCACCAGCCGGTGGGCAACTTCGACCATGTGGTCGAGCAGCACGTGAAGGAGGCCTACCGGCCGTTCCTGGAGCGGATCGCCGCGCACGGGTTCGTCCCGATCGCGCTGCATGTGTCGGGGCCGCTGCTGGAGTGGCTCGAGGTCCACGACCACGCGCTGCTGGACTTCATCGGGCGGCTGGCGTCCGACGGCAAGGTGGAGATCCTCCTCTCCGGCTACGACGAGCCGATCTTGTCCGCGCTGCCGCGCGCCGACCGGATCGAGCAGATCGAGTGGATGCGGGACGCCGTGCGCCGGCTGTTCGGGTCCGGCGTGCGGGCCGACGGGCTGTGGCTGACCGAGCGGGTGTGGGAGCCGGATCTCGCCGCCGACCTCGCGGGGGCCGGGGTGCGCTATTGCTTGGTGGACGACCGCCATTTCCTGGTCGCCGGTTTCGCGCGCGAGCGGCTCCACACGCCGTTCGTCACCGAGGGCAGCGGCGAGCGCCTGGCGCTGTTTCCGATCGACGAGCGGCTGCGGTACCTGGTTCCGTTCAAGCCGCCGGCGCAGATCCTGGGATACCTGGAGCACCTGCGCGCCGCGGGCCATCGGCTGGTGGTGCTCGCCGACGACGGTGAGAAGTTCGGCGGCTGGCCCGGCACCCACGCGTGGGTCTATGACCGCGGCTGGCTGGACGAGTTCCTCGGAGTCATGCGCGGGGCCGTGGAGCGCGGCGACGTGAAGCTGGTGGACCTCACCACCGCCCTCGCCGAGGTGCCGAGCGGCGGCCTGGCCTACCTCCCGACGGCGTCCTACCGGGAGATGGAGAAGTGGGCGCTGCCGCCGGAGGC
>Ga0153915_10004063_pt1 | contig 13457 bp, 9 predicted proteins | sample Opewatmetagenome_2_FD_107003 | JGI IMG/M metagenome (GOLD analysis project Ga0153915, IMG submission 107003) | Freshwater wetland microbial communities from Ohio, USA - Open water 3 Core 3 Depth 3 metaG | ecosystem: Environmental > Aquatic > Freshwater > Wetlands | place: USA: Ohio, Lake Erie... | reverse complement strand
TATAAAAAGCATGGGATATAATATCTTCGTCACCGGATTGGTGGGAACAGGCAGGACCACCACCATCAAACATCTCTTAGAGAAGCTGGAAAAGGGAGAGAAGACCCCGGATGATAAGTGTTATGTGAATAATTTCAAGAACTCTGACCTGCCCAAGGTGATAAGCCTCCCTGCGGGCAAAGGGGTGGTTTTCAAAAAAGATATGGACGATCTGGTCTCCATCCTGGCCAAGGATATAACCGGCATCTTTGAAAGCGAGGTTTACCAGCGACGCAAAAAAGAGGTGATTAGCTCATATCAGGAAAGGCAGAAAAAACTGGTCAGCGAGTTTGAGAAAAAAGTCGCCAAAGAGGGGTTCGCACTCGTTCAGGTGCAACTGGGACCGTTTGTCAAGCCGGACTTAGAGCCGCTGATTGAGAACAAACCAGTCGCGATTAGTAAATTAGAAAGGCTGGTGGATGAGGGTAAATACTCCCAGGAGGGCCTGAATTCCATCAATGAGAAATATGCTGAATTAGGCGAGGAGATGGAAAAGGTATTCAGGGAAACCAGGGCCATTTCTAAGGAATTAGAACAGGCTTTATACAATTTAGACAAAGAAATAATCTCCCCTTTGGTAAAGGAACATATTCAGGAGACCAGAGCCAAGTATGAAGGTAATAAGAAGATCGAGGAATATTTAAATGAGGTTCAGGAGGACATCTTATCCGAATATGAAAAATTCAAAGAGAGAAAGGAAGAGCAGCCGGAGGGAACTTTGCCTGGGCTTCCTTTTCTTCCATCAGAAGAGCCTTTCAGGGAATATGAGGTAAATGTACTAATAGATAACAGCGAGACCAAAGGGATACCGATAATAATCGAAACCAGTCCGAGTTACCGCAACCTTTTCGGCACGATAGAAAGAAGCGTTGACCGCCTGGGTGCTGGCAGAGCCGATTTCACCAAGATCAGGGCAGGCTCTTTTTTGAAAGCCAACGGTGGTTATCTGGTTTTAAATGCCCTGGATGCTGTGGTCGAACCAGGCGTGTGGCAGGCTCTTAAAAGAACTTTGCGCAATGGGATAGTCGAGATCCAAACCTATGACCCGTTCTATTTCTTTTCTGCCTCAGCCTTAAAACCTGAGCCGATCAAATCAGAGGTAAAAGTGGTCATGATCGGAGATCCCTATATCTACCAGACCCTTTATAGCATGGATGATGATTTCCGGAAAGTCTTCAAAGTCAAAGCTGACTTCGATCGTGTGATGCCTAAAAGAGATGATACCATCTGGGAATATGCTACGTTTATCCGCAAGGTGTGCCGGGATGAGATGCTCAACCCGTTTGATAAAAGCGCGATCGCCGCAGTTATTGAATACGGAGTGAGGTTAGCCGGTAGACAAAACAAGCTTTCCACCAGATTCAACGTCATCGCAGACTTAATCCGGGAGGCTAATTATTGGGCTGGAACCTTAAATGCAAAAATGGTCTCAAGCCAGCACGTGGAGAAAGCTATTGAAGAGTGGAAAAGAAGGGTGAACCTGCCAGAAGATAAAATCCAGGAGATGATCGATGAAGGGACCATTATGGTGGATACTGAAGGGAAAGTGGTTGGTCAGTTAAATGGCCTGTCCGTTTATGATTTGGGAGAGTATATGTTCGGGAAGCCGACCAGGATTACAGCCAGGACCTCGGTGGGCAGAGCAGGCGTGATAAATATAGAAAGGGAGGCAGAGCTTTCCGGACGCACGCATAACAAAGGTGTCCTGATCCTGTCAGGATTTCTTCAGGGAAGATATGCCCAGGATAAACCTCTGGTAATGAACGCCAGCATCTGCTTTGAGCAGTCCTATTCCGGGGTGGATGGGGACTCAGCCTCCTCCACTGAGGTCTATGGAATACTTTCCAGCCTGTCAGAGCTTCCTATCAGGCAGGATACAGCCGTCACCGGCTCAGTCAATCAAAAAGGGGAAATTCAGCCGATTGGAGGCGTAAATCACAAGATCGAAGGGTTTTATGATGTGTGCAAATCCAAAGGGCTGACCGGAACCCAGGGAGTTATCATCCCTTATCAGAACGTCGAAGACCTGATGCTGCGCTCGGACGTTGTTAAAGCGGTGGAGGAAGGGAAATTCCATATCTATCCTGTAAAAACCATTGACGAAGGAATCGAGATTTTGACAGAGGCTAAGGCTGGTACAAGAAAAGAAGATGGTAATTTTGATGAGGGAACTGTAAACTATTTAGTGGATAAAAAGCTCAAGGAATTTGCGGAAAAATGGAAGGGATTCTTAGGAGAAAAGTAAACAGTAAACAGAATACAGTAAACAGGGGGAAAAAGTTCAAATGCTCAAAGGCTTAAAAGAGAAAAGCCCGCATGAAGGTAGGGACGATCCTCCAACGGAAGACTATCCCGAAATTCTCGTAGGGACAGGACACAATTCTGTCAATTTGAAAACTCACCCTAAATTCATATCTTTAAAAAAAAAGGATGTCATTCCCCTTCTCTTCTTAAGAGAAAAGCAGGAGATGAGTTCAAAAACTGAGCGTAATACGTTATGATCGGCAGAACGATTTCTCATTATAAAATCCTGGAGAAACTTGGTGAGGGTGGAATGGGTGTGGTCTATAAAGCCCAGGACACCAAGTTAGATAGAACAGTGGCTTTAAAGTTTCTTCCAAAACATCTTCTGTGCGATAATGAAGCTAAAATCCGATTCGAGCATGAAGCCAAAGCCGCATCGGCCTTAAATCACACCAATATCACAACAATCTATGAGATAGATGAATTTGAGGGAGAATGTTTCATTTGTATGGAATATGTGGAAGGGAAATCACTCAAGCAGCTTCTGAAAGAGAAAACTTTCTCTATAAAGGAAGTCGTGGATGTAGTAATTCAGATATGTGAAGGTTTAGCCTTAGCTCACGAGAAGGGAATTGTGCATCGGGATATCAAATCTGACAATATAATGGTTACTCCTCGAGGCAAGGTCAAGATAATGGATTTTGGCTTGGCTAAGCTTAGAGGAGTATCCAAGGTGACCAAAACCGGTTCAACCTTAGGAACAGTTGCTTATATGTCACCAGAACAAGCACGGGGAGAAGAAGTTGATGCCAGGACCGACATCTGGTCTTTAGGAGTGGTACTGTTTGAAATGATAACCGGACAAATACCCTTCAATGGAGAATATGAGCAGGCAGTGATTTATACCATTTTAAATGAAGAACCGAGGTCGGTGTTATCTCTGCGTGCTGATACACCACTACAACTTGAGAGAATCGTCATGAGAGCACTGGAGAAGGATAAGTCAAAACGATACCAGAGCGTACAAGATATTTTATTTGATTTAAAGAAAGCGACCGTCGCAGATATTCAGACACAGAAACAGGAGAAGTCTATTGTCGTCTTACCATTTGAGAACTTGAGTCCCGATCCGGACCAGGAGTACTTCAGCGATGGGCTAACTGAGGAAGTTATCTCTGATTTGTCCAAAGTCCGTGCGCTGCGTGTGATTTCCCGAAGTTCTGCAATGACGTTCAAACGGACGAAGAAGAAGGTGCCGGAGATCGCCAGAGAGCTTGATGTGCAGTACGTGCTGGAGGGGAGTGTCAGAAAAGCAGGCAATAGCCTACGCATTGCAGCACAGTTGATTGATGCACAGAATGATGCTCATCTTTGGGCAGAGAAATACGCAGGTACACTGGACGATGTGTTCGACATTCAGGAAAAAGTCTCCCGTTCCATCGTGGATGCCTTGAAACTAAGGCTCACGTCCGAAGAGAAACAAAGAATGGCCGAGAGACCAATCGATAATGTTGCGGCTTATGAATTCTATTTCAAAGCCAACCAGGAGATCTGGCGGTTTACGGAAGATGCTCTTGATCGTGCCGTCCGATATCTTCAGCACGCCCTTGATATCGTCGGCGATAATGCCCTTCTCTATTCGGGTATGGCATTGACTTATTTCCAATATGTAAATATGGGTGCCAAACAAGAGGAATATATAGCGAAAGCTGAAAAATGCCTGGAGAAGACTTTTGCACTAGATCCCGATTCCCCCAAAGCCCATGCTGTCCTTGGATGGATCAATATGTCCTTTCGTGGAAATCTCCAAGATTGTATTCATCATTTCAAGAAAGCATTAGTTATTAATCCGGATGAATCTCTGGCCTTGCAAGGGCTTACGCTCACCCTTTCTATCGTAGGGAGGAAATCTGAGGCTATGCCATTGTATGAGAGACTCATGCAAATTGACCCGCTGGATTTCATCACCAACTGGTTACAAGGAGCATTGCATTTTTATGACGGGCAATACGACTTAGCTCTTGAACCGATCAGTAGATTTTATCACACAAATACCGAGAATCCAGCCGCGCGATTTTACTATGCCTGGACCCTGGCCTACCATAATAAGCTGGATGAAGCTTTTTCCATAATTGATCGGAGCGCAAAGGCAACACCTGACAACCTAATGACCAAACAGGGCCTTCTGCTAAAATATGCCTTACTGAAGGATAAAGAAAAAGTGTTTCAGGAAATGACTCCAGATTTCCAGAAGACGTGCAAGAGGGATTTTGAATGGTCACATACAGTTGCGGTCATGCTGGCCTTACTCGATGCAAAAGAGGAAGCAGTGGATTGGTTGGAAAACTCGGTTAATCTTGGCTTCATCAATTATCCGTTGCTTGCTGAACGAGATCCCTTCCTTGAAAATATTCGCGAAGAGAAGCGCTTCAAGAAGCTAATGGAACGGGTGAAATATGAATGGGAGCATTTTGAGGTTTGAAGATGATTGGTAAGACAATCTCACAGTATGAACTCACCCTGAATTCCTCTCTTAAAAAGAGGGAGACTTTCACTCCCCTTCTCTTTTTAAGAGAAGGGGTCAGGGGATGAGTTCGGTAACTAAAAACAGTGAGTTTATGGTTAGCGAAATTGTTTCACATTACGAACTCACCCTCCTGCTGAGAATAGTGGACTAAAGTAGTAGTTTTTCTTATTGACAAAACGAGAGGCGATTTTATATTGAAAAAGTATTTTTTTGAAACGAAGATAAATAGAGACAAGAAAATTAGGTAAGAGAGAAAATCGACTTTTTCTTGTCAAACTCTAAAGAATTATTGATGAAAAGATTCATAATCTTTATCTTCTTCGTTTTTCCCCTTATTTTGCTATCCTCCTCGTCTTTTGCGAGAGAAAAAGGAATCTCAAATTCCGTCTTTTCGCCCAGCCAGGGGTGTGGAACCTGCCACGATAATATCTACAACGACTGGTCGAACTCGATGCATGCCAAAGCCATCGAAGACCCGGTTTTCAAATCAGACTACCTGCATGCGCTGGATGAGCAGGGGGAAGAGGTAAGAGCTTACTGCTTTTACTGTCACGCACCTATTGTCCGCTATACCGGCGATGTCTATTTAAAAAATCAGATCTCCGGCGAGGGGATTAACTGTGATTTCTGCCATTCGGTTCAGTCCGTAGACCTGGAGAATCCAAAAAACCCGTTCAAGGTCAACCCCGGGTCAACAGAATATGGACCATACCAGAACGCATCTTCACCCGCCCACCTTACGGAATATTCAGAACTTCACACTCAATCTGAATTCTGCGCCGGATGCCATGAGTTAAAAAATAATAATGGAGTATTGGTCCTGGGAACTTATTCGGAATGGAAACAGAGCCCTTATGCTGATAAGGACATCCAGTGCCAGAACTGTCACATGCCTAAAGTCCCGGGGATGCCAATAGTTGACCCGAAAGTGAAAAGATCAGAGCTGAATATGACCTCGCATCTATTCTTGGGAGGACATTCGGAGATAAACCTCCAGCATGCCGCAACCCTGAGAACCGAGCTTAAACTTGATCAGGGTAAAGCACTGGTTACTGTATTTGTGACGAATGCTGAATCAGGACATAAATTGCCCACCGGGATTCCGGCGCGAAAAATCATACTCCAGGTAAGACTTCTGGATAAAAAAGGCGAAAAGATAGACCAGAAAGAGAAAGTTTACCAGAAGGTCCTGCTGGATCAAAAGGGTGAGGTGCTGACTGAAAGCTATAAGATGATACTGGATGCTGCTTCGATCTTGAGTGATAACCGGATTGCCCCAAAAGAAACCAGGCAGGAGAAATTCGAGTTTGACCTTGCTCCAGGGATAAAACCCTTTTCTGTGGAATCGACTTTAAGATACCAGTATCCTGTCCCGGTATTGACCGCAGGACTTATGGAGGTGGAGATGGCAAAGCAGGTGGTAAGTCTCCCGCAAAAAAAAGTCTTCTTGATTGGAGTTTTAAGCTGGCTCAAGGTTTTTGTCATTTTGCTGATCCTGTTCTTAATTCTCTGGATAGGGTTTCGCTTTGCCAGGGGATTGTTCAGGTAGTAGATAGATATGATTTTCGATTTGAAAATTGATTTTGAGTTTATTCACAGACGAACTGTATGAAAAGAATTTTGTTTCTGATCTTACTGATCATAGCAATCCTGGTTCTGGCATACTTCTGGCTGCAGGGCTCAGGAGTAGCTCAGCCGGTGCAGTTCAGTCATCAGTTGCATACCCAAAAGGTCGGGCTATCCTGCGAGGATTGTCACATCTATTTCAAGACTGAGAGATTTTCCGGACTTCCCAGTATGGAGATCTGTGCCGGGTGTCATTCTGAGCCTCAGGGAAAAAGCAAAGAGGAGGCAAAAGTCGTAAGCGCAATTAAAGAGGGAAAAACTATCGAATGGAACAGGATCTATAGAGTCAAAAGGTCAGTGACCTATTCACATCGTCTGCATATCGACGTTGGAAAACTAGAGTGCAAGGTCTGTCACGGTGATATAGCCGACGCCAGCAAACCTCCGCGCAGACCCCTGGTGAAAATAAGTATGGACCGTTGCCGTGACTGCCATAGGAAAATGAAGGTCTCGGTCGATTGCATAACCTGTCACAAATAAGTTTAGAAAAGATTTATGGAACAATCCAGAAGAAATTTTCTAAAATTTTTATCCAGCAGCTCAGCTTTTGCCTTCGGCGGGAATCTTTTCCCCATAAAGTTTCCCTGGCAGGACTCTTTTGATGACATCGTTCCCCAGGGATTAGAAACCTGGGTACCTTCTGTATGCCAGCTCTGCCCAAGTGGCTGCGGGATTTTAGGCCGGGTTCTGGATGGTAAAAGATTAGTCAAAATCGAAGGTAACCCTCTTCATCCCATTAGCCGGGGGACCTTGTGCCCCAAAGGTTACGCTGGTCTTCAGGTTCTATATTCCCCTTACAGGATAAAGACCCCTTTGAAAAGAGCAGGAGAAAAAGGCTCAGGAAAATGGGAGAAGATAAGCTGGGATGAAGCTCTTAACATGGTCTCTGACAAGCTCAGGAATCTGCGAAGCGAGAAAACGACTTACACAACGGCCGTTCTTATGGGACAGTGTCGGGGGACTACCAGACAACTTTTCAAAAGATTCTTAGAGGCTTATGGCTCACCTAATCTGATAGACAATAACATCTACAGAGAAGAGACCCCGGTGCCAGGGATTTATCTAATGCAGGGGACGGCTTTTCCTTCAGTTTATGATTTGGGAAATGCCAATTATATTCTGTCTTTTGGTGCTAACTGGCTGGAATCGTTCTGGTCGCCGGTTCAGGCTTTCAGGTCATTCGGCAAGCTTAACGACGATAAAAGAGAGCCCAGAGGAAGGATAGTCCAGATCGAACCTCGGTTGTCAGTAACAGCGGCAAGATCAAACCAATGGGTCCCAATAAATCCGGGCACCGAAGGATTTTTAGCTCTCGGGATTGCCTATATGCTGCTCAAGGAGAATATCTATAATCAGGACTTTGTTTCCAAGCATACTTTCGGATTCGAGACCTGGAAAGACCCTTCAGGGATTGCGCACCAAGGTTTTAAGGATTATGTCCTGAATAATTTCAATCTCTCGCAAGTCTCATTGGTCACCGGCGTTCCAATAGAAACTATTATTTCTATAGCTCGTGATTTTTCAAATCTTCAGCCTGCACTTGCTCTGGGTGAAGATAATTTCAACCTGAACCATCAAAGCACCTTCACCCGGATGGCGATTCATTCTCTTAATGGTCTAATGGGCAGTTTTGAAATCAACGGAGGAGTTCTCCTGCCCCAGGAGCCTCCATTATCTGATTTTCCATTGATTCCCGCTGACCCCTTATCGACTGAGGGCAGAAACAAGCCCAGGATAGATTCAGCCGGAAATCAAAAATACCTCTTGTCCAGAGACCTGCCTGATTTGCTCCCGGAAAATATCCTGGCAGATAAGCCTTATCCTTTAAATCTACTCTTCATTTATAATTCAGACCCTGTTTTCTCCAGTCCAATGCGAGGGAAATTCATTCAAGCCTTGAAGAAAATTCCGATGGTTATATCTTTCTCCTCCTTTATGGATGAGACTTCGGAATACGCAGACCTCATACTTCCTGACCACACTTATCTGGAAAGATTGGAAGATGACCCGACTTATACTCTGCAAGGGTATCCTGTTTTGAGCTTAAGGCAGCCGGTAATTGAGCCGCTTTACCAGACAAAATCAACTCCGGAAGTGCTCTTAGAGCTTTCCAAAAAAATAGACGATAAGATGAATTCAGCTTTCCCTTGGAAAGACTATCAGGAAGTCCTAGACTTTACTCTGAAAGGAGTTTTCAATTCAGGAAGAGGAGACCTTTTCGGAGTTCCTTTTGAGGAGATCTGGACCAGGGTCTTAGAAAAAAGAGGCTGGAAAGCGCCATCTTATAAAAATCTGGATGAGTTCAATAAAGGAATCAAAGAAAAAGGAGGCTGGTGGGACCCGGTTTACCAATCAGGCCAATGGGACAGGGTTTTCAAAACACCCTCTAAAAAGTTTGAGTTCTATTCTCAAATTCTGAAAAACAGGCTGAAAGATCAGAATATCAAAGATGATAATTATTTTCTGCCGAACCCGACACTTCCAGAAAAAGAAGGAGAATATCCTCTGAGCCTAAGGGTATTTGTCTTGCATGCTCTTTCCACCGAGAGGAATTTACCCTCGCCCTGGCTTAAGGATACTGCAGGCTATTATCAAAAAGAAAAGTGGCATCCCTGGGTGGAGATTAATCCGGAAAAAGCAAAAGAATTAGGGATTTCGGATAAAGATTTGGTCTGGGTCGAATCATCCAAAGGAAGAATCAAATTAATTGCCAGACTTTTTCCGGGAACAATGCCCGAGGTGGTAGGGATACCTTTCGGCTTTGAGGACGAGAAAAATGATTTTAATCCGATAAAAATCCTTATAGAAAAACTCGATCCGTTATCTGGCATACCCAACTGGGGAGAGACTAAGGTCAAACTTTACAAAGCTTAAAAAAGGGTCATATATGCACAGATGGGGAATGGTCATAGATTTAGCTAAATGCACTGGCTGCCAGGCATGTGTGGTTGCCTGCCAGGCTGAGAATAATGTGCCTCCATCCAATCCGGAACAGGCAGAATTAGGCAGGTCGATCCACTGGATGGAGATTTTGACCTTTACCGAGCACGAATATCCTGATGTGAAGATCAGGTTTATGCCGCGTCCCTGCATGCACTGCGACAACCCGCCCTGCACCAAAGTCTGCCCGGTCAAAGCCACTTATTATAGCACGGAGGAAGGTATCGTAGGGCAAACAGACTTGCGCTGCATAGGATGCAGATACTGTACTACTGCTTGCCCTTATACCCTGAAATCTTTTAACTGGTACAAACCTCACTGGCCTGAAGAGATGAAGAATTATTTGAATCCAGATGTAGATGTTCGACCCAGAGGCGTGGTGGAAAAATGCACTTTCTGCGGGCACAGGCTGGTTAAGGTAAGGGAAAATGCAAAATTAGAAGGAAGAGAGTTCAACCCGGACGAATATATACCTGCATGCGTACAGGCTTGCCCCTCCGGGGTTCTATATTTCGGAGATCTGGCAGACCCGAACAGCCAGGTATCACAACTTTCCAAAAGCGTAAGAGCATTCAGGCTGATGGAGGAACTGGGCACCAAGCCAAAAGTGATCTATCTATCAGAGGAAGTTTAAATGGAGCCTAAGAAACAAAATTTGGAACAGGATCAAATCCTTCTAAATCCGATAGTCAAAACCGGAAAAGGATTTTATCTGGCAGCCGCCATTTTGCTGGCGATTACCTTTGGTGCAGCTTTCGCCTATCTCAGACAATTCGTTTTAGGCCTGGGGGTTACCGGTATGTCCCGCCCGGTCTTCTGGGGAGTCTATATCACCAATTTCGTTTTCTTTATCGGGATAAGTCATGCCGGGACTTTGATTTCAGCCATCTTACGAATTGCCAGAGCAGAATGGAGAAGGGCCATAACCCGCTCTGCAGAGGTTATCACCGTATTAGTCCTCTTTTTTGGAGTGGGTAATATCCTGATCGACATGGGCAGGATAGACCGGGTGATGTATGTGATTTATCACGGAAACTTCAATTCACCTCTTCTCTGGGACGTTACCAGCATCACCACCTATCTGACTGCAAGCTCGATTTATCTTTTCCTTCCTTTGATACCAGACATAGCTATCTTAAGAGACAATGTGAAGAAAAGAAGATGGTTTTACAAGTTTTTTTCTTTAGGGTGGCAGGGAACTGAAGCTCAGAAAAGAAGATTGGGAATCGGGATTGCGATTATGGCTGTGCTGGTCATACCTATAGCAGTATCGGTTCATACTGTGGTCTCCTTTGTCTTTGCCATGACCATACAGCCGATGTGGCATTCTGCAATATTCGGTCCCTATTTTGTCGCTGGGGCAATCTTCTCCGGGATTGCGGCACTGATCATAGCCATGGCTCTGATAAGAAAAGCTTACCATCTTCAGAACTATATCAAGCCGATCCATTTTAATAACTTAGGGATACTTCTTCTGGTTATGACTCTGCTCTGGTTTTATTTTACCTTCGCAGAATACCTGACCACCTTTTACGGAGCTGATCCAGTCCAGTTAAAGATCTTCTATGCTAAACTGACCGGGGAGTATGCTCCTTATATCTGGACTATGTTCGCCCTGTGCTTTGTCATACCCCTGGTAATCCTGGTCAGGAAAAAGACCAGGACTATTGCCGGTACGGTCATAGCTTCGGTCTGCGTGACCATAGGTATGTGGCTGGAGCGGTTCACCATCGTTGTCCCTACTTTGATTAATCCCCGGCTTGCTACCGGGACTGTGTTTTATCATCCTACCTGGGTGGAGGCTCTGATCACCTTAGGATGCTTTGCCTTTTTCATTTTCCTGTATGCTCTTTTCACCAAGTTCTTTCCCATAGTTTCCATCTGGGAGATAAGAGAAGGCAGGGAAAAAGCCCTGGCCGAGGTGGAGGAAAGGATAAAAACTTATATGCCAGGCGAGGCCACAGGCGAAATACAGAGTTGAAGGAGAAAAGATGCTCAGAAAAGTAATTGTCTATGCTGTCTCAGCCGCAGCAATTTTCCTAATACTCCTTCTTCAGCCAAACTCTCAAACTCTGCCGGAAAATCCAGCTGAGGGGTTCAGGGTTTTCATAGATAAAGAGTGCGTCAGATGTCATGCCATCTGGGGAGAGGGGGAGGAGGTTGGCCCTGACCTGGGCAAGGTAAGCATTGGAGGGAGTTTCCTTGATCTTTCAGGATTTATCTGGAACCATTTCCCTTATATGCATCAAAGGATGGGAAGCTTGAGGCTCGAATGGCCTAAGTTTTCTCCAGATGAGCTTTCCGGATTGGTGGCCTTTCTTTACACCCTGGAGTTTTTCGACATGCCCGGGAATGCGGAAACAGGCAGCGTTTTGTTCAGGGGAAAAGGATGCATGAACTGCCATTCTTTTGAAAGCAAGGGCGGCAAAAAGGGTCCGGACCTGGAAAAGTTCAAACAGGACCTCTCACCTATCTTTATGGTTCAGGCTATGTGGAACCATGTGCCGGAGATGTCATCATTGTTGCAAGCCGGAGGAAGTGTCTGGCCATCTTTTCAGAATAACCAGTTGATGGATCTCTTAGCTTTTGTTCGTCAAAAAGCCAAAGGCACAGAAAGGGAGATTCCTTTTCTTGCATTAGGTTCTCCTGAGCAGGGCAGGATATTATTTCAGCAAAAGGGATGTTCCCACTGTCATGGTTCAGGTCCTAAAAGCATAGCCCTGGATCTCAAGAAGAATCCAGAAAAATATCATACTAGTATGACCAAGATAGGAGCAATCCTCTGGAACTCTGCCCCGTTGATGTGGAAAAAAGGTGAAGTGCCTGAATTTTCCGGACAGGAGATGGCAGATATAATCTCTTATCTCTACTTTCTCAATTATACTGACAAGGCTGGAGATTCAAAAAAAGGGGAAAAGGACTTTGTGGAAAAAAGGTGCGTTGATTGCCACAGCTCAAAGGGCCCTGCCAATGATTTTTCTCAACTGAAGGGGAAATATGATGCCGTAGAGATGGCAACCGAGATGTTGAACCATGCACCGGTAATGCAGAAAACCGTGGAGGAAAAGAAAATACCCTGGCCCAGGTTCGATCCTGGTGAGCTAAGAGACCTGTTTCAATATATAGGACTGAAAAATCAGTAAACAGTAGACAGCATATCGCCAGGATCCGTAGGACAGTAGACAGGATGCAGGGGCGATCCGCCAAGGCGGACTCGCCCTTTTTTCTTTTTCATTACTTTCTTAGTTGACAATTACATAATTTCTCGATTTATTTAAGGTGAGGTTGACACTCGATTTGAGAAAGGATATGCTGGGCTAAACAGTTTCAAGTCTGAACTCACCCTGAATCTCCCGCCATTGGCGGGATAAGCCTCTCTTGCAAAGAGAGGAACTTGTATTCCCCTTCTCTTCGCAAGTCGAAGATCCCGCCTTTCGACAGGCTCAGGGTGGTGAGAAGGGGTAAGGGATGAGTTCAGTAACCTGCCGTAATGCTTATGATTGGCAAGGCCATATCTCATTACAAAATCTTAGAGAAGCTGGGTGAGGGTGGGATGGGTGTTGTCTATAAAGCTCAGGACACCAAGTTGGACCGGATAGTAGCTCTAAAGTTTCTGCCCAAACATCTTCTGTGCGATAATGAAGCCAAAATTAGATTCGAGCATGAAGCTAAAGCAGCCTCTGCACTGAATCATACCAATATCACCACAATCTATGAGATAGATGAATCTGAGGGAGAATGCTTCATTTGTATGGAATATGTGGAGGGGAAATTACTAAAGGAATTGATCAAAGAGAAGGCCCTCTCCATCCAAGATATATTGAACATCTCCATTCAAATAGCAGAGGGATTAAATGCAGCTCATGAGAAAGGAATTGTTCACCGGGATATCAAATCCGACAACATAAAGCTTACTCCAAGAGGACAGGTAAAAATAATGGACTTTGGCTTGGCAAAGCTCAGAGGAGTTTCAAAAGTTACTAAGATCGGCTCGACTTTAGGGACTCTTGCTTATATGTCCCCGGAGCAGGTTCAGGGGGTAGAACTTGACCAGCGGTCAGATATCTTCTCATTTGGAGTG
>Ga0153915_10004062_pt1 | contig 13460 bp, 9 predicted proteins | sample Opewatmetagenome_2_FD_107003 | JGI IMG/M metagenome (GOLD analysis project Ga0153915, IMG submission 107003) | Freshwater wetland microbial communities from Ohio, USA - Open water 3 Core 3 Depth 3 metaG | ecosystem: Environmental > Aquatic > Freshwater > Wetlands | place: USA: Ohio, Lake Erie... | reverse complement strand
GCTTGAGGACTGACAGGGCGGGGTATACGCCGCCGCCTGTCCCCCCCGCGCAAATTAACAACCGCATTCTTACCCTTCTCCTCATGTAGTTTGGATTTTTCAGACATCCGTGAGATATTCAAGATGATTCCCACGGATGATAAAACGACCATCAAATTGGATCCACCTGAGCTGATGAAAGGTAGTGCATTTCCAGCAAAGGGTAGCAAACCGACCATCACCAGCATGTTTATTAATGCTTCCATAGACAACCAAAAGGTCAATCCACCTGCCAGGAGCATTCCTAATCCATCCGGAGCTTTTCGGCTGATCAACCAGCCACGCCACATCAGCACCAGATATAAAATGACGAGTAACCCGGCACCCAATACGCCGGTCTCTTCCCCGACCACCGCAAACACACTATCGGTATGTGGGAAGGGAAGTCCATTGAGCTTGGTTTGTGATTTACCAATCCCCACCCCTACCCAGCCACCTTTCATGAAAGCTTCCAGCGAGCGACGAACATGCTCAGAGTATTGCAATGGGTCTTTGAGCCCCGCCAGGAAGCTATTCATCCGGTCTGGACCAGTGGGAAATAATCCCGAACGCATAACTACCACACCCACAAGGAAACCGATTGCCATCATGAACAGAAAATGCTTCAGCGAACCTCCTGCCAGGAAAAACATCAACGTGCCTAACAAACCAATGGTTATTACAGCACTCAAATCTGGCTGCAATGCGATTAACCCGCCAACGATACCCATAATTACACTCAGCGGGAGCAAAGCCAGATAGATATTTCTAAGCATGTCACGCCGGTTATGCAGCCACACTGATAGATATATAACGATTCCAAATTTCGCTAATTCTGAAGGTTGGACTGATCCACGGAATAAGCTACGCACTGATCCCAAACGAGTATCCTGGATGATCAACACTGCCACCAGGGCAAATATTGTTCCGGCCATGACGATCAGGGCGAATTTCTTCCACCAGTGATAATCCAGGAATGCGAGAACAATCATCACCAGGCTCCCAAGCCCCAGCCAGCGTAGCTGGCGCATGAAAATATAAGCAGGCGATCCGTACACCTGATAGGAATAATCCGCACTGGCGGAATACACCATCAATATCCCAAACAGGATCAGAGAAATGACCACCAATAATAATGGTACGTCAAACCCCAAACGTGTCGGGCGATGTGTTTTGGCCGGCACCCCTTGGATTACCGGCTCACGATCACCCCTCACATGCACGAAAGATTGAGTACCCATCGTTTAAAAGCCTCCCCGCGCTCCTCAAAATCGCGGAATTCATCAAAGCTAGTGCCGCCTGGTGAGAGCAGGACGATATCTCCTGGTTCAACCACCCGGGCTGCTACTCTAACCGCCTGTTCCAAACCTGCACAGGATTCAATTGAAAAGGGGCGCGTGTTGGGTTTGTTATTGCCAACCACATTAGCTATCTTTCTGGCTGCCTCCCCAAACAAGATCAAGTGATCCACTCTTGCATGTATCAAATCAGCCAGCTCATTCCAGGGTAAATTCTTATCCCGTCCACCTGCCAGGAGCACGATGGGTCGGTGAATATCTGCTGGCGAGTCAAATGAGTGAATGGCTGCCATAACCCGTTCTGGAGCAGTGGCAATCGAATCGTTATACCAGTCTGCTCCCTTCCATGAGTGCACCCACTCCAGCCGGTGAGGTACCCCGGTAAACGAGATGATCGCATCCCGCATTGCCTTGGCTGGCAATCCTGCTGCCTGGCTGATCGCGCAGGCTGCCAGCACATTTTCCACATTGTGCCATCCGCGTAATGGGATTTCCGATTGTCGCAGGATGCGGGTAACTCTGAATCCATCCCATAAACATACCCATTCACCTTCGATATACACTCCCTGCATTGCTTCAGATGGCAGCGCCTTACCAAACGAACAAGGCTTGCCACGTACCCAGCCAAGCATATCCCAGGCACCTGGGTCATCATGTCCCAAGACTGCGATATCGTCTCCTGTTTGATAATCCAAAAGCCGCCTCTTTGCTGCAATATAAGCATCCATCGTGGCATGCCGATCCAGATGGTTGGGTGTGATATTCAGCACACAGGCAATGTTGACCGATTTCGTCATGAGTTCCAATTGAAAGCTGGACAGTTCCATCACTGCCAGGTCACTCGCATTCATCTCATCCACCACGGCCAGTAATGGGGCTCCGATATTGCCACCCACCCAAACCTTTCGATACTCAGATTGTCCATCCGGGCTTGTATTGATTGCAGTTTCAGCGATTTTCCCAACCAGGCTCGTGGTGGTTGTCTTTCCAGCCGAGCCTGTGATCCCGATTGTTCGGCACGGACACTCTTCAAGAAATACCTGTGAATCATTGGAGAGTGGGATGCCCCGCTGCTCAGCATCTTTAATCAGTGGTATAACCAATGGCACGCCACCCGATATACACACATAGTCGGTTCCATCCAGCAAAGAGAGTGGATGGCTCCCGAAGAACCATTCAATTCGTGAAGCAATATGTCCGTCGAGATCCTTCAGTGATTGTCTGGCATTCTCGAGTTGCTCGGCAGATTTTTGGTCATTCATCACTACACGTGCTCCGTGCAATGCCAAAAAACGCCCCAAGGCAATTCCCTGCCTGGCAGCTCCAATGACGACCACTCGCTTATCCTTCCATTCAGTCATACAAGAATCTCACAAAATTCAGCCATTCATCCAATCGCAATTGCGGCTCCAATAATTGCAGCTAATAAACCAATCAACCAAAAACGCTGCACCACCTGTGTCTCGCTCCATCCTAATAACTCAAAATGGTGATGCAAGGGTGCCATTTTGAATAGCCGTTTACCTTTGGTTAACCTGAAGTAACTAACTTGCAAAATAACACTCACCATCTCAGACAAGGGGATGACTGCAATCACCGGCAATAATATCCATTGACCAGTCATCAACGCCACTACTGCCAGCGCTGCCCCCAATGGTAGAGCACCAATATCGCCCATGATAAGCATCGCCGGGTGAACATTGAACCACAGGAAACCGAACAAGGCACCAACCAACGTAAAGCAGAAGCGCGCCAGGTAGTTCTGCCCTTGCAGTAAAGCAATCATCCCAAAGGCAGCAAAACAGGTTGCCGAGATCAACCCTGCCAAACCATCTAGGCCATCTGTAAAATTCACCGCATTGGAGAACCCAACAATCAACAAAGTTGCAATGGGTACATACCAAATGCCCAGGGTAAATTCTCGATTCATCCACGGCAGGTACAATTCAGGAGCTTGCAAAACGTACTGTAATCCGATCGAAATAATGATCCCGAAGATAATCTGGATCAAGAACTTGGTCCGGGCGCGCATCCCACGCTCGTCACTCCGTTTGCCTCGCAGCTTTTTCCAATCATCCACGGAACCTAATAAGCCAAAAACGATTAATGTACCCATGGGTAGGAAGATTGATCGACCTATAATAGTCAATCCGAGCAAGGATGCTGCATTGAACAGCAATGTAATCAGCAGAACTGGCAGGATGAACAAAACTCCGCCTAATGTGGGTGTGCCCAACTTGGATATATGTCTTTGAGGACCATCCACACGGATTGATTCGCCAATTTTCAGATAACGCAGAACGCGCAGCAGCGGTTCGCCCCAGATCACCGTCAACATAAAGGCGAACCCAGCCAATGCCAAAGCAAAAGCGCTCTCTCTCATGAGTGGTACTCCAAAGCGGACACAATGCGATCCATCTTCATCAGATTTGAGCCCTTAACCAATACAACATCCTCTGGTTTGAGATTTGGTTGCAGGTAGTGAATAGCCTGCTCCACCTCTTCCAGAGCCATAATTTTACTTACTGGTAAGCCTGCTTCCTTGGCAGCCTCCGCAATCATCCGCCCGCGCTCGCCAACCGTCACCAGCTCATCCACCACTTCAGCGGCACGGATGCCAACCATTTCATGTCCACGTTGTTCATACTGACCAAGTTCGAGCATATCGCCTAAAACAGCCACTTTGCGGCCTTCCAGGTCATTCAACAGGTTGAGCGCTGCGAGCATAGATTCGGGCGAGGCATTGTAGGTATCATCCAGGATCAATGCGCCATTTTGGGTGCGGACTGCCAGCAGGCGTAGCTCATTGCTCGCTGAACGTAACCCGCTGACAATCTCTTGCCAGGTTAAACCATCCACCAATCCAACCGCGGCTGCCCGGAGCACTGTTTGAACTGAATGCCTACCAATCAAAGGCACGCGTAGCTGCAAGACTTCAGCGGGACGATTTTTCTCCTGGCGGTAATGTAGAAGAAATCGTATCCCTTCTAATCCCAGGCTTTCAACATTATCCCCCCACAAGTCCACGACATTTTCCATCCCATAGAAAAAGACTTGTGCATGTGTGTGTTCAGCCATTTTTCTTACCAGTAAGTCATCAAAATTCAGGATGGCATAACCATCTTCCGGTAGCGCTTGGACCAGCTCCGATTTACCCCGGGCGATATCCTCCTGGGAGCCTGCACGTGAGGCGTGTACCGTCCCGATATTTGTTACCACGCCGATGCGCGGTGAAGCCAGGTTACACAGGAATTCGATTTCACCGGGTACGTAGAACCCCATCTCCAACACGGCCCTTTCATGTTGCTCGGTTAAGCTGAGCATGGTCAAAGGAAGGCCAATTTCATTGTTCAGATTGCCTTTATTTTTCAAAGTGTTATATCGCTGGCTTAATACCTCTGCCACCACTTCTTTTGTGGTCGATTTGCCCACGCTGCCGGTAATCCCAATTACTTCCACATTCAGCTTTTTTCGCCAGAATTTCGCCACCTGTTGCAAGGCTTTGAGCGCATCATCCACCTGGATGCAGAAACCCCCCTCAAGCTTGCCCAACTTAGCGATGAGCTCATCAGGCTGATGGGCGCAACGCAAGTCCAATGTTTCGAACTTGCTGCTCATATCCTGCTGCACTAATGCATATCTCGCTCCAGCTGCAAATGCTTCACCTACAAAATCATGCCCATCGTGATGTTCTCCTGGTAGAGCGACGAACAACGATCCAGGTATCACCTGGCGCGAGTCAATCGCACCCTCGGTGATCCCGGTAGTCGCCGTTTCCGGGCGTATTCCTGTCAATGCTTCAAGAACATCAGCCAGTGCAATCACAAACGATACCCTTAATGGTTTACCAAACCCTGTAAAACTCCATCCGGTGGGATGTCCATTAAAACCACCAGGCGTTCCACCATGTCATGAAAAACTGGGGCAGCAACGACTGAACCCCATGGAGAGCTGGTAGGTTTCTCAAGCCAGACGTATACTAAAAAGCGGGGATTTCCTACCGGTCCCCAACCAGCAAATGAGGCATTCGTCTCGTCGCTTGTATATCCTGTTGGGGTTGCAATTTCCGCCGTACCTGTCTTACCTGCCACTCGGTAGCCTTCCACCAGTGCGTCGGATGATTCCCCTTCCAATGAATTGGCAAGCAGATCGGTCAAATGACGTGCGGTTTCAGCTGAGATAGGTTGACCCACAATTTGGGGGGTGGGGGTATACTGAACTCCATCCCGTACCATGGATCGCATCACATGCGGCATCATCATCTCACCCTTAGCATTAGCAACGGATGAAATCGCCATGACCATCTGGATCGGGGTGACTGCGATACCTTGCCCAAATGAATTTGTACCAAGCTCAGCCTCGAACCAATCGGTATCCCCTGGCAGCTTTAGCCTTCCAGGGGCTTCACCTGCCAGATCGATCCCAGTGGTTCGTCCAAAGCCAAAACTCTGCATGTACTGGTAAAAAGGACCTGCTCCTAATTGAGAAGCCACCCATGTCAGACAAACGTTAAGCGAATGTGCCATACATCCCTGCATGTCCTGTGGACCCCAGGCACCCCAATCCCAGTTATGGATCGTGATGCCACCGATCTGGATCGAACCCGTATCCACAAACTGAGTATCCGGTGTGACTGTTCCGTTATCCAAAGCAGACGCCATGGTTAAAATCTTGAAAACTGATCCGGGCTCATAATCCTGGCTGACCGCCCGGTTGTATGGTGTGTTATCCGTGAAAACACTGGCATAATTCCAATATTCATTCGGGTTCAACCGTGGAGTGCTGGCAATCGCGAGCATCTCACCCGTATTCGGGTCCATCACCAGGAGCACTCCACCATCTGCACCACTATCTTCCAGGCCTTTATCGAGCACGTCTTCAGCTGCAGCCTGGATCTCCCGATCAATGGTCAGGATGATATCCGCCCCGGCTTTAAGCTGGGGGATTTCGGTCACTTGGTATGGATTCAATGTCATCCAGACGGATTGAGGCGCTCCTGCCAACAAGTCGTTGAATTCTGACTCCACTCCGAACATCCCCGTACCCTCACGGTTGACAAAACCAAGCACATTTGCCCCAAGCTCGTTCTCAGGGTAATATCGCTCTAGGCGTAGCCGATAGACCAGACCATCCAGACTCGGACGACCTGCTTCCCCATAGTCCACATTTGGCAGATTGGCATAGTTGCGAGCCCAATCCTGTAATTGGGTCAGTTCCTCGGGTGTAACGAAATCTGCCAGTTGAACATACGCGGTCCCAGAAATTTGTGCTTGGTGGATTACAGCAAAAATATCATCCGAATAGCCCGCGTAGTTATACTCGGGGTGGCTTACCAAGACTTTGCTTAAGGCAAAGGCGATTGAATCGGGATTTTCAACATTGCCTACCTGCACACCTACCTCATACACCAGGGTACTACCTGCTAACAGTCGACCCCAGCGGTCATAGATATCGCCACGTGGTGGGTAGAAAATGTGCAACGTACGAGAATATTGCTCTCCCTGTAAAACAAATTCGCTTCTTTCAGGGCTAAACTGCAATCTGATCAGCTGAATGATGACCATCACCCCTGCTAAAAGGAAGAGGACTCCTAATAAATTAAATCGCCAACCGGTCAGAGTCTGACCGGCTTTTTCACTCACCGAATGTGTAATCTCAGGTACTTCACGAAGAGGTTGTTTCCGACGGATGCGACCCGTCGGAACTACATGCTCTGCCATATATCTTCTCATGGCTGCGCCTCGCTGAATAATCTGGCTGTTTTACGCACCTGATCTGCAACCCAATCAAACAAAGATTCTTTGAATTCCGGAGCGATGGTGGAAGCAGTAACAACAACCGGCACAGGTGGAGGTGCCAATGATGTGGTCTGTCTTTCTACATAACCTGGTACCTCCATGTAATCGATATGGTCAGCATCAATCGGTGTCAAATTAAGGTCTTTAACTCGCTCCTGCATGATCGAATATGAAGTAATGTACGCCAATTGGCTGCTGAGATTGGCAATTCTTTGTTCCAATTCCTCGATTGGTACGTAAGTCTCTCCTGTATCCCCGGTAAGATAATGGTATCCATAAACGCGCACCTGCATTTCCTGGATCTGTCTTCCAACGGCTGCTGCCCGCGCGGTTACATTCAAGTAGATCCCAGCCACGATGGCTGCGCAGACCAGAAACAATAAAATCACCCCGATCATATAGGTCTGTCTCCTCCAGGGCGCCTGTGAGTAAGCATGAGTCAATTGGTGAATGTTGTTCATATCTTCTACCTATCTAAAAACCCGTCGACTTTTGATAATTTTTTAATGTTTCATTGTTAATTTCACGAACTTCCTCGGTATTCACCTTCTATCATCAAAAGTAAACGGGTTTCTGGTGCAGGCTTGCAAGTCTTATGCCATATCTCTAAATTGTTCCTTCTATCCTTTCCGCCACCCTCAATCGGGCACTGCGGGAACGAGGATTATTGCGAACCTCATCTTCTTGCGGGCGCATGGGTTTGCGTGTTACTTCCCGCAAGGTTGCTTTATGATCGCATGTACAATCCGGTTGATCGGGTGGGCAGATACAATCTCTGCTTTCCCTACGCACGAATTGCTTGACTATGCGATCTTCCAACGAGTGGAAGGCGATAATCGCTAACCGACCTCCCGGTCTGAGCGCCTCGACCGTTTCGGGTAAGACATCTTCGAGCGCTTCCAACTCGCCGTTCACTGCGATGCGCAATGCTTGAAAGGTGCGAGTGGCAGGATGGATGCCGCTCTTCCCACCACTGGTCACTTTTGCCACCACCTTCGCCAGGTGCATAGTTGATGTGATCGGCCTGGCATTCACAATTGCTCGAGCTACTTGTCTCGACCGACGTTCCTCTCCATAGCGGAACAATATATCGGCCAGCTCAACCTCATCCAGGTGATTCACGAAATCCGCTGCACTGGTTTTTCCATCCGGATCAAAGCGCATGTCCAGGGGTGCTTCGGTTTGGAAGGAAAAACCTCTTGCCTGCGTATCAAGCTGCATAGAGGACAAACCCAGATCCAGTAGGATGCCATCCACCTGTTGCCACTTCAAAACCACCAGTTGCTCGAGCAGAGTGTTGTAGGAAGCTCGCACGATATGAGCCCGCTCACCAAACTCTGCCAGCTTCTCACAAGCCAGTTTGAGTGCTTGTGGGTCTACATCCAACCCAAGTAGTTGGCCATCTGGGCTGCTTGCCTGGAGGATTCCCCAGGCATGTCCGCCCGACCCAACGGTACCGTCCACATACAACCCTCCCTGGTGAGGCTGCATTGCGTGTATAATTTCATTGTAAAGAACTGGTAGGTGTGTCATCACCTGAGAAATCGGATGCGCTGTCTTGCTGAGCTTCATTGGCAATTGGCGTTCATCCACTACTGGTGGATAAATCCAGAACTTTAAATCGCTCGGTGTTCGCTTCAGCTTCATCCAATGCATGCTGCTGGAGTGCCCATTCATCTGTTGACCAGATCTCGAAGTAACTGCCCTGCCCCACCAGCACCGCCTCATGGTCACAGGTTAAGCCGGCTTTCTGGCATAGGAAATCAGGGATCAAAATACGGCCTGCCTTATCCATTTCCAACCGGGATGCAGATCCAATGATCAACCTGCGCAAAGCTCGTGCCAGCGGATCGGTAACACTCATCTGATCGAGACGATGGGAGATAGCATCAAATGCTTTTGTGGTTAATACCATCAAATTCCGGTCAAAACCGCGCAGGATATATGCACCTTCATCCATTAATTCGCGGTAACGCGCCGGTACAGTCAGGCGGTCTTTATTGTCAATGCTGTGTCGGTACTCACCCAAAAACATATGTTCTAATTATCCCTTTTTTATGCGAAACGCCGGTATGTCCGGCGCTCCCACTTTAACCCACTTTATAACACAATTACCCACAGTATAGTATAAAATATTAAATAAATCAAGGATTTTTTACCCCAATTTAATGACCAATATACTATTAGAAGGAAATCCATATGTCCAACCAACCTCTCATTGACTATCGCCCCCTATTCGTTGGCCTGGATGCCCATTGCCCATTACTGGATGGCAGCAGTTGTGATTACACCAACCTGGATAATGCCGCCTCAACACCCGCCTTGAAAGCCGTCCAACATGCAGTGGACGACTTTTTGGTTTATTACAGCAGCGTTCATCGTGGGACTGGGTTCAAGAGCCAGCTTTCCACACATGCATATGAACAAGCCCGCCAGATTACGATGGAATTCGTGGGTGCCAACCCCGCAGACCATACCTGCATCTTTGGCAAGAACACGACTGAAGCTATCAACAAGCTTGCCCGGCGTTTGCCTCTGGATGGTAAGCGGAAGGTTGTCCTTAGCACTGGCATGGAGCACCACTCCAATGACCTGCCCTGGCGAGCCACTACCCAGGTTGTATATGTACACCTGACTCCGGATGGACGGTTGGATGAAGATGATTTTGACTCCCAGCTTTCAAGGTATGCTGAACAGGTAGCCCTGGTGGCACTCACCGGTGCCAGCAACGTGACCGGATTTCTCAACCCCATCCACCGCCTGGCAGAGAAAGCTCATGCTGCTGGAGCCATGTTCATGGTGGACTGCGCTCAGCTTGCCCCACATCGCAAAATCGGTATGCTCCCCCTGGATGATCCTGCCCATCTGGACTTTATCAGCATCTCGGCTCATAAAATGTATGCACCCTTCGGCACAGGCGCTCTCATCGGCCGAAAGGATGTCTTTGAGCACGGCGACCCCGATATGACCGGTGGTGGAACGGTGGAAATCGTCACTTTGGATAACGTGGTTTGGTCTGAACCACCCGAAAGAGATGAAGCCGGCAGCCCTAATGTTGTTGGGGCGATTGCCATGGCGGCAGCAATCCGTCAGCTAGAGGCAGTGGGGATGTCTGAAGTGACTCGCCATGAAGCAAATTTGACCAGGTATGCCTTGGAAAAATTGACTACTATCCAGGGATTACGGGTCTATGGTGACGCTGATCCTTCGAATGCTGAAAATCGACTGGGTGTGATCCCATTACAGCTTGAAAGTGCGGACCATTTTCTAGTCGCAGCCATCTTGGGTTACGAATTTGGCATCGGGGTACGCAGTGGTTGTTTCTGCGCCCACCCATATATCCTGCACTTACTTGGTTTAAGCAAGGAAGAAGCCTCTTAGGTGCGCCGGCGCATTCTCGCTGGTGATAAGTCTGAGATGCCGGGATTGATTCGCGCCTCATTTGGTCTATATAATACACTTGATGAAGTAGACGTACTGATCGATGCCCTGAACCATATCTCAAAAGCCGATTATAAAGGCAAGTACATTCAAGACAAAGCCACGGGGGAATATTCACCAGTGGGTTGGCAGCCAGACTTTGCTGATTATTTTAAATTATGAAAATATATCTGCGTTCATCTGCTGTTAAAAATATATTTTTCTCCGTGTTCTTTTTGAGCTCAATGGTGAAATTCTTTACCCTCTGCTCGCTGCATCCATCACCGCTACCGCGGCAATATTCACGATGTTTTTCACATCATCACCAGTTTGCAACACATGCACAGGTGCTCCGATCCCTAATAGGATGGGACCAATCGCCTGGGCATTCCCGAGCCTTGCCAACAGCTTATATGCAATATTAGCTGCCTCGAGGGATGGAAAGACCAACACATTGGCGTCTCGTACCTGGCTAAATGGGTAACGTTGATCAATCAGCTCGGGAACTACGGCAGTATCCGCTTGCATTTCACCGTCCACGGGGAAGTCTGCACCACGCGCCCGGATCAAATCCACGGCTTGCCTGACCCTCTCTGATAAGGGGTGTGGCGTGCTGCCAAAATTGGAGAAGGAAAGTAATGCCACGCGTGGCTCAATCTGCAGCTGGCGGGCAAAATCTGCCACTAAAAATGCAATATCTGCCAGATCTTCTGCACTTGGGTCAATATTTACTGTGGCATCGGTAAAGAGATAAGTGCGCCTCCCCACGATCATAATGTACACCCCGGCTGCAATCCGTTTTCCGGGTTGGGTGTGATGGATACGCAACGCCGGACGGATGACATCTGGATAATCAAATGTCAACCCCGAGACCGACGCATCCGCATCTCCCATCTTGACCATCATGGCACTGAACACATTCGGTTCCAGAATCCTGCGCCGGGAGTGCGAAATAGTAACCCCTTTACGTTGGCGGAGTTTGCTGTATGCTTCAGCATAGACTTCAAAACGTGGGAAATTCTCAGGATCCACGATAAGCATGTTATCGTCTAAGGCTAACGCGTGCAATTTGCCTCGGATAACCCATTCCCTTCCAACCAGGATGGGAATCCCAATTCCCTCATCCAGGATTTGCGCTGCAGCTCGAATAATCTTTGCTTCTTCGCCCTCTGCAAAGACGATGCGCTTCTTTGGTGATGCAGACTTTGCTTTGTTCATGATGTAGTATCGCACCTGTTCCCCTATTCCTTGGCGGTACGCTAGCTGTTGGCGATATTCATGCAAGTCAATCGGCTTACGCGCCACTCCAGATTCCATCGCAGCCTGAGCTACGGCAGGTGACTCCCATAACAACACCCGTGGATCGAGAGGCTTGGGGATGATGTAATCCGGACCAAACTTTAGCGATTCCAAGCCATATGCCCTCAAGACACTGTCGGGAACATCTTCCTTGGTGAGGGTTGCCAAAGCCTTAGAAGCCGCTACCTTCATTTCCTCATTGATCGCCCTGGCTCTGACGTCCAGTGCCCCACGAAAGATATATGGGAAACCCAACACATTATTGATCTGGTTCGGGTAATCTGAGCGCCCGGTCGCTACAATTGCATCCGGACGGGCTTCCTTAGCCAGCTCATACTTGATTTCAGGATCAGGGTTCGCCATGGCAAATATAAGCGGCTGCTCTGTCATAGTTTTAACCATTTCAGGCGTGAGGATATCAGCAATCGAAAGCCCATAGAATACGTCCGCATCCCTCACTGCCTCAGCCAGGGTGCGCTTATCCGTCGCATTCGCCATTCTTTCCTTATATTTATTCATCCCTTCCGTGCGACCTTTGTATACCACCCCACGGGTATCCACCAGAATGATGTTCTCCCGCCGAGCACCGAGACGGATCATTAACTCCGCACAGGATATGGCGGATGCACCCGCACCCGATATGGTGATGTGTACCTCATTCAGCTTTTTTCCAACCACTTCCAATCCATTGACCAAGGCTGCCCCTGAGATGATGGCTGTACCGTGCTGGTCGTCGTGGAAGACCGGTATATCCAACATACCTTTGAGGGTCTCTTCAATATAAAAGCACTCGGGAGCTTTGATATCCTCCAGATTGATACCACCGAAGGTCGGTGATATCGCCGCAACCGCTTGAATAATCACCTCCGGATCGTGCGAATTGACTTCAATGTCGAACACATCCACATCCGCAAAGCGCTTGAACAACACTCCCTTGCCTTCCATGACTGGTTTCGATGCCAATGCACCCCGATCCCCCAAGCCCAGTATCGCCGTTCCATTGGTAATCACCGCCACCAAATTTCCTTTGGAGGTGTATTCGTAGGCAAGCTCAGGGTCCTTCTCGATTTCCAGAACCGGAACTGCAACCCCAGGGGTATATGCCAGGCTCAGGTCACGCTGCGTTTCCATGGGTTTGGTTGGAACTACCGATACTTTGCCTGGTTTCCCCTCCAGATGGTGATATTCAAGAGCTTCTTCGCGTGTCACTTTAGTCATGATTATTACTCCTTTATTGTCTGCGATCATAACAGGAGATATAAAACCCCATTGAATTAACCATAATTTTACCCTGCCAGCGCTAGAAAACGATTAACTATTGATAATAGAAAACAGTGTTATTTATTCCTTTACCCTTTGAGAATAAACCGTACATGGTCAACATATTGGGATTTCGAATGGTAATTAAACCCGCATACAATTGATGGCGTCAATTTTTCCATTATTTACGGACTCCAAAAATATGCCAGTTACTCTTCTGCTTTTTCTCTTGTAAAGTCTTGAATTAAAGGATATTATAACGATTGGCGGTAATATTTTTAATCCAATTTTTACCAGTAAATGGATAGGTGAGGTCATATATGGCTGAGTCTTTACAAGCGCAATTGGAAAAATTACGCCGCTCTAT
>Ga0153915_10004061_pt1 | contig 13464 bp, 10 predicted proteins | sample Opewatmetagenome_2_FD_107003 | JGI IMG/M metagenome (GOLD analysis project Ga0153915, IMG submission 107003) | Freshwater wetland microbial communities from Ohio, USA - Open water 3 Core 3 Depth 3 metaG | ecosystem: Environmental > Aquatic > Freshwater > Wetlands | place: USA: Ohio, Lake Erie... | reverse complement strand
AGCCTTCCTGGCCGTAAGCTCGTCCACGAGTGCTTTCTTGCTAGCAATCTGAGCCTCGAGGTCAGCCATTTTCTGATTTGCCTGCTGCAACTGGGTATCGGCTGAAGTAGCCTTCGCCCTTGCTGCTTCTACTTGGTCCTCACCGACGGTGCAAGGAAGGTTGGCGGCGCAACCTGCCAGCAAACCTGCCACGAAGAGTATGGCAACTAGAAACAAGAGAGACTTGACCAGCCTGCTTAACATTCAATGCACCTCCTTTCGCGGAGAAAAATGAAATTAATTTGCCAACTTGAACTATAGCAAGAAGTTAATGCCATCAGTAATTTGCCGCACGTGGCGCAGTATTGCACACACGCCCAAAAGCTGTCAAGCTAATTCCGCAGCACAAATTAAAACGCCACCTGGGGCACACTATTATCCGTGATTGCCTAACCAGCAAGTTCTATACCAGCTTTATCCCAAGGTCAGCTATGTCCTCGGGATCCACCTCACACGGCGCCCCATCCATGAGAGAGCTCGCGCTCGTTGTCTTGGGAAAAGCGATAGTATCCCTAATCGTTTGTCTCCCAGCCAGTAACATGACGATTCTATCGATTCCCAAGGCGATTCCGCCGTGAGGGGGAGCTCCATAAGTGAAGGCGTCCAGAAGGAATCCGAACCTCTTCTGAGCCTCATCAGGCGTCAATCCAACGACTTTCATGACCCTTAACTGAAGCTCCGGCGAGTGAATTCTCGTACTTCCAGAGCCGAGCTCGACGCCGTTGCAGACAAGATCATAGACGTGGGCTCTTACCCTACCGGGATCAGTCTCCAGTAGGTCAATGCACTCGTCGTAGGGCATGCTGAACATATGGTGCGTCGGCTCCCAGCGCATTCCTTCAGAGTTCCATGCGAAGAGCGGAAAGTCCGTGACCCATGCAAACTTGAAGCCCGACCGTGCAAAATCCACTTTAGGCGCCAGGGCAGTCCTGACAGCGCCGAGAGCCTGGAAAGCATTGGCTCCGGCAGCCAGAAATGCTGTCCCAGCTTCCGGCGCGCCTCTTAGAAGCCTGGCTCGGAGACCTTCGCTCACGGATTTTCCGAAGCCTCCCTCCAACTCACCGGCAGCGACCCTTGCCCAGAACAGAGGCTTCACGCCAAACGGAGCCATGATTGATTCGAGACCTGAAATCTCTTTCCTGGATAGCTGAAACGGGGCCACAAGACCTGCCACACCGCTCGAGGCACCTCCTGCGAGATCCGCGATTCTGTCTAGTGTCTTTGCAGTCTCGATAATCGGCGAAAAACCGCTGGATGGAGCTTCGGGGGTCAGATCGGCCAGTTCAAAAGGAATACGCAGGTCGGGCTTATCGCTTCCAAACCTACGCATCGCCTCATAGTAGGTAAGCCTCGGGAAAGGCGTCTCGAGTTTCATCCCAAGATTCTCCTCGAACACGCCAGCAAACATCCTTTCCATCACGCCGAAGACGTCTTCCTCACTTCCGAAGCTCATCTCCACGTCAACCTGGGCGAATTCAGGTTGTCTATCTGCTCTGGGATCTTCGTCTCTCAAACACTTTGCGAGCTGAAAATACCTGTCAAAGCCTGACACCATGAGTAGCTGCTTGTAAAGCTGCGGCGATTGAGGAAGCGCAAAAAACTTGCCCTTGTGCACCCTGCTCGGCACAAGGAAATCCCTCGCTCCCTCCGGAGTCGGCCGCACAAGCATTGGTGTTTCTATTTCAAGGAAACCCTCTTTGCTGAGGCCTTTTCGTACACTCTGGTACACGCCATGCCTCAAAGCGAATATCGCCTGATACGATTCCCTTCTGAGATCGATGTAGCGATACTTGAGTCTTAGTTCCTCGCTTGCCGTCGCGTCTTCTGACGGCAAGAACGGGAGAGGCGTGGCTTCGTTGAGTATCTTAAGGTCCGACGGGAGTATCTCGATGTCACCGGTCGCCATGTCAGGGTTGTGCGCACCCTCGGGTCTTTGCTGCACCTTTCCTCTGACTGCAATGACGTATTCGAGACCGATTCGTCTCGCTTTTTCCATCTGCTCAGGGGCTACGAGCTCCGGTCTAAGCACTACCTGCGTCACTCCATACCTGTCCCTCAGATTGAGGAAGATCACGCCGCCGTGATCTCTCACGCTCCTGACCCAACCCATGAGTGTCTCAATGCGACCTTCATGGGCGGCCCTGAGCTCCCCACACGTGGCAGTTCTTTTCCAGTCGCCAAGAAGGTCCATCATTTCTCACCCCGACTGTCTGAGGTCTTCGGGCCGGGCTGATTGTCCGGCGTTTTATGCCCGAGTCGGCTGTCTGAAGCTTTGGGGCCGAGCCCGCTGTCTAAAGTTTCGGAGCCGAGCCAATTTTCGAGGTAGTTCCTGAGAGTCGCTTCTGCGACTGTCTCCTGTTGGCCGCTCTTCATGTTCTTTACGGTAAACATACCGCTTCCAAGTTCGTCCTCGCCTATTATCACGCAAAAAAGCGCCCCGAGTGAATCCGCAGCCTTCATCTGCGCTTGGAGACTCCTGCGGGTCAGATCCAGATCAACGCGAAGCGTCTCCCTCAGGACTGCCGCTACTGCAAAGCACTTCTCCCGCGTCTTCTCAGACACGGATACAACATAAACGTCGACCCCCGTCAATAACGGGACCTCGATCTTCTCTTTCTCCACGGCCAGCAGTATTCTGTCCAGACCTGCGGCGAAGCCGACAGCAGGCGTAGGAGGCCCTCCGTACAGCTCTATCAGGCCGTCGTATCTGCCTCCACCGCCAAGTGCGCTTTGTGCCCCGAGCATGCTGTGGTGAATCTCGAAAGCGGTCTTCGTGTAGTAATCGAGGCCGCGCACGAGGCCGGGGTCAATCTCAAAATCGAGACTGATCGCCTCTAATCTCTTTTTGAGCTCCTCGAAGCGGGTCGTGCATTCCTCGCAAAGGCATTCGAGTATTGATGGAACTTTCGCGACTGCGCTCTTACAATTTTCCACTTTGCAATCGAGAATTCTCAGGGGATTTCTATTGAAGCGCACCTTGCAGTCGTCGCAGAGCCCGTCGAGCGTGTCCTTTAGCCGATCTTGTATTATCTTGGCGTAATAGGGTCTGCATTTCTTGCAGCCGACCGAATTGATTTTCACGCCGAAGGACTTAAGACCCAGCTCCCTGAGCAGCGCTACGTGCAGGTGGATACTCTCAGCATCGCCTTCCACACTCACATCGCCGATCAATTCGGCACCAACCTGATCGAACTGTCTGAACCTGCCAGACTGGGGCCTCCCGTAGCGAAACATGGGGCCGAAGTAGTAGAGCTTGAGCACCTTGGAGCGACCGAGCAATCCGTGCTCTATTACTGACCGCGCGACTGAGGGGGTGCCTTCAGGCCTCAGGGTGAGGCTTCTACCCCTCTTGTCCTCGAAAGTGTACATTTCCTTGAGGACAATGTCAGTGCTTTCACCGGTGCCTTTGTTGAATAGCTCGGTGTGCTCAAAAATGGGAGTCCTTATCTCAGAATAGCCAAACCGCGAAAGAACCCCCCTAAACTTCCTTTCGAGCCAGAGCCACTTTGCGCTTTCAGGAGGGAGAATGTCTCTCGTACCCCTTACGGCCTGGAATCTTCTCTTTTCGTCATCCTTTTCCACTTGCTCTCCAACTGAAACAGGGCGAACTGGCCAAACGACGCACCGACCACGTCCGTGAGAAAATCGTAAATACTTCTCGACCGCCCCGGAACGGTGCTCTGATACCACTCGTCACAGAATCCCACTGCCGTTGCCGCGATTATTGCAAAACCAAACCAGAATTTCCTGAGGAATGCGGGGCCAGAGTGGCGGAAGGTTCTACCCACAATGAGCCCCAGAAGCCCGTATTCAACAAAGTGCGCCACCTTGTCCACGTGCGGAATGTGCGTTGGGTTGGGCAGATTCGGGATGGAAGAACCCACGAATATGAGGACGATGTAACCCAGAACCGGCAGCCAGAATCTCAAAAAGATGGAGAGGACTCTGACGTCGGACTCTTCTAGTTCTCTCACTTAGCAATCTCCCGCCAGTGATTTCCGGCGTGGAAAAAACATGAAAAGGAGGTCAGGGAATAAGGCTCAAAAATCGGTGGGCTCTCATCTGAAACCACCGAATTGTAAAGAAACGGCGAGCTCTCAGTCTTAACACCGAGCTCTAACCACCGAGCCACAGTCTAACAGAACTGCGGGCGATTTCAATAAGCGGAACTGGATAGAGGCCCAGTAAGAAGGTGAACACCGTCATGAGAATGAGGCCGACCCTCATCCCGGGAGTGATCGTCACCGATGCGTAATCAGATTCCTGTGTTTTGGCAAAGTACATTGCGTTGAGAATCCTGCAATAGTAGAAAAGGCTAACCACACTGGTAAGCACGCCCACGACCGCAAGCGTATAAAGCCTCTCTTCGATTGCGGCGGCAAATATGAAGAATTTACCCACGAACCCGGCAAGAGGCGGAATCCCGGCAAGTGAAAGAAGGAAGACCGCCATTGCGGCGGCAAGGGTGGGCGATTTTCTGTTGAGTCCCTTGAAATCTGAAAGATCGTCCCCCTTTGTGGTGCGCGACACTGCCGTTACCACAGAGAAAGCTCCGATGCTCATGAAGACGTACGTGAAAAGGTAAATCACGATGGCGGACGTGCCGGCTCTTGTGCCGGCGCAAATTCCGATGAGCAAGTACCCCGCATGCGCAATGCTTGAATAAGCCAGTAGCCTCTTCACGTTGGTCTGCACCACGCCAATGACCGTTCCCACTATCATCGTTAGAACGCACAAGACTGAGAGAACGTAAGTCCAATCAATGTTCAGTGAAACGAAGCCCTCTCTGAAATAGGCGAGCACCCGGATCAGGATCACAAAACCCGCGGTCTTCGACACCACAGAGAAGAACGCGGCCACTGGCGTCGGACTTCCTTCATACGTGTCAGGTACCCACATGTGGAAAGGAACGATGGTCATCTTGAAGGTGAGGCCGGCCAGGAAGACACCGAACGCGCCCATGAGGAGTAGCCTGTGCGTACTTGCAGTCAAGGCCCGGCCGATGTCGGCGAGAAAGGTCGAGCCGCACGTGCCGTAAAGAAAAGACATTCCGTAGAGAAGAAGCGCAGAAGAGAAGGCACCGAGGAGAAAATACTTGATGCCGCTCTCATTGGACTTCACGTCCTCGTACGCGTAGCCGGCAAGCACATAGCAGGGGATGCTCGCCATCTCCAGTCCAATGAATATCATTATTAGATCCCCCGCCGAAGACAGCACCATGAAGCCAAAAGTGGCAAAGAGAATAAGGGAATAGTACTCACCAAGGCTCAGTCTTGTCAGATGGTAAGAATCGAGGGTCGTGAGTACCACGAGGAACGCCGAGATGAGAAAGACAAATTTCACAGTGGCAGTGAAAGGATCTGAAACGAAGGCACCGCTCAGAGTGGTTGAATTAGAAAACCACCCTCTCTCGGCAACAAAGAGTGCCATGGCGAGCCCGAAGAGTGTAATCCACCAGAGCGCTTTCTTTCTTTCCGCCGGCGAAAAGAGATCCGCGGCAAGCACGATGAAGGCCACGGCAAGAACAACGAGCTCCGGTGCAAGGAGTCTAAAGTCAACGTTGACGAAGCTCAAATCGATTTCCTCCCCGTTTGCTCAACTGACATGCTCGGGCTCCGGCCTACAGAACCAGCCTCCAGCTCAAAGAAAACCAAACTCACAAACCTCGCTCTCCTTGAGGCCCTGCTCACATTCCTCGCATCAAATGCGATAGGGCCGTGATGGTTGAATTCATGAAATGGATGATGGGCCAGGGATAAACACCGATGGCCACTGTCAGAACCTGAAGAGGAACGAGGGAAACAAGCTCCCTAGCGCTCATGTCAGGCAGACTCGCGTATTTCTCCTGAGCCTTGCCGAGAAACATGCGCTGTAGCGTCCAGAGAAAATACCCCGCCGTTATGATGATGCCCACCGCCGAGATGATGACTATCGTTTTGAAAACGGAGAAGGAGCCGACAAAAACCATGAACTCGGCTATGAACCCCGCAAGGCCCGGTAGGCCCAGAGAGGCAAAGCAGGCCAAACTCATTATCCCTGTGAATATCGGCAGCTGAACGGCCAAACCGCCGAAACCTTCAATGTCTCTGTGATGGGCGCGGTCGTAAATGACGCCGACGAGAAGAAAGAGAGAGCCTGTGATGATGCCGTGCGCAAACATCTGCATCACTGCCCCATTCATGCCGGTTGAGGTCATGGCAGCCATGCCCAAGAGAACGTAGCCCATGTGGCTCACGCTGGAGTAGGCGACAAGCTTCTTCAGGTCTTTCTGTGCCATTGCAACCAACGCGCCGTAGATGATATTTATTGCTGCCAGTATCGCGAGAGGCAGGGCAAAGCTCCTCGACGCATCGGGCAGGATCGGATAACTAATCCTCAGGATTCCGTAAGCACCCATCTTTAGCAGTATCCCGGCAAGGATCACGCTTATTGCGGTTGGGGCCTCGACGTGCGCATCAGGAAGCCAGGTGTGAAACGGAAAGACCGGCACCTTGATAGCAAACCCCAGGAAAAGCGCGAGAAACACTATCATTTGAAATCTGGGTGCAAAGGGATGCGTCATGGAGAGCTGCACGATGTCAAAGGTGTGAGGGGTCGTCGTGAAATACATCGCCAGTATTGCCAAAAGCATGGCAACGCTTCCCAAAAGCGTGTATAGGAAGAACTTTATGGCCGCATACTCCCTATTCGGCCCGCCCCATATTCCTATCAGGAAATACATGGGAACGAGCATGGCCTCCCAGAAGACGTAGAAAAGAAAGAAGTCCAGGGAAACGAAGACTCCAGTCATGGCGGTCTGCAGCAAAAGAAACAGCGCAAAGTACTGCTTGACGCGGTCCATAATGCCGTAGCTTGCTATCACGGCCACAAAAGAGAGCAGCGTCGTGAGGAACACCATTGTGATGCTAAGACCGTCGACGCCAAGGTGGTAGGAGACATTGATGGGCGGAATCCACGGAACTTTTTCGATGAATTGAAAACCCGCCATCCCCTTGTTGAACTGCGCGAGCAGAACCACGGAGAAAATGAGAGCTATTCCGCTAAAGACGGTCGAGACAGTCTTGACGCCTTTCTCGCTCTTGTTGCTCATCAAGAGAACGATGATCGTGCCGGCTAACGGGGCAAAGGTGACGAGAGTCAGTATCGGAAGTTGCATTCAGTGTTCCTCCGTCTCAAAACAAGAATTTCGCTTCAGAGCAAGAACTTCACAATGAGAATCGTTGCTAGCCCGACGATTATCATTAGCGCGTATTGCTGCAAATTCCCTGTCTGCGCTCTTCTGGCAGCAGACCCGGCGAATCGAGTGAGAAAAGCGACACCGTTCACGGCACCATCGACCACGTGCACATCGAACCATCTCTTTACTCTGCTCCAGAGAACAGTCACTCTGGCAGTCCCGTTCACCGCACCGTCAATGACGCCGAGATCAAACGTGAAGAGACTCTTCGTCAGCAAAACGAGAGGCCCTACGATGTACGCTTGATATATTTCGTCAACGTAATATTTGTTGTAGAGAAGCCTATAGATCGGCGCGAATCTCCTCGAAAATGCGTCTCTGGCAATCCAACCTTTAACGTAGGTGCCGTAAGAGATGACGATTCCGGCTCCAGCAACCAGGAGAGATGCTCCCATCACTGCATAATTGGGTCCGTGGTGCTCCACTCCTTCGCCGCCGGAAAGAAAGCTGCCTATTCCGTGCCTGAACCAGGGCATACCGACCCACCCCGCACAGACGGAAAGAACGCCGAGAATCGCAAGTGGAACCGCCATGACAGATGGAGATTCGTGAGACTTACACTTCTCTTCTCCGAGGAAAACGACGAAATAGAGTCTGAACATGTAAAACGCCGTCAGCAGCGCCCCTGCTATTGCAATGAGATAAAGCCATGTGTGGCCCGATCGCTGAACCGCCACGAGAATCTCGTCCTTGCTCCAAAACCCACTGAAGGGGGGGATGCCCGCTATTGCGAGACATGCAACCAGGAAGGTGGTCGAAGTCACCTTCATGTGCCTGCCAAGACCGCCCATCTCCCTTATGTCCTGTTTCTCGGTGGCATGAATGACGCTTCCGGCGCACAAAAATAGAAGTGCCTTGAAGAAGGCGTGCGTCATGAGGTGAAACATTCCGGCAACGTAACCACCGCACCCGAGGCCGAGCATCATGTAGCCGAGCTGACTCAGCGTGGAGTAAGCGAGCACCCTTTTTATGTCAAACTGCGTGCAAGCAATCGTCGCAGCGAAAATCGCTGTGATCCCTCCTATGGTCGCAACTACCAGAGAGGCTTGCGCACTGGCTGAGAAAAGCGGGAAGCACCTCGCAACCATGTAGACGCCAGCAGCTACCATTGTGGCTGCGTGTATGAGTGCGCTTATCGGAGTGGGACCTTCCATGGCGTCCGGCAGCCAAACGTGGAGTGGAAACTGAGCGCTTTTTCCTACCGCGCCGGCAAAGAGACAGACGGAAGCGAGCGTAAGAAATCCCACGGCAAACTGTCCGTGCTGCGCCATGGAGAATATCTGGGAGAATTGGAACGTGCCGGCAGCGGAGGCAAGCAGCAGGACGCCGACCAGAAAACCGAAATCTCCGACCCGATTTGTGATGAAGGCCTTCTTGCCTGCGTCAGCAGCACTCTTTCTCTCGAACCAGAAGCCGATCAGCAGATAGGAACAAATACCGACGAGTTCCCAGAAAATGTAAAGCAGGAAGAAGCTGTTGCAAAGAACCAGACCGTACATGGAGAAGATAAAGAGCGAAATGTATGCGAAATATCTCGAGAACCTCGGATCCCCGTGCATGTAACCGACGGAGTATATTTCGACGAGCAGACCCACGATTGACACCACGATGAGCATGAGGGCGCAAAGGGGGTCAACCGTGACGCCGATCGCAACGACATACTTGCCTGCCTGAAACCAGGGATAGCTGACTTCGATCCGGCCGCCGGAAAGCACATAGAAGAGAAGAACAAATGACAGGCACGATGAAACGGCCGCAGCGCCTATGGCAAGAGAGGAGCCTTTGCCGGGCAACCTCTTCCCAAAGAAAATAGTCGCTGCAAACGCGAGAAGCGGAAGCAGAGGTATCAGAAATGCCGCAGCGATCAGCCGTGGATCGCCCCAAGAAGTGAAAACCATTATCCACTTTCCTTTCATGCCCTTCTTCACATAAAGGAGCTCCCCGAGAATGAGCCTCGTCGACGGATCAGTTGGGTCAAGCTTCAGTGCCTTCTTGAGCTCGACAACGGCCTCGTCGATCGCACCCTTCTCCACGTAGAGCAAGAGGCCTATCTGATAGTGGGCCTCTGCCAGAGAAGGTTTCATTCCGAGAACCCTCTTAAACATTTTGATTGCAGCGTCTATCTCGCGCAGGTCGCTCAAGAGCAAGCCGAGCTGAAAAGTTGAATCAGCATCGGTCTTGTCAAGCTCTATGACTCTCTCGTAGTGCTTTGCGGCTTTTTCCTTGTTTCCCTGCCGGCGGTAAGCCTCGGCCAGTTTCCTGTGAGCGGCAGTGAAATCATCGAGAAGCTCCACGGCCCTCTCCAATCGAGAAGTCGCTGTAGAGAGATCGCCTTCCTCGAGAGCAAGCACGCCGGACATGTGATTGGCGGGTGCAGAGTCAGGCTTTGTGTCGAGCAATCGTTCCACCACGGGTTTTGCTTTCGAAAACCTCCTCTCTTCGATTAGAAGCGAGGCCGCCCATTGGAGCGGTAGGACAAACTCGGGGTTTAGCTCGTAGCACTTTGAGAGATGCTCGGACGCCTTCAATCTTTCTTCCTCCAGCACTTCTAGAAATCCCAAGAGAAAGCTCGCTCCTTGAAGCTTAGGGTTGATCTCAATCGCCCTCTTCGCCGCGTCCCTGGCTGCGCCAATCTCGCCGACTGCAAGATTGCACGCCGCCATGTATAGATGAGAGAGCTCGTGCACCGGGTCAAGCATCGCACCCGTCTTGAACTCTTCGAGAGCGCCTCGAAAATTGCCCTCGTTAAACAGGGCAATGCCCCGAGCCATAAGGTCACGTACGCTTCCCTTCGCCCGGACGCGTCTTTGTCTTTCACCAAGTCTCGTCCCGCACTCGAAGCAGTACCTGTGGTGGTCAGGATTACTGGTCTGACACTTAGGGCAAATCATCTCGCCTCGTCACGGGTTCTACCACTTGAGAATATTGAATCTGTCTGCAAAGACCGCTCTCACACTCCTGTAAAGCGCCAGAATCAAAGCTAGGCCCACCGCGGCCTCGCCCGCGGCCACGGTCATCACGAAAACCGCAAAAACCTGGCCGTTCAGGGACGATGTCTCCACAAAACGGGAGAAAGCGACCAGGTTCAAGTTCACCGCTCCCAGCATTATTTCGATTGAAATTAGAATGCCGATGGCGTTGCGTCTTGTCAGAACCCCGAAGATTCCTATTGCGAAGAGGATGGCTCCGAGGATTAGATAATGCGACAATGGTGTCACTTTTTTGTGATTTCCTTTCCTAGGAAAACTGCTCCAATCAGCGCCGCCAGAAGAAGCACCGACGCCACTTCGAACGCCTCGAGGTGAGTCGACAAAAGCTGTCGCCCGATCACGTTCACGGTCCCTGCCTGGATGGGCGGCACCTGAGAGGACCAAACGGTTCCTCTGATAATGTATATAAACCCGACAAGAAGCGCCGCGCAGAGTGCGAAACTCGGGATCAAAAGCTGATTTGTTTGCTTGATGGATTCGGATGTGATCCTCTCGGTGAGGACTATCGCGAATATCATCAGTATCACGATCGCACCCACGTATATCAATATCTGCACGACCGCCAGAAAGTCGGCGTCCAGAAAAATGAAGACACCTGAGAGCGCAAAAAACATGGCTGCCAATGCGAGCGCACAATGAAATATGTTCTTCAGCGTCACCGCCATGATGGCAAAGACGACCGCAACCAGGGCGATCAACTTGAAGGCCACTGCAGTGCTGAAGAGCTCAGCCCAGTTCAAGATTTGTCCTCCGGTTTCTCAATCAAATCCTCTTCGGGTTTCTCGATCAGATCTTCTTTGTGATATATCAAGCCGCCTCTCGTCTCGGTCGCCAGCTCGTATTTCTTGGAAAGCGCAATGGCGTCGTGAGGACAGGCTTCGGCGCAAAGGTTGCAGAACATGCATCTCGAAATGTCAACGTCAAAGACTTTTATCTCTCTCTTCTTGGCATCACCGGGAACCGACTCTATGGTGATCAGGTGATCAGGACACGCTCTCGCGCACAGCATGCACCCGATACACTTCATTTCGTGCGTCTTGGGATCGACCTTGAGAACGTGAAGCCCTCTGTAACCGGCAGGCAGCTCTCTCCTCTCGTAAGGATATTTCATGGTTATGGAATGCGAGAACAGATACATGAGCGTCACCTTTAACCCGTCCCAGAGCGCTCGCAAGCCCGTGGCGACTAGATCGATCGGACCCAGATCGCGACGGTCGGGTTTTCCTGTAACGCTGCCGCTTCCTTCCGTAATGCAGTCGGTTTCTTCTGTAACAGTAACGTCTGCCATGACTTTGCTTCGAGATCCTACTCCAGTTTCGAGATTCTACTCCAGCCTCGAAATCCTACTTTAGATTCAACATCCTACTTCAGAGCGGCCATCACTAGGCCTGTTACCAAGAGATTCAAAAAGGCAAGGGGCAGGAGAACTTTCCAGCAGAACGCCATCATCTGATCAACTCTCAATCTTGGATAAGTGCCCCTGAGCCATACCATGAGAAACATGAAGAAAAATGCCTTCCCGACAAACCAGAAGAACCCCGGCAGTATCGGTCCGTGCCAGCCGCCTAGAAAGAGCACGGTTGCCATTGCGGAGATTACGAACATATTTGCGTACTCGGACAGGAAGAAGAAAGCAAACCTGAGGCCGCTGTATTCAGTGTGGAAGCCGGCCACGAGTTCAGACTCCGCCTCGGGTATGTCAAACGGAAGGCGGTTGACCTCGCCGATGCCGGCTATCACGTAGATTACGAACCCGAGCGGTTGGAGAAACACGTACCACACGTGCTTCTGCGCATCGACTATGCCGTTGAGGCTGAGCGTCTGGGCCAGCATGAGCACGCCAAGCACCGAAAGAAGAAGCGGCACTTCGTAGCTCACGATTTGCGCAGCCACTCTCATCGCGCCGAGAAGAGAGTACTTGTTGTTGGATCCCCACCCTGCCATGAAGATGCCGATTGTCGACACTGAACCGATTGCAAAAACAAAGAGGATGCCCATGTTGATGTTTCTGGCGACCAGGGTCCTGGAAAAAGGGATCACAACGTAAAGGACCACGGTGCTCACAAAAACGATAATTGGCGCGAGGATGTAAACGATTCTGTCCACTCCGCGAGGAATTATGTCCTCTTTGAGAAATAGTTTTATTGTGTCCGCAATGGATTGAGCCCAGCCGTGCCAGCCGCCGGTATGAAGCGGTCCGATTCTGACCTGTATGTGCCCGATGATTTTCCGCTCAAACCAGACCATGAAAAGAACCATAACTACCATGAACAAGATGACGCCGAGGAAGGCTATGGCCATCACGCCAAGCTCGTAGATCGGTCTTGGAAGAAGCTCGGGCAAGAAAAGCCAGATCAGTTTTAGAACTTCAAAACTCATTCTCTAACTAAATCCCTGAGCACGATCGCCGAAGCACGCGTAAGCGCCGGTGCGCGCACAAAACGAGTTCAGTCTTCTATCTGTCGACCTCGCCCAGCACGATGTCGATGCTGCCCAGGATCGCGACAAGATCCGCGATCAGAGCTCCCTTGCTCATGGCGCAGATTGCAGCAAGATTGATGAAGGACGGAGCTCTTATCCTGACTCGGTAAGGATTGGTCGAACCGTCGCTCATGACGTAGAAGCCAAGCTCCCCCTTGGGCGCTTCCACCCTCGAGTAGGCCTCTCCCTTCGCCGGCTTGAGCACTCTCGGAAGCTTGGCCCTGAAATCCCCTTCCGGAAGTCCGTCAAGAGCCTGTCTTATGATCCGAGCTGCCTGGCGCATCTCCACGACCCTGACAAAGTATCTGTCCCAGACATCGCCGACCGTTCCAGTCGGTATGATGAAGTTCATCTCCGGATAAACAAGGTACGGTGCGTCCTTTCTCAGGTCCCATTTGATACCCGAACCCCTCAACATCGGTCCACTCGCTGCATAGGAAATCGCGTCTTCTTTGGTCAGGATCCCGACGCCCTTTGTCCTGTTCACAAAAATGGGATTCTTCGTGAGAAGCTCTTCGTACTTATCGACGCGCTCATCAAATATGGAGAGGAATTTTCTGCATTTCTCCACGAACTCCGGCGTCGCGTCCCTCGCCACTCCTCCGAAGCGGACGTAGTTGAACGTCATCCTCGCTCCGCAGAGAACTTCGAGGGCATCCAGTATGTCTTCTCTTTCCCGGAAACAATATAGTAGAGGAGTGACGGCCCCCAGGTCGT
>Ga0153915_10004060_pt1 | contig 13464 bp, 10 predicted proteins | sample Opewatmetagenome_2_FD_107003 | JGI IMG/M metagenome (GOLD analysis project Ga0153915, IMG submission 107003) | Freshwater wetland microbial communities from Ohio, USA - Open water 3 Core 3 Depth 3 metaG | ecosystem: Environmental > Aquatic > Freshwater > Wetlands | place: USA: Ohio, Lake Erie... | reverse complement strand
TGGTATCGACAGGTCCAGAGTCGAAACCGGCGCGGCCACGAAAAACGGAACACCGTTCTCTTTCGCAAGCACGGCCACGGAATAGGTTCCGATCTTGTTCGCCACATCCCCATTGGCCGCGATGCGGTCAGCACCTACGATTACACAATCCACCCTTCCAAGATGCATGAAGTGGCCGGCCATGTTGTCGGTAATGACCGTCACCGGGATGCCGTCCTGCGCGAGTTCCCAGGCCGTCAACCGGGCGCCCTGGAGAAACGGCCTGGTCTCGTCGGCCCACACCTGGACCGCTTTGCCGGCCTCCACCGCCGCGCGGATAACTCCGAGCGCGGTGCCGTATCCCGCGGTCGCCAACGCGCCTGCGTTGCAGTGCGTGAGGACCCTTGCGCCATCGGGAACGAGTTCCTGGCCGAATCGGCCCATCCTCTTGTTTGCGTCCACATCCTCTGACTGCATGGCAAGTGCCTCGCCTGTCAGAGCCAAACGTATCGCGTCCACTCCGCCAGGCCGCGCGCGCTCATAGGAGCGTTTCATCCGTTCGATGGCCCAGAAGAGATTCACCGCAGTAGGCCTTGTCGATGCCATGACTTCGCAAATCCGCCGGAAGTGTCGATCCAGCTCTTCCGGCGTCGAAGCGTCGGCATACTTGACGCCAAGAGCTACGCCCATCGCTGCAGCGACGCCGATCGCCGGGGCGCCGCGGATAACCATGGAGCGTATAGCATCGGCAACTGCCTGGTAATCTGCACAGGAGACGTAGACCTCCTGTGCGGGAAGAAGACGCTGATCGAGCATGATCACCGCGGAATCAGCCCACGCTATGGTGCGGATCATATGTCTCCTCAAAGGCGTCTCAGTCTAGCGCAGCGGGCCACCTATTTGAAGCACAGTCTGCCCGGCGTCCGGCGCTCAAGACCCTCGTCCATGCACGGTGCCCGGCAGATCGGGGCGAGAGATGTGCGGGCATCTGCTCGCGCCGGAGCTTCCGAACCCGTCGTTTGTCTTTGACAACTGGAGAACTGCGGTGGTAATGATCTGTATTGAGTTACTTAGGACAGTGGCTTGAGGTGCCCCGCCGAGGGTAAAAGGGAAGATGGGTGAGAATCCCACACGGTCCCGCCACTGTATTCGGAGAGCCGGCTTCACTTATGTGAGTTACGGCAGCCACTCGTCGCAGAGACGGGGAAGGCCAGAAGCCCGGCGATGACCCGAAAGTCAGGAAACCTGCCTCGAGCCCTTTTCAGTACTCTCTTCGCGTGAAAGAGACCTGAATGCCACTGAAAAGTCCCTCGGATCCCCGGTTTCATTGCACACCTCTGGTTCTCGTACTGCTGGCAGCCTGCAGCTGCACATCTTCAGCCGGCAGATTCACGCGACGGGGCGCCGCCACCACGGACAGAGTCATCTACACCGACGCCATCGGGAGGCGAGTCGAGTTGCCACAGAGGCCCGCGCGGATAATCTCGCTGGCCCCGAGTGTCACGGAGGTCCTCTATCTCGTCGGGGCTGGAGACCGAGTCGCCGGGGTCACCCTCTACTGCGACTGGCCGGACGAGGCGCGAAAGAAACCGAAAATCGGCGACCTGCTCAATCCCAACTCGGAGTTGATCCTGGCGGCCAAACCGGACCTGGTCATAGCATCGACGGCGGGCAACGACCGGACGGCTGTCCTGAAGCTCGCCGATCTGCGCCTCCCGGTCTTTGTTACGGCACCGCGAACGGTGGAGACGATCTTCGAGACCGTAGATCAAATCGGAAGGATAACCGGGTGCGAAGTCAAGGCCGGCGAAATGGCTGCACGTATGAGGGATCGGCTCGCTCTGCTGGACCGGCGTCTGGAAGGGCTGAGGCGTCTCAGGGCCTTCTATATTACATGGTTCGAACCGCTGCTGGCTCCCGGCAAGGGGACCTTCGAGAATGATGTGCTGCGTCATGCCGGCGTGGATTCCATCACCTCCGCGATTCCCGAATACTACCCACGCTACAGTCTGGAACAAGTGATCTCCAGCGACCCGGATGTAATCCTGGCGGTCAGGCACGAGGGGAATCCGCTCCCCGACCTGAGGAAGCTACCCGGGTGGCGGCAGCTCAGAGCTGTGAAAAGCAACAGAGTCCTTATCGTCAGCGAGCTTCTGCAGCACCCTTCTCCACGATTCCTGGACGCCCTCGAAGACCTTGCGCGCAGGCTTCATCCGGAGATCTTTCAATGAGACGACTGTCCCGCCAACGCATCGTGACGGTCTGCGCGGTCCTTCTGGCTGCATGGCTGCTTGCGGCGTTGTTGTCGCTCAACCTCGGCAGCGTCGCTATCCCCCCTGGGAAAGCGTTCCGTCTTGCGGCTCGGCTCTTCACCGGCGATACGGGACAGGAGCCGGCGCTCGAAACGATCCTTTTCTCCGTCCGTCTCCCGAGGGTCCTTCTGGCATCGCTGGTCGGCGCAGCGCTCGCACTTGCCGGCGCAGTATTCCAGTCACTGCTGCGCAATCCGCTGGCAGACCCCTTCGTACTCGGCGTCTCCACCGGCGCCTCAATGGGAACCATCCTGTACATTGTCCTTGCCGCTTCCGTGGGCATCCAGGCAACCGGCAGTCTCTCGTTGTATGCACGTCCGGCGGCCGCCTTTGCGGGTGCGGCCCTGACGGTGGCGGTGGTCTACTTCATCGCCGGCAGGTCCGACGGCAGGGGTGAAGGCTCGCAGCGATTGCTCCTCGCCGGGATCGTAATGGCATCCTTCATATCATCGATAAATGTGTTTCTACTGACGAGCACCAGTCAAGCGGATCTGCGAGGAATCTTCTACTGGCTCATTGGGGATCTCAGCCGCCCGGTCGACGCCTCGATATATGTCATCACCCTTCTGGTGGCAGTCGGCGCGTTCCTTCTGTATCTGATGTCGCAGAGCCTGAACCTGATCTCCTCGGGAGAGGAGGACGCGCTGACACTGGGTGTGGAGGTGTCGCGGGTAAAGTTGCGGGTTTATCTCTTTGCCTCGCTCGTGACAGGTTCGGTTGTTTCGATCAGCGGCCCGATCGCCTATGTCGGCCTGATCTGTCCACACCTGGCACGCATGGTCCTGGGCAGTGACAACCGTATCCTCTTTCCCGCAGTCTTCATCTTCGGGGCGATCTTCACGCTGTTGGCGGACACAGCAGCGCGGACAGTAGTGGCTCCAGCGGAGCTTCCCGTTGGAGTTATCACGGCTCTCTGCGGGGCGCCGTTGTTCATATACCTGCTGAGGCGCAAAGGAGGCGGATGGTGAACTCCGGTTCCATTGCCCTGGAAGCGCGCACAGTCGATTTCGCCTACCGTGGACCGCTCATTCGTGGATTCTCGCTGCAAATGTGCCCGAACGAGGTTGTAGGTATCATCGGCCCAAACGGTTGCGGCAAGACGACGTTGCTGAAGCTGCTCGACGGCATCCTCTGCCCGTCCTCGGGACAAGTGCTCCTTGACGGCCGACAGCCGCTTGCCCTCCTGAGCCGGAAGGAAATCGCGCGGCGGATTGCCATGGTGCCGCAAAATGGCGGTTTGCCAGGGCACCAGACCGTGTTTCACTTCGCGCTACAGGGACGCTCTCCACATCTCTCTCTGCTCGGCTTTGAAAGCGCACGTGATGAAGAAATCACGAGAGAGGCTCTTCGATTGACGCATCTCGAAGGGTACGCCGATGCTCTCGTTTCCGAGATTTCCGGCGGCGAGAAACAGCGGCTGCTGCTGGCACGCGCGCTGACGCAGCAACCTGAAATCCTGCTGCTCGACGAGTTCACGGCCAACCTGGACGTCAACTACCAGGTGGGACTTGTCAGCACAGTGGTCCGGATCACCCGCGAGCGACGGCTCGCAACCCTCGTCGTCTCTCACGAGATCAATATACTGGCGGCATTCTGCGACCGGATCATCCTCATGTCAGAGGGGACGGTCCAGCACACGGGGAGTCCCTGTGAAGTTCTCACAGCGGCAAACCTGAGGCAGGTTTTCGGCATCGGCTTTTCGGTCAGGCAAGGAATCAACCAGGCTCCGGAAGTGATGCCCCTCATACAGGGAAATTAGAATGCAAAAGCTCCCACCAGGGAATCAAGTTCGACCCCGCGGCGTCCGTTCCCTTATCAGGCTGGATCCTTTTCCGTACTTCATGGCCGTCGTTTGCCTCGCGCAGGCTATGTTGGCGCCACGCGAGGCTGAGGCCAAAGAACTGGTCAATGTGACCGGGACGGTAACCGACGCGTCCTCTGCGCCACTGCCCCGCGCCGCAGTCCAGGTACAGGACGATCGCGGGCACACCGTGGCGGCAACGCGGACCGACGGACGCGGCGAATTCACGTTGGCTCTGCCCAAGGGGAAGTACAGGCTTGACGTCACGCTCGCAGGGTTTGACGCGATCAAGGGCCGACCGATCGAGGTCACCGATTCTACTCCACCGCTCGATCTGTCCATGGAGATCGGGAGGCTGGAAGAGCAGATCGTCGTGACGGCCACACGGACCGAGGCGGCGGTTTCCCAGGTCGGGAACTCTGTCAACATAGTCACAGGTGAAGAGTTGTCCCGGGAAGGCGCCGTGACCATGGACGAGGCACTGAGAAGAATCGCGGGAATGACCATCGTTCAGAGCGGCGGGTACGGCCAGATCACGTCGCTGTTCGTCCGCGGGGGGGAGTCGGATTACACGAAAGTCCTGCTCGATGGCATACCGGTCAACGATCCTGGGGGTAGTTTCAACTTCGCGAACCTTTCGGTGGCTGACATCGATCGCATCGAAATCGTCCGCGGCGCTCAAAGTGCGCTCTATGGATCCGACGCAATCGGAGGAACTCTGCAGGTATTCACACGTCGCGGAACGAGCGAGAAGCCGTGGCCCATGCCGAGGTTCGCCGTCGAAGGCGGTACGTTGTCGACCACCCGCTATGCCGGCGGCATAGAAGGCAGCGGCGACCGCGGTGACTACGCGCTTTCGTTCACACGGTTCGACACCGACAATGACGTGTTCAACGGCTCCTTCAACCAGGAAACCGTCGCGGCAAACATGGGGTGGAAGATCACGCCCGGGCTGGAACTGCGCGGCGTATTCCGCAGCGATTACGGTCGCACGGGAGTCCCGGGGCCATGGGCGATCCTGCCACCAGATCCGGACGAGTACTACCGCCATCGGAACCTGACCGGCGGCGTCGCCGTGACCTACTCCACAACCCCTTCCTGGACGCAGAGGGCCGCCTACAGCGTCAACGGCTCATGGCAATTCTCCGCCGATCCGCGGGACTCGGGGTCCTTCACTCCGAGATATGGTGACAGGACAGCACCCTGGCCGTCACTCGATCTTGTGTACCAGACCCTGAACGACACCGAGACTCAACGGGTCAACTACGAGAGCGAGATCGCTGTACCGGGGAATCATCTTCTGACCGCCGGTGCCAGCTATGAGCGCGAATCCGGCGTTATAGGTGACCCGCTGGCCGATCCGCTCCGCTCGTCTCGTGACAACTTCGGAGCATACATTCAGGATCAATGGGAGTTCCGGAATCTGTTGTTTGCGACGGGCGGTGTGCGCCTGGAACACAACGGCAGCTTCGGATTCTATGCCGCTCCCAGGGCATCGGTGGCTTGGCACGCCCGCCGACCCGCGACTCGCAGCGCCCTCGGACTGACCAACCTGAGGGCAAACTTCGGGCTCGGCATCAAGGAGCCAACGCTCGTCGAGTCCTTCAGCCAGTCGCCGTACTTCAGGGGGAATCCTGATCTTCAGCCCGAGAGGGCCCGGAGTTTCGATGCGGGCGTCGAGCAGAGCTTTGCGGCGGGGCGAGGGACATTCACTGCCACGTATTTTTACAACTTGTTCTTCAATCAGATCGGATATGCCGTTACTGACTACCAGACCTTCGAGGGGACTTTCCTCAATATAGGGAAGACTCGGGCCCGCGGTTTGGAGGTCACTCTCCGGACAATCCTGGGACGGGGTTGGGAGGTCAGCGGAGGGTACACCTATGTGGATTCGGTAATACTGACGAGCTCCAGCCCATCCGACCCTGTTTTTGCCGCTGGTCAACACCTCCTGCGAAGGCCCTCAAACTCGGGCTATCTTGATCTTCGTTGGAGACCGCGACGCTGGAGTTTCGGCGCGACCGCCCTCATGGTAGGGAGCCGAGTCGATTCCGACTTTGCAGGACTCGGGATTCTCAAGAATCCGGGATACCTCGTCGTCAATTTGCTCGCAGACTACCGTATCAATAAATCCACATCGGTCTATGCCTTCGTTGGCAACGTCCTCAATACCGACTACATGGAGGTCTTCGGGTATCCCGCACTGCCCGCAAACTTCCGGATCGGCATCCGCGCCGGTTTCTGATCCGCCGGTGCGACACGGAAGTTCGGACCCCGGAACCCCTGGCACCCGTTGACGCCAAGGCCTGTCACACCAGCCCAGCATTGATGCTGTCGCGAGTATGTGGTACTTAACACGTCGCTTAGCTCGGAGAGGGTGGACATGGTAGAAGACAACGCTGCGGTCACGAACATCGAGTCGACACTGCACGAGAATCGTATTTTCCAGCCGCCGCCAAAATTCAGCAAGAAAGCGCACATCAAGAGCCTGGACCAGTACCGCAAGCTCTATCAGGAATCGGTGGAGGACCCCGAGAAATTCTGGGGCAAGGTTGCCAAGGATCTCCACTGGTTCAAGAGGTGGAAGAGGGTCCGCGAATGGGAGCAGCCGTTTGTCAAATGGTATGTAGGGGGGCAGACGAACATATCCTACAACTGCCTGGATCGCCATCTGACGACAGCCCGCAAGAACAAGGCGGCATTCATCTGGGAGGGGGAAACCGGCGAGATCCGGACACTGACTTACTTGCAGCTTCATCGTGAGGTCTGCAAGTTCGCGAATGTTCTGCAAAGCCTCGGCATCCGGAAGGGCGATCGGGTAATCGTCTACATGGGGATGGTGCCCGAGCTTCCGGTTGCGTTGCTGGCATGCGCGAGAATCGGAGCCACGCACTGCGTCGTCTTCGGCGGATTCTCCGCCGAGGCGTTGCGCGACCGGATCCACGATGCCGGGGCAGTGGCCGTCATAACGCAGGACGGCGCCTACCGGCGGGGCGCTGAGATCCCGTTGAAAGCAAACATCGATGAGGCGCTCCAACAGGCCCCTTCGGTCAAAAACGTCATCGTCCTTCGACGCACCGGGACGGAAGTCGCAATGGAGTCAGGCAGGGACCACTGGTGGCACGATGCGATGCGGGAGGCTTCTTCCGTCCACGATGCTGTGCCCCTGGACTCGGAGCACCCGCTGTTCACACTTTACACCAGCGGGACTACCGGCAAGCCCAAGGGAGTGTTGCACACGACAGGCGGATACTCGGTATATGTGTATCTGTCTGCGAAGCACGTCTTCGATCTCAAGGATGAGGACACTTACTGGTGCACGGCGGACATAGGATGGGTCACGGGCCACAGCTACGTCCTCTACGGCCCCCTGCTGAACGGCGCGACCTCTTTCATGTACGAAGGTGCGCCGAACTACCCGGATCCCGGGCGGTTCTGGGACATGATCGAACGGCACAGGATCAGCATCTTTTACACCGCACCTACCGCCATACGCGCATTCCACCGCTGGGGCGAACAATGGCCGCTCCGCTACGATCTGTCGAGCCTCCGCCTACTGGGCACGGTCGGAGAACCTATAAACCCTGAGGCCTGGATGTGGTACTACCGCGTGATAGGGAAGGAGCGCTGTCCCATCGTCGACACCTGGTGGCAGACCGAGACGGGCGGTATCATGATTACCCCTCTGCCGGGCGCCACGCCTGCCAAGCCCGGGACTGCGACCCTGCCTTTCTTTGGCATCGTGCCTGACGTTGTCGACCGGTCGGGCAGGCCGGTCCCCGACAACGCGGGTGGTTACCTCGTCATCCGTGAACCATGGCCTGCGATGTTACGGACCATATGGGGTGACGACGATCGTTACAGGCGCCAATACTGGTCCGTGATCAAGGGCTGCTATTTCTCCGGGGACGGAGCTCGCAGAGACGAGGACGGATACTTCTGGATCATGGGCCGCGTCGACGACGTCATAAACGTCGCCGGCCACCGGCTGGGGACCATGGAGGTCGAAAGCGCCCTGGTTTCCCATCCCTGGGTGGCTGAGTCGGCGGTCGTTGGACGGCCCGACGAGCTCAAGGGGCAGGCGATCGTCGCTTTCGTCACGCTGGAAGCAGGCTACAGCCCTTCAGAGCAGCTTCGCGAGGAACTGCGCAACCATGTCGCGAAGGAGATCGGGCCGATCGCAAAGCCGGATGACATCAGGTTTACCGACGCGCTTCCCAAAACGCGCTCGGGAAAGATCATGCGCAGGCTCCTGCGCGAAATCGCCGCGGGTGAAACTGTCCAGGGCGACATCACAACCCTCGAAGACCTTTCAATTCTGGAAAAGCTGCGCGCAGGCGAAGAGTAACTTGACTTTCAGGCTCGAGATCGCAACCCGGTTCCGGAGTTGAGGCTGCGGCGGACGGGCCGCGCGTGAGTTCCTCGCCTGTTCCGTCTCTCACCTGAGCGCAATCAAACCCATCTTCAGGAGCTTGTCGACGATCCGCAGCACTTCGATTTCCCTGAGGGGGGAGAGCATCACGATCGACTTCAGATCCCAGGTTCCATTGATGCGTGAGGCGACGAAGCCCTCCTCGTGGGACAGGTTGTAGCGGGGCAGGGTGCTCTCAGGGATGACGAAATAAGGAACCAGGTGAGCCGGCATCACGTCCCTATAGAAGTCGTCGCAGATCGCCCGCTCGACCTCCTCGATGGCTTTGTCCGCGCGGATATTCTCCGGGTCGACGCGGAGAACCTCCTGGAAAACGGTGAGCGCCTGGGCATGCTGGCGGGACTGCATGAGCTCCAGGCCCCGGCTGAACAGTTTCGCAGGATCCTCCTTTGCCGGCGGAGGTGCGGGCAGCTCCTTGATCTCCAGCACGTTGCTGTCGTAAAGCTGGTACAGTTCATAGTTCACGAGAAAGTCGGAGCCGTGGGCTTCCAGGATCATCTGGGAGACTGTCTTTCCCTGGCTGACGAGGAAGAGCAGCTTCTTCTGGAGCTGGGTCAGCGGCAGGTTTTTCAGGTCGGCGCCCTTGCGCAGCGACAGCACGACCTCGTTGCTGGGAAAAGCCTCGCGGATACGCTTCCACTCATCCTTGCGCCGGACTCCTTCGAAGAGAAGGGAGTTCAGGTTCAGATTGATGAGCATCAGGTCCTCGAGCTCGTATCCGTCGGTGGAGAAGTGGAAGTAGGCATCCTCCCATAGGAAGAGATCATAGATCACCTCTTCTGTGCGCGAGATTAACGCCTTCTCCACCTCCTCCTTGGAGAGGAACCCTTCCTGGACCAGGATCTTTCCCAGCGTCGCACGTGTCTGCTGCTGGATTTCGAGCGTGCGCTTGAGCTGATCTTCGGTAATCTTGCCGTAAAAAAGGAGGAAGTGCCCGAGGAGTTTGGTGGGATCGTTCGATCGCGACGAAATGATCTGGCCGTCGCGGAAGTAGATGTAGTTCTTGGCCTTTTCCCTGATGAAGGTCAGGGATCCGGTCTTCCGGCCGAGCGTCACCCACTGCAGGAGTTCCGACAGCTCCATGGTCTTCAGGTTGCCGGAAAGCGACATACTTTCAACTACCTTGGTCCGGGTGGCATAATGCCGCCCTGGCAGACATCGCGGACTTGTCGGCCGCGACGCGGATTGAAATCCTGTATGGTTCTGCCCCACTAACGCATCGGCACCTGCGGGGCATTACTTCACGCGCGATTCGCGTGACAGCCAAGGGTGGGCCGGCGCACCCGGAATCACCACGCGGCTCGAAACAATGGAGCAGGCATCAGTGCTAACCTACGCCAACCAGATGACCATTCTGCGGATCGCAGCCATTCCCTTCTTCGTCTTGCTGCTCGTCTACGGCCATACAGGCGCGGCTGCTACCGTGTTCGTTCTTGCTGGGGTAACTGACGCACTAGACGGGCTTATCGCGCGCAAGCTGAAACAGAGAACTTCGCTCGGGTCTTTCCTGGATCCGATGGCTGACAAGCTGCTGATGACAGCTGCGTTCATCACCTTGACCGTTCCTTCGGTGCCGGTCAAGGCGCACATTCCCGCCTGGCTGACAATACTCTCCATCAGCCGCGACCTGTTGATCGCGATGTTTTCGCTACTCCTGTACCTTCGACTCCAGGTATCGAAGTTCCCGCCGAGCCTGCTGGGCAAATGGACCACTGCGATTCAACTGGTCACCGTAGGCATGGGTCTGGCGGTCAATTTTCTCCCGGACCGTTTTCTGCTGGCCTTCGAATTTCTGGTATATGCCTCCCTCTTCCTGACGATCGCTTCGGGCTCCCACTATCTCTACCGCTCCTACCGCCTGATCGAGTCTTATCAGCGGACCGACGGCGAACTATGAGCGTCAGGGGGATACGGATACTGAGCGTCGAGAATGGCTCTCCGGCAGAGAGCCTCGGGCTGGCACCCGGAGATGAGATCCTCTCGGTGAACGGCCACCCGACGCCTGATGAGCTGGCCCTCAGGTTTTATCTGGCGGAGGAGGAATTGCTGCTCGAAGTCCGCAAGGCGGGCGGTGCAACGGTGCGCCTGCGGGCGGACGAGTTGCATGGCAACACGTTGGGCGTGGACGTCGAGGAGTTCCGGACCCGAACCTGCAGTAATTCATGCATGTTCTGTTTCGTCAATCAACTGCCCTCGGGAGTCCGGGCTTCTCTCCGGGTCAAGGACGACGACTACCGCCTCTCTTTTCTGCATGGCAACTACATAACTCTGACCAACCTGCCCGAAAAGGAACTGGGCAGGATCATCGAACAGGCGTTGTCGCCTCTATACGTCTCGGTTCACGCCACGGAGGTGGACCTGCGAACCCGGATACTGGGACGCAAGAAAGCCGACGACCTCGCCGGCAAGATCAGGAAGCTGATCGACGGCGGCATCAGACTTCACACCCAGATCGTACTCATGCCCGGGATCAATGACGGCAGTCACCTGAAAAGGACCGTGTTCGATCTCTACCGGTACTATCCGGGTGTCGACTCGGTCGCGATTGTCCCGCTCGGCCTGTCGGACCACGGATTGGCCAAGGAGATCTTCACACGCGTTACGGCGAGTTACTGTCGAGAGGTCATAGGGCAAGTGACGCCGTGGCAGACCGCTTTTCGACGGGAAACAGGCCGAACGTTTGCGTGCCTGGCCGACGAGTTCTACCTGCAGGGTGACATGCCGCTTCCCGGAACTGCGCACTACGACGATTTTTCCCAGATCGAGGATGGGGTTGGGATGACGCGGAAGTTCCTCAATGATTTCGAAATCGAAATCAGGCGTCGCCGCAAGCCCAAGCCGGGTCTGTGCGGCACACTCGTGACCGGAAGCCTTTTCCATCCCATCCTCAGCAAGTGCGTGTCCCGCATCAATGACCGGATTGGCTCGCATCTCAGGACAATCGAGGCGCGGAACCGGTTCATGGGCAAGTCCATCACGGTCGCGGGATTACTGGCCGGCCAGGACATCCTGGACGCCCTGGCGTCGGCCGATCCCGGTGATTTCGCAATCATTCCAGGCGAGGCAGTCTCCCGCCCCGATGGCATCCTAGTTGATAACCTGTCCCCGGACGATCTGGCCCACCGCCTCGGGAAGCCGGTGTATACCTCCGGCAGGACGATGCTCGACTTTTTCAGGCTCTTGACTACGCGGCCTTAGCTCAGATCCTTCGGCAGGGGCCTGAACGTCGCCGGAAATGTTGTCTCCAGGGTGTGCCCGGGCCTGAGGCAGAGTGTCATCAGGCTGCCACGATTGCGCTTGTCAACAGCACGCATCTCTAGGAGAATCTAGACCTCAGCCGGCACAGCCCGCGTGGGCTCGCGCCGGTTCGCTCGCGCTGCAACTTGAAGAGAGGGGGCGGTAATGGCCCAGACGATCCAGGGGAGGCTGGAGGCGAAAGGCGGTCGCTTCGCCATCGTTATCAGCCGTTTCAACAATTTCATCAGCGACCGCCTCCTGAGTGGGGCGTTGGACGCTCTCGAACGCCATGGCGCCGCACCGGAGGACATCACCGTCGTGTGGGTACCGGGTTCCTTCGAGATCCCGCTTGTCGCCAAGAAACTGGCGTTGTCGAAGAAATACGATGCCGTCCTGTGTCTGGGTGCCCTTCTGAGGGGCAACACCCCTCATTTCGACCATATCGCCGCGGCAGTCACCAAGGAGATTGGCGCGCTCAGCGTGGAAACGGGCGTGACGGTCATCTACGGTGTTCTCACCTGCGATACGATTGAGCAGGCAATCGAGCGGGCTGGGCTCAAGTCGGGAAACAAAGGCTTTGAAGCCGCAATGGCAGCGATCGAGATGTCGCAGGTGATGAAGCAGATTTGAAGCCCGGACGACGCAGTGGCAGCCGCGGTGGCCTCTGACTATGGGAATCAGGCGCGTTGCGCGTGAATGCGCAGTTCAAATGCTCTATCAGCGCGACGTCGGAAAACATGAGTGCGACTATATCCTCAAGTCATTCTGGGAGATGAATGAGCATTCGCCCAGGGTCAGGGAGTTCGCAACCCGCCTGTTTGAGGGAAGCGTAGCCAGGCTGAAGGAAATCGACAAGCTGATTCAGGCTCATGCCGAGAACTGGCGACTCAGTCGCATGGCCGCGGTGGACAGAAACATCCTCAGGCTGGCGGTATATGAACTCCTGTCTGAAGACAGGACACCGAGCACGGTCGTCATCAACGAAGCGCTCGAGGTTGCCAGGAAGTTCTCGACGCACGAGTCCGCGCAGTTCGTGAACGGCATTCTCGACGGCATTCGAAAGCATCTCAGCTCGAAGAAGGCAGACGAATAATGGAAGCCCCGACCAACCTTGCGGCCCAGCGCCGGTTTAAGCTGGCCGAACTGAAGCGGAAGGGTTTCGATCCATACCCGCACCGCTTCGACTACACGCATACGATCACCGAACTCAGGTCGTCATTTGACCGCTTAACCGGACCTGAACTGGAAGCCGGCAAAGAGAAGGTCCGCGTCTGCGGAAGGGTCATGTCGCTGCGCCCTCAGGGCAAAGCGGGTTTTCTGGATCTATCGGACGGAGAGCACCGGATTCAGGTCTACATGCGCCGCGACAAAGTCGACGATGCCAGCTACGATCTGTTTCAACTGCTGGACCTGGGGGACATACTGGGTGCCGAGGGCATCTTGTTCCGGACGCGCACCAACGAACTCACGGTCCTGGCTTCACGGCTCCAGCATCTGTCAAAGAACCTCATTCCACTTCCGGAGAAGTGGCACGGTCTGACGGATGTTGAAACCCGGTTCCGGCAGCGTTATGTAGACCTGATCGTCAATCCCGAGGTGCGCGCGGTGTTCGCGAAGCGGAGCAGGATCATACGGGAGATACGCAATTTCCTGGACAGCAGGGGCTACCTGGAGGTGGAAACGCCCGTGCTGCAGCCGATCGC
>Ga0153915_10004059_pt1 | contig 13468 bp, 9 predicted proteins | sample Opewatmetagenome_2_FD_107003 | JGI IMG/M metagenome (GOLD analysis project Ga0153915, IMG submission 107003) | Freshwater wetland microbial communities from Ohio, USA - Open water 3 Core 3 Depth 3 metaG | ecosystem: Environmental > Aquatic > Freshwater > Wetlands | place: USA: Ohio, Lake Erie... | reverse complement strand
TTAGGCATGACGGCAATCTCAATTACTGCTGTTGCACAACAGGGCACCCCCCCCGCCGGCTCTCCTCAATCCGGAGGCCAGGGTGCGGCCCCTGCCGGAGGAGGCGGAGGTGGAGGCGAATCCAGGTTTGACCTGATCAACAAGGCGGTCAACCTTACCGCCGAGGAGCAGGTTAAGGTTAAGGCGGAACTGTCAAAAACCGACGAGGAACTCTCTTCATTGAGGAAAGAGTTCCCCACATGGAACGCAGATGCCAAGGCAGCGATTGACAAGATGTGGGCCGGGGAGACAGAGAGGATGCTGAAGGTCCTGAACAAAGACCATCAGGCGAAGTATCAGGCATGGATCAAGGCATGGCTTGAGGAAAGAAGCAAGGACAGCCATTGATCCGGCTATTGAGAAGCGGGGGGATACGTCCTCCCGCTTACACAATAAGTTCCGCTTCAGAAACTTTACAGGGTTTACTCAACCTCCATCAACTGTACCCGATGCTTTACACCTGTAAAGCAGGCTTCTCATCTTTCCTTCACAATATCTCCCCCCGATTTTCAACATAACAATATTATCCAATATTTTCATATAGTTTCAAATATCCTTTTTCACTTCCCTTTGGCATGACTTTCGCTATTGCATGATAACATTATTTTCGGACATAGCTTTTCACAGCTCTATCCGGGAATTTGAATCACTCCAGGCTGCATTTCGTTAGTTAGTGTCCATCCATAAAACAAGACTTTTATGGATGGACACTAGTTATTCAACAGGCATCATCTTAAAAGGCCATGCGCAATCATTGCGCATCATGCATAACATCTTTACAGGGAGTCTTATAGCCGATGTTTTATTGAACAATAACACACTAACCAATAAAAGGAGGATGAGATGAAAAGATTTATTATGTCCATTTTTACGGCAGCCATGATACTTGGTTTTATACTTAATGATATTCCGAATATCTCGGCTCAGGAAAAAGGCGACGAATTCACACTGGAGGAGATAACGGTAACAGCACAGAAGCGTGAGGAAAACCAGCAAAAGGTGCCCATTGCAATGGAGGTTATCTCCGGCGACGTGTTAAAGGAAATCGGAAGGAATGACCTTGATAAAATGCTTAATAATATTTCAAGCGTCTTGATTCAAGCGAACACTGATGGGTTAAGGGTCTCAATCCGCGGCATGAGCAATGACAATACGCCCATGGGTGGTGTGGGAACATACACCCCGACTGTAGCAGTAAACACCGACGGCGTATTTACCAACATGAACGGCAACAACCAGAACATGTACGATGTTGAGCGTGTTGAGGTCCTTTACGGCCCCCAAAACACCCTGTACGCAACCGCCTCGCCGGGTGGCATTGTGAATATCATAACATCCGACCCTAGCACGGAAAAATACGAGGGGTCCGGAACGCTTGAATACGGCAATTACAACCTCCTGCACACAGAAGGCAGCGTGAATGCCCCCCTGGGAGACAAGATCGCCCTGCGTGCTGCATTCAGCACGACCGTGCATGACGGTTATCTGTCAAACGGAGCAATGGACGAAGATTTAAAGTCGGCGCGCCTCAAGGCGTTGTTCAAGCCCAATAATGTCTTATCCATGGTAGTGACAGGGGAGATCAGCAAGAGCGGCGGCCAGGGATTTGCAAACGTTAAGGCATTTGTCGATCAAGATGACACCTACTATCCGGACGGTACAAAATTAAATGACCCCTGGACTTCATCCTCTTCAAGCGCAGGCGCGAGTACCAACAAGGTGCAAAAAAAGATATCTGCTCATATTGATATGGAATTGGGCGATGCAGGCACATTGTCGGTAATACCATCCTATGTAAAGAGCACCAGCAACTCTGCTTCAACCCAGAGTTCCGGGTCCGACTCCTCGGTGGTGTACGATTCAACAAATAAAGGGGTCACGGATGAGAAGGGCGTTGAGGCTCGAATGGTATCCTCTGAAAACTCCCCTTTCAAATGGATCCTGGGAGGCAATTATTATAAATTCTTTGACAAGATGAGCGGCTTATCAATAAGCCAGAGCAATGCTTCCGACATTCAAACCAGCCTGATTCAGGATGAAGAGGAATCAAAATCCATTTACGGCAGCATCACCTATCCTCTTACCGACCGGTTTCGCGCAACGGCAGGCGCCAGAAAATCCTGGGATAAAAACACCTCATACGTTCGCATGACCCCTGGCCGCGACGGCGCCCCGGAGGAGGTACATGGCGGTCACATGGATTACACAAAGCCGAATTTCAAGGTCGGCGTCGAGTATGACTTGTCCGAAAACTCGATGCTTTATGGGGACTGGTCCTCAAGCTATCGTATGAACGGAGCCACACCTACTGGAATGGACCCGGAAGAGGTCAAGGCCTTCACCGCAGGCGCCAAGAACAGATTCTTTGATAAAAGGCTCCAGTTAAACGTCTCCGGCTATTATTATGATTATAAAAATTACTTTGCAAATATGGGCCCCCTGTTTGCCCCTTCGGATTCGGACAACGACGGCACATGGGACTCTACCTATGAGGTGGACAACAAAAGGATCGGAGACGCGGCAATCTATGGCGTGGACCTGCAGACAAGCACCATAATCACATACAACGACAAGCTGGACTTCTCCGTCTCATACATTAAAAAGTATTTTAAAAAACTATACTTTGACTTTCCTGACATAGTGAATCAACTCGGCATAGATGATCTGGATTATAACGGGATGGATATGCCACAGGCCCCACACTGGAACGTGACTGCCAGCTACAACCATAATTTCATGCTGCCTAACGGCGGCACACTTAAGACGATTGTTGATATACGTTACACCTCAAAAACATGCTTAAACTGGGAGGCTAAATCATTAAGCCTGTCCCTGGAACAGGATGACGCAGGCAACTATACGGGAGGATATACCACCTCTGTAACGGATACAAGCGCAACAAGATGGCAGGAGGCCTATCATATAGAAAACATATCCATAGTCTATGCCAATCCGGACGGCAAATGGACATTAAGCGGTTATGTGAATAACCTGACAGATTATGCAGTTAAACAATTCCTGGACGGAAGAGGCAACCTGATGATCGGCAACCCCAGGACCTATGGCGGCGTACTGTCCGTGAAGTTCTGATCGTTCAAGCAGACCTCAGCAGGTCCCGGCGGCCATCGTCTCGCCGCCGGGACAATTAATTTAACCCAGGAAACAGGAGAATTCATCTTACATTAACTGTCTCATATATAGATTTCAATCCGCCGGGGGCCTCCCTTTTTAAAAGAGTGAATAATTCCTCGGCAATATCGCCGCATAAGGCGTTGTTAAGCGGGCGGGCAAATGTCCGGCGATGCTCCAAGTTATTACATTCATGGATGAACTGGGAAGCCCCGCCGCCCGCTTCCCCGGGCGTATTGCATCGCCCTCGGCAGGCCGCGCATTTCACTCTTTTAAAAAGGGAGGCCCCAGCGGATTGAAATGAGCATGGCGTCATGAGACAGTTAATAATTATTCCATTCAATTTTAAAGGTGTCTTAATGATCATGAAGACAACAAATGGAGGATTGCAATGCTGCGAAAAATAATGGCTATGTCAATTTTGGGCACAAGTTTGATTTTCGGTGGATTTAGCTCACCCCCAGCGCAGGCAACTGATACTGAGGAAGAATTCACACTTGAAGAAATTACCGTTACTGCGGAAAAACGTGAGGCGAATATTCAGAGCACCGCTATTTCTGTAACCGCCCTGACCGGGTCTGATATTACTGAAAAATCCCTGCTTACACTGGACAATATACTGGGAAATGTGCCGGCAGTCGTGGTGCAGGGCAGCACCACGGGCAAACAGATATATCTGCGAGGCATTGGGTCAAACGTTTCGACCAACCAGTCAGACCCGGCGGTCGCGGTAATTATCGACAATGTATATGCCGGCAGGTCTGAGGTCCCCCTGACGGATGTATACGATCTGGAGCGTATAGAAGTCCTCAGGGGACCGCAGGGGACACTGTATGGACGCAATGCGGAAGGCGGCATCGTTAATGTCGTTACAAGTGTACCGAAAGACCGGTTTGAACTCCTGTCCAACTTCAGGCTGGGGGATTACAATCTTAAACACCTCGACGGTGCTATCAACATGCCTTTCTCCAATAATATCGCCGCCCGTATAGCGTTCCTGAGAGAGACACGCGACGGTTATTTAAGCGACGGAGGCATGAACTCCGACAGGTTCTCCGCCAGAGGGAAACTGTCATACAAACCTAATGAAAAGCTTTCTTTTCTCGCAACAATCGATTATAGTGTCGACAACAGTTTCAACGTAGCCACGGTACCTACCCCCGGCTCGGCAGGAAAGCTCCCGCCTATGCCATGGAATGATAATATAGGCACCGAAGGCTGGGCGCTCCCTGAAGGTTCAGATCCATGGACTAATGACGAATATCATTATGGCAAAGCCAGACTGACACAGACGCTCTATTCCCTTGAGGTTAGCTATGACATGGGGTGGGGCCAGATAAAACTTATTCCTACATATACAAAGCATTCCCGTTTTACCCTTGGTGAATTATTTATGGGTACAGGCATGGGCGATGGGACATTAGACGGTCAAACGCGTAATTTTGACCAGTGGACAGGGGAAATAACACTGACATCCGCTGAAGACTCACCCATAAAATGGATCGGCGGTTACTATTTCCTTAAATCCAACTATAACGAAGACAGAGGGGTTACGGATCCCCTGGACTACGGCGACAGCAATTGGCATTATGTCACCTATAACCATCCTGCCAAGACTGGCGCATACTTCGGTCAGGCTACCTATCCTGTAAATGACCGATGGAACCTCACAGCCGGCATAAGGCGAAGCATCGATAACAGGTCGATGGATTATCGTTATGCCAATGCCAATGTCCCGACTGATGACCCGATGTATGCCTACACAAACGGGACCGGCGTTTACGACTCAGGGAGACTCCGTTATGAGGATAAGGCGCCTACAACAACCTACAAGGCCGGCGTTGATTTTAATCCGTCTGAAGACTCGATGCTGTACGCACAGATATCCACCGGCTTCAAACAGGGCGGTTTGAATATGACGGCGCCCCCAAAGGCCTTCTCACCGGAAGAACTTCTTGCCTATGAAATAGGCAGCAAGAATCGCTTTTTTAGCGGTCGCATGCAGATCAATATGGAACTCTTCTACTATGACTACGACAAATTCCAGATTACAGTTGCCAATGAAACATCTATCGGTGAATCGGGCGAGCTTGAACAGGCCATGATGATCATAAACGCGGACAAGACAACCCATAAGGGCGGTGAGATCGAGATGGATTATCTTTTTACCGTCAATGACCTGCTGAAAATGAACATGTCATATCTGGACGCCAGATACGGCAAACTGATTATCCCGGCCAACCCGATGATGGGGCTGCCCGAGGCCTATCCCCTTACCGGCACACAGGTTGCGAATTCGCCTAAATGGACCGGGTCTCTCGGATATCAGCACACCTGGACGCTCGATAACGGCGACGGTGTTACATTTAATATCAGCACCAAATTATCGAGCGGTTATTATACCACCGTGGAGAAATGGCAGGCATCCCCGTGGCAGGATAGTTACCATAGATCCGACGCATCCGTAAACTATCAGTCCGCTGACGGCAAATGGACGGTCGGCGTATGGTCCAAAAACCTGGAGAATAAGGCACAGACAACTGTTGCCCTGCCTTTTTACAGAAGGATAATAACCGACCCCAGGACGGTCGGCGTCAACATTTCTTTTAAGTATTAATAATTCATAATGCAGGCATGGATATGATTGAGTGTTATTACGCCTTAACATGTCCATGCCTTTAAGATATGAGAATGCCGGGCTGGATTATTTTAACACCCTTACCCACCTTCATGATCCTGCCCAGCCTTCCCATCTCTTAAGAGAAGGGCTTTATGAAATCATTGCAGCAAGTATACGGTGGAAGAGGCTTCTTGATGTAAAACTATCCTTTAAAACAGGAGATACGCCCTAAAAAAAGGAGGCATTTATCATGTACGAATTCAACAGAAGAAAATTTTTAGGAGTTGTAGGGGGAGCTACTGCTGCTTTGGGTCTGGGACTTTCTTCACGAAATGCCCTGGCTCAAGCGGAGACTGTAAAATCAGCGAAGAACCAGGTGGAAACCGATTTGGCTGTGATTGGCGCAGGTCCAGGCGGGCTGGCTTCCGCTTTACGCGCGGCGGAGCTGGGGATGAAGGTATGCCTGTTTGAGAAGAGGGACCGCACCGGAGGAACATTTAACGGAGGCATGGGACCGTTCGGCGCAGGCACTCACATCCAGGAGAAATACGGGATCAAGAATTGCACCACCAGGGATGCATTCAATTATCTGATGGATTTCACCCACTGGGAGGCAGACGCCAGGCTTGCCTCCGAATACATCAACAACACCGCCTTTATGGTGAAGTGGCTTGAGGAGAAGGGGGTAATCTTCTCCGCCATGGGCGGGGGCGGCGGACCAGGAGAAGGCGGCTTTATGCACGCAATTTCAGCCCATCCTGATTACAAGACGGACGCAAAGGGCATGTATATTACCATGCTGCTCACTGACAGGGTCAAGGCCAATAAAAACATCGAGATATTCATGGAAACCTCGGTTAAAAAACTTGTAAAAACCGGGGATGCAGTGACGGGTCTGGTCGCCCAGGATAAGGGCGGCAGGGAAATTCAGGTTAAAGCCAAGGCCGTAATTATCATCACCGGAGGCTTCATGGGCAACCCTGAATTGATTAAGAAATATACGACCTACACCTATAAGAAGGATCTATTCTATACCTATGAGATGCCGCATATCACAGGCGACGGCATGAAGATGGCATGGGATACAGGTGCTGCCAGGTCTGAAATGATGATGGATGCATACAAGGGGATGCCCATTTATGGCGGCCCCGCCGGGACCAAGAATGAGTGGGTCATTATCGCCAATCCCAACCTGATGGTAAACCTTCAGGGCGAGCGTTTCGTGAATGAGAATGCGGACAGGGTTTATATGGGCAACGCCATCCACCGTCAGACGGACGGCTGCGGTTTCCTGGTTTTCGACAGCACAATAGCGGACAAATACAGGGCGCAGGGACCGGGTAAAGGGCCTGACAACGCGACAACTATCCCGGATGTCGACGTTATCGTGGCTGAGGCTAAAAAACTGAACTATCCCTACCTGTATGCGGCGGAGTCCCTGGAAGATTTATGTAAACAGACAGGCATCGATCCGGCAAACCTCAAGAAGACAATTGCTGAATACAACTCCTTCTGCAAGGCCGGCAATGACCCTGTTTTCTACAAGGATGCACAGAATCTCCTCCCCCTTTACGGGCCGAAGTACTACGCCTCAAAATACTGTTGCGACAGCTGGGGCGGCCTTGGAGGCATAAAGATAAATTATAAAACAGAGGTCCTCAATGCGGCACTCAAACCCATTCCAGGCCTTTACTCCGGCGGATCTGACGCCAACAGCATATATGCAGGGACTTATCCCTCTCACCTTTCGGGCAATACCACGAGCTTTGCATATACGACAGGCCTCATGGCGGCTAAAAACGCGACGGACTACATACGGTCTTTAAACTGGTGCGTAAAAGGGATGCCTGTATGGCCGGGAAGAAAAAAATACTGATTGTCGAGGATGACATAAAAATTGTCGAACTGTTGAGGGATTATTTCAAGCAGGCCGGATTCGACATCTCATCTTTATACAACGGCAGTCAGGTTGTCCGGGACGTTAAGTTTAATCCTCCGGATATTATTATCCTTGATATCACGCTCCCGGATAAAGACGGATTAACAATCTGCAAGGAATTGCGGGATTTCTCAAATGTCCCTATCATAATCATTTCCGCAAGAAGCGAAGAGATAGATCGAGTCCTTGCACTGGAACTGGGGGCTGACGACTACATCTGTAAACCGTTCAGCCCAAAGGAAGTTGTTGCACGCGTGATTGCGATTCTGCGCAGGACCAACCGCGAACTTGAAGATGCCAAACTGATGGTGGGGCCTATTATGATTGATTGTAATAATTATAAAGCGGTTGTCGGGGGTTATGACCTGCAATTGACCCTGACCGAATTTGAATTGCTTAAGACCCTGGCATCACGGCCTTGTGATGTCTTTACCCGCGACGATCTTGCATCAAGGCTCCGGGAGTATGATCCAAAATACCATAACAGGAAAGCGGACCATCGCCTGGAGGATCAGGGTGAAAAGATCAAAAATGGTACCGGGAACCATCACAGGATCATTGACAACCATATAAGAAACCTGAGGATGAAGATCAACAAGGTCCTTCCGGCCAGCAACCTTATTCAGACCATCTATGGGATGGGGTATTCATTAAACCTGTCACAGGATGAAAATACCTCGGACAATTTCATGCAGGAGGTTTTAGCACCTGATTAACCGTATAAAAAACAAATAAGTTTCAGGCAAGATATATCAAACTAAAGAGTCATCACTTTAAAACGAACAAAGGAGGAATTCAAATGAGTAAATTCACCAGAAGAAATTTCATCAAGGTTGTGGGTCAGGGCTCGGCAATCCTGGGGCTTGGGCTCTCTTCACCAAATTCCTGGGCGCAACAAACGGATGCAAAGAAAGAGGTAAAAAAGCTGGAAACCGATCTGGCGATCATAGGCGCCGGGCCTGCCGGGTTGTCCGCTGCATTGCGCGGGGCAGAACTGGGACTCAAGGTATGCCTGTTTGAAAAATCAAACAAGACAGGCGGCGCCAGAAGCGGCGGCATGGGACCCTTCGGCGCCGGCACCCATATCCAGGCCAAATATGGCATCAAGAATTGCACGACAAAGGATGCATTCAATTATCTTATGGACTATAATCACTGGAAGATAGATGCCAGGCTGGCCTCCGAATACATCAACACCACGGCATTTACGGTGAAGTGGCTGGAGGATGAGGGCGTTATCTTCGGCCCCATAACCGACAGTTCCGAGGGAGTGCGCACCAGATATCTACATGCCTTTAGCCAGCACCCTGATTACAAGGATGTCGATTTTTACATCGCACCCCTTCTTACCGACAGGATCAAGGCGAATAAAAACATCCAGATGTTTATGGAGACCAAGGTTAATAAGCTTCTCAAGACAGGTGACGCCGTGACCGGCCTGATTGCCGCAGACAAATCCGGCAGTGAGATAAACGTAAAGGCCAGGGCCGTGGTTATTGCAACCGGAGGCTTCATGGGCAGCCCGGAGATGATTAAAAAATTCACATCATATACCTATAAAAAGGATCTGTTCTTCACCTATGAGATGCCCAATATGTCGGGCGACGGCATCAGAATGGCCTGGGAGGCCGGCGCTGCAAAATCCGAGATGATGATGGATGTCTACAAGAGCATGCCCATCTATGGCGGACCCGAGGGGGTAAGGATGGATTGGACCATCCTTGCCAAACCCAACCTCATGGTAAACATCATGGGCGAACGGATCATGAACGAGGCATGCTCCGACAGGCATTTCATGGCGAACGCCATCCATCGCCAGCCCGAGGGTCGCACATTCATGATATTTGACAGCACAATAGCGGACATATACAGGAACCAGAAATCTGATACGGGAGGAGGTGCGCCCGGAGGAGCCCCGGGAGGCGGAGGAGGCGGTTTTGCATCTCCTGTCACCGATATCGACAAGATACTTGCAGAGGCCAAGAAACTAAACTACCCCTACCTGTTTGCGGCGGACTCCCTGGAGGACCTCTGCAAACAGACTGGCATCAATCTCAAATCGCTCAAGGCAACGATTGCCGAGTACAATTCCTTCTGCAAGGCCGGCAACGACCCCATCTACTACAAGGACGCCTCGAATCTCCAGCCTCTTAATGGGCCGAAATATTATGCCTCACAATTCTGCTGCGACAGCTTCGGCGGCCTTGGAGGCATCAAGATCAACTATAAAACGGAAGTCCTGAATAACGACAACAAGCCGGTTGCAGGGCTCTATGCCGGGGGCTCTGACGCCAATACCATGTATGCAGACACATATCCTGAGTACCTTTCAGGCAACACCACCGGTTTTGCATATACTACGGGCCTGCTCGCCGCGAAAAACGCAGCTGAGTACATAAAAGCCTAAGCTAAAAGAGGTTTATTGACCGGTGTCCATCCAATGACAGGATATTTAGAATGGACACCGGTTATTCCAAGGCCTCAGATTCGCATGATATTATTCCGAATATAATACAAACATAAAAACCGTTCATAATAGAATGCTGTCACACTGAATCTGTGCAGCCATAACGGTTCCGGATATTAGTTACTCTCCATCCATAACCAAGGCTTTTATGGATGCTGGGATCAGCCCAACCGCTTGACGCTGTCGCGTCCGGTTTAATCGGCAATGAGACTTTTATATCGGCTTTCAGCTGTGGAGGAGCGATATGATAACAGCTTTTAAAGGAGACGGATCATTCAGCTCCGGAGGAGCGGCATATTAAATATTACATCCGGTATGCGTTCAATTTTTTATGCCGCTCCTCTGGAGCTGATATAATAAATTGCAATTCATATGCTATTAATATTTCGCGCCGATGGCGCCATGTCCAGGCAAAACGGATGAAGTCTCATAAGAGCAATCAGCAGTCAGCTGATTGATCAAATTTTAAGACCTTCGCTGAAAGCTTAATGCTGAGTGCCGACAGATTCCATCCGAAGTTATGGATTTATGAATGGACATTATTTATTGCAATTAATGATCTTTGTAAGATATATCCATAAGGCCGATATCTTCTGAATCCGGCCTGACAGGGCAACAGACACGGGATGGCCCCTGATGCCAATTATCCGGCAGAACAATTATTGTGAGGATTCAAAATGCAATTCATTAAACGTGTTACAGATGCCGCCATTTACTTTCTAGATATCCTCATTATAATATCCATCACATTTACTTCCTCTCAGTCTTGGAGCAATAATCGGCTTAAAGTTGGGGTTTCATCTTATGACCCCCCATTCTCTTTTGTTGAACAAGAAATGAAAACGCCTCAGGGTTTCAACATCGATCTTGCCGCACTGCTTGCCGCCCACATGGGTTTAACAGTCGAAGTATATGCCATGGAAAATTCGGATTTGATAAAGGCATTGAATGAAGGCAAGATAGATCTCGTCATCGGCATTATGGACGATTCCTATTACACTGCAGATATAGTAAGGACCTATATCCTGGCCAATAGAAACTACTTTGTTAATAAACGCCAATATTCGCAGTTTTATCCTTACAGGGACCTTTCCCTCTATACAGTGGCGATTGAAAAAGGCCAGTCACTTTCTTGGCTTTTACTTCCAAAAATGGACATTAAATTTATTGAAGCGGCATCCCAGCAAGAGGCTCTTGCACTTGTCGATTCGGGCAAGGCTCAGGTTTACATATCCAGCAATGCAGGTTCTGCCGTATTCACAATAAATAAAAATGGGTTCAGGAATATTAAGCAGTTGACAGTACCGATTGAAACAGTCCCGCTGGTCATTGCCGTCGATAAAAAAAATACGGAGCTCTTCAACAATGCGGCCAAGGCTTATGGAGAGATCTTTAAAGATGAGATTAACAGTATATACGATAAATGGTTCAGCCGTGACTATAGATTCATATTGGTCAACTTTAGAAGATATTTTTTATTCGTAGTGTCTGCTGTAATTTCCGCTTTTCTTATATTTATTATCTGGAATTATTTATTAAAAAGAAAAGTCAGACAAATAAAAAATGATCTTCAAATATCTGAACAAAGGCATAGCGATCTCATAGAATCTTCACCCGATATGATTCATTTGATCTCCAAACACGGTGAAATCAGACTCGTCAATAAAATTACCCTGACACACCTGGGTTATAACGAAAAGGAAATCAAATCTCTTAGACTACAAGATCTTGTCCTACCGGAACAGAAAGAAGGGATGTATGCTTTCATAGCGAGTGTGTTTCGCGATAAATATTCACATAAGGAATTTACTTTCAAGGCCAAAGATGGAAAGAATATCCAGGTTGAAATGGCATCGACTATAATGGCGAAATCCGATGCAATTGAAGAACTTGCCTGCTGCTTCTCACGGGATATAACCGAACGGAAAAACATGGAAAAAAATCTCCTTTATTCGGACCGTTTGGGTATCATGGGTCGAATGGCTGCTGGAATCGCACATGAGATAAATAATCCCTTGGGCATTATTTTATCCAACACCCAAGATATGCTTAAGTATGGAGAAAACACCGAAGATTCGAATGAAAGCCTGAGATCCATTGAACGGAATGCCTTGAGGGCGGCTAAAATCATTAATAATATGCTTTCGTTTACACGTCCGACGCTGCAGGAGGTTGTGCCTATCGACCTGACTCAACTCATTGACGAAACCCTCCTTTTCTTCAAACAACGACTTAAACAGAAAAATATAAAATTGGAAAAGGAATATCCTGCCGAATTTGTGAAACTCTGCGGAGATAAAAATCTGATTCAGCAGTTATTGATCAACCTTATTCTTAATGCCATACAGGCCATCAAACATGAAGGCGTCATAAGTATCAGTATCCATGTGAACGGAGATTCATTCGACAAGAAGATCATCTTACAGGTGAAAGACAACGGTATAGGCATCCCTGAAGAGGATATAAAGAAGATATTCGATCCCTTTTTCACATCCCGAAAAGAGAACGGTTTCGGACTTGGATTATTTATCTCAAAAATGATTGTTGAGAAACATCATGGAATTCTTTCAGCGAGTTCGAAGATAGAAAAGGGAACGGTAATGACTATAGAGTTTCCAGTAGATGCAATAAAATTTTCCGCCTTTTCTTTATAATTAAGGAATAATATATGACTGAAAAAATACTAATTGTAGATGATGAGCCTGAGATGCTTCAGACGATAAGCCGCATATTCAAGAGAAAAGGATACGAGACATATATAGCTCAGGGCGGAGAAGATGCCAGCAAGGCACTGGAAAAAACCGTTTTTGACCTAGTAATATCCGATATGGCCATGGAAGATCTTAACGGCATGGAATTACTTAAGATCATTCGATCCAAGGATTCAATGACGCCTTTTATTATTATCACGGGGGTCGGGACAATTGAAACGGCAGTGGAGGCCATCCAACTGGGTGCATTTCATTATATTACAAAACCCTTTAATAACGACGACCTTGAAATCCTTGCCCAAAGGGCCATAGAATACGGAAGGTTTAATCGTAAAATAGTAAACATCAATTCTTCGGATGAGATTAAAAATAATACAAGAATGATTATAGGTGCCAGCAAGTCGATGCATGAACTCATGCAGCGTGTCGAAAAGATCTCCGCTTCCATGGCCTCAATTCTGATTATGGGTGAAACAGGGACAGGAAAATCATTTCTTGCAGAAAGGATACATGGAAAAAGTTCTAGAGGGGATAAACCGTTCCTGACCATAGATTGTGCCGCC
>Ga0153915_10004058_pt1 | contig 13469 bp, 9 predicted proteins | sample Opewatmetagenome_2_FD_107003 | JGI IMG/M metagenome (GOLD analysis project Ga0153915, IMG submission 107003) | Freshwater wetland microbial communities from Ohio, USA - Open water 3 Core 3 Depth 3 metaG | ecosystem: Environmental > Aquatic > Freshwater > Wetlands | place: USA: Ohio, Lake Erie... | reverse complement strand
TACTCGATCACCTCGCCGCGGCGCTCCTCGCAGAAATCCACGTCGATGTCGGGAGGGGAGATGCGCTCCGGATTGATGAACCGCTCGAACAGGAGTGCGAACTTCAGCGGGTCCACGTTGGTGCTCCCCAGCGAGTAGGAGACCACCGAGCCGGCGGCCGAGCCGCGGCCGGGGCCCACCGGGATGCCGCGCCCACGCGCCCAGCCGATGAAGTCGGCCACGATGAGGAAGTAGCCGGCGTAGCCGACCTTGGTGATGACGCCCAGCTCGTAGTCGAGGCGCTCGCGTACCTGGGGCGGCAGCGCCTCGCCGTAGCGCCGCCGCGCCCCCTCCTCAGCCAGGGCCACCAGCAGGTCGTTGTCGCTCGCGTACTCGGCCGGCCGCGGAAACTCCGGCAGGAAGAACCGCTTCTCGAAGTCGAACTCGCACCGGTCCGCGATCGCCTGCGTGTTGGCGAACAGGTCGTCGCGCGCGGGAAACGCGCGCCGCATTTCCTCTTCCGACTTGAGGTAGCTCTCCGTGCCCTGGAACCGGAACCGCTTCGGGTCGTTGAGATCCTTGCCGGACCGGATGGCCAGCAGCACGTCGTGCCCGGCCGCGTCCTCGCGGGTGAGGTAGTGCGCGTCGTTGGTGGCGACCACGCCCAGGCCCAGCTCCTCCGCGAGCCGGAACACCCCGTCCTGCACGACCGCCTCTTCCGGGATGCCGTGATTCTGCACCTCGAGCCAGTAACCGCCGGCACCGAACGTGCGCGCGTGCCACTCCGCCGCGTCGCGCGCGCGATCGTAGGCGCCCTGTCGGAGCCACAGCGCCACCTCCCCGGTGAGGCAGGCCGAGAGACAGATGAGCCCGGCCGCGTGCTGCGCCAGGGTCTCGCGGTCCACGCGGGGCCGCCGGTAGTAGCCCTCGAGGAACCCGATCGAGGTGAGGCGTACCAGGTTCCGGTATCCGGTCCGGTCGTGCGCCAACAGCACCAGATGGGCATAGGCCGACGGCGCGTCCGGCGGCTTCTCTCTCGCCTGGCGCGGCCCGAACGCGACGTAGGCTTCCATGCCGATGATCGGGCGGACGCCCGCGGCCTGCGCTTCCTGATGGAAGAGCCACGCCCCGAACAGGTTTCCGTGGTCGGTGATCGCGGCGCTGTCCATGCCGAGCGCCTTGACCCGCGCGATCAGGTCCGGGATCCGGTTGGCGCCGTCGAGGAGCGAGTACTCGGTGTGCGTGTGGAGGTGGGCGAAGGCCATCAGAGGGCGCAAGCTACCCCGGTGCCCGGGGGCTGTCAAAGACGGTGACCAGTGTCCTTGACAGGTCGCCGCCCGGCGACGAGCGTTCGCGAACTTGAGCCGAGGAACGCAGTGTCTAAACCGAGTTTCATCATCAACATAGCCGCGGCGGTCGCGGCGCTCGCGGCGGCGGGATGCAGCGACTCGAGCACCAGCCCGCAGCCGGTGGGCGCTGACGTCACGCTGAGCGTGGCGCAGTTCCAGCTGTTCGGCGGCAACCAGGCGGGGGGACCGCTGCGCTTCCCGGCCGCCGACCCGTCCGGAGCCGAGTACCTGCTGGTGGCCCAGTTCGCCACCGACACCGCGGACGTCAGTGCCAGCTACCTGCTATCGGGCACGTCACCCGCGGCGTCGTCGGCGGTCGTCGAGCTCACCGCGGCCGCGGGGGTGCAGAGCGCGGCGCTGCAATTCCACGACGCGATCCGCCGCATGGACGAGGCGGCCGCGCAGGCGTCCCTCGCGCCGGCGCTGCGGGGGCCCATTCCTGCGCCGCGCCCGCTGGCCGCCCCTCCCGTCCTCGGCTCCCAGCGGACCTTCAAGGTTTGCGGGAACATCAATTGCAGCTCCCTGGTGCCGGTGTCGGCGACGGCCCGGTTCGTCGGCACGCACGACGCCATCTTCGTGGACGACAGCGCGCCGGCGGGCGGCTTCTCGGCCAGCGATCTGCAGCAGCTGGGGCAGCAGTTCGACGCCGACCTCTACCCGATCGATCACAACGCCTTCGGCTCCGAGTCCGACATCGACGGCAACGGCGTGGTGCTGATCCTGCTGACGCGGAAGGTCAATGCGCTGGTGTCGAGCGCCCAATGCCAGTCCACGTCGTCGTTCGTCACGGGGTTCTTCCTCGGCGCCGACATCGCGCCGGCGACACGCGCCCAGTACAACAACGGCGAGATCTTCTACGGCATGGTGCCCGACCCGACCGGCATCTTCTCGTGCACGCACTCGATCGCGGAGGTCAGACGGCTCATACCGGTGACGTTCATCCACGAGTTCCAGCACATGATCTCGTTCAACCAGCACGTGCTGATGCGCAACGGGACCACCGAGGTGCTGTGGCTCAACGAGGCGCTGTCGCACCTCGCCGAGGAGCTGGGCGGCTGGCACTACGACACGCTCGGCGTGGACTCGACCAAGTCGGCGTTCCTGATCGGCGACGTCTATGACGCCGGCCTGTACCTCGAGGACCCGGCGCCGCAGCCGATGGTGTCCGTGGTGCCGCCGGGTTCGCTGGAGGCCCGTGGCGCCGAGTGGCTGTTCGTGCGGTACCTCGTGGACCAGTTCGGCCCCGCGACCATCCAGAAGCTGGATCAGACCTCGCTGCTCGGAACTGCCAACGTCGTCAACGCGACGGGCACGCCGTTCGCGACCCTGCTGGGCCGCTGGGCGCTGGCGCTGTACGTGTCCGATCTGCCGTCGTTCTCGCCCGACCCGTTGCTCACGTACCATACCTGGCGGTTCCGTACCACGTTCGCCAGCCTGCACCAGCAGGACCCGGCCGACTTCCCGCGCGTCTTCCCCCTGGTCCCCGCGACGGCGGGGAGTGCGTTCTCGCTGAGCGGCAGCGTCAGCTCGGGGTCCGCAGCCTATGTGGATATCTCGTTGCCCGCCGGCAGCGCCGCCTTCAGCGTCACGTTCACGGGTGCCGGCGGCAGGGCGTTCCCCAAGGGCGGCAACCCCCAGCTGGCCGTCGTCCGCATCCGGTAGGCCGACGACGCCGTTGCGCCGCCCCGGTCCCGCCGCCGCCACGCTCGCCCTGCTGCTCGCGGCCGCTGCGGCGCGGGCGCAGGAGCGGCCGGTGGGGCCGACGGTCCGCGCGATCGCCGCGCTCAGCGCAGGGGAGCGCGCCCGGCTGGTGAACGACAGTGCCGCGGCGCGCCTCGCGACCGTGACGCGGGAACCTGACGGGGTTCCCGTCGCGCACCTCTTCGTGCGACTCCGGACGACCGACGTCGCTCCGCTGCTGAGCCTCGGCGCGCGCCTGGGCACCCGGGCCGGGACGCTGGTGAGCGCCCGGGTCCCGCTCACCTCCCTGGGCCGGCTCCTCGCCGACGAGGCGGTCGCCGCCGTCTACGCATCGCCGCGCTGGGTGCCGATCAACGACATCGGGACAGGGCTGGTCGGCGTCGCGGGGCTGCGGCGCCTGGTCGGGCCGGACGATTTCTCCGGCCCGGTCGGGCGCGGCGTCATCGTGGGCCTGGTGGACACCGGACTCGATTTCACCCACGCGGATTTCCTGGTCGACTCGCTCGGCCGCTCGCGTGTGCTCTACTTGTGGGACCAGACGCTGCCCGGCTCCGGGCCCGGCACCGTGGGTGCCACGACCTTCTCGTACGGCGTGGAGTGCCGGCAGGAAGACCTCACCGCGGCGGGTTGCCCCTCGCGCGACGCGGACGGGCACGGTACCCATGTGATGGGCACGGCGGCGGGCGATGGCAGCGGGTCCGGCGCGCTTCCGGCCGGCCAGTTCGCGGGCGTGGCGCCAGGGGCCGACCTGATCGTCGTGAAGACCGACGGTACTCCGACCCTCGTGGTGGACGGCGTCAACTACGTCTTCCGCCGCGCCGAGCAGCTCGGCCGGCCCGCGGTGGTGAACCTCAGCCTCGGAAGGCAGTGGGGCCCACACGACGGAACGCTGCCCGAGGAGGAGGTGCTCGACTCACTGGTCGGGCCCGGCCGGATCGTGGTGGCCGCAGCCGGCAACGACGGGGACAACGGCAACGCCACGCCCCTGGTGGGCGCGGTCCATCTCCACGCTCAAGCCACGCTCGCGGCGCCCGACACGGCGAGCTTCTCCGTGTCCGTGCCATCGTACACACGCACAGTGGGTCCCAGCACCAACTACGTCCTCCTGCAACTGTGGTACGCGGCGTCCGATACGCTCAGCGTCACCGTGGTCCGTCCCGACGGATCGTCCTCGACCTCCGGCGTGACCGGCTCGGCGTCCGTCACCGAGGATGGGACCCAGGGCCAGATCTACATCGCGAACGGCCCCGGTACCTCGATCGCGCTCTCGCCCGACAACCTGGCCTTCATCGCACTCGGGGACTTCCTCGGCGGCACCGCGGTGCAGGCTGGCGTATGGACCATCCGGGTCACCAGCCTGGCCGCCCACAGCGGCCGGCCTGTGCACCTGTGGGCGACGGGAGGGGGGCTGGGTTTGCCTGACGCCATCAAGGGGGTCACGCTGCTGACCCGGGCGACCAACGGCTACCTGGTGACCTCCCCGGCCACGGCCACGCGCGTCCTCGCGGTCGGCTCCTACGTCTCGCGCCTCTCGTGGGTGGACGTCACCGGGCGCACGGTGTCGCACCCCATCCAGGAGCGACTCGGCGACCTGGCGTTGTCCTCGAGCCCGGGCCCGCGACGCGACGGTGTGCTCAAGCCGGACCTCGCGGCGCCGGGCAAGAGCGTGGCCTCAGCGCTGTCGCGCTTCACGTCGGTGTCGCTCCAACGCGTCATGCCGGATGGCCGGCATTGGATCAACGAGGGCACCTCGATGGCGGCGCCGTTCGTGACCGGCTCCGTCGGGCTGCTGCTCGAGCGCAGGCCCGACCTCACGCCGGAGACGGCCCGGGCCCTGCTCACCGGTTTCGCGCAGACGGACAGCTTCACCGTGCGCGGGTACGACGGCGGCCCCGGCGGCACGCCGAACCCCTCGTGGGGGTACGGCAAGCTCTACGTCCCCGCCGCGCTGGGGGCGCTGGTGCAGCTCGCGGCGCTGAGACCCGGGCGTGCGAGCGACGCGATCGCAGGCCGCCTCGTGCCGGCCGGCGAATTCCGCGTGCTGCACCTGCTGGTGATCGGTGATCCCGATTCCACCTCCGTGCTCGACTCGCTGGCGGTCACGGCGGCCGGCAGCGTCGCCTTGGGCACCGCGGTGACGGGGCTCAAGCTCTACCGCGACATCGCGGGCAGCGGCGTGGTGCCGGCTGGTGCGCCGCTCCTCGTCCAGCCCCTGGCGGCGGGCAGCCCGCGCGTGATGCTGCGCGTCGGTCCTGATACGATCCAGCGCGGCGACACCATCTCGTTCGTGCTCACGACCCAGCTCGCCTCCGGGGTGGCGATCCCAACGGGACAGACTCTGCGCCTCGACGTCGCGTCGGCGGGCGACGTCTTCCTGCGCACCCGCTCGGGGCGCCCGGTGGCGGTGCAGGGGATTCCCTTCCGGGGGCCGCTCGTCACGCTCCAGGCACCGGGGCAGCTCGCGATCCGCGCGCTCCCGCTGGGGAACACGGGCGCCCCGGTGCCGTCCACGCCCGGCAGCCGCTTCCCGGTGCTGCGGGTCGAGCTGGCGGCCGGCGCGGAGGAGCCCGTCGCGGTGCAGCAGTTCGGCGTCACGGCCACGGGCAACGACCCTGCGGCGATGCTCCGCGTGATCCTCGACGAGAACCGCAACGGCGTCGTGGACGACGCCGAGCCGGTGTTCGCAGAATCCACCGCTACCTTGCGCGGCGACAGCGGCGTGCTGCTGTCTTTCGCCCCGTCGAACCTCACGGTGCCAGCCGGCTCCTCCATGCAGTTCATTATGGACCTCAGGACCTCAGGGGCGGCGCCGAATGGCGCGCGATTCAGCGGCGCCGTGGCGCTGAGCCGGGTCCACACGCGGGCCCTGTACAGCGGCCTCGCCGACCGCGACTCGGTCGCCGGCCCGCTGACCAGCGGCACTGTGACCACCTCCTTGCTAGGCGCGGCGGAGGCGTTCAACCTTTCGGAGAACCCGGTGCGCGGCTCGTCGGTGATCATCAATTACGCCGGCGCGCCGCGACGAGTGGGCATTTACACCTTCACGGGGGTGCTCATCAGGGAATTCGCGGCCCCGCAATCCGGCAGCGTGGTGTGGGATCTCACCTCGGACGACGGCCGGCCGGTGGTCAACGGCGTGTATGTGGTGGTGGTGGATCTCGGCGGCTCCGTGACTCGGCACCGCCTGTTCGTGGCGCGGAGGGCGGGCCCCTGAACCGGCCTGCCATGCGGGTCGCCGTCGCGGCCGCCCTGGCGCTCGCGGCCGGCGCGGGCTCGTCGGCCCGGCTGCGCGCCCAGGCGACCGGCACCACCTCCGGCGCCATCCTGGACATCCCCGCGACGGCGCGGATGCTGGGGCTGGGCGGCGCGTACACGGCAGTCGTCGGCGACGCGGGGAGCGTGTTCGCCAACCCGGCCGGGCTCGGGTCCATCCGCCACCTGGCGCTCGGCACGAGCTACCAGCGCTACATCTTCGACTCCTATCTGGTGAGCGGCGCCGCGGCGTTCCGCATCGCGCGGCTCGACGTCGGGCTCGGCGTGCAGGTGCTGAACTTCGGCCAGGACACCGTGTACCGGCCCGACCCAGCGTTTGGGGGCCAGCGCGGCATCGCGGATCCGAGCGGTGGGATGGTCGGGGCGTACAACGCCGTCGCGGTCGGCTCGCTCTGCTACCGGGCCGGGCTGCTGTCGCTCGGCGGGAGCGTCAAGTACCTCAAGGAGCACATCGCCATACCGGATACGACGCTGTACGACGCGAGCGGCGTCGGGTACGACGTCGGCGCGGCGCTGGCGTTCTTCGACATTGCGGCCATCGGCGTGGTGGTGCAGAACCTCGGCTCCGATCTGAAGACCAGCACCGGCACGCCGGCGCCCCTGCCGCGCACCGTGCGCGCGGGGCTCGCGATCAACCTGGTGGATCCCCAGGAGACGCCGCGGCTGCTCGTGGTCACCGACTGGGTGGCGCCGCGGGGGGCGGAGGCCTACTGGATCTTCGGCCTCGAGGGCGGGGTGGTGCCGGGCGGCGTGGGCATCCTCGGGCGGGTCGGCCTCACCGTCGGCGGGTCGCCGACCGGCCGCCGCGCGTTGGTGTTCGGCGGTGGCCTCGTGTTCCACGGCCTGCGCCTGGACTACGGGTACGAGGGCCTCGACGCGCTGGGCGGCGCGACGCACCGCTTCGGCATCGAATGGCTCCCCTAAGGGTCGTTCTCCGCCGGGCCAAGCGCGTGGCGGGAATCGCGCTGGCGGTGCTCCTGGCCGGCGCGGCCGCCGCCTTCACCGCGAGCCGTGACGTCCGCTACGTGGCGCGCGCTGCGGTGGAGGAGGCACTCATCCTGGCCCGCCGCCGGGCCATCGCCAGCGTCATCGCGGATCCGGCCACCGACCGCGCGACCCGCGGCAAGCTGGAGCTGGTTCGGGCGGCGCGTGATTTCGCAGCCGACTCGCTGCACCTCAGGGCCCGGGAGACCTACACCACGTATTCCCGGATCGGCCGGGACACGCTGGTGCTCGTCCTCACGGCGAGCCGGTCCGACGCACTCGCGGAGGTCACGTGGTGGTACCCGGTGGTCGGGCGCGTGCCGTATAAGGGGTTCTTCAGGCGCTCGCTCGCCGTGGGCGAGGCACGGCGCCTGGAGCGGCTAGGGCTGGACACCTACCTCCGGGTGTCGAACGCGTTCTCCACGCTGGGCTGGTTCAACGATCCGCTGCTTTCCACCGTCGTCCGGGAGGACTCGGCCGATCTCGCGGCGACCGTGATCCATGAGATCCTGCACAACACCGTCTGGGCGCCGGGATACGTGGAGTTCAACGAGTCGTTGGCGGAGTTCGTGGGGTACCGGGGCGCGGAGGCCTTTTTCCGCGCGCGCGGCGACCGGCGGAACGCGGATTTCGCGGCGGCGCGATGGCGGGACGATATTCGGCTGGCGCGTTTCTACGACCTGCTGGCGCAGCGGCTCGCGCACCTGTACGCGTCGGGCCTGACCGCGGCGGCCGTGCGCGAGCAGCGTGAGTCGATCTTCGGCGCCGCGCGAGAGGAGCTGGCTGGCTCCCTGGGCGGGACCCTGGAGACGATCGACGGCCGCTACCTGGCGCGGCGCCCCCTCAACAATGCCGTCGTGATCGCGCAGCGCCTCTATGCGACACGTCTGGACATGTTCGACCGGATGCTTGCCGCGCGCGCCGGCGACCTCGTTCGGATGATCGGCGACGTGCGGAGCCGAGTGGCCGGCGGCGGCGATCCCTGGGCTTCGCTCGACGGGCTCCCGCCCGGCTGACGCGCCCGGGCGCGACCTCAGCGGGTGGGAACGGCCGACTGGCGGGTTCGCCAGCGCGCCAGCGCGCTGCGGGCGAGCGCGGTGATCTCGTCGCCCACCGGAGGGGCGGCGCCCGCGAGCGGCAGGGCGCGGGCGAGGTGCCCGCGGGCCGTCAGGGCGCCGCCGGGGCAGTGCAGCGTCCCGATGACGTCGGCGGTCTCGGTGACGCCGGGCTCCTGCGCCAGCGCGAAGGCGTAGCCACTCCGCCAGCGGTCGAGCCGGGCGACCTGTTTGCTCCACTCGGCCGCGCCGCCGTTGTACACCGTCACGATCAGCGGCAGGTCCTCCGGATCCAGCGCGGCGAGCGGCACGCTCTGGGCTGCGATGAGGCGGGCGAGCTCCGCCGCCAGAGGGGCGTCCTCGGGGAGGACGCCGGCGCACACCGCTGGCCGCCAGCCCAGCGCGTCCACCAGCTGCACGAAGGCGCCGATGCACGCACCCAGGCGATCGGCCTCGGACGCCCGGCCCCGCGCCGGCTCCGCCGCTTCGGCCTCGAGCAGCACCGCCCCCAGCTCGGCGAAGATCCGCTCGCGCTCGCTGAAGTCCTTCGGCTTCTTCCTGCCCAGCGCCGCGCCACGCCGCGTGGCGGCGATCTCCTGCTCCGCGTCCCTCCGCGGGATGTCGTGCTCGGCCGACTGCTGCGCTCCCTCAAACGCCACTTCGGCGGCGTCGAATTGGCCCGCCTCGCGCAGGATGCGCCCGCGCAGCATGAGGGTGTCGGTGTGGGGCTCGAGCGCGAAGGCGCGGTCCAGCACCAGGAGCGCGCGCGCGTGCTCCCCCGCCTTGAAGGCGGCGTAGCCGAGCTCGTGCCAGGCGAGGGCGAGGTTTCCGTCCCGCTCGATGGCCGCCTCCAGGGCCGCGATGGCCTCGCGGGTGCGCCCCAGCTCGGCCAGGGCGGCACCCTTGATGGCCAGCGGCATCGCAGCGTCGGGGCCGAAGTGCTCCGCGGCGCGCGCCGCGAGGCCCAGTGCGTCGTCGTGGCGGCCGCCGCGCCGCAGCAGCTCGAACAGCTCGAGCCACCCGGCCCGGAGGTCCGGCTCGGCGTTGAGCGCGGCACGGTATTCCCGCTCCGCCTCCGCGGTCCTGCCCTCGCGAGCGAACCAGCGCGCCTTCGCGAGCCCCTTCTCGCCGGGCTCGACGCGGAAGACGGCGAACGATGACGTCAGGCGCATACCCGCGGGAAGATACAGCACGGAGACGGCGCGGCTAGTCGCGCGCGGCCGCAAGCCTGGCGCACCGGCGGGCGCGGTCGCTACTTTGCTGGAACCATGAACCGACTCACGGCATACGTGGAGCGCGAGCAGTCTCGGCTGCTCGCAGAGCTGTCCGACTGGCTGCGGGTCCCAAGCATCAGCGCGCAGCCCGATCACGCGGGAGACTGCCGTCGAGCCGCCGGGTGGATCTCGGGGCGTCTGCAGCGGCTGGGATTCCAGGTGGAGACCATCGAGACCGCCGGGCACCCGATCCTGTGGGGCGTGGGCCCCGAAGTCCCGGGCGCGCCGACGGTACTGTGCTACGGTCACTATGACGTGCAGCCCCCGGATCCGCTCGACGAGTGGGTGTCCCCCCCGTTCGAGCCGACGGTGCGGGGCGACAATCTCTACGCGCGCGGCACCGCCGACGACAAGGGCCAGGTGTTCTGCGTGATCGCCGCCCTCGAGGCGCTCAACGCGACGCGCTTCGCGCTGCCGGTGAACGTCCACTACCTCATCGAAGGCGAAGAGGAAACGGGCTCGAAGGGGCTCACCGAGCTCCTGGTGCGGGAGCCGGATCGGACCCGGGCGGACGCGGTCCTGGTGACGGACGTGAACATGGTGGCCCCAGGACGGCCGAGCGTGGACGCCGCGCTGCGCGGGATCGTGCACGCCGAGATCCACGTCCGCACGCTGAAGGCGGATCTGCACAGCGGGCTCTACGGCGGAGCGGCGCCCAACGCGATCGAGACCCTCTGGCACATCCTGGAACGGCTGAAGCATGAGGACGGCAAGATTCGGATCCCGGGATTCTACGACCGCGTCCGCCGGCCCAGCGCGAAGGAGCTCAAGGCCTGGCGCGCGCTGCCGGTGAAGGAGAAGGGCTTCCGGATCGAGGCCGGGGCGAAGGCGCTCAACGGGGAGCGGCAGTTCAGCTTCCTCGAGCGCGTGTGGGCGCGCCCGACCTTCGAGGTGCACGGCATCGTGGGCGGCTACACCGGCGCCGGCTCCAAGACCGTGATTCCTGCCGAGGCCACGGCGAAGATTTCGCTCAGGCTGGTGCCGGACCAGCGCGGCCGGGAGGCGGCGGCGCAGCTGGTCAAAGCCGTCAAGCGCGCCGCGCCGAAGTACGCCGACGTGAAGGTGACGGTCTTCTCCACGGTGGACCCGGCGCAGACGCCGCTGGATTCGAGGGCCTTCGAGGTGCTCGACCAGGCGTTCCGGGACGTATGGGGGAAGGGCATCGCGCCGATCCGCAGCGGCGGCTCCATCCCGATCGTGCCGCTGCTCCAGCAGCGGGGCGCCCCCGTGCTGCTCGCGGGCATCGGGCTGCCCGACGACCGGCTGCACGCGCCGAACGAGAAGCTGACCCTGCAGCAGCTGTGGAAGGGGATCGTGCTGTTCGCGAGGTTCTTCGAGCTGCTGGCAGCTCGATAAGGGCGACTACGTGCGCGGCCCGCGGCGCATGCGGGCCGGATCCGGCCTGCCATACCGCTCCTCGGTCCACGGGTCGCCGCGCATGTGATAGCCGTTCTGCTCCCAGAATCCCGGGAAGTCCCCGTCCATCAGCTCGATGCCGCGCACCCACTTCGCCGACTTCCAGAAGTAGAGGTGGGGCACGACCAGGCGGGCCGGGCCGCCGTGCTCGGGGAGGAGCGGCTGGCCGCCGTGGTGGGTCGCGATGAGGTTCCCCTCACGCATGAGATCGTCGAGCGGCAAGTTGGTCGTATAGTCGGGATCCGCGTGCACCAGGGCATGCGTCGCCGCAGCTCGCACGCCCGCGCGCGCCAGCAGCGCCGCGACGGGGACGCCCGAGAAGACGTTGTCGTAGCGCGACCACTTGGTCACGCAGTGGATGTCGCAGAGCACCTCGCGCATCGGCAGCCGGCTGAGTTCCTCCCAGCCGAGGTCGTAGGGCTGCTCAACCTCGCCGAATACGCGGAACGTCCAGCGGCCGAGGTCCGTGCGGGGCACGTTGCCGTAGTGCAGCACCGGCCACTTCGCCGTCGCGTACTGGCCGGGCGGCAGGCGTTGACGGTCCTTCGTCCGGACGTCGAGGGGATCGGACACGGTTTCAAGATAATCAGTTGCAGAGCCGCAACTCTGCAACCAGGCAACGCCTAGCACTATCTTGGATCATGCCTCAGCACGAGCCGCTGTCGCCCCCCCTGGTCCTGGTCGCCTCCGTGCTCGCCGCGCAGCCCGCTGCCTGGCTCGCCCTCGCAGCGGATGCTGTGATCGCCGGAGCGGTCGGCGCACTGGCCGGCGTCCCGTGGGGCGGCCTGTCGTTCACTCACGGCTTCATCGTCCGGCCGGTGCAGGCCTCGGGCGGCCAGCTCCCCGCCGTGGTGTGGGCCGTCGTGCTGCTCGCCGGACCGGTCGGCACCGCCGCGCTCGGCCTCGCGGCCCACTTCCTGGCGGAAACCGCTGGTGCGGTCGCCTGGCTCCGCGTCCCCGCACTCCAATGGGGCAGCTTCGCGCTGCTCCGGCTTCCGGCTCTGGTGTTCGCCGGTGTCGCGCCCGGCGGCCGCGGTCCCGTCAACGAGCTCTACTCCAGGCTTGGCGAGCCGCAGAGCGGACGATGGTCGCTCGCGCCCCTGGCGGTGCTCGCGCTGGGCGGAGTCGCCACTGTCGTGGTCCGTCGCTCCATCGCCACGGGCCGGGAGTGGATGCGGCTGGATGGGCGGGAATTCCGGCGCCGCCTGGTGCGCGTGCTCGGCGGCTACCCGTCGCTCGTCTCCCTGGTCGTCTGGTGCGTGCTGGCGCCCTGGGCGGCTCCAGTCTGGATGGCCGGCTGGCTGCTGCTCACCCTGGCCTCAATGCATGTCCTCGTGTCCTAACCAGGAGACAGCGAAACCTTTTGGCCGGCTTGCACGTCTAAGCGGGTGTAGTTCCCTCAGGTCTTGTCGGCGAATCGCAGCCGTCGGCCAGACCGTTCCTCATAGAGACGCGAGTGGGGCCTCCGGCCTCAACCAGCTGCGCCCCGCTCGCGTTCTTCCCTCACAGCGCCGCATCCGCCCCGAGGGGCACGGCCGCGTCGAAGTCGAAGGTGCGGACGAACGCCTCGACCACGGCATCCCGCGCCTCGCGGCCAAGTCCGGCATGTCTCTGTACCGCCGAGTCCGGGCGCCCGAGCTCCCGGGCGACACTGGTCATCACGACCTGCGGAATCCCGCACGGCACGATCAGGTCGAACGCCGAGAGATCGGTCGTGACGTTCAGGGCAAACCCGTGCCAGGTGACCCACTGGCGCACGTGGATGCCGATGCTCGCGATCTTGCGGCTCGCCCCTCCTGTCCACACGCCGGTGTAGCCGCCGCGCCGCTCGCCGGTGATTCCCAGGCGAGCCAGCGCGGCGATGAGGGCTTCCTCGATCTGCCGGAGGAACCAGTGCAGATCCCTGCGGTGGCCGCCCAGGTCGAAGATCGGATAGCCGACCAGCTGTCCGGGGCCGTGGTAGGTGACATCGCCGCCCCGCTCGATCTCGAACACCTCGATGCCGCGCTGCCGCAGCGCATCGGGCGCGATCGGCAGGCTGGTGGTTCGGGTGCCGCGGCCGAGGGTGATGACCGGAGGGTGCTCGCACAGCAGGAGGAGATCGGCGCCCAGGCGACCGGCGATTCGCTGCTCCGCCAGGCTGCGCTGGCGCTCGAGCGCGGTGCCGTAGGGCACCACACCGAGGTCGGCGACCGTGAGCGGGCGCGATGGCACGAGGCTAGGCGTTGCGGCCCATGAAGAGGCGCCGCGCGAAGCCGATCGCCACGACGCACAGGGCGCCGAGGCCGGCGAGGCCCCAGCGCCCGGCCAGCATATGGGCGGGCACGGCCAGGGCTCCGATCAGCGCCGTGCCGAAGATCCCCAGCATCGCCAGCACAGCCCGGTAGTAGAGGTTGGGGACGGGGCGGCTGAGGCTCCACGCGACCAGCCCGCCCGCC
>Ga0153915_10004057_pt1 | contig 13470 bp, 14 predicted proteins | sample Opewatmetagenome_2_FD_107003 | JGI IMG/M metagenome (GOLD analysis project Ga0153915, IMG submission 107003) | Freshwater wetland microbial communities from Ohio, USA - Open water 3 Core 3 Depth 3 metaG | ecosystem: Environmental > Aquatic > Freshwater > Wetlands | place: USA: Ohio, Lake Erie... | reverse complement strand
CCCTAATTTTCAATACGGAGTTTTTCCGCGCCAATACATGGAACACATTTATGATATGATCCTTATTTTCAGGCAGTTAGAGTTCCTTTTCAATAGCTTTTCGATAGCTATTTGAAAATAGATTCTTTTTTGCAGGGGATAAACTTTAAGAGCAACCAAGTGTGCTAATTTATTGGAGGTATCAGGAGAATGGGAATTAATAGTGTGGTACTAGCTATGGCCTTGGCCCTTTGCCTCTTTTCGACGGCATCAGCCCAGGGTCCTAAGAATTATATTGCAGAGCCGGATTTTCCGGGAGAAGATATGTCCGGAAGCGAGATTTACAGGGAGGTTCAAGGCGGCGTTTACACCGACGTGAACGATGCCAGTCTATCTTTTCGCAATGAGAGCCTCTTTATAATCAGAAAAGACACGGGCATGAGCCCCCATGTCCCGGAAAAGGGCGTCCGGACCCCGGTTAGAGTCATCAAAGGTCTTGGAGTAGCACCCGCCGCGGGAAGCTGGTCCTTTACCCTGTCGGATATCGCAACCAGGTATCTTCGAGTCAATCTCTACCAGAACGGAGACGCAGTATATGGCTCCGGAGAGCTGACCGATAACGGCTTCACGACACCGGTGACCGTGGGAGGAACGGTTCTGGGAGATCAGATGGCATTGTTCGTCACGCCGTCGGGCAGCCAGAACCTCTACAGATTCAGCCTGACCATAAAACCCGGATCGATGGATGGGGACTACATTTACACATCTCCGGGAATAACTCAGCCGGGTGTTGCTTTCGGAAGCCTTGTTGCGCCTTTGTCTGATTCCGCTGCAGCTCAAACGACGGCATCGGCCCAGCAAAGCGCCCAAATCCAGCAGAACGCCCTGACACAGCCGACGGGTTGAGATATCTTATGGCTTGCTGCGGCAGGCCTAAGCTTTTTGTTTTTTTAGTTTCGACTTAATTTTATATCTTGTCTTTGAGAATTTTCAGCTTAGCTTTTTTATTTGAGTTGGCACCAAAGAGGCAATTCGGGTAGATATCGTTATTAACCACTCGCGCCAATCAGGGTTGCAGAGGGTTAGTAGATATGGCTAAAAAAGTGATACTGATTTTAGTTCTAATATTCACCTGCCTGATGTCCCAGGCGGCCTCTCAGGGCTATATGGGCACAGTGAGCACAGGAACCGGCATTCTGTCGCCTCTGACGGTAGGCTCGGGGCAATCGCCTTCCGCAGCGAGCGTGGGATCGCTCTCATCCCAGGGCAACCTCACTGGAACCTGGTCCGTTGATCTGAAGGGCCAGCAGGTCAGGCATTTCGATCTGCAGATGATTCAGGTGAGCAACCTGTTGCAGGGAACAGGCTCAATGAACTCCGGCGAGAAGGCAGTTGCCTCCGGGTCGGTAGCAGGCGACAGGCCGACGGTCTTCATATCGCTCATAGATTCGCCGGTAGCCTTCCGCCTGGAACTTTCCGCCTCGGGAACTTCACTCGCCGGAAAATATGACTCGCTCTCTGCAGGCGGCAGCAGCGAATCTGGAACCGTCACCGGAAGCATGACACTCACAGGCGGGCAGAGCCAGCCTGCCAATTTGGCCGGCGGAATAAATCCCAGTGCTACCAGCGGTGCCTATGTGGGATCTGCGGCCAAGAGCCTCGATTCGACGAGCAGCGCTAAATCCGTCACAATCAACAGAGACTTCTATCAGACCTATACCGGCCAGGGGGCATCGTCTGAAGGAACTTCCGTCACCAGCAGCACAGGCTAATTCTCTTGCAGTCCCTAGCAAATCCTATCGCAAGATATTAAAAGCGGTAGTGGAGAGGAAATAAAAGAGAAAACGCCAAGCAAAATTATGGATGAGGGATCTAAAACGAGAGGCTTAATTGCAGTCCTGGCTCTGATGCTCCTGGCCTGTTCTCCCGGCGCGGCGAAGTGCGCCTGTTCGGGAGGAAGCGGCGGCGCGTCCTATAACTTTTTGGGCGACTCAGCTATGGATATCAATATGGATAGCTATGATGAGTTCGCGCGAAGCTATTCTCCACAAAGTTCCGTCCGGACATCTCTACAAACAACAGCAGTTGAGACGGCAGCCGAAAGCAAATTGAGCCTGGATCTGTCCGACAAAAGCCACGTGGACCTCACGCTGAAGAACGTGGGGGGAGAATATTCAGGGAACGGAATCATCACCCGCGTCAATGGGACCGAACAGGCAAAAGCAACCGGAATTTTGTCGGGCCAAAAGCTTTCCCTGAATTTAGTGGCATTGAGCGGCGCGTCCTACAAATTCAATCTCGCCCGGGAAGGAAACACGATCCTGGGAGACTATAGCGAAAACGGCCCTCTGGGGAAAAATTTGACGGGAATTGCCAACGGCAAATGGCTTGCTTGACGGCTCCGGTCAATGAATTGGCAGGCATCCGGGCTTTCGCCAGAGATTGTAATCCCAATCTCAGAACAGTTCCCTAAAGGATTCTTTTTTCCTTTGTTTGCCCATTTAGCCTGTCCCGGCCCGTCGGGCTTTTTTCGGCTAGACCGGCGGCATGAGCGGCGGCCTGAAGACTCCTTTCTCGGTTATCAGAGCCGTGACGAGGTCCAGGGGTGTGGCATCAAACGCAGGATTGTAAACGTCGACGCCTTCCGGCGCGACCCTTTTTCCCGCCAGACTGCAGATCTCCTCCGGGTCCCGCTCTTCTACAATGATATCAGCTTCCTCATGCCTCTGGTCAAAGGTGGAAAGGGGCGCAGCAACATAGAACGGAATCTTGTGATACCTGGCCAAAACGGCATGGTTGTAAGTGCCGATCTTGTTGAATACGGCATCCTTCGTGATGCGGTCGGCCCCCACGATGACCTTGTCGATCCTTCCCTTTCGCATCAGGCTGCCGGACATGTTGTCGCAGATCAGCGTGACGGGAATATCATCCTGGATCAGTTCCCAGGCGGTAAGCCTTGAGCCCTGATTGAGCGGTCTCGTCTCACAGGCATAGACATGGATTCTCTTGCCCGCCTGCACAGCCGAGCGAATGACTCCGAGCGCAGTTCCCCAGCCCACACAGGCCAGCCTGCCTGCGTTGCAGTGGGTCAGGACGCAGTCTCCGTCATCCAGGAGCTTGGCGCCATTCTTTCCTAACGACTTGTTGATGCGAATGTCTTCCTCTGCAACCTCCTCGGCCTCGCGAAGGGCTGCCTCTCGAATCTCCTCCGTGCTTTCCCGGCTTGATGCCGCCCGCAGGACGCGGTCCACACCCCAGGAGAGATTGACGGCTGTGGGCCTTGAATCCTTGATCATCTCCGCTGCGGTCTCCAGCTCCGCGATCATGTCAAAGGGATTGGAGGTCCTCGACAAATCGGCGGCAAGAGCAATGCCGTAAGCTCCGGCGGCCCCAAGTGCCGGCGCTCCTCGCACCCGCAGGGATTGGATGGCTTCAATCAACTGACGCACGCTCGACATTTTGATGGGGATAAGCTCACCGGGAAGCTTGGTCTGATCTATCAACCACAGGCCGCCATCCCACCAGATGGTTCTGGACTCGCACATGCTCAAGGATTGGTCACCATCCGCTAATATCCTGCAACCTAGTATATTTTTTTTGCCTTGCGGCCTCAACAAAAAGGGCTGCCTGCGGGATTTGAGGTCTATGATCCTAGCGCCCGAAACGCCGGTCTCTGCGCTGCCAGTCCCTGATGGCCCGCAAGAAATCGATCTTCCTCAAAGCGCTCCAGTTGACATCGGTGAAATACAGCTCGGAGTAAGCCGCCTGCCAGATCATGAAATCGCTCAGCCGCTTGCCGCCCGCTCTTATCACCAGGTCCGGCTTCTGGGAAAATCGCAGATGCCCTTCGATGGACTTGGCATCGATGTCCTCGGGACTCAAGCGGCCCGCTTCCACGTCACCCAAAAGCTTTCGGAACGCCTCCGTCACCTCGCGCTTGCCTCCGTAGCCCAGGGATACAATCATCTTGATCCCGCCGCCGGCTCCCAGATGCGTCTCTCCCTGGGAAGTATGCAGCCGAATGTCTGCGGGTGCACCGTCCAGCAGCTCGGCGATCTTCCGGGCAAGCTCTCGGTCATCATCATTCACGTAGAGGACGAGAGACGCCAGGCCCAGTTCAAGAGACCAGGCCAGCAGATCTCCGAGCTTCGAGAGCCCACGATCATTCAAATCTCCGGAGCTCAGGACCACTGTCACGCATCCGGGCAGCCTGCGGCGATCTATTCGAAACTCCAGGAGTTGCTCGTAAAGACGATGAATCATGACAGAAATTCCAAGCACGCTCATAGGCAAAGTATTTTTGTGATGAAACTTGTCATCAGTTCGATGCAACGGGAAGATATCGCCAGGCTCTCCATAGGGCTAATGGTTCTGCTACTGCCCTATGCCGAAGCCTTCACAGTTCTTCCCCTGGCCGCGGTCTTTTTCCTGGACCCCGGCACCCGTCTGCTGTCCGCATCCCTGGCCATGCTGCTCATCATGAGACCGGCATTGAGCGTGATGGAGACGAACTTTCCCCTGTACGTCATCGCCATATCCTTTGTGGCTTCCACATTTGCCCCGCTGGCCTTCAAGAAGTTCGATTCACTGGCGGGGAGCATCATCTATCTCATGATCACCGTGGCCCTCGGATATCCTCTGGCGGCCATGATCTCCGCCGGGAGTCTATCCTCGGAGAGAATACTGTTTCTGGCCATTCTGGGAGGGCTTTCCGGCGCGTTCCTGCACCATGCTTCAAGGCAGCGCGATTTCACCGTTCCCTTCGGCACGGCTATGGTCATGTGGCTGTTTTCCTTTGACTATCCACTGCCGGAGCTGCAGCGCATCCTGCTCATCTGCATCTTCGCGCTGGTCCTGGGAATCGGGGCCTACTGGGCCAAGGCGGCTGATTCGGATGCGGTCTTGAGCGAGACCATTGTGTGCCTTCTGGTCATCCTCTTTGGAGGGCTGACCTGGTTTTTGCTCCTGCTGGCATTCTACCTGATGGGGGCCGGATTCACGCGCTACGGCTATGCTTACAAAAATAAGCTCGGCATCGCCCAATCTCACGGTGGCGTGCGCGGCTACAAAAACGTCTACAGCAACAGCCTGGTTCCCCTGGCCCTGGCCATCTGCTACGGGGTTTACGGAAATGATATTTTCGTCTACGCCTTCATCGCCTCAGTGGCCACGGCCAACGGCGACACTTTGGCCAGCGAGATAGGTGAGACCAGCCGTTCCAAGCCGCGGATGATCACCACTCTGAAAGAAACCGAGCCGGGCGTGGACGGAGGCGTGACGCCCCTGGGCGAAGCCGCCTCTTTTGCCGGAGCACTCATCATCGGGCTGCTCGCCATGGGAACGGGAATGGTGGGAGTATTCGGCATAATCGTCGGGGCGATCGGCGGATTCCTCGGCACAAACTTCGACAGCGTTCTTGGAGCCACACTGCAACAGAAGGGCATGTTGAGCAATAACGGGGTGAATCTGGTGGCGACAGCCTTTGGAGCACTGGCCGGCGCAGCTTTGTGGTACGTCCTTCAGCTCCTGTAAACTCTATTGCAAACATTATTGTAATATTAATAGATCTATTGTAAACATTATCGTAATATTATTATAACATTATTGCAGCATTACTGCAAACGCCATTGCTGCGGCATTGCAGGCAAGGCATAGCGTCAATCCGGCAGACGGCAACGCCCGCGGGGTTCTGCAAATTATTTAGGCAAAGACGGCAAACTTGTTCTTATGAAGATCTTCGGCATCTTTGGCGACCCAATCGAGCACAGCCTCTCCCCGGCGATGCAAAATGCCGCATTGCAGGCATTGGGGCTTGACGCCTGCTATCATGCTTTTCGCGTGCCTCAAGATAAATTGTCGGACGCACTTCTCGGCGCGGCGGCCATGAGCTTTTCCGGGCTCAATCTGACCATTCCACTCAAGGAGAAGGCGTTTGAGATCAGCATCTTGCAGCCGGATGACCTGGCCGGAGCCATCGGCGCTGTGAACACTGTCTCCTTCGGCCCGCAGGGCAGGATATCCGGCCACAACACGGATGGAGAAGGCGCTCTGCAGGCCCTGAAAGATGCGGGCATTCGCATCAAGGGCAGCAACGTCCTCCTGATCGGCGCAGGCGGAGCCGCGCGCGCGCTGGCCTATACCCTGGAGCGGGAGGGCGCAGAGATCTCCATCGCCAACCGCAGCCTGCCCAGGGCGCACGAGCTGGCCGCCTCGGTGGGCGCGATGGGCTTTTGTCTGTGCGATCTTGACCGCCTCGTTCCCCAGTCGGACATAATAATAAACGCCACATCCGTCGGCATGAGAGAAGGAGACGCGAGGCTTTTTGACGCCCAATTGATAAAAGGGCACCACGCAGTCTTCGACATTGTTTACAACCGCGAGACTGAGCTTCTCAAGGACGCCCGCGCCGCAGGAGCGGTGGCCGTCGACGGGGCGATGATGCTGGTCTACCAGGGCGCGAAGGCTCTGGAGATCTGGACGGGCTTGAAGGCTCCCGTTCAGGTGATGGAAAAGGCGGTTCGCTCTGCTCTGCAAGAGAGGCGGGAGAGAGCGGCTGCGGCGGAAAAATAGCCAAAGCAAGCGGGAAAAAGTTGGGAGTAAGCAGCAAGGATGAGCTGCAAGCTGCGAAGCAGTTAGCAAGTAGTAAGATACAGGGTAGCGGGCAAGCAGCAAGATGCAGATTTGAGAGCTAAGACGCAAGGGTGCAAGTGAGGCGAGTGGATGGCGACAAAGATTCTGATATTGGGAGGTACGGGCGAGACTGGTTCATGGTTCGCCCGCTACTTTAAGGAGAAGGGCTTCGACGTGGCCGTTTGGGGGCCGAGCGGAAAAGTGGCGGTGGCCGAGCGCCTGGGCGTGCGCTATGCCCATGACAAAGCGGCAGAGGTCGAGTCGAGCGACATTGTCCTGGTCAGCGTCCTGATCGAGAAGACGGTGGAAGTGATCCGGGAAGTGGCCCCCCACATGCATCCGGGCAGCCTGCTCATGGATGTGACCTCCATTAAATCCGAGCCGATGAAGGCCATGAAGACCTTTGCCCCCAAAGGCGTCGAGGTCCTGGGCACTCATCCCATGTTCGGGCCCACCATGCCGTCGCTATGCGGCCAGACCGTCATCCTCACCCCCGCAGAAGGAAAGAGCGGCAAGTGGCTGCCCGTCATCCGGTCCCTGTTCGAGTCGGACGGCGCTAAGATCGAAGTTCTGGACGCAGACGAGCACGACGAGATCATGGCCGTGGTGCAGGCTCTCACTCACTTCGCCTACATCGGCATCGGGGCGACTCTGAAAAGCCTGGACTTCGATGTGCAGAGATCGAGAAAGTTCATGTCGCCCGTTTATGAGATCATGATCGATTTCGTGGGCCGCATCCTGGATCAGAACCCGGAGCTGTACGCCTCCATCCAGAAGAACCCCAAGGCCATGCGAGTGCGCCAGACCTTCGTCACAGAGTGCATGCGCCTCTGCGAGAATGCAGATGCGGGCAACCTGGAGGGCTTCAAGCAGATCATGCGCGATGCGGCTGAGCACTACGGAGGAACGCATGAGGCGCTGGAGAGGTCGGACAGGATCATCAACGGTAGAATTAGGGACAGCAAATGAGCGAAGGATAAAATTGCCGGGGATGGGCATTCATCAGGCGAAATCTCTCCAGCGACTTGCCGCGAAAGGACTGCAGGGCATGGAGAAAAAATACAGATCAAAAGACCGGCATGTTACTGATTCTTCAGGCTCTCCACGCCGATCTTCTTTACGTTGGGCTTCCATATCTTGTCCGGCATCCACTTGGGGGCTCTTTTAGGCTTCTTGACCCTTGACCGTTCGCCTTTGAATATATGCAACTTCCTGGTGCCGTGCTCTCTCAGCCGTATTTCGGTGTGGCCTCGGTTGGCGGCTTTCAGTGCGGCCTGCCGAGGAGATCTTCCTGTGAAGACGCTCGTCTCATTTCCCTCTGCGTCCCTTAGGGCGAAATTCCTCTTTTCTGCCACTGCGATCACCTTTTAAGATTACGATCCCAAGTCATACGCTTATATGATATGAATTTTTCTACTAATAGTATGATATAATAGTCAGACGCATCTGATGATGATATATTAAGCCCTTGTGATAGAAATGCTCGCGAACAGATGAAAGTTTCTCATGCCCGCGCAACAGAGTTGTGATAGCTATCCTCAAGGCAGATAGCGTTTCTCCACAGGGCGGCACTTTATGCATATTGGGTGAGTAAATTATATCTAATATGATATTACATTACTTACTTAATAATTTTTATAGTAGAACCTTAACAATAGTATGTTATGAACAAAGTAAAGAGAAAGAACTCAACAGGACCAAGTGCAAAGTCTGAGATGTTCTATTTCGACGATCTCATGAATCCAGTCACCAGGGACAGAGCTACCTGGGCGGTATTTAGGGAGCTTGACGAAAAAGGAAATCTCGTTTTCGAGGCGCAGGGATTCATAGATTGATCAAATTCCTCTGAACGACAAACACAGAGGATCGCTTCATTTCTTCTGTTTTTCTTGATGATGGGAATTATTTTTAATTAGTAAATGAAATATCATTTGAGTATTTTTTACCACTTGAAAGTATTCATCACTATTAAATCCAATAAATTTGAGGATAAATTTGAGGATAAATTTGAGGATAATTCTGAGAAGTTGTGAATTTTGCTAAACCATATATTCAGGCGCACCATGTAAGCGTATCTATGTTTAAATTCATAATATATATGTCCAAATTCATAAGATGCTAAAATCAAATAACAAGTTATAAGATCTATCAGAAATCACAGGCCATGAAATGGCATTGATCGATATCATAAACCTAAGAACCCAGTTCCCTTCCGAGGACGGTATGGTAAAGGCTGTGGACACCGTTGACCTGTCGGTCGCCGGAGGAGAACGGCTGGGCCTTATCGGCGAGACGGGCTGCGGCAAGACGGTCCTCGGCATGTCCATTGTGCGTTTGCTGCAGCCCACAACCCGCATCGAGGGCCGGATCAATTACAAAGGCCGGGATATTCTGAAGCTGAAGGAAGAGGAGATGAGGCGTCTGCGGGGCAGAGAGATCGCCATGATCCTGCAAAATCCCACCACATCGCTCAATCCTGTGCTCAAAGTGGGCGATCAGATCGCAGAGGCGATACGGCTCCACCAGGGCCTGAGAAAACGAGAGGCGAACGCAAGAGCTGTCCAGATGCTGCAATCGGTTCACCTTCCGGATGCAGCGGCTAACGCCAACCAGTACCCGCACGAGCTGTCCGGCGGCATGAGAGAGCGGGTCATGATCGCCATGGGCCTCGCGTGTAATCCCGAGTTCATCATAGCCGACGAGCCGACCAAAGGGCTCGACATCAAGACCAAAATGCAGATCGTCGAGCTGCTGCGCGAGGCTACACTTCATAAGGCCATGCTCATGATCACCCACGACCTCGGCGTGGCGGGAAGCATCTGCGATAGGATCGCGGTCATGTATGCCGGAGAGCTGCTGGAGGAAGCGCCATCCCAGGATATCCTAAATAATCCTGCCCACCCCTACACGCAGGGCTTCATCAACTCCCTCCCCAGCCGGGGTCTCTTGCCCATTCCCGGCACCAGCCCGTCGCTCATCTGTCCTCCCCCAGGCTGCCGCTTTCATCCCCGTTGTCGCATGGCCACAAAAGCCTGTGAGAAGAAACATCCGGAGATGGTCCAAATAGAAAAAGGGCATTTGGTGAGGTGTCATCAATTCAATTGATTGAAGTTTATGATCTGCAAAAGCACTTTGCTTCCGGCTTCATCAAGAAAAAGTACAAGTCAGCGGTGCAGAGCGTCTCTTTTTCCATCGAAAAGGGCGAGACTTTGGGCCTCGTGGGCGAGAGCGGATGCGGCAAAACCACGGTGGGTCGGATGCTCTTGAGGCTGATTGAGCCGACAGCGGGCAGGATCGTCTTCGACGGCCTGGATATAACAAGCCTGAAGCACGCCGAGATGCGGAAACTGCGGCCCCGTATGCAGATGATCTTCCAGGACCCGGAATCGTCCCTGAATCCGCGCATGAAGATCGGCGAGAGCATAGCCGAGCCCTTCCGCCTGGGCTTGGGTGGAAGGTGCAGCCGGAGCGAGATCCGAAACCAGGTGCAGGAACTTGTGGATATCGTGGGCCTGAACCGGGAGCATGTGAACCGCTACCCCTACCAGCTCAGCGGCGGCCAGAACCAGCGAGTCGTCCTGGCAAGAATCCTGGCCATCAATCCCGAGTTCATCGTGGCGGACGAGCCGACGGCAGCACTGGACGTATCCGTGCAGGCCCAGATCCTGCGGCTCATCATGGACCTGAAGAGTGAATTCGGTCTTACCATGCTCTTCATCTCCCATGACATGGAGGTGGTGAGGCACATGAGCGACCGGATTGCCGTGATGGATAAGGGACGGATCGTCGAGATCAAAAGCTCGAAGGATAGCTAGAAGGATAGCCCGAAGGGTAGCTAGAAGGGTAGCTAGAAGGACTGATAGCCGGGTTTTATGAGCGAGCTGACGGCGAACTGATGGGCGGGCCGGGATGATGAGCCGGCCTATTGCACAATCCAATCCAGATTATAGCTCCTATAACTCCTTTTTTATCTCGGAGCGAGGGTCCAGCCTGACTCTGATCGCTTCTCCCAGCAAATTGAAGGCCAGGACGGACGCGGTGATGGCAATTCCCGGAAAGATCATCATCAGCGGAAAGGCCCGGATGAAGGGGCGGGCATCGTTCATCATCGCGCCCCACTCCGGAGTCGGCGGCTGAATGCCAAGGCCGAGAAAGCTCAAAGATGCGGCTCCGAGGATAGCGTTTCCCATCCCCAGAGTTGCCATGATCAAAATGCTGGGAAGAACGTTAGGAAGTATGTGCCTTCTCATGATGTAGATGTCCGAGGCTCCGAGGCCCCTGGCCGCTTCCAGGAACTCCTTTCCCCGCAGCGCCAGGACGCCGCTCCTCATCAGTCTGGCATAGCCCGTCCATTCCACCAGGATGAGGGAGAGCATCAGATTGGTCAGGCCCGATCCCAGGAAGCCGATCACTGCCAGGGCCAGGAAGATGCTGGGAAAGGCGAGGAAAGCGTCTACCACGCGCATGATGGCTTCATCCAGGACACCGCGGAAGTATCCGGCAGCGCCACCCAGGATTATGCCCATCAGGGCTGAGAGCAGGACCACCGCCAGTCCGATAAAAAGAGACACTCTCGTTCCAAAGACAATTCGACTGAAGATACAGCGGCCCAGTTGGTCCGTGCCCAGGGGATAGTCAAGGCAGGGGCTTTTCAGCCGCAGCTCGGGCCGGGCTTTCTCGGGATCATGGGGAGCGATCTGTCCGGCCAGGAGCGCCGTCAGGACGAGGCCGAGGACGACGATAGCGGCAAGGCGAGCTGCAAAATCCGAATTAATCCCCTGATTCATGCCTTGTCCTCGGATTGATGTAGTAGTAGCATATATCGACCATCAGATTCAGCGCCAGAAAGAGCATGGCAAGAAAGAGCATGCAGCCTAAGATCATGGGATAATCCCGGTCGTAGATAGAATCGGTCATGAGGTTGCCGATGCCAGGCCAGGCGAAGACGGTCTCCACGACAGCCGAGCCGTTGAGCAGATAGGTGAAGTTCAACCCGATCACAGTGATCACCGGCAAGAGAGCGTTACGCAGAGCATGTCTCAGCACCACGGACCTCTCGGAAAGGCCGCGGGCTCTGGCTGCGGTGATGTAGTCCTGCTGCAGGGCTTCCAACATGCTTGAGCGCATCATTCTGCTCGTGACAGCAGCGGCTGACGCCCCAAGGGTGACGGCAGGCAGGATCATGTGCTGCAGATCTCCGTTCTGCCCGTAGCCTGCCACGGGCAAGAGATCGAGCTGCAAGGCCAGTAGTATGATGAGCAGATAGGCCAGCCAGAAGCTGGGGACGGAGACGCCGAGCAGCGCCAGCGCCATGCCGAGCCCGTCGATGAGAGATCCCTTCCGAACCGCAGACAGGATTCCCAGAGGAATGGATACTAACAAGGATATGATCAGGCTGACCAAAGACAGCTTGAGCGTGGGAACGAAGCTGTGCAAAACTGCATCCGAAACCCTCTCGCCGGAAGTGTATGAGTATCCCAGGTCTCCGCGACAGGCTTTTGTCAGCCATCTTAAATATTGCACATAGGCCGGATCGTTAAAGCCGGCCCGATCTCTGAACTCCTGCACAGCAGCGGGATCAGGAGGGCCTTGCGGTCCAGTAAGCAAAATCTCTGCCGGATCTCCCGGAGATAGATAAAAGAGAGTGAAGGAGATTATGGAAACGAGCAGCAAGACCGGCAGCAAAAGGATAATTCTCTTCAGGATAAATGCCAACATTTTTCAGTCCTTGATTTTGGTTCTCGCTTTCTGGCTATTATTTTCTCATTCCTGAGTTCTTGTTCTTGAGTCCTAATCTACGATTACCGATTTTGATTTTAAATTCTTGCTTCACCGTATCAATCGCAAATTTTATTCAAACCCATTCATACCCATTCATGCCCATTCACGCCTAACTTCGAACAATATCTGCAAAAATTAATTCTCAGATTTTCCTCTTTCGCCGACGACCATGAAAACCGTATCTGAATTGGCCATTCGGAAGGAGAGCGAGGTGTTTTTCTTGTAGAATCTGTTCACATCATCCAGGCGGTCCACCTTTGCGTTTTTCAGTCCTGCATCCGTGAATAGGGCAAGGCACTGGTCGGGCCGGGAGGCTTGAAAGAGCGGCAGATCCTTCTCGATGGGCTTGTAGATTTGGCGAAAAGGCACGGGGTTATGATCATGGGAGAAGCCGGCCAGAAGCCCGGAGATCTCCCGTCCGATCTTTTTGCTGATTGCCGGATCAAACCAGTTTCCGTCAATGGCGAGCATCATCCCGCCGGGCCGCAGAATGCGTCTCCATTCTGCAATTGCCCTGGACGGATGGGGCAGTGTCCAGAGCAGATGACGGCTGACCACCAGATCGAAAGAAGAGGATTGAAAAGGCAGCCCTTCAGCGTCTCCCTGACAGAGACCATAGCCGCATTGTCTTTTGTTCAAATGATCCGGATTTGATGACGGATCGCTGTTCGACCTGCTGCAGCTCATGCTTTCCTTGGCTTGAGTCAGCATTCCGCGAGAGAGGTCAATGCCGGTCACATCCAGGCCCATTTCGCACAAAATGCTGGAGAGGAAGCCGGTTCCGGCCCCCACATCCAGGACCTTTTCCGGCTGCAGATCGGAGAATGTATCCGAGAGGGACCTCATCCAGACCTCCCGCTCTTCCTTTCTGGAGACCGCTGCACTTCGACCATAGCTCTCGCTCCTCCGGTCCCAGTAGCCTTCTATGATCTTCTTTGGGTCCCCGCTTGCCGTCTGCGGCGAAGCGACAGCAGAGCGGCCTGATTTTAGGGCCGCCGATGCCGCCGCAGTTTTGCCTGTCCCCTGTGCCAGAACTAACCCTCCAATGACAGCTCCGGTGTCAGGAAGTTGATCTCGCTG
>Ga0153915_10004056_pt1 | contig 13473 bp, 11 predicted proteins | sample Opewatmetagenome_2_FD_107003 | JGI IMG/M metagenome (GOLD analysis project Ga0153915, IMG submission 107003) | Freshwater wetland microbial communities from Ohio, USA - Open water 3 Core 3 Depth 3 metaG | ecosystem: Environmental > Aquatic > Freshwater > Wetlands | place: USA: Ohio, Lake Erie... | reverse complement strand
GTGAGGCGGAGTTCCCCATGGCGGACGTGAGCGACGCGACGATCGTCGGACGCGGCAACAAGGACGGGGCCCGGCTGTTCCGCGAGTGGTTCGAGGGGCTCGGGGCGGCGGCGGCCGCGGGCAGAGGGGCGGCCTACGTGTTCGTGATGGGCAGTCTCGCGGAGCTGCTGCGCGTGTTCGATCTGCCCATCGTGTTCCCCGAAATCAACTCGCTGCAGACGGCGGTCCGCCGCGTGGCGCACGAGTACCTCAACGAGGCCGAGGACTACGGCTATTCGCCGGACGTGTGCGGCTACGTGAAGGCCGACGTGGCCACGCAACTCCGCGGCGGCGACCTGCCGATGGGGCGGATTCCCAAGCCGGGGATCGCGGTGTACACCAACGCCTGCAATACCTACATCAAGTGGGCCGAGATCTGGGAGCGGATGTACCACATCCCGACGTTCACGCTCGACATTCCCGGGACCCGGGCAGCCGGCACCCAGACGTGGCCCGGCGATTCCGACTTCGCGAACGACCGGCGGTACGTGGAGGCGCAGCTCCACGAGCTGATCCCGCTGCTCGAGCGAGTCTCCGGGGTCGGCTTCGACGTCGACCGGCTGCGGGAGAGCATGGAGCAGGCCAACCTGATGAGCCGGCATTGGAAGCGGGTGCTCGAGCTGAATCGCAGCCGGCCCTCGGTGTTCAACGCCCTCACCGATGGCACGATCTATCTCGGCGTGGCCAACGGGTTCCGGGGACTCCCGCAGGGCGCGGCCTACTTCGCGGACCTCGTGGAGGAGATGGAGTACAAGAGCGCGCATGGCATCGGCACGATCACCGACGAGCGCTACCGGCTGATCTTCGTCGGGGTACCCTGCTACCCCATCTTCCGCCGCTTTTCCGAGATGTTCACGGAGCTGGGCGGCACGTTCGTGACCTCGACCTACCTGCGCTTCGCCTCCGGCGGCGCGAGTCGCGGCTTCGAATACGATACGCGCCGTCCCCTGGAGAGCCTGGCCCAGGGGGTGCTGATCAGCGTCCGGGACGCGATGGACAACATGTTCTACCAGACGGGGATTCTGCTCGAGATGGTCGACCAGTTCCAGGCCGACGGAATCGTGTACCACCCGATCAAGAGCTGTCGCACCGTCTCGACCGGACTCGCCGACAGCCGGCGCGCGCTGATGCGCCAGCGCGACGTCCCGAGTCTCTATATCGAGTCCGACATGATGGACCGCCGCGTGGTCTCGGAGGCGCAGCTCAAGAACCGGATCGACGCGTTCTTCGAGGGCCTGGCCTCGCGTGAGCGCCAGGCCGCGGGCCGGCAGGCGTAGACGACCGCCTTCAGGGGAGCCCCATGGCGTATGCAGCCGGCGTGGACGTCGGGTCCACGCAAACCAAGGCCGTGATCATCGACGAAGCACGGCGCATCGTGGCGCGATCGCTGACGATGACCGGCGCCAACGTGGTCCGCGCCGCGGAAGAGTCCTATCAGGAGGCGCTCGCCGCCGGCGACCTGCGCGAGGAGGAGGTCGAGTACGTCGTCGGCACGGGCTACGGCCGGTACAAGGTCACGTTCGGCAACACCCAGGTGACCGAGATCAGCTGCCACGGACGCGGCGCCGTCCACATGTTCCCCGCCACGCGCACCGTGGTGGACATGGGGGGCCAGGACACCAAGGCCATCCGGGTCGCCGCCACCGGCGAGATCGTCGACTTCTGCATGAACGACAAGTGCGCGGCGGGCACCGGGCGCTTCCTCGGCGCGGCCGCGAGCGCGTTGGACATCCCGCTCGCGGACCTCGGCGCGACGGCGTTGCGCGGCGAGCGGGCCGTGAAGATCAGCACCACCTGCACCGTGTTCGCCGAATCGGAAGTGCTCTCGTGGCTCGGCCGGGGCAAGAAGATCGAGGACATCCTGCTCGGCGTGCACCAGTCGATCGCGGGCCGATCCGCCGGCCTGCTGCGCCGCGTCGGCATCGAGGACGAGGTCACGTTCACCGGCGGCGTCGCGCGCAACGTGGCCATGATCGACGCGCTGCAGGCGAGCCTCGGCCACCGGGTCAACGTCAGCGAGGAATCGCACTACATGGGGGCGCTGGGCGCCGCGCTCTTCGCCCTCGATCACATTCTCGCGGCCCGAGCCCCCGTGAGGGCGGACGCATGACGCGCTACACGGCGGGCATCGACGTCGGCTCGACCTACACCAAGGCCCTGCTGCTCTCCGGCCAGCGCGACATCGCCGGCCGCGCCATGCTCCCCACCGGCTTCAAGCTGACGCAGGTCGCCGAGCAGGCCCTGGCGGCGGCCGCCGCGGACGCCGGAATCGCCGCGCGCGAGGTGGCATACGTGGTCGCCACCGGGTTCGGCCGTCATCAGGTGGGGATCGCCGATCTCAAGGTCACCGACCTCACCGCGGCCGCACGGGGCACGACCCTGCTCTTCCCCGGGACGCGCACCATCCTCGACGTCGGCGGCCAGACGATGAAGGCCAGCCGCCTGGGCGACGGCGCCAAGGTCAAGTCGTTCCGGCTCAACGACAAGTGCGCCGCGGGCACGGGGGCGTTTCTCGAGAAGACGGCGCGCTACATGGGGTATGAGACGCGGGAGATCGGCCCGTTGGTGGACACGTCGAAGGAGGCCATCGCGATCTCGGGCGTGTGCGCGGTGTTCGCCGAGTCGGAGGTGATCAATCACCTGTCGCAGGGCGTCGCCCCGGCGGACATCATGCACGGCGCCATCGTCTCCCTGGTCGGACGGTCGGTGCAGCTGATGAAGCGGGTCCGCATGGAGCCCGAGTTCACGCTGATCGGCGGGATCCTGCGGTTCCGGCGGATGGTGGACGTGGTGCGCACGGAGCTGGGCATGGAGGTGAACGTGCCGGACGGCGATCTGGTGCAGTTCACGTCCGCCCTCGGCGCGGCGCTGCTCGGCCAGCGCCGGCTGCGGGACGCCGCGGGATCGTCTGCCCAGACCGCGCACTGACGTGCCTGCCGATGGGTGAGCGACCGCCGGCGGATTCGGAGGAGCGGGACTTGGCCCGATCGCTCGGCGCGATCGTGGGGCAGGAGGCCCGGCGGATGCTGTCCGAGGCCGCGCTCCAGGGCGACCCGCAGCTGCTGGCGGAGGGCTGGGAGCGGCGCTTCATGACCGACGGGGCGCGCGCCCGGGAGGCGGTGGAGCTGTACGCCGCCCTGGGCTACGAGGTGCGCGCCGAGCCGGTCCGCCGCGAAGACGTGGCGGATGACTGCGAGGACTGCCAGCTCCTGATGCTGCTCCAGTTCGCGACGATCTACACCCGCAAGGCCGTCGTCGCGTAGGCCGGGGCGCTACACGCGCGCCAGCTGCCGCACGACCATGTCGCCCATCGCGGACGTGGCGATCCCGCTCCGCGCATCGGCCGAGGGCACCGCGCCGCTCGCCAGCAGATCGGCCACGGCGCGCTCGACCCGGGCGGCGGCGCGCCTCTCTCCGACGAAGTCGAGCATCATCCCGACCGCGCCGATCGCGCCGAGCGGGCATGCCACGTTCTTCCCCGCGTACTTGGGGGCGGAGCCGTGGATCGGCTCGAACATCGAGGTCTTGCCGGGGTGAATGTTGCCGGACGCCGCGATCCCCATCCCACCCTGCAGCATCGCGCCCAGGTCGGTGATGATGTCGCCGAACAAGTTGGCGGTGACCAGCACGTCGAACCACTCCGGGTTCTTGATCATCCACATGCAGCAGGCGTCGACGTACGCGTGGTCCGTCCCGATCTCGGGGAAGTCCCGCGCCACGGCGGCGAACGCGCGGGTCCAGATGTCCTGCGGGCGGACGGCGTTGGCCTTGTCCACGAGCGTCACCTGGGCCTTGTGTCCCGGGCCGCGCTCCAGGACGCGCTTCCGGGCCATCTCGAACGCGTAGCGCGACGCCCGCTCGCAGCCCTTCCATGTGTAGACGCCGTTGACGAGCGCCACCTCGTCCGGGGTACCCTTCTTGAAGTGGCCCCCGATCTGGGAGTACATGCCCTCGGTGTTCTCGCGCACGACCACGAAGTCGATGTCGGCGGGGCCCTTCCCCTTGAGCGGGCAGAGGTGCTCGGCGTACAGCTTGATGGGGCGGAGATTGATGTAGAGATCGAGCCCGAAGCGCAGGCCCAGGATAACCGATCGTTCCACCAGGCCGGGCTCGACGTCCGGGTGCCCGATGGCGCCGAGCAGCACCGCGTCCAGCGTGCGCCACTCGTCGATCACCGAGCCCGGCACGAGCTCCTTGGTCTTGAGATAGTACGCGCCGCTGTAGGGGTACTCGACGAGCTTGTACTGGAACCCCTCCGCGGAGGCCACCGCGTCGAGCACCTTGAGCCCTTCGGCCAGGACCTCCGGGCCGATGCCGTCGCCGGGAATCACCCCGATATCGTACGAGGCCATGCGATCTCCGTTGCCGTCAGCGAGGCCGAAAGTTGCAGGGGAGGCCGCTCCGCCGCGAGGGGCAGCCCGGGCTGCGCCCCGGCCGCGTTGTGGGTCGCCAACGCGGAGCGCATCTTTGTACGGGCCACCGGGGCCCCGCCCCCCATCAGGAAGGAGACGCTACCGATGCGATGCAAGCGATGCGGCCACGAGACGGCCGACACTGACAAGTTCTGCGCCGAGTGCGGACTGTTCCTGCGAGATGCGTTCATCGACCACCGGCTGCTCCACGCGCTGGTCACCGAAACGGAAGGAAAGCACACTGAGGCGCGGCGCGAGCTCGAGCGCCTCGTCGAGGCCGAGCCCGACAACGTCCTGGCAAACCATTTGCTGGGCACGATGTACTTCCACCAGGGCACACTCGATCTGGCGATCGAGCGGTACGAGAAAGCCGTGAAGCTCGCCCCCAAGTGCGTGCTCTGCTCGTACGATCTGGGTGTCGCGTACTATCACCGGGGCAACATGCCGGAGGCGATTCGTGCCTACCGTCGCTGCCTCCAGATCGATCCCAACTACAACGCCGCCCACTACCGCCTCGCGATCGCCCTGTTCCATACCGGCGAGCTGGACCAGGCGCTGGAGAGCTTCGAGAAGTGCACGGCCCTGACGCCGGAGTACCTGATGGCGCGCTACCACATCGGGGTGATCTACGAGCGCCTGGAGCAGTGGGACGCGGCCGCCCGGGAGTTCCAGCGCAGCATGGACGAGGTGGTCGAGGACGTGAGCAGCCTGTATCACCTGGCGGAGTGCCACCGGCACCTGGGCGATCCGCAGACGGCGGCGAAGCTGCTCGAGCGGGCGCGCCAGTTCCGCCGCGCCGGCGTGTCGTGAGGGTGCCATGACCAGCGCCCTGCCCGAGGACCGGCTGATCTACGACTGGGCGTCCGCCGACGAGTCGCGGCCGCGCCTGGCGATGCTGGACGACGAGACGCTGCGCGACGGTCTGCAGAGCCCCTCGGTGACCGACCCGCCGACCGAGGTGAAGATCCGGATTCTTCACCTGATGAACGGGCTCGGCATCGAGACCGCCGACATCGGGTTGCCGGGGGCGGGGCCCCGCCAGCGCGACGCCGTCGAGCGGCTGTGTCGCGAGATCGCCGACAGCCATCTCCGGATCAGGGCGAACTGCGCGGCCCGCACCATGATCGTCGACATCCAGCCGATCGCCGACGTGGTGCAGAAGACCGGCGTGCCGATCGAGGCCTGCGTGTTCATCGGGAGCAGCCCCATCCGGCAGTACGCGGAGGAATGGGACCTGCAACACATCCTCCGCCACACGCGGGAGGCGGTGGGGTTCGCGGTGCGCGAAGGGCTCGACGTGATGTACGTGACGGAGGATACGATCCGGGCCAGGCCGGACGACCTGCGGCTGCTGCTCACCGCCGGGATCGACGCGGGCGCCAAGCGGCTCTGCCTGTGCGACACGGTGGGGGCCGCCGTGCCGTGGGGCGTGCGGAACCTCGTGTCCTGGGTCGGCGGGCTGCTCGCGGAGCTCGGCGTGGCCGATCGCATCGGGATCGACTGGCACGGCCATCGCGACCGGGGGCTCGACGTCGCCAACACGCTCGCGGCGATCGAGGCCGGCGCCACCCGCGTGCACGGCACGGCGCTGGGCGTCGGCGAGCGGGTCGGCAACACGCCGATGGAGCAGCTGCTGGTGAACCTCAAGCTGCTCGGCTGGCGGAACGACGACCTGTCCGGCCTGCCCGAGTACACCGAGACCGTCTCGCAGGCCGTCGGCGTGCCGATTCCCGTGAACACGCCGATCGTCGGCCGGGACGCGTTCCGCACCGCGACGGGGGTCCATGCGGCCGCCGTGATCAAGGCCCAGCGCAAGGGCCAGTCCTGGCTCGCGGACCGCGTCTACTCGGGCGTGCCGGCGAGCTGGGTCGGGCGGCAGCAGGAGATCGAGATCGGGCACATGTCCGGCAACTCGAACGTGCTGTTCTTCCTGCGCGCGCGCGGGATGCCCGACGGGCCGGAAGTCGTGGAAGCGGTGCTCGCCAAGGCGAAGGAGTCCGAGCGGCTCCTCACCGAAGAGGAAGTCCGCGACGTGGTCCACCGGGCAGCGGGCCGGTAGTCCAAGGGTGCGGGACCGCGCGTACCTCCGCCCGACCCCCTGCATCGACGCCGACCACCCTCGTGTGCTCGACTTCGGTCGCGCGAGCGCGGGCGGGCGCCCCAACGCGCGCGAACAGGCGGTCGCGCTCTACTACGCCGTGCGCGACGGGTTTCGCTACGATCCGCACCACCTCGACCTCCGCCCGGCCGCGATGCGGGCCAGCAGCGTGCTCGCCCGTGGCGCGGGCTTCTGCGTGACCAAGGCGGTGCTGCTCGCGGCCGCCGCCCGCGCCCTCGGCATTCCCAGCCGACTCGGCTTCGCGGACGTCCGGAACCACCTCGCCACGGAGCGCATGCGCCGCGCCATGGGCACGGACCTGTTCGTGTTTCACGGCTATACGGAGCTGCACCTCGAGGGTCGGTGGGTGAAGGCCACGCCGGCGTTCAACAGCACGCTGTGCGAGCGGTTCGGTGTGGCGCCGCTCGAGTTCGACGGGCGGCACGACAGCCTATTCCAGCAGGTGGACGGCTTGGGCCACCGGTACATGGAGTACGTGCGGGACCGCGGGCAGTTCGCTGACCTGCCGCTCGACGAGATCCGCGCGGCGTTCGCGGAGCACTACCCGGCGCTCGCCGCACGGGACACCTACGAGGTCGTAGGCCAGGAGGAATGGGAGCCATGAAGCTGATGTCCGGCAACGACGCCGTCGCGCGCGGGGCGTGGGAGGCGGGCGTGGCCTTCGCCGCCGGGTACCCCGGAACGCCGAGCACCGAGGTGCTCGAGCGCCTGGCGACGTACGACGAGGTCGACGCCCACTGGTCCACCAACGAGAAGGTGGCCTTCGAGGAGGCGATGGGCGCGGCCCTCGGCGGGGTCCGCAGCATGGTCACCATGAAACACGTGGGCCTCAACGTGGCTGCCGACCCGTTCATGGTGTTCCCCTATGCGGGCACCAACGCCGGGTTCGTGGTCCTCGTCGCCGACGATCCCGGCATGTACTCCTCGCAGAACGAGCAGGACAGCCGGTACTTCGCCAAGGTGGCCAAAGTGCCGCTGCTGGAGCCCGCGGACGCCGCCGAGGCCAAGAGCCTCACGGCCGCGGCGTTCGAGCTGAGCGAGCGGTTCCGGACGCCGGTCATGCTCCGCACGACCACCCGCCTCGCTCATACCAGCAGTCCGGTCGAGCCCGGCATGCGCACGGAGGCGGAGCGCACGCCGTTCTCCCGCAAGGTGAGCCAGTACGCGATCCCGGTGTACGCCCGGTTCCGGCGCGTGGAGCTGGAAGAGAAGCTCGGCCGGCTGCGGCAGTTCGCCGAGGAGTTCCCGGGCAACGTCATCGACGCGGGCAGCCCGACCGTCGGGGTCGTGACCCACGGCATTCCCTACCAGTACGTGAAGGAGGTGCGCCCCGACGCGAGCGTGTTCAAGCTGGGCATGCTCTACCCGCTCCCCGAGCGGCGGCTCAGGGAGTTCTGCGCCCGGTTCGACACCGTGTTCGTGGTAGAGGAGAGCGAGGGGTTCATCGAGCAGGAGCTGGCGAGCTTCGGGATCACCAACGTGGCCGGGAAGGCGCGGTTCACCAACGTCGGCGAGCTGAGCGCCGATCTGGTGGCCCACGGGCTCAACGGCACACCGGTCACGCCCGATTTCAGCAAGGAGATCGCCGTGCTGCCGCGACCGCCCGTGCTGTGCGCCGGCTGCCCGCATCGCGGCGTCTTCAATACGCTGAGGAAGCTCGGCGTCCTGGTCACGGGTGACATCGGGTGCTACACCCTGGGCTGCCTGCCGCCGTACGAGGCGATCCATACCACGTTCTGCATGGGGGCGAGCATCAGCAACGCCACCGGCTTCCACCGGGCGGGTGAGCACCAGGTGGTGGCGGTGATCGGGGACTCGACGTTTCTGCATAGCGGGCTCGCGGGCCTGATGAGCGCCGTGTACAACCAGGTGCCGACGACCGTGGTGCTGGTTGACAACGGCACGACGGGCATGACCGGTCACCAGGAGCATCCCGGCACCGGACACACGCTCAAGGGGAGACCCGCCCCCGCGGTGAACTACGAGGCGGTGATCCGCGCGATCGGCGTGGAGCACATCGCCGTGGTGGACCCGTGGGATCTCGCAGCCACCGAGCGCGCCATCCGGGCGGGCCTCGACCACGCCGGTCCGGCCGTGATCATCGCGCGCCGCCACTGCCGGCTGCTGCCGGTCGAGAAGGTCGAGGCGCGCGTCCCGTACCGCGTGGCGCTCGAGGACTGCGTGCTCTGCGAGGAATGCATGGCGTCGGGCTGTCCCGCCCTGGTGTGGCGGGAGGACGGCCCCCACATCCATGCGTGGGAGTGCGCGGGCTGCTCGTTGTGCGCGCAGCTGTGCCCCACCGAGGCGATCGTGGCCGCGGAGGTGGCGTGACATGCCCGTGACCAACGTGCTGATCGCCGGGGTGGGCGGCCAGGGCGCCGTCCTGGCGAGCGAGCTGCTCGCGCTGGCAGCCATGGCGGCCGGGCGGGACGTGAAACAAGGGGAGTTCCACGGGGTCGCGCAGCGGGGGGGCGCGGTGTTCAGCCACGTGCGCTTCGGGGACCGGGTGCATTCCCCCATGGCGCCGCGTGGGCAAGTGGACTACCTCGTCGCGCTGGAGCAGCTCGAAGCCCTGCGCTACGCGCACTTCGTGCGGCCGGGTGGTACGGTCATCGTGAACGACCACCGCGTGGAGCCGATCCGCGTCGGCGACCAGCGCCCCTATCCCGACGACGCGCCCGGATTCCTGCGGGGCAAGGGCTTCGACGTGGTCGTGCTCAACGCCACGCAGCGGGCGCTGGAGCTGGGGGACCACCGCGCGGCCAACGTGGTGCTGCTCGGTGCGCTCTCGGCATCGCTGGACATTCCCGCCGAGGCATGGGACCGGACGCTCATGGAGCGCATTCCCGAGCGCCATCTGGCGCTGAACCGGCGGGCGTTCGCCGCGGGGCGGGACGCCGCCGCGGTTCGTGCGACGCTGTGAACTCGCAGGCCGGGTGCTGCCGACGACGCGCGGCCTATACCAGCACGGTCTTGCTGTAGTCCGCTCCCACCACGCCTGAGCGGCACGCCGCCGACACCATGAAGTCCGCCGAGAGCCCCGCCTGCACGGCGAGCGCCTCGGCGAGCGGGACGGCGCACGCGCGCTGGATGCACTGCATGATGGCGGCCCGGCCGGCGGTAGCTTCCGGCGCGCTCACCGGCGGGAGGCCGCCCACCTCGGCAGGGATCTCGAGCTTGCCGGCCTCCAGCGTGCGCCGCGCGAGGCCGTGCTTCCCATCGCTGGCGATGTTCCACGCCGTGGCGACCGCGTCGTTGAGCGGCCCGGCGTAGTCGATCAGCCAGCCGACGGCATCGGGGGCGCGCACCGGCTTCCCGCTCAGCAGCAGGTGCATCAGCTTGGGTCGGTCGCCCGCCTGCGCCTTGCGGAGCGGCCAGTGACATCCTTCCATCCCCGGCACGACCGGCAGCGTCACCTCGGGCATGCCGAGCGAGGCCGCGTCCGCCGCGATCACGTAGTGGCAGTGGGTGAGCAGCTCGAGCATGCCGCCCAGGGCGCGCTTGCCGGCGACGAACCCGACCGATACGGCGAACTCCTCGTGGAGACGGCGGGCGGTGCGCGACCACGTGCGCGCGATGCGCTCACCCTCCTCCTTCCGCTCCAGCGCCGGGTAGAACTCCGCGGTATCGGCGCCGACCATCTGCGTGGACAGATGGAAGTCGCCCGTCAGGATGACGCGCCCGATCTTCGCCGCCTTGAGCCAGTCGAGCGCGCGGTTCAGCTCCGCGTCGACGTCGCGGTTGTACGACTCGCGGCTGACGGTGATCACCCCCACCGTGCCGTCGTGCTCGGCGTTCACGTAGAGCTGGCGCCACGCGGGCGTGTCCATGGCGGCCAGCGCGCCGGGGTGCCACGCCGACTGGGCGGCCGCGGGATGCAGGCGGTGATAGCGCTGCACGGTCCGGATCACGCCGTCGGGCCCCTCCTCGCGCATCAGTGCCAGCACGCCGCGCCGGAATTGGGCGCACAGCTCGCCGATCGCGTTGAGATGCGAGAGATGGGCGCGCCGCTCGTGCAGCATCAGGCTCGTCATCTGGAACACCGGTCCCAGGATCCAGGCGCGGAACTCGTCCGCGTCGTCCGCGTCGAGCGACCAGTTGACGAGCGGGCGGAAATGGCCCGGCGGGTACCAGTCCTGCCCGCTGTCCTTGTGCGCCACCAGCTCCGCGGCCGGCCGGAACAGCTCGCCGTAGTGCTCCGTGAGGTGATGGAGGCAGGACCAGGTGAGGAAGTTGGCGCCCTTGGCGCCGATGGCGTCGTGCGCCCGGAACGGGTTGGGCCCCACCAGCCGGCGGGCGAACTTGTCGATCTTCCAGTACGGCATGTTGCGCGCGTGGTGATAGCGCAGCGCCGCGAGCGTGACGCCGCAGAACAGTACGTCGAGCACGAACGACCAGTGATCGCTCACCGGCACCGGCAGGAGCCCCAGCGCCCAAAACAGCTGGGTGGCGGCCGACGGCTGGGGCTCGACCACCTCCCACACCTTGTTGATCTGGTGCGGGAAGGCCGGATGGGCGATCGCGACCCCCAGCTCCGAGGAGGGGAACCCCGACGTAACGGAGCGGATCTCGATCTTGGGGAACGCCTTGCGGAACACCGCGTAGTGCGCCCGCTTGACCTCGAGGATCTCCGGGATCGCCTCGAGCAGGAAGCGCGGCTGCAGGTTGCCCAGCTCCGCGGGGAGGTGCGTGCCGTCGTAGGAGAGCCGCACGATGTTGCCCATGATGCGGGCGGCGGCTTCCCGCCCGAACGCCTGCACCAGGCCCGGATACTGGCCGCCGATCCCGTCCGGCGCGTTGGGGAAGTCGAGCGCAACGATCCGCACGTCGAACGGCTGCAGCCGCGCGCCGAGCTGCATCGTCTTCCCCGCCCCGACGATCCCGTTGGCGCCGGTGATCACCATGGATCCGCGCGCGTCCGGCGGGCCGAACACGCGGTCGACCAGCTCGCCGGGCTCCGCCGGCAGGCGCCCGTTGCGGAAGATGTCGAGGACGCCGCCCAGCCCGAGGGTCTGGAGCGTCGGTTGTCGCATCACCGTCGTGGTCATCGGGCTCACGCTCCTTCCGCGACGCTGAGAAGGGCCGCGATGCCCACGTCGCCGGCGGCGCATCCGAACACCAGCACGTAGCCGCCGCCCAGGTCGACCGCCTCTTCGAGCGCTTCGATCGTGATGCGCGTGAGCGTCGGTCCCTGGGGATGGCCCCACACGAGCGAGCTGCCCGTCCGGTTCATCGCCTTCCAGTCGTAGTGCATCACCCGCGCGAACACCGCGTCGTTCACGGCGAAGGGGTTGTGGTTCTTGACCACCGCCATGTCCGCCATCGTGAGCCCGGCGTCGGCGAGCAGCTTCTGCACGGCGAGCGCCGGCGCCTCGGGCATCAGGCTCGGCTGCGTGCGGACGACCGCCTGTCCGACGAACGCGATGGCGATCTCGGGGCGGGGGCTCAGCGCTCTGGCCCGCTCGGCGCTCGTGACGAGCAGCGACGCCATGCCGTCCGCCGCATGGGTCTGCGTGCCGCCCGTCACGCAGGTATCGAGCTCGCGCATCGCGCGCAGCCCGTCGAGCGTGAGCTGCCGGACGCCGATGTCGTCGTCGATCGTGCCCAGCGGCCGGCCCTGGAGGTTCAGCACCTCGAGCGGCACCAGCACCCGGTCGAGGAAGCCCGACCGCCGGGCCGCGAAGTACTGCTCGTGGCGCAGCAGCGCGATCTCATCGACCTCGTGGCGGTCGATCTTGTACTTCCGCGCCGCGAGGCCCGCGGTGGCGATCATCGCGTTCCCCGTCGCCGGATCGAACCCGAAGTTGTCCCACACGTCGCTGATCGGCACGGTCCGCTGGTGCGCGCGGCGCTCGGGGAACACGCCGACTGGGGAGTCGCTGGTCCGATCGAACGTAAGGACCCCGACCGTATCGTGGGCCTGCGTGTCGACCTGTGCGGCGGCGAGGAGGATCGCCTGGAGCCCGGTGGCGCAGGCCTGTTCGACGTGGAAGCCGGGCACCCGGGTGCCCAGGCAGCTCGCCACCAGCGGGGCGTTCCAGAACTTCCAGTGCCAGGGGATCGTGGAGCCGATCACGAGGAAGTCCAACTCGCTCGCCGGCACGCGCCGCAGGCCGAGGATCCGGTTCATCGCCTCGCCGGCGAACTGGCCGATGTTCACTTCCGCCAGCGGCGACGTCTGCCACGCCGGGAAATAGCTGCTGCCCCACGTACCGTACGGAATGCGGGCGCGGGGAAAGATCGAAGGGGGAATGCCCACGGTACGTGCTCGCGATGAGGGTGAACGAGAACCCGGGAGCGCGGCCACGGCGCCGCGCGCCACGAACGCCGCAGGCGGCTGGGCGGCCGGCGGCGATGAGCGCGCACGCCCCGGCTTCGGGCCCAGAGCCCGGCTCTAAACCTAATCGTGCGTCTCGGGGTGGCGCGGGCCGAGGCGGGGCACCGGCTGCGGGCTCCCGGCCACCCCCCTCTCCCACCACGCGCCGTGCAGATGTACCTTTTGCCTATCAAGTCGGGGTTCCCAGCGGCACGATACCCCGGTCTCGATCCACACGACACGCTTGCGACATGACGGGCGGTACTCCACCGCCCGGGCGTGCGCGCTGCCTCATAGTCAGAGAGTTCGCATGGTCCACGCACGCATGGCCGGCCGCCGGCCGCGAGACATCGATTGGCCGATCCTCGGCTTCATCGCCACGTATCACGTCTTGCTGGCGATCACGCTGCCGCTCTACCTGGCGTGGCGCACCCCCGGGTGGCCACTCATCGGCGCCACGCTCCTGCTGCTGGCGTGCTCGCTGACCAGCATCACGGCGGGGTACCACCGGCTCTACGCCCACCGGACCTATCGAGCAACGCGGCCGGTCGAGCTGGTGCTGCTGTTCTTCGGGACGCTCGCCGCCG
>Ga0153915_10004055_pt1 | contig 13474 bp, 10 predicted proteins | sample Opewatmetagenome_2_FD_107003 | JGI IMG/M metagenome (GOLD analysis project Ga0153915, IMG submission 107003) | Freshwater wetland microbial communities from Ohio, USA - Open water 3 Core 3 Depth 3 metaG | ecosystem: Environmental > Aquatic > Freshwater > Wetlands | place: USA: Ohio, Lake Erie... | reverse complement strand
TCCGTGCCGGTCACCTCTATCCGGGTCGCGATCGGGGCACCGTTCTTGAGCAGGCGGGTGACCGGAGTCCGCTCCGCGATCTCCGCCAGTCGGGAGAGCTGGTCCGGGTCGAGCGCACCCTCCAGCACGACTCTGCGGTCGAACCGGAGCGCGTCGCCGACACTGTCGGCCTCGACTCGCACGTGGACATCGCCGAGCTCCCATCCCTTCCGCGCGGCGTACATCTGCAGGGTGATGGCGGTGCACCCCGCGAGCCCCGCGAGGACGAGCTCAGTCGGGCTGGGGCCGGCATCCTGTCCGCCGCGCGCGGTCGACTCGTCCACCACCAGGGTGTGGCTGCCGCTGCGGATCAGGTGCTGGTATCCATGGGTGCTTTCCAGAGTGACGACGGAGGCGATTCGCGAGGCGGGGGCGCTCATGCTCAGCTCCATGGAAACAGTCGACCGGCCCGCCAGCCCCAGGCTGGCAGCACCGGTCTCTAGACCGTAGCGCGATCGTCCGGCTTCCGCTAGAACCCTGTTCCTCGCGGCCGGGCCCGGAAGACTTTCCCGTCCCGGCCGCGCGGCCTTCCGCTCACAATCCGGCCAGCACTGGGGCGTGTAGCGCCGCCTCGAACTCCGCCGCGAACCGGTCCACCTCGGCCTTGTCGGTGAAATCCCAGTCACGGGACGTATCCGTCGGCCGGCCGGTCCTCCTGCTGATCGATTTCATGATCCAGCGGGTGACGAACCCGTAGCGGGTGTACGGCAGCCCGCCAGGGAACGAGCGGGCAAACCGCGGTGTCCATCCGGTCCGCCGAAGGAAGCTGGCAACGTACTTCCGCGCTTCGTCCTGTCCCGTGAGCCACTGCCCGATCAGCGCACCGCACACCGATACGAATGCCGACTGCCGGGTGTTGAGCGCGCCCAGGTTCTTGCGCACGAAGTCCCGCAGGTACGACTGATGTCTCCCGAACAGGACGGAGCCCGCCACTATGCAGGCGTCGTAGCCGCTGGCCGACACCTCGGCGGGAAGCACCTCCCCGTCCCAGAGCGTGACACGGTGCCCCGCCTCGATGAGCCGATCGGCGATTCGCCGAACGATCATCGCGGTCTGACCGTAGCTGGTTCCGTAGACGATCAACACGTTCGACATTATCCCCGCCTCCATCCTGGTCCCGACCAGGCCCCCTATACGCTTCCGGCCGTCTGTTCACCGGCTGACGGCACCGGCACAGGCTCCTGGGACTCAACCCGCTCCACCTCGATGGTCAGGTCCGCGGCCAGCGCTGCGATCGCGCCGACGGCCACCATCGCGGGCACCAGCAGGGCCCCTACCACGCCAATGGTGAGCGGGATCTCGATGATCGTGCGATCCTTCTCATCCTTGATGATGATCCGGCGGATATTGCCTTCGTGCACCAGACGTTTCACCGTCTGGAGCAGCTTCTCGCCAGTCACCTTATGCCGTTCACGACGGGTCTCTTCTGCCATACCCCCTCCTTGCGACAGACAAGGCAGGATACAGCCGCTTCGGTGAAGAGACCGGGAAGGGGGGCTGAAAACGAGGGTGCGGGGGCTCGGGTCGCCGTGACAGGAAGGTTGAACGGCGGGGGCGGTTCAATCCCGGGGGGTGGGGAAGCTGTCCAGGCGGGCCACTTCGACCGAGACTCCACCGCCGGCCTTGGAGGCGTAGCAGGCACCGTCGGCCGCGAGGAGCAGGGAGGCGGGCTCGCTCTCCGCGTCCAGGGCGACAACTCCAACGCTGATGCCCAGATGGAAGGCCTTCTCGTGCCAGGTGAATCGGTGGTCGACCACCCCCTGCTGGATCTTCCGGGCGAGCGGAATCCCCTCGTCGACAGAGCAGTTCTCGAACAGGGCAGCGAATTCATCGCCGCCGAGCCGGGCGACGGTGTCGCGTTGCCGGACCATTCCGCTCATGACGGTGGCGGCCTGGCGGAGCACTTCGTCGCCTGCCATGTGGCCCCACCGGTCGTTCACGCCCTTGAACCGGTCGAGGTCCATGTAGCAGAGCGTCGCCGGGCTGCCAACCCGGGCGCGCTCGACGGCGCGCAGGAGACGACGCTCGAACTCGGCCCGATTCACCAGCCCGGTGAGGCTGTCGTGGGTCGCCTCGTGGGAGAGGCGGCGATCGTGCCGGCGCTGCTCCACCACATCACGGAACACCACCACAACCCCGGTCGGCCGTCCCTCCGAATCCGACAGGGGCGCGACGTTGTAGGCGATGGGGAGGAGCTTCTCATCGAGTCGCAGCGAGACGTGCTCGCCCGGAACGAAGGGGCCGACCCTGAGGGCGACCGCCGCCGGGCTCTCGACCGGTTCTCCGGACAGATCGGAGACCAGCGGCAGCACCCGATCCAGCGGCTGGCCCAGCGCGGCGGCCGTGGTCCAGCGAGTAAGCCGCTCCGCCGCAGGGTTGAGGTAATCGATCACTCCGGTCGGGCCGGTCGTGATCACTGCATCCGCGATAGAGGCAAGCGTGACCAGGGCCCGTTCGCGCTCCCGGTACAGCCGGTCTTCGGCCAGGTGGCGGTCGGAGATGTCACGGATCGCGACGAGCACCAGGTTGGGGGCGCCCTCCGGGAGGGGGCTCAGGCTGAGTTCCGCGGGAAACTCGGAGCCGTCACGCCGAAGGCCGACGACGCTCCGGCCGTCACCCATGCCGCGGGTCTTCGGCGCGGCGTGGTATTGGGCGCGCAACTCCACATGATGCCCGCGAAACCGTTCGGGTATGAGGGCCTCCACCTTCATGCCCTGGAGTTCCTTCCTGCTCCAGCCGAACAGCGCCTCGGCCCGCGGGTTGGCGGCGACGATCCTGCCGCTCTCCTCGACCACGAGCGTCGCGTCGGGAACCGCGTCGAAGAGCCAGGTGAACCCGGCTTCGTCCAGGGTGTGCGCCATCACCTCTCTCCTCGGGTCGGCGCGGCCGGGGGGTCGGCATTCACGCCACCTGCACATATCATAAGCCGTGAGGGGCGTTTGGTTTTCAGGCACGAGTGAAGCGACTGTGAATGTATTTTGTGAGGTTTTCTTTCGCGGGAGTGGGCTATGGGCTATGGGGCATGAGCTATGAGCTATGAGCCTTGAGCTGCGAGCTACGAGCGTACCGTTCACCGTTCACCGCTCACCGCTCACCGTTCACCGCTCGCTGCTCACCGCTCACGGCTCACCGCTCACTGCCTGGCGTCCTGCCCCTTGCCCCGAGCACCCTCACCGTCCAGTCTATCGTGATGCTGATCATCGGGATTGCGGCGGCGCTTCTCACGCTGGCGGGACAGGTGAGGCCACCGGGGCCGGGCGAGGGGGGCGAGTGTCCGCGTCTCGCCGCGAGCGGCGCGAGTGCCGACCTCTACTGCATTCGTCTGTTCCCGGCTGCGGGATTCGACGCCTCCGGCACGGCTGAACTGAGCTGGGTGGAGGGGCCGTTCACCGTGGCGGTAGCCAGGGACGGCACCCATCGGTGGAATCTGCGTTTCTCCGTGCGCGGCCTTCCCGACTCGCTGCTGCATGGCCGGCGTTCCGGGTTCGTGGCCTGGGCCGCCTCTCCCACCATGGCACGGCTGGTCCGCCTCGGCAGCATTCATGGTGCCGGCGACGTGGAGCTGGGGCCCGTGGCGCTGGACCGCTTTCTCGTGCTCATCAGCGCCGAACCGGACACCAGCGTTCGCGAGCCCAGAGGCCGGATGGTGCTGCGCGGCGAGTCGGCCAGCAATCGTCTCCGCCCGCCCGACAACTACCAGTTCTTTCTCGGTTCGTTCGGGGCGCCGCGCCCACCAGAGCCTCACGCGCACGAGGGGATGCAGTCGGATGAGTCCGGGTGGACCCATGTTCCCATGTTCCCCGGGCTCGACATGCTTCCGGCGGAGATGGCGCTCAGGCCGGAGGCGATGCCCTGGCTTCCGGGTCAGAGCGGGGCGGCGGCGCCGGCGCGTCCCGCCGAGGTGGTGAACCTCCAGAACGGGGATACACTCGCGCTGGTGGCCGGGCCGGTACGCCGCACCATCGCCGGGCGGGAGTACACCATGCTCGGATTCAACGGGCAGTACCCCGGACCCCTGTTGAGGGTGGAGCAGGGCGCAGAGGTCGTCGTGCGGTTGGTGAACCATTTAGAGGTTCCGACGACGGTTCACTGGCATGGGATCCGTCTCGAGAACCGCTTCGACGGTGTGCCGGACCTGACTCAGCCTGCCGTGGCACCGGGGGAGGAGTTCCTCTATCGGCTCCGGTTTCCGGACACCGGAGTGTTCTGGTATCACCCGCACGTCCGGGAGGATATGCAGCAGGACCTGGGGTTGTATGGCAACATCTTTGTCGCCCCGGCGGCCGGGGCGAATTCCGGGCCCGGGCGCCGGGAGTTCCTCATCCTGGACGATCTGCTGGTGGGGGAGGCGGGGCTCGTGCCCTATGGCCACGAGACCCCGACTCACGCGGCGATGGGGCGGTTCGGCAACGTGATGCTGGTCAACGGGGAGACTTCCTGGCGCGCCACCGCGCGGCCGGGCGAGGTCGTTCGTTTCTACCTTACCAACGCCGCCAACACCCGTACCTTCAACCTCTCCTTCGGGGCCGGGATACCGATCAAGGTTGTGGGCTCCGATCGGGGCACCTACGCACGGGAGGAGTGGGTGGAGAGTGTGTTCATCGCGCCGGCCGAGCGTTACATCGTTGATGTCCGGTTCCCCGCCGCGGGACGCGTTCCGCTGCTCAACCGGGTACGGGCCATCGATCACGTCTTTGGCCGGTTCTTCGACGTGACCGACACGATGGGCGTGGTGGAGGTGCGGGGTCAGCCGGGGCAGGCGCCGGGGTTTGGCCGCCTGGCCGAGGGACCGGAGGCCGGCGCGCTGGATTCGCTGGTGGCCGCGTACGTTGGACGGGCGCCGGAACGGACGCTCGAAGTCCGGGTCGAATTCACCGGCCTGCCATTCGTGAGCCTGCAGCTCATGCGGCTCGACTCGATCTACTTCAACCCGGTGGAGTGGGAAGGCACCATGCCCGGGATGAACTGGGCCACGACCGGAACGGAAACACGCTGGATCCTCCGTGACATGGACACCGGGGCGGAAAACCGGGACATTCACTGGAGGTTCCGCCGAGGAAGCCTGGTGCGGATCCGGCTGGTTGGTACCCGCAATACCCTCCACGGCATGCAGCATCCGATCCACATGCATGGGCAGAGATTCCTGGTGCTGGCCGTGAACGGGAAGCGGAACCCGAACCCGGTGTGGAAGGACACCGTGCTGTTGCCGGCGGGAGGCTCGCTTGACCTGTTGGCGGAGATGTCGAATCCCGGGACCTGGATGCTGCATTGCCACATTGCCGAACACCTGCAGTCGGGTATGATGATGCACTTCGACGTGGAGGAGCCATGAAGCTGGCCAGTGGAACGATCGCGCTCGCGATGCTGATGGTGGGTGGACCGCTGGCGGCACAGCGGCCCGCCCTGTCGGATGAGGTGAAGCGGCGGTATGTCGCGCTCGACAGCGGCACGATCGTCATTACCGGTGTCACGCTGATCGACGGGCGGGGCGGCGCCGCGAGGCGGGGGCAGACGGTGGTGATCAGCGACGGGAAGATCGCCGATGTCGGCGGAGGAGTCCGGCCGCCGGCAGGCGCGCACCTGATCGATGGGGCGGGGATGACCCTCATCCCCGGCATGGTCGGCATGCACGACCACATGTTCTACACCGCGGCCGGCGGGCACGCCAACCAGATGAGCTTCACCGCCCCACGGCTCTACCTCGCCAGCGGCGTCACCACGATACGCACCACGGGAAGCCGCTCGCCTTACGCCGACATCAACCTGAAGCGGGCGGTGGACGCGGGGCAGGTGCCGGGTCCCCGGATCCACGTCACCACGCCGTACCTCACGGGCGGCGAGGGAGGCGGGTCGATGTTTGCGACCGACGATCCCGCCGCCGCCCGCCGGTTCGTGGCCTACTGGGCCAGCGAGGGCGTGAGCTGGGTCAAGTTCTACACCGACATCTCCCGGGCGTCGATGAAGGCGGCGATCGACGAGGCGCACCGCCACGGCATGAAGGCCACCGGCCACCTCTGCTCGGTCACCTTCCGTGAGGCGATCGAACTCGGGCTCGACGACTTCGCCCACGGGGTGCTGACGGCGACCGACTTCATCCCCGATAAGCAACCAGACAAGTGCCCCACCAACGTCTACCGGCTGACCGATTCGCTCACCAGCCCCGACAGCCCCACGGCAAAGAGCCTCATTGCGCTGATGGTGAAGCGCGGTGCCTCCATGACCACCACGATGGCGGTCTTCGAGGCGCTCAATCCCAAACGGCCGGTGATGGACGCGCGCTCGCTGGACCTCATGGAACCGGCGGTCCGCGTCGCCTACACCGCCAACCGGGCCTTCATCGATTCGGTGCCGAACTGGATGTTCACCACCGACGGGTTCGCGCGGGCGCTCGCGTTCGACAAGGCGTTCTACCTGGCCGGCGGCATTCTCGGGAACGGGGTGGATCCGACCGGCAACGGCGGCGCCCTGCCGGGCTTCGGCGACCAGCGCGGCTACGAGCTGCTGCGCGAGGGAGGACTAACAGCCGAACAGGCGGTGCAGGTGGTGAGCTACAACGGCGCCCGCATCCTGGGCGTTGCCGACCGGCTGGGTTCGGTCGAGAAGGGGAAGGTGGCCGATCTGGTGCTGCTGGATGGAGACCTGACGGCCGACCCCTCCGTCATCCGCAAGGTGGTGACGGTGTTCAAGGATGGGTACGGGTACGACCCGACAAAACTGATCGACGCGGTACGGGGGCGGGTCGGGATAGACTGAGGTAGTCGTTTCGCGTTCCACGTTCCGCGTTCTGTCCGGGCCAGACTCCAGCCTTCCCCGAACGCGATGTCATCCCGAGCGCAGCGAGGGATCCCTATGGATTCGCCTGGGGATCCCTCCTTCGTTCCGGGCCCGTTGCTTGGGCGGGCACGCGCCTTCGGGACTCCCCGGGTCTCGCCGCCGCCTCGACGGACAACGCGGAACTCGGAACGCGGAACGCGGAACCAGTTACTGGGAGGCAGCAGTCTTGGGCAGGGTATCAGCCAGTTCAGCCCGAAAGCGGGCAGCCTTGTCGGCCTGTCCCAGGGAGTCGTAGTCGACGATCAGGTCCTTGCGGGCGGCCCGGATGAAGCTGGTGGCCGGATCGGTCTGCCTGATCAGGATCTCGTATCCCGCGAGGGTCTCCCTGGCCCCCTCGGCGAACCGGCCGGAGCGCAGCAGGACCCGGCCCAGCTTCACCCGCCCAATCGCGGTGTTCACGTGGTCCGGCGCGAGCGTTTCGCCGTAGATGGCGATGGCCTGGCGCAGGAGCTCCTCCGCCCTCGAGTACTGCTTCCGCTGCTGGTAGACCCCCGACAGATTCGACAGCGCCACCGCCACGAACTGGTGCTTCGGACCATACGCGCCGCGGTAGATGTCGATCACCCGGTGCCAGTCCCGCTCCGCCTCCTCCAGACTGTCCCGCTGCCAGGCGAGTGAGCCCAGCTCGTTGAGAGCGTTGGCCACCTCGGGATGGTCGGGCCCATGCAGCCGCTCCTGAATCGCGAGGGCCTGCCGCAGCGCGACGTTCGCGCTGTCGAACTTGTTCTGGAACAGGAGAGAGCGGCCGAGCATGGTCAGGTACGATGCGGTCTCCGGGTGGTCCATTCCGTACCACGCCCGCGCGATTTCGAACGCCTGCCGGTAGTACTCCTCCGCCTTGCTGTAGGTCCCCAGCATCTGCTGGATCTGGCCCAGGTTGGCCAGGTCATCCGCCACACGTGGATGCCGCTCGCCATACAGCCTCCGGCTCATCGCCAGTACCCGGCGGTTGAGTGAGTCGGCCACCGGATAGTGGCCCGCGTAGAAGTGGGAGTTGGCGAGGTCGGTCAAGGTGGACGCGTATTCGGCCGAGGTGGTGTCTCGCATCCCGAAGAGGCGTAACGCTTCTTCGATGACCGGAATGGCCTGGTCGTATCGCCCCCGGTCTACCAGGACCTGACCCAGCGCCGCGGTGGCATTGGCGATGGTGGGGTGACCCGGCGGGAGCCGGCGCCGGGCAAGGTCAAGCCCCTCACGGATCAGGCGCTCCGAGTCCTCCAGCCGGGCCTGTTTGCGCCGCAGAGTTCCCAGGGCTACCAGGCTCCGGGCCACGTCGGGGTGGTCGGGGCCCAGCAGGGCGCGGCGCGAGGCGAGCGCCGCAGCGAGGAGGGAGTCGGCTCTACCGAACTTGCCCAGCTGCTGGTACAGCACCCCGAGCGTCTGGTCGAGCTCCGCCTCGACGGCCGGCTCTTCGGCCAGGCTCCGGGCTTCCTGCAGTCCCCGGTCGATCACCGTCACCACCCTGAGGCTGTCCCCTGGTCCGGTCGATTCATCCCCGCTCTGGAAGAGGTTGACCATGAACCGCTGGATACGCTGGGTCCGCAGCGCCTCCGCCACCGCCTCGTTGCGCGCCCGAGTGAGGCTGACGGTGTAGTACACCACCAGCGCGGTGATCGTGGCTACCGTGAGTGTCGAGGCGCCCACCGCGATCCGGTGGCGGCCCACGAACTTGCCTAGCCGGTAGCCGAGTGTGTCGGGCCGGGCCGCGAGCGGCTCCCCGTTCAGGAAATGATCGACGTCCCGGAGCAACGCCTCCACCGTGCGGTAGCGCCGCTGCGGGTCCTTGTGCATGGCGGTGAGACAGAGCACGTCGAGGTCCGCCCAGGCGGACGAGGTCGCCGTCCGCGCGATGCGCGGCGGCTCCCCGGCCCGCGGGCGCTCCGCGGCGCTCGAAGGCCGCTCCGCCGCCTCCTCGGTGATGATGCGGGCCGCCTCCTCCGGCGTCCGCTCCGCCAGGTCGAACGGGAGGCGACCGGTCAGGAGCTGGTACAGGATGACGCCCAGGGCGTAGACGTCGGTGTAGATCCCGACCCGGCCACCCCGGATCTGCTCCGGGGCCGCGTACGCCGGCGTCAGCAGCCGGAGACCCGTCTGGGTCTGGTCGGCGGGCCGGTCGACGCTCTCCAGCTGTTTGGCGATCCCGAAGTCGAGCAGCTTCACCTGTCCGTCGGCGGTGACCAGGATGTTGGAGGGCTTGAGATCGCGATGGATCACGAGGTGGCGATGGGCGTGCTGCACCGCCTCGCACACGGTATGGAAGAGCCGGAGCCGCTCTCGGATCGTGGCGCCATGGGCATCGCACCAGGTGGTGAGCGGCTCGCCATCCACGTACTCCATCGCGATCCAGGGGGTGCCGTCGGGCAGGGCATCGGCGTCGTACAGCCGGGCGATGGCCGGATGGTTGAGCTGGGCGAGTGTGCGCTGCTCGCTCTCGAACCGGTCGCGCCTGGCGGGGGAGAGCCAGGCATCGCGCAGGATCTTGATGGCGGCCACACTGCCCAGGTCCTCGCGTTCGCCCAGGTAGACCACACCCATGCCGCCCTCGCCCAGCAACCTGAGGATGCGGTAGGGGCCGAAGCGCGTAGCGGGAATGGCGCCGGCGGCCCCGTCGAGCAGTTGTTCCGCGACCGAGGCCCGGTCGCGATCCAGCAGTGAATCGGCCCGCGCGTCCTCCGCCAGCAGCGCGAGCACTTCCTCTATCAGGCCGGGATCGTCGCCGGCCCGGGCTGCGACGAACGCGCGCTGATCCCCGGGGGGGAGATCAGCGGCCTCATGGAACAGGGCCTGAATCCGTTCCCAGCGTTCGGGGTCCATGACTGGCGGGGGGAGGAAGGAGGGTCAGGCCGTCCGGCGCAGCTCGCGGGCGAGCCATGCCCGGGCCGCGCGCCAGTCCCGGAGGACCGTGGCCTCCGACACATCCAGCAGTTCGGCGATCTCCAGCATCTCGAGCCCGCCAAAGAACCGGCTCTCGACCAGCGCCGCCTGCCGGGGATGCAGGCGAGCGAGGTCGTCCAGCGCCTCGTTGAGGGCCAGGAGATCATCGGCCCTCTCGGGAACTCCGTCGACCGCGTCGTCGAAGGTGGCCAGGACCTGGCCGGAACCGCGCTTCCCCGCCTTGCGGCGGCGGGCGGCTTCGATCAGGACCTGGCGCATGGCGCGGGCCGCCACCCGTTTGAAGTGCACCCGTGAGGTCGCCGCGAGCCCGGGGGAGTTGCGCAGCTTGAGCCAGGCCTCGTTCACGAGGTCGGTGGGCGTCAGGGTGGCGGCGGGATCGTTGCGCCGCACGCTCGCGGCCAGGCGGCGCAACTCCTCGTAGGCCAGGCTGAACACCCGGTCCAGCTCGCTCTCCCCCGCCATCGGTTCCCGCTCGCGTGTCTGCCGAGGGGCGTGTTCCGAGCCACCGTGGGACATGCTTCGTCCGCCTTTCGACGGCCGTGTCTCGCGCCTGCTGGTAGTCGGGTTGATCGGGGAGATCATACGCCTGTGGGACGTTCCCGCAAGCTGGAAGGGATTTTCAGGTCGGCTGGCACCCTCACCGGCTGAGGTCCTCCGGGCGCTACGCCAGGGCGAGCTGGCTCCGGCGATCCATGACGGTTTCCGCGGGCGTCCTGCGCAATCGCGATGGGCACCGTTCCCTCGCGGCGCGCCCGCTCTTCACTCGGGGGTAGCATGGCCAGGCTGGTCTCGCTGTCCGGAAAGGTCAGTCAGGTCTCTCACCGCAGCATGACCCACGCCGCGTTGGTTCAGCAGCGACCCGACCGACCCGAGCCGGCCTTCTCCTTCAGGGTGAACGACCGGCTGGCCTGCTTCCGGGGCCGGCCGGGAGTGGGCGAGGGGGACCTTGTCACCATCGCTGGGCTGGAGGTCGGGGGCGTGCTCAAGGCGCTTGCCATCCGCAATCGGTCCACCGGCGTGGACTACGGTGGCGCGACCGCCCTGCAGTACCTGGCGCTAGGCCTCGCGATCCTCGTTGGACTCCTGACTGTGCGGCGGGGAGGGGTCGGCCTGGTGTTCCTCGCGGCGGGCGGGTGGATCTGGAGCCGGGTGCGGCGCTACTCCCAGGCTCTGACGCTGGTACGTGCCGCCACTCCAAACCGGCAGGCGAGGCGGGCCTGAACGCTCCCGGCGCGTCGCCGCCCGAGTCGGCCGATGAAGGTCCACGCCGGATTCCTGCGCAAGGTGGACAGACGATCCGTATCCGGCGGGGACGCCATGCCAGTTGGCTTCCGAGCCGAGAGGCGCGGGCAACTGGTTCAGCACGGGAGGCGTTATGCGTGGATTCCTGCACCGGCTGTGCGGCACGGGAGCGCTGGTCGCGCGACACTCCAGCCGACGCCCGGGAAGCCGGCGACCGCGCCGCTGGTGATCACGAACGACGCATTCGACGTGGGCATTCACTAGGGCAGGCCCGGCCCATTGCAGGCCGGCTGGCCGCGCCGGAAGCGTACCCCAATCTGGAGGTTCCATGCGGGCAATTCATCGGCTGGTTCTGGGGAGCACTCTGCTGTTCGCGGCGGCCGCCTGCGGCGGCGACGGCACCGGCCCGGGCGGCGGCGGTGGCGGAAGTGCGGCATTCTCGGCGAAGATCGACGGGCAGGCCTGGGCCGCCGATGCGGGCAAGCTGCAACTGACGCTGGGCAGCGCCACCATCCCCGGGTCGATCATCATCACCGGCACCAGCATCTCCGGTACCAAGGTGACGAGCATTTCCCTCATACTCGGCTACCTCGATGGCCCGGCGACGTATCCGCTGGGAGTGAACCAGGGCACCACCCCGGGGGGAACCGGCATCGTCTTCGAGCAGCAGGGGGCCTCGGTCGAGAACCGGGTAACGCCGTTCGATGGAGCCTCCGGCAGCGTGGTGATCGTCTCGCGGAACGGCAACCATATCAGCGGGACGTTCAGCTTCGTGGCCAAACCGCAGATCGGCAGCACCTTCACCGGGGACCGCGCAATCACTGGCGGGACGTTTGAAATCGACCTGCCCAGCGGCTTCACTTCGGTGCCGGTGGACAATCACGGAAGCAGCATCAAGGCCACCATCGGTGGAGTGGCGTGGAACGGCGCGACCGTCACGGGACTGGGAGGCAGCGGGTCCTTCGTGGTGGGAGGACTGACCACGACCATCGACTTGCACCTGACCACCACCACCCCGGTCACGTCACCGGGCACCTACAGCCTGCTCGGGGGCGTCAAGCTACAGGTGACCGACCTGAGCAACGCGCACAGCTGGGGTGGAGTCTCGGGCGACGTCGGGACGGTGGTCTTTTCCACCGTTACCAGCGGGCGGGTGGCCGGCACCTTCAGCGGGACGCTGCAGCAATTGGGGGCGGGTGGCAGCGCGCTGGTCGTGAGCGGAGGCAGCTTCGACATAAAGGTCAATGCGTCTCCGTGATCCCGGGGTGCGAGGCGGGCACCATCGCGGCCCGCCTCGCACGGCTTGACAGCGTCGCCATCGGGCGGACCTTCTGCCGGAGCAGTCGAACTGCTCCGGCTTTGCATTTGGACGGCTGGGGACCGGCGAGATTCACCGCTCGGCCGTCGACGCAGGCCGTCAGGTTCAACCCGGGCGGGCTTCCCGCGCCCGGGCTCATGCTCATTCATGATCGAGGCCGCAACCTGACCGCCCCCCGACGCATCTGCGCCAGTGCCGCCTCACTGTGCGGACCGACCCGCCCCCGCAACGAGGACATGGCGGTCCTCGGCGGTCGATGTGTGCGGGACGGCGCTTCCGAGATGATGTGGGAGCGGGGGGGCGCGGCACGACCGTTTCTGGCCGCGGTCCTCGATGGACTGGGAGGGCACCAGGGAGGCGATCAGGCCAGCGGGCTGGTGGCGGAACGGCTGGCCGCGGCCGTATGGCGGTGGCCGGCCGGCGCTTCGCGGGTGGAGCTGGCGGGCAGGCTCGCCGAGACCCTCGCAGAGGCCCACCGCGAGCTGTTGGAGGTCGGTCGCGACGAACCTGAGCGCGCCGGGGCTGGGACGACCTGCACGGCGCTGCTCGCGGCCACTGACGCTTTCCTGCTGCTGCATGTGGGCGACACCCGGTGCTATCGCCGGCGCGGAGGGGTATGGAGACTGCTGACCCAGGATCACGCGGTGGTGATCCCCGACGGCTCGGGGGAGGGAATACCCCGGCTGATCTACGCTGTCGGAGCGGACCTGCCGGAGCTGCCGCCCGACCTGGTGGGAGACCTGACCGAGACATGCCGCCCGGGAGACGTCTACGTGCTGGTGACGGATGGGGTACTCGCCGCGGCCGGCGGCGATGCCGCGCTGGGGGCCGTGCTGGAGGCCAGGGATGCCCGTGGCATGCTGGACCTCGCGCTCGTGAACGGCGGCCCGGACAACGCGACGGCGGTCCGGCTGGAAGTCCTGGAATGACCGGCTTGAACGACGTGCCGTGAAGCCTCCCGCCGGGTGGGCCTCCGGCGGTCAAGAGCCGGTGACAGAGCCAGCGGTCCCTGGGGTCCCCCGAAAAACCCCGCTGAGAGTCTTTCGACCATCCACCCGTTCCACGGGGAACATCGTCCGGGCTCGCGACCATGCAGCATCATGCAGACGCACTGACTCGCCTCTCCTGCGCTCGCTTCCCGACTCG
>Ga0153915_10004054_pt1 | contig 13485 bp, 11 predicted proteins | sample Opewatmetagenome_2_FD_107003 | JGI IMG/M metagenome (GOLD analysis project Ga0153915, IMG submission 107003) | Freshwater wetland microbial communities from Ohio, USA - Open water 3 Core 3 Depth 3 metaG | ecosystem: Environmental > Aquatic > Freshwater > Wetlands | place: USA: Ohio, Lake Erie... | reverse complement strand
CGATGGACGGGCAGCGCTGTGTCCGGACGTTCAGAAGTTGAAAGCAACGCCGACCTGGAAGGTAATGCCATCGGTGTGCACATTGGATTCGAGCGTCTCACCAGGCAGCCTGACTTCGGTGCCCTGGTAGTCAATCGATGCTGCAGAGAATCTATTGGAGGACTGGAACTGAAGATCACGAAACTTCATTTCCCCGATCAGAGAGAAAATCCTGGCAAAGCGGATGCTTACGCCGGTCAGGACGTGGATACCGAAGCCGGCTTTGGAGTCGACAAGCTGTGCCTCCGCACCACCCCACGAGAGAAAGCGATGACCGAAGTAGACCCCCAGGCCACCACCCATGAAAATGCCGAAGGTTGTGCCGGAGGCAGGTATAATGAAGTACCCGGAAAGCTCGACAGAAGTGGCGTCGTACCCATCGGCAACCGGGATATACGGCCCGGGAGGATCCAACAGCGGATGCTCGGCGCGCGCACGGACACGATCCGCAGAAATGCTTATCGCGAGGTAGGTCTCCGGGATCTGGTACTTGAGCTCGGCTCCGAACCCGAAGAAATCTGTGACATCGTTGAACGCCGACCGATCAATGGGATCCGGGGCATTCGGATTGAAATAAATCTGGGAACTCGTCGTGAGGTTTCCCTTGAGTATGAACGCCCACGGAAGCTCTTGCGCAGTGGCGGGTATCGCCACGAACACGGAAAGCATCAGTACACCTGCCGCCACTCGCCCCACCATGGTGCACTCCTGCCAGCGACTTAGAACCGGAAGTAATCCCGGAAATCCTCGATGTCAGCGTTTTCTTTCAGCTTGGCCAGCCAGTCCGAGAGGAAACGACTGCGTTTCTCCTGAACAAGTCGCGAGTGGAGCACATCCCGCTGCGACGCATAGGCAGCGGAATCGACGACCGACCGAGAAAGAAGTTGAATCAGATACGAGCCGCGCATCCCCTGAACCGGTGATGATATCTCTCCGGGTTGGAGAGCCGATGCAGCGCCCATAAAATTCGGATCTCGACCGATCCCTGGGATTGCACCCAGTAGCGTGAACGGACCGGTGCTCTGTACTCTGACCGAGGGATCGATCTGTGCAAGTCTGGTGAGACTGTCGTTCGGAGCGAGCTTCGACCGCAGATCAGCCGCAATCTGCTTGGTCTTTTCAATTTTCTTCTTCCGAAGGACCTGCGGCTTGAGCGATTCTTTGATGTCATCCAGCGGTTTCACACCTGCATCCTTTGCTTCCGTGACCGTGAATACCGCATAACCGTTGGTGATATCAAACGGTTCACTTATGGACCCAACCTTGTTACTGAAGGCCCACCGAGACACGGACTCGTTCATTCCGACTCCGGGAATCACCCCCGATTTGTCCGAGATCTGGGTCTCCTTGGCATCGAACCCCATTGCCTGAGCTTCTTTCATGAAGTCGGATGACTTCGCCACATAGGCAAAATCTCGGGCACGGTCCACAAGATCATTCTTTGTCTGAGAGCTTGCCGTGATCTTCATAATTACGCTGGCAAGGTTTAGCTCGCGCGAATCCTTTGCATGAACTTTAATGATGTGCAGTCCAAACTGGCTACGCACCGGCCCCACGATCTCACCCGGTTTCGCTTTGAAGGCTGCCGCGTCGAACGCTGGCACCATGCGTCCCCTCGGGAACCACCCCAGGTTCCCGCCTTGCTGGGCGGAACCGGGGTCTTTCGAATACTGTTTCGCCAACGCAGCGAAGTCTTTCCCTTCCCGCACCGATTTCAGCAGGGTCTGTGCGAGAGTTTTCACGGCGTTCGAATCCTGTTCGCCGCCAAGCGTTAGCAGAATGTGACTGGCGTGGACATACTCCTTATCGGACGTTCGTTGCCCCATGACCTTGATAAGGCGGAGGCCATCGACATCGAGCACCGGCCCCACAATCTCTCCCACCTTGGCTTGAAATGCCGCATTTTCCAGCTGCGGGCTCAGCTCACCATGCCGGAAAAAGGCACCGCTGTCCGGCTTTTCGGAATAGGTGTACACAACCTGCAAGAAGTCCTCCCCACCACGCGCTTTGGAGGCCGCGTCCTCCATATCTTTCCGTCGCCCAGCAGAGTCAGCTGCCGAAGGCATTTCCGGAAAGAGGACATACTTCAATTTCCGACTGGCTTCAACTTTGTACTGCTCGAGGTTCTCTTCGTAGTATGTCTTGATGTCTGCATCTGTTACCTGGACATCCTCGTCTTTCACGAGCGTCCCGGCATCGAAGAAAGCGTACTGTGCATCGAATTTCTGATTCTGTTCCGCGAAGCGCTGCCGTAATTCACCATCGCTGACACGGACCGTTGACACAACGAGGCTCTGGAGTTTCTCCTGAAGCCTGCGTTGACGCAGAGATTTCTCGTACTGGGCAAGCCATCTGCTCCCGTACTCGGGATCTGTCTCGCTCTCGCGGAAGAACTGGCCGGGATTGTCCAGGAACTGATCGTACAGATCCTTTCTGAACTGACCGGTGGAGTCAACAAAGTTGCGCTTCAGATCTTCGGGCGGATTATCGCCACGCACCCAGTCCACAAGTTCCTGGTCAGTGACGGTAATCCCCAGCCGTTTGATTTCGTCCTCTACAAGTCGCTGGGTGACGAGCGTCTGCCACGCCTGATCGCGGATCTGCCGGAGCTGTGTCTCGTCGGGATCCTGTCCTCCCTGTGATTTCTGAGCATCGGTGAAATTCTTGATGAGTCCGGAGAACTCCTGGTAAGAGATCTTCTTCCCGTTAACTTTCCCCAGCAGGTCGGTGCGGTCGCTCCCGCGCAGACCAAAATACCCCATCCCCCAGTCGAACACAATTGTAATCAGGAACGCGATCAGCAGTCCGAAGAGAATCATTGGCATGCTGTCGCGCATACGTGTCATGATCGGCATACGCGGAAACTTACCTCCTCAGCAGTAAACAACGAGATGTTTTTAGCATAAAAATATAATCCAAAGTGCCCGCAAAAGCAATGCTTTTATTGACTTTTGCTGCCGGTTGGGTTATATTGTTAAGCTTTTGAGATTGCGACACCCACCGTGCTGTCGCCCATCCCGTGTGGCTTACCCCGGAGGTTTGTAGTGCGAAAATATACATCTAAACTCCTGATCGTCATCGCGTCGGTGGCCCTTGCGGCCTACTTTCTCTATCCGACCTACAAGGACTACTCGTTACACAAAGACATTGCTCCCCTTCATGGCGAAGACAGTCTCGCGTTCATTACAAAGCATGAAAAGGAAATTCTGGAAAACAGGACAAAGCGTATAAAGCTTGGTCTCGACCTCCAGGGCGGCATGCGCGTGGTGCTCGAAGTGAACATCCTCAAGCTGATTGAGGACCTTGCAAAAAACAAGGACGATGCGTTTGTCCAGATCATGAAGGAAGTCCATGAGGCGACACGGACGACTGACGAGTCGCCCGTCCTGCTTCTCCGGAGGAAATTCGAGGAACGAAAGATCCGGATGAGCCGCTACTATGGCTCGTTGCGCGACGATGACGATAAAATCTACGCTTCCCTCGAGGACGAGGCTAAAAAGGCAATCGACCGGGGCATGGAGATCGTTCGCAACCGAGTCGACCAGTACGGTGTGTCCGAGCCATCGATCCAGAAGCTTGGCGGCTCACGAGTCATTGTCGAACTCCCCGGTGTTTCAAAAGAAGCTGAAGTGCGCCAGCTCCTTCAGGGAACTGCCCTGCTCGAATTCAAACTCCTTAAGGATCCGGAAGTTGCCTATCGTGTCATGACGGAAATTGACAAAATACTGGCATCTTCAGGGGTTGTGGATTCGACGGCCGCCGATTCGGCTAAAACCGTCGCTGCCAGCGATACATCTAAGATCGCCACGCCTGAAGGCGAACTTTCACCGGAGGAATTTGCGAAGAAACACCCCTTCTTCACAGTGGCCCGAGTTTCCGAGCGTGTCCCGGGCGAGGCATTTGTCGCCAGCGATGACAAGGATAAGGTGCGACGCATTCTCGACCGTGAAGACGTGCGACGTGCAATCCCAAACGATATGGACTTTGTCTGGAGTGCAAAACCAGACCAGCGTTTTTCATCAGCAGACAAGAAGTACTTTGTGCTCTACCCCCTCAAGAAGACCGCAGAGTTGACGGGAGGAGTCGTCACCAACGCCAAGTCAACTCTGGACCAGGGAACAGGTCTCCCGATCGTCACGATGGAGATGAATAGCGACGGCTCACGTGAGTGGGCGCGAATCACCGGTGCCAACATCAACAAGCGTATCGCTATCGTGCTGGATAACGCAATCTTTTCCGCCCCCGTCGTGCGGAACAAGATTACGGGCGGACATTCGCAGATCGAGGGGATGGAGAATCTTGATGAGGCGCGGCTTTTGGAGATCGTCTTGAAGGCCGGCGCGCTACCAGCGCCTGTAGAGATCATCGAACAGCGGTCCGTCGGCCCGTCGCTGGGCGAGGACTCGATCCGCAGCGGCATACTCTCCTCGGTCATCGCGACCTTGCTGACGGTCCTCTTCATGATCTTCTACTACCGTACAGGCGGCGCGGTAGCCGATGTCGCGGTCGTCTTCTGCATGGTGTTCCTGCTGGGTGTTCTTGCTGCGTTCCAGGCGACACTGACCCTTCCCGGCATTGCCGGCGTCATTCTGACGCTCGCCGTCTCCGTCGATGCCAATGTCCTGATCAACGAGCGTATCCGGGAAGAGCATGCCACGGGAAAAACTCTGCGTGCGTCGATCGACGCCGGATACGCGCGCGCCTGGACGGCGATCTTCGACTCAAACCTGACGACGTTCATCAGTGGTATTATCCTTTACCAATTTGGCACGGGACCGGTGCAGGGTTTCGCACTCACCCTCATGATCGGTATTGTCACCAGCATGTTTGCCGCGGTGTTCATCACCCGCGTGATCTTCACGATCATGAGCGACCGCTTCTCAATGAACATCAATTTTGGCTAACAGCAGGAACGGAGTACTGATTCATGCGTTTCTTTAAGAAGACCAGTATCGATTTCATGTCAAGGCGGAGAGTGTGGTATGCCGTCTCCTCCCTGGTAATCCTGGCGGGCTTCATTTCTCTTGCGGTGAAGGGATTCGACCTCGGCATCGACTTTCTTGGTGGAACCGAGCTCATCGTCGAGTTCTCACAACCCGCACCGATCGGCGATGTTCGTACTGCCCTCGAGCGAGCGGGCGTCACACGGGCTGAGATCAAGGCGTACGGCAGCGACCGCAACATTCTGATCCGGGCCGCCACCGTTGCGACCGTTGAAGGAGTGGCGGTCGGGGACCGGCTTCGCGAAGGGCTGAAGGCCGGTTTCCAGGACAATCCCTTCCATGTCCTGAAGGAAGACAAGATCGGCCCGAAGATCGGTGCAGAGTTGCGGCGTGACGCCATCTATGCCATCATTGCTTCCCTGGTCGCCATTTCTCTGTATGTGGCGGTCCGGTTCAAATTTGCGTACGGCGTCGGCGCCATCGTCTCCCTGCTCCACGATGTGCTGGTCACCCTCGCCTTCGTATCTATCTGCGACGGCTTTCTGAATCTCGAGATCGACCAGAACATGATCGCGGCATTCCTCACGCTGGTCGGTACATCCATCAACGACACGGTTGTCATTTTTGACCGCATCCGCGAGAACCAGCGGATCTTCAAGACAATGCCGCTGGTGGATCTCATGAACAAGAGCATTAACGAATGCCTGAGCCGAACCTTCATCACCAACGGCAGTATCTTCATGGTGCTCCTGGTGATCCTCGTGTTCGGCGGGGAAGTGCTGCGCGGGTTCGCGTTTGCCCTCACGATCGGCGCCGTGACGGGGACATACTCTACGGTGTATATCGCAAGCGCAATTGTGCTCGAGATGGCGCAGCGCACGAAAGCCAAAACGGTTATGGCCTAGGCACAACTGGCCGGAGGCATTGTCTTGAACGACAAGGTTTTCTCGCGCGGCAGCATTACCGCCGTTTAGGGGACCATCGCAGAAGGACCAGCCGGAACAGCCGGCCCCAAAGGAGAATCGCCATGACACTCACGACATCGCAGCATGGTTCCGTCACCGTCATCCACCTGCAGGGAAACCTGATGGGTGGGCCTGATGCCACCTCGCTCAACACGAGACTCCACGAACTTGTCGAAGCCGGAAAGAAACAGATCATCATTGATCTCGCCGGTGTGCAATTTATGAATAGCTCCGGACTCGGATTGCTCATCGGCGGCGTGAGCGCACTGAAAAACGCGGGGGGGGCATTGAAAATTGCCAACCCTTCCGACAAGATAGCCTCGCTCTTCACGATCACGAAGCTTGCTCCCGTGCTTCAGACATTCCCGTCGGTTGACGCCGCACTGCAGAGTTTTCGGGAGTGATCACCACAGCTGATCATGCCTCCGACCTTTCCCACGAGAGGGGTCGGAGATTTTTTTGTGCGGACACACGATCCACATCCGGGGTATTGATCGACACACGAGAGGACATACAGGGTATATGCCGGTCCAGGTGATTCTCGGCGCCCAGTGGGGCGACGAGGGAAAAGGGAAGATCGTCGATATGCTAGCCGAACGTGCAAACATTGTGGCGCGCTATCAGGGCGGGGCGAACGCCGGACACACCGTCTGCATCGACGACAAGCATTATGTCCTGCACCTCATCCCTTCCGGAATATTCCATTCACACATCACCTGTGTGATCGGGAATGGCGTCGTCATCGATCCGACAGCCCTGATGGACGAGATTGGACAGCTGCAGGTCGCCGGCATCGATATCACGGGGAGGCTTCTCATCAGCCACAACGCTCACCTGATCATGCCCTATCACAAGCAGCTCGATCAGATACGTGAAGCCACAACAGCGAAGATCGGCACCACGGGCCGTGGTATTGGACCGTCCTACATTGACAAGTTCACCCGTATCGGCATCCGCATTGTCGACCTCCTTGATCGCGACCTCCTGGCGAAAAAACTCAAGACGAACATCGAGGAAAAGAATCAGATCCTGACCAAAATCTACGGCGAGACGAAGCTTGACGTGAACGCGATCATCAACGAGTATCAGGAATTTGACGAGAAGATCGATGAGTATATCACTGACACAGCGTTTTACCTGCACCGGGCCATCAAGGGGGGCAAACGGGTTATCGCGGAAGGAGCGCAGGGAGCGCTTCTCGACGTTGATCACGGGACGTATCCGTTTGTCACATCGTCAAACCCGACTTCCGGCGGTGCCTGTACCGGTCTCGGTATCCCACCGACTGCAATCGATTCGATTCTGGGCGTTGCCAAGGCATACTGCACCCGCGTCGGCAACGGACCATTCCCGACGGAGCAACACGGTGAGATCGGTGAACGACTTCAAACAGTCGGCCACGAATTTGGCGCAACGACCGGCCGTCCGCGCCGCTGCGGCTGGTTCGATGCCGTCGCCCTCAAATACTCCGCAATGATCAACGGAATTGAGAAGCTTGCAATCACAAAACTGGACGTCCTCGATAATTTCGATGAGATCCACGTATGCGTTGCCTACGAGTATAGAGGAAAGCGCCTGAAAACATTCCCGACCGACAGCACTTCGCTCGATCGTATTACCCCTGTGTATGAATCATTCGAGGGATGGAAGTCCACGTTGGCAGACGTTCGAACCTATGCCAATCTCCCGGCAAAGGCACGAAAGTATGTTGATGCCCTTTCTCGCGTCACGGAAATTCCGATCTGGCTCGTCTCAGTCGGTCCGCGACGTGATCAGACTATCATCTGCTCCTGATCCACTTCACCCCAACCCCGGCCATGCGCAGCCCGTTCACAGGCCTGCCACTCGGACAGGCCGCTAATTTCAAGATCCTTCTTCTCGTCATTGCCTCGGCCTGCGTCATCGGCCTACTTCTCTACTCGCAACGTATCACTAACGATCTCCTCGAGCACGAGCGTCAGATCGTCGACCTCTACGCAAAATCCTTGGAGTACATTGCCAGCGATAAGGCCCCCTCGGGCGATTTCAGCTTTGTCTTCGACGAGATCATTAGCACGATCGATTTCCCCATCATTCTCTCCGATCCCCACGACAAGCCTGTCTACGTTCGTAACCTGAAATACGACAGCACCATGACGGAGGGGGAGAGGGAACAGTACCTTGCGAAGGTTATCGTCGACATGGATCAACTGAACAGGCCACTTCGCATTGCCTATCGTGATTCGATCGTGTTGAACTATGTCCACTACGGAGAATCTGCGCTCATCAGCCAGCTCCGCTGGCTTCCATATATGGAAATCGCACTTGCTGCTGTGTTCATTCTCGTCGCCTACATGGGCTTCAGCTATATCAAACGTAGCGAGCAAAGCAATATCTGGGTCGGAATGGCAAAAGAGACTGCCCACCAGCTCGGAACACCACTTTCGAGCATCATGGGCTGGCTGGAGCGTGTCAAGGAGGATGCGGGGAAAAATCGACAGCTGCAGGAGAGCGTTGCCGAGATGGGACAGGACGTCGAGCGCCTGAACAAGGTGACTGCCCGGTTCTCCAAGATCGGTTCGAAACCTGATCTCAAAGAGGAAGATGTTGTCGCAGTGATCAGGGAGGTGATCCGCTACATTGGTAAAAGGATCCCGAAATCTGGGAAAAAGGTCGATCTGATCATCGAAACGCCGGGAGTATTCCCCGCCATGATCAACCGTGAGCTTTTCGAATGGGTTATCGAGAACCTCATGAAGAACGCCCTCGACGCCATTGAGGGACAGACCGGCCGGATTTCGTTTTCACTTTCACAAATCGGAAAGAGCACCGTTATCGACGTTAGCGATACCGGCAAGGGGATCGAAACAAAGTTTCACAATGAGATCTTCCGCCCCGGTTATAGTACAAAGAGACGCGGCTGGGGGCTCGGATTGAGTCTCTCCCGGCGAATCATCGAGGACTACCACAAAGGGAAGCTGTTCGTGAAGCAGAGCGCGGTGGGAGCGGGAACGACATTTAGGATCCGGCTTGTGAAATAGCGAGAAAGAGTGAAGAGGAAACTATAAAGAGTAGCTAATGCCTCATGCATCGGCCTGAAGGCCGACGCTGATACAGGTAAAAGGATCCTGAAGGATCCTCCCGGCAGAGTTTTTCAGCCCGATTTATCGGGCTTCGCATATCAGCGTGACCATTTATGGTCATGCTGCCGTCTTGCATTAACCACTAATCGTCAACCGATAACCGGTCAATCTCTACATCATGCATCGGCCTGAAGGCCGACGCTAATAGAGAACCAAGGATCCTGAAGGATCCTCCCGGCGGATGTTCAGAGATTGTACGCCCCCTCCGAATGATTGTGATTCCCTAGTTCTCCATTCTCAGTTTCGTTAACGACTCACAATTGCGGCTTAACTGGTCTCTGACTCATCTCAGAGCTGCTGCACACACCGTCATTCCGCATCTTCCCCGAAGGTCCTCCATCATCTAACTCCAGTCCTCCACCAACTGATTTTAGACTTAATGCGTTAGTTGGTTATAGACCTGCCAATCCAAAATCCAAATTCGCAAATCGAAAATGAAAAGCCCGCCAAGCAATCACGCTCGACGGGCTTCTGCTTCGCTACAGGAGAAGATACTCGTTACTTGTGCTCTACAGCGCCCGCCGTGCCTCACGAAACACCCGATTAAACATCGGCTCGGTGAGCCGGCCCGTGAACGTATTCTGCTGACTCGGATGAAACGATGCAATAAAGGTCAGGTCGTCGAAGGTGTACCGTGCGGCATGCTTGAACTGCGGCCTTTTCTTCCAATCGATCCTGCTGAGTTGGCGATACGCATTGAGAGCTGCTTCGAACCCGATCCGCCCGAGTCCGATGACCACACAGATGTTTGTCAGAAGCTCGAGCTCCCAGATCAAAAATGGCCGACAGTTGCGAATTTCCTTGAGGAGGGGTTTGTTGAGTGGAGGTGCACAGCGGCACGTAGCGGTGATATAACAGTCGGTAAGTTTGAGACCGTCAAAGCGGTTGGTCGACTCTGCCTGGTTGGCAAATCCAGCGTTGTACAGGGCACGGTAGAGCCAGCGGCCGCTTTCATCGCCGGTGAACATCCTGCCCGTTCGGTTACCACCATGGGCAGCAGGTGCAAGGCCTACGAGTAGCACTCGCGCCGAAGGATCTCCGAAACCGGGGTTTGGCTTTCCCCAGTATTCTTCATCCGCAAAGCGCTTCACCTTTTCACGCGCCACCTTCTCACGCCAGCGGACAAGCCTCGGACAGAGGCGGCAGGAGACAATTTGCTCCTGAAGTGTCTCCAGCTCTTTCCGGCGATTTTCGGTCGGTCGTCCGATTACATCTTCCACTTGATGGTACAACCTATGGAATATGTCTCGGGAACCTTCACTGGTTTTCCCGCGAGCAGAGCTTCCACAGCATCCTGCAGATACCGATCTTTGACCATCATGGGCTTCTGATAGTTGTCGTCCATCTTCCCCCGATACTGCAGTCGAGGCACCGCTTCACCCGGCCCCGCGGCGAATACATAGAATTCCGGGGTGTGTGTGGCCCCGAATGCCGAGGCGACCGACTGATCATCGTCGCGCAGGTACGGAAAGTTGAAACCCTTGAGTTTCGCCCGCTTCACCATGCCGTCAAAGTCATCATCGGGATAGTGAACCGTCTCATTCGAATTGATGGCCACGAGCTGCACCCCGCGCGAACTGTTTTCACGTTGAAAGGCGATCATCCTATCCTCGTACGCCTGCACGTACGGACAATGATTACAGGAGAAGACGATCACCACGACCCTGCTCCCATTGAAGTCATTCCACGAGTACGTCTTCCCGTTTGTCGCGGGAAGGCTTTTGAATTGCGGCATTGGCGATCCGATAGCAAGATCGTTATCAGCCATGATTTCTCTCCCTTTCGAATTCCGATTTCTGTATTCCAAATTCTGACTTCAGAATTCTTAATCAGAATTATTTCTCCCCCACCACCGGCGCCTTCCCCAGCACATCTTCCACTGTCAACACCTTCATCGGCCCGAGATTCATTGCGCGGACGCCAGTCTCGATCTGTGCCCTGTCGCCACAAACGATGATGGCGATCGTCGTTGGATCGATGTACTTCTTCGCAACGCGCTCAACGTCCTTTTTGGTGACAGCGAGGATGCGACCGACGAAGTTGTTGAAATAGTCGTCCGGAAGATTATACGCAACAAGCTGGACGAGCTGATGCGCGATTTGGCCCACTGTTTGAAAATCACCGGGGAAACTCAGGGCCACATAGTTCTTTGCACGATCCACTTCAGTCTCAGGCACCGGTTCCAGGATTGCATTGAGCTCTTTCATGAATTCAATGAGTGCTTTATCCGTTACGGCTGTCTGAACAGCCGAATACGCAAGGAAGGGCCCGGGCAAATTACGGAAGTCAAAGTACGATCCCGCTCCATATGTGTACCCGTGCTGCTCCCGCAAATTATTGTTGAGGCGTGAGGTAAACGACCCACCAAGGATTGTGTTCATCACGACGATTGCATAATAGTCATCGGTCAGCCGTGGGGCCCCGATGCGACCAATGCGAATCTCGGATTGTGCAGCGCCAGGCTTGTCAACCAGGACGACCGATCGCTCGGTGACCTGCTTCGGCTCCGCAATCACGACGGAAGGGATTTGCCCTGTTTTCCATGCCCCAAACACCTTCTCGAGTTTCGGAAGCACAGAGACGGCCTTCACATCGCCTACGGCGATGACTGTTGTGTTGTTCGCCTGGTAATACTGACGGTGGAATTCCTTCAGGTCTTCAACGCTCAGACCCCGGAGCGTCTTTTCGCTCCCCATCGGATTTACACCGTACGGGTGGTCGTCACCGAAGAGAGTCCGGTCAGACTCAACGGACGCCAGTGCGCGGGCTTCATCACGCCACTGAAGCAACGAAGTGAGGCGCTCTTTCCGGTTCCGCTCCAGTTCGTCATTCGGGAAGGTTGGCCGCATCACCACATCGGCCATCAGCGCAAGTGCGGAATCCAGTTTGGACAGAGGTGTGAAGAGATTGACCGTGGTCGTGTGCATACTTGCTGACGCTGAGAGTTGAGCACCCAGGTAGTCAATGGCATCAGCGAGCTCGAGCGCGTTCCGTGCCCCGGCTCCTTCGGTCAACATATCGGCGGTCATACTTGCACGACCGGCCTTCTCACGCGGATCCATCACACTCCCCCCACGAATTACGACCTCGACCTGCACAAGCGGCACATCATGCTTTTCCAGGAGGAGAACTGGTACACCGTTTGAGAGCTTGAGATGCTGAATCGGTGCGAGCCTGAGCTGCGCCGGCGGACCTGCCTTCGGTGGGTTGCTTCGATCCGGACCCTGAGCCAGACAAACCTGCGAAACACAAAGGAGCGCCATGAGCATCAGAGTGCTCCTTACTCCAAACTCCCTACTCCGTCCCACCGTCTTCCCCACGACACCTCTTTGCACTGTCATGGTGAGCGAGCTACATTGCCATGACCATGCGCGAGTTGAACCACTCTCTACTGCATTGGTCTTCATCACTTCGCCTCCTTTTCTGCTGCAGCTGCAAGTTCTCGCTTCCCATTCGGCACAACGCTCAGTACCACTTTGCCATTGTTCCGGAGATATGTTCGCGCCACAGTAGAAACGTCTTTAGGATCGAGTGCCTTGTAGCGAGCAAGATCCTCGTTGAAATAGTCGGGGTTGCCGGTGAAGAAGAGATAGTTGTTGAGAAGATCGGCCTTGCCGCCGAATCCACCAACCCGTTCCAGCCGCGCCAGAAACGATGATTCGTATTGATTGACTGCTCGATCAAGCTCGCGATTCGTCGGCGGTTCATTCTTCAGCCGGTTTATCTCCTCCTCGACGATCTTCTCCATTTCGGTCAGGTTGTGGCCGGAACGAGCTGTTACGACAACCATGAACAGCGAGGTAAGAACTTCCGATTGCTGGTAGGCCGACACATCCTGCGCAATTTGTAGATCATAGACCAGCCGCTTATAGAGTCGCGAGTTCTTTCCTCCTGCCAGGACATTGGCGAGCATGTCCATCTCAGCATCACCTGGAGCAAAGATGGCCGGTGAGATCCATGTCATGTAGAGACGCGGGAGTTGAACTTTGTCTTCGAGGATCACGCGCTTCCCTTCTTTCAGATACGCCGCAGGAGTTCCCCGAGGTTCCACAGGTGGACCAGCCGGAACATCGCTGAACCACTCCTCTATCAGCTTCTTTGTTTTTCCCGGATCAATATCGCCGGCAACAACGAGGCTGGCGTTGTTTGGGATGTAGTACGTCTTGAAGAAGTCGACAACGTCCTGATAGCTCGCGGCTGACAGATCCTCCATTGAGCCAATTGTCGGCCAGTGGTACGGATGGTCGGGAGGAAAGACATTCTCCAGAATCGTGGGGTACGCCAGGCCATACGGCCGGTTCTCGTACGACTGACGGCGCTCATTCTTGACAACATCGCGCTGTGCATCTACTTTTTCCGGCGACATTGTCTTCAACAGGTATCCCATCCTGTCCGACTCCAGGAAGAGTGGAAGCT
>Ga0153915_10004053_pt1 | contig 13485 bp, 13 predicted proteins | sample Opewatmetagenome_2_FD_107003 | JGI IMG/M metagenome (GOLD analysis project Ga0153915, IMG submission 107003) | Freshwater wetland microbial communities from Ohio, USA - Open water 3 Core 3 Depth 3 metaG | ecosystem: Environmental > Aquatic > Freshwater > Wetlands | place: USA: Ohio, Lake Erie... | reverse complement strand
TCTGGCCAAAAGGCGCAGGCCATTAGGTAGTTTTACTTCTTTAACTTTAAAATCATCGGTAGACTCATCGGCCGATTTTTCAGCATCAATCGTATATCCGTTAGGCACTACATTGACCACGCTCATGTTGTTATCATTTAAATAATGCTTTGCGACTCTCGCAACATCGTCTTTTGTAACTTGCTGAATTCCAGCGAGATACCTGGCAGAAAAATTATATGAGCCCGTTAAGATATAGTCCGAGGAAAGAGTGTTCGATTGCTCATCTATGCTCTGTTTGGAGAATATATAGTCTGCCAGGACCATCCGCCTGGCTGTCTCCAGTTCGCTGTCATCAATTTGGCCATCTTTTATCATGCCAATTTGTCTTAATATCTCATCGCGTGTCTGGCCAAGCTTTTCCTTGTCGAGTATTGCGGTTATGACAAAAAGACCGGGGTCTCGGGGAGTGTAGTTCCAACAGGAAATCGAATGCGCCAGCTTTTGGTTTTTGACAAGGGCCGTGTTAAGTCTGGAGTTATTGCCGCGGCCCAATATCATTGAAAGGACGTCCATAGCAAAAAGATCCTGGTCGAGTAGCCTCGTAGAATGGAACCCCAAGCCCATATACGCCAGGCTTATATCCTTTTCCTTTTGGCGATGCCTTTCGCCTATCTGAGGCGGTTCTACGATATCGGGGCCTATTGCGTCATAATTAGGCTGTCCGAAGACGGAAAAAACCTGCGATGCGGCAGATATCATTGCCTCTTCGCTGACACCGCCGGTAATAGCTATGACCATATTATTCGGAACGTACATTTTTTTATAGTATTTCAAAGCATCGTCGCTGGAAAGATTTTTGAATGTTGCGGCATATCCTATCGGAGGATATTTATAGGGATGACGCATGTAGGCGGTATCATACAGAATTCGAACGAGCTCATTGTCGGGATTATCCTCATTCATGCGCATCTCGTTTTCTATAACCTCTTTTTCTTTGGTAAACTCCTCGTCCATGAAAGAGGCGTTGGACAGCATGTCCTTCAATAACTCAAGAGCCTGCTGCATATATTTTGAAGAAACCGTTATATTGTAATCCGTCAGATCCTGCGACACGGAGCCGTTTATTATACCTCCGTAAGACTTGATCTCTTTTTCGATATCGCCCGGTTTTCTGGAAGGTGTGCCCTTAAAAACCATGTGTTCAACCAGATGTGAAACTCCGGAGCCCAGATAGGCGCCTTCGAGGCTAGATCCGGCCATTATCTTTACATCAATGGAAATAAGTTCTTTGGGCGGGCTTTTTTTGGCTAAAATGACGAGGCCGTTGTCCAGGGTTTTGCTGGATACGGCCTCGTTTGAAAATTCGATACTTTGACGATCGGCGCTATTCCCGGATTCCGCTATAGCGGGCCCGACCGTCGCCAAAAATAGGGCAACTGCAAAAAAAAATAACGACTTCTTTAAAATGACTTCCACCCCATTTTTCTCTTGCGGCGCTTCCTCTCACTAGGCTTCTCGTAGTGCTTCCTCGCCTTGAGTGTCTTAAGTATGCCTTCTATTTCGATCTTCTTCTTAAAACGCCTTAGCGCCTTTTCCAATGGTTCGTGTTCGCCAACGCTGACTTTAGGCATTATATATCACCCCTTCTATATAAGATTTTGATAATATTTTACTAATGAATGACCTTACTGTCAAGATTTAACTTGGCAGGACCTAGGGCGGCTTCTATCTGATTTTAACTTGCGCCAAAAATCTTCGCTGGTTAGAGGTGTGGCATAAGCAGATTTCGCATAATAAAATACTTCTTTGTCGGAACTGACAACGCGAAGATTGCGCCTTTGACGTTCGGGGAATTTGTCTATGTATCTCTTTATATAATTGTCGGCATTTCTGGCGGGGATAATTGTAAGGCTCGGGGTGTTTTTATATCCGGTATCTATAAATTCGTTCGTACTATCGAATACGACTATGATCGGGTCTTTATGAAATTCCTGGAACGCCTCAAGGTAAGAGATAGAACGTTTTGCAGATTCGACCGAGTCAGATTCATCGTCATCTATTTCGGAAGCTTCGCTGCGTATCAGGTTCCAGCCGTCGATTATTATGGGCATGCGCTTATCCGCGGCTTTTTCTCCAATAGCGCTCTTGCAAGGCCGAGGACTTTCTCGACCGCCTCATGGCTATTAGGTATGTTGCAGCCGGCTACATCGAAGTGCCCTCCTCCTCCGTACTGCTCGGCTAGGGAAGCTACGTTTATCCGGTTCTTAGACCTCATGCTGACCCTGAGAGTAGATTTATCTTTTTCTCTGAATAATAACGCAACATCGACAGCCTTTATTGCTCGCATTTCATCGGGAACCGCATCCACATCCTCGTCCCTGCCGCCATTATTACTGAAGTCTTCTTTTTTTATTATAGACCATGCGATCCTGCCGCCGTCTAAAAATTTGCATCTCGACAGGCAGATGCCGCTTAAGATTGCAGACTCTTTTCTTTTTGACCAGAATACGGTATCAACCAGTTCGTAAAAATTTATGCCCTTACCTATGAGTTCCGTGCAAACTTTGAAGGTGAAAGGCCGGACGCTTGGTAATCTGAACGAATTAGTTTCTACTATTATGGATGTCATTAGATTTTGCGCTATCCTGTTCGATATTTTTACCTTAAGCCTGTTCAGCAAAATATATATAAGCTCGCCCACACACGCTGCTTTATTATCAATAAAGCAGCTGTCTCCGAAGGAACGCCTGAAGTCATGATGGTCTATTTCGAGCACCCTTGAGGCAAGAGCAAAGGAATCGTAATTTCTGCCGAGGATATCCTTGTTGCTGGTATCAACTGCTATGGCCAGGTCCACCGGATGTGATATTTTACGTGTTATCTTTGCGGCAGACGGAAGGCGTCTGTACCTTTCCGGTACGCCGTCACAGCTTATCATGTATACTTTTTTTCCTAGACTTTCAAGGCCAAGTCCCATGGCCAAAAGAGAACCGAGCGAATCGCCGTCAGGATTCACGTGACCCGATATCAGTATCGAATCTGCCTTTTTTATTTCATTTATAGCGCTAGCTAGACCGCGCATCCTACAACCTCGCTATTGTATTTACAGTTCGCCCTCAACCTTCTTTATGAGGGCATTTATCTCGGCAATCAATGCAGCCGGCAGTATTTTTGTAACCTCTATATCTGTCTTTAAGGTTTTTAGTGACGATATGAGGCGCTTAATAACGGCGGCCCTTTTCTTTCTGCGAGCTTCTTCGGGTTCAAGCTCTTCCCTTTGTCTAATCATACTCGTCAGGTCTTTTTTTACAAGGCTTACGTCTTTGCCGTTATCCAAAACGTCTCTTTTTAAGTGCGCATAATCACTTTTGTCGATAGCATTTTTGCTCTTGGCCATACGCAGCAGATTTACTGATTCGTAAGTGGGAAGAGCCGCAGGGCTCGTGGCATCATCCTGACCTTTTTGTACATAGGAAGGCTCTTCCTGTTCCAGAAAATAATACGATTTCAATAATTTTACCGCCGTTGCTTTTCTTATTCCTATTTCTTTTGACGTATAAGCTTCAAATGTTATATATCCCCACTCCTTGTATGCCTTATCTTTCCATACCGTATATAGAGCCTGCCCCAGGTCGATCCATGATGACTTGAAACTTTTGGCGCTTTTTAGTATCCTGTGCCTTATCGAATCTTCCGGTACCGAAGACATCTTCTCTTCTATTTTTTCCAGTGATCTCGTTTTTGTTCCACCCATTATTAGAATACTCCTTTTTTATGTACAATGGTATTATATCCTAAACCTATTGTTTTTAAAACGATTTTATTGACAACGAAACGCCATCGCAATATCATATTATATCATGGCCAAGAAAGTGATATTATCATTGAGCGTCTGGATTACAGGTGCCACGCTTACCGTGATTTTATTTCTTGTAATGCTTTTTTTAACGGTAATCCTGTATCCTTTCGACAAAAAAAGAAAGGTCCCCCACAGCCAATGCTATTGGTGGGCCGATTGGGTAATTCGGCTGAACCCCTATTGGAAGGTAGATGTAAGCGGCCTGGAAAACATCGATCATAATCTTACTTACGTAATAGTTGCAAATCACCAGAGCCTTGCCGACATAGTAATGGTTTATAAGACAAAGACGCAGTTTAAGTGGGTCGCCAAGGACAGCCTGTTTAAGCTTCCGGTACTTGGCTGGTGCATGTCACTGGCTAAACATATCAGGTTATCCCGCGGAGATTTTGGAAGCATCAAGACGGTATATAGGCAGGCTGCAGGATGGCTTAAAGGCGGAATGTCGGTCCTATTTTTCCCCGAAGGTACACGCAGCGAAACTAACCAGATGAGAGATTTTCAGAACGGCGCATTTAAGCTTGCAATAAAAGAACGCGTCCCAATACTACCCATATCCATCAGGGGAACCGGAAACGCAATACCTAAAGGGACCTGGTTTTTTACCGCGAAGATGCCCGCAACTTTGAAGATTTTGCCGTCCATTGATACCAGCACCTATAAACCAGCCGACTTTGCGAAATTAAGGGACTTGGTACGATCTATGCTTGAGTCCGCCTGATCGGCACATTCCATATCTGACTGGCGTACTCTTCTATTGCCCTGTCGCTTGAGAATTTCCCGGAGCATGCTACGTTTACGATCGATTTCCTGGTCCAGTCTTTCTTGTTAAGATAATTGCGTGAAACAATATCCTGGGTCCGGCAATAATCGTCAAAATCGGCGCATACAAAAAAATAATCCGAATCGAGAAGGGATCCGACAATAGGATCAAATAATCCAAAATCTACGGGTGAAAGAAAATTCGATTTGATAAGATTGAATATATCGCGCAGCATGTCCGATCGTTCTACATAATATTTAGGATCGTATCCATCGGATCTCATTTTCAATATCTCGCCGGCTTTAAGGCCGAATAAGAATATGTTATCCATCCCGGCTTCTTTGGCAATCTCTATGTTGGCGCCGTCGTGCGTGCCTATTGTCAGGGCGCCATTGACCATGAATTTCATGCATCCGGTGCCGGAGGCTTCGCACCCCGCCGTCGAAATTTGTTCGGATAATTCGCTTGCGGGAAATATCTTTTCTGCAACAGACACGCCGTAGTTTTCCAAAAAGACGATTTTTAATTTATCGCCGATGGATTTATCCTTGTTAACCACATCTCCTATGCTGTTTATGAACTTTATGATGAGCTTTGCCATTGTGTAACCGGGCGCGGCCTTGCCGCTTACAATGAAAGTACGCGGGAGGATCTCACGCTTAGGGTCTCTTTTTATCTTGAGATATTCCGAGAGTACATAGAAGGCAAAAAGCAGCTGGCGCTTATATTCGTGTATCCTCTTTACCTGTATATCGAACATCGAATCGCAGTCTATTTTTATACCGGTTGTTTTAGCTATGTACGACGCAAGCTCCTTTTTATTGTCCGATTTTATCTTGTTCCAGGTGTCCATAAACTGCCTGTCATCCTTAAATGGCAGCAGTTTCTTAAGTTCGCGCATGTCGGTTACCCACTTATCTCCGATTGCGCCTGTAATTAACTTCGAAAGTCCGGGATTCGATTTCTTGAGCCAGCGCCGCTGAGTTATGCCGTTGGTCTTATTATTAAATTTTTCCGGCCAAAGCTCATAGAAATCCCTGAATAACTGCGTCTTCAATAATTCGGAATGGAGTTCGGAGACGCCGTTTACGGAAAAACTACCTACGATAGCCAGGAATCCCATCCTCACTTTTTTAGGATTGGATTCTTCTATGATTGACATGCGCCTCAGCCTGTCATTATCGCCCGGGAATTTAACAGAAACCGTTTTCAAGAAACGCAGGTTGATCTCGTAAATTATTTGGAGATGCCTCGGTAATAGTACTTCGAACAGGCGCACCGGCCACGACTCCAACGCCTCTGGCATTATGGTGTGATTTGTATAAGCAAACGTATTGACGACAACATTCCACGCCTTATCCCAATCCATCTTTTCTTCGTCCACCAGGATGCGCATAAGTTCGGCCACGGCAATGGCCGGATGGGTATCGTTAAGCTGTATGGCGATTTTCTCATGAAGTTTTGTGAGGTCGCCGTTGTCGGTCTTGTACCTGCGTATTATGTCTGCAAGCGATGCGGCGGTAAAAAAATATTCCTGCTTAAGCCTGAGTTCTCTTCCCTGGCTCACGTTGTCATTGGGATATAGTACCTTCGAAATGTTCTCGGTCAGGACCTTGTCATATACAGCCCTCTCGTAATCTCCGTCGTTAAAGTAGCTCAAGTCGAACTCTTCGCTTGAACGCGCAGACCATAATCTCAACGTGTTAACAACGTTATTTTTGTATCCGGGGATCGGGATATCATAAGGGGTGGCTAACACGTCGTCGGTGTCTACCCAGTGTGCTTTTAATTTGCCGTCATCATCGTTGGCGAGGAACGCATGACCGTAAAAAGGTACCTTCACTGTGTATTCGGCCCTCTGGAATTCCCATGGGTTGCCGAGCCTCAGCCACTCATCCGGGTGTTCAACCTGGTAGCCGTTTACTATCTTCTGGTTAAATATACCATATTCATATCTAATACCATATCCATGGGCGGGAATTCCGAGCGTCGCCATTGAATCAAGAAAACAGGCGGCAAGCCTGCCCAAGCCCGCATTTCCCAATCCTGCATCAGACTCCTTTTCGGCAAGCTCGTTTATGTTAAAACCCATCTCCTTTAATGCAGACTCCGCCGCTTCTTCCAAACCGAGATTAAGTATGTTTGACCCTAAAAGGCGTCCTATAAGGAATTCCAGGGATAAGTAGTAAACCCGTTTCAGATTATCGTCGTGGTATCTCTGCTGGGTAAGCATCCAGCGGTCCACCAGCCTGTCGCGTATAGCTATGGCCGTAGCCATATAGTCATCGTGAAGTGTAGCCGTATATTTGTCTTTAGCAAGGTTATATTCGCGATTCGCGATAAATGACAGCCTTATACCGCCTTTCGTCATATCCTTGTAAACTTTTTTGAAAGACGTTATTTCCTTGCCGTTTCCATTATCTGTTTTAACCATATTCACCATATTCGTTATTCTACCACTTTTAAATCAGTAATACAATCTATACGGAAATTTCTATCGCCATTTTTTTCATGACAATACGCTATTAAATACGATTTGTCGTAACCTTCACGGATCTCCTTAGGTGTCACAATACGCCTTGTGGCCGCTCCGCTCCATGCCGATTTGTAATATATATCCATTTTCTTTCCTGCGCAAATCGCGGCCTCTATCATGACAATTTTATAATCTTTTGTTGTTTTAATTTTCTGCGCAGGATCTCTTCGGGTAAACGCTATCTCCTCGACGCTGGATACGCCTTCGGCGCGTAGGATCTGGAGCTCCTTATTAAATAGCTTCCGTGTCATTTCCGCATCCGACATTGCCCTGTGCTCCTGCGAAGAGCTGATGCCGAGATGTTCCGAAACGTGCCCCAGATTATAGCGGTCCAGCCCCACAAATAGGCGCCGTGCCAGTCTGAGCGCATCGATAATGTAATATCCGGCGAGATTGCCAATATTTTCACCGAGAGCGCATTCGATGAAACCAAGATCAAATCCGGCATTGTATGCTACCAGTACGCTTCCTTCGATAAATTTCATGAATTGCGGCATCATATCCTCGACCTTGGGCTGTCCCCGCACCATATCTTCGGTGATACCATTTACCGAAAATGCGCCGTAAGAAATCTCTCTTTGCGGATCGATGAGGGTATGGAACTTCTTAAGCCTTTTCGCCTTCGGCGCATATCTTATCGCCGCTATTTCGCATATCTTATCGCCGCTATAGGGATATAATCCCGTAGTCTCGACATCGAATACCGTAAAATGCGCTTCGTCTAGTTTCACCTCTTAGGTACTCCGGCGAGAAGTTTCTTGATGGAAGTAACTATCGATTTAAAATTACCGGCATCAAGAAGCTCCTTTTTAAATATGCTGGCTCCGAAAGAAACAGCCGAAGCGCCGCATTCGAAATATTCCCCGATGTTTTTACTATCTACGCCACCGCAAGCCAAAAGTTCGATCCTGTCGAAAGGTCCCCTAATCTCTTTAATGTATGAAGGCCCAAAGTAACCCGACGGAAAGACCTTCACCATCGTAGCGCCTGCGTTCCAGGCATTGTATATTTCCGTAGGAGTAATAGCGCCGGGGAAGACGGGTATGACTTTTGAAACGCAATAATCCATTACCTCCCCTATTAGGGTAGGCATGACTATAAATGTTGCGCCTGAGTCTAAGGCTTTCTTCAGATCATCTAAATTCAATACAGTTCCGGCGCCGACCATCAAAGTCTTAGCCGCAGTCTTTACAGCTTTTTTAATTGCTTCGTCAGGACGAGGCGAGTTCATCGTGATCTCTATAGTCTGCAATCCAGATGCCGCCACAGCCCCGACGAGAGGATCTATGATATCAATATCGATCCCGCGCATTATTCCCATAACCGGAAGTTTTTTAAATTTGGCTATATCCATAATTAATCCAGGTCTGTGCCTGCAAGGCTTTCGTAGAACTCCCTGTAATTTTCTTTTTCCGCGCTGTTACGAAGCTCTATGGCCGCCTTTGGGTGCTCGTCCAGTATACCGGTTATCATGTATGGAATTATATATCCCCATTCCAGTTTATTGCGCAGAGGGATGAACTCCTTGGATATAAGATCCAGGATAGGCCGTATGTCGTATTTGGGATTCTTCAAGAATCCTATTAAAAGCTCGAGGGGGCAGTTTCCGGCAGCCCTGCCAAGGCCGTAAACCGTACCGTCAACGAAATTTGCGCCGTGGATGATCGCCTCTATCGTATTACCAAAAGCCAACTGCTGATTATTGTGTGCATGCATGCCGACTTCTTTCGTCTTGAGTATCTCCTTCGCCTTCTTTATCAGGAATTCCGTAGTCTCCTGATAGAGCGCGCCGAAACTGTCGACTATGTATATTGCGCGGGCCTTCGACTCCTCTTCCAGCTGATGCAGCGCTTCGTTCAATTCATTGTCGAGGGCTCTGGATATTGCCATTATGTTGACCGTAGTCTCGTATCCTTTATCAGCGAAATGATTGACCAGGAATATGGCTTTATCGATATCCTTAACGTAGGAAGCTACTCTTATCATATGGACCGGGCTATCTTTGCGGGGCTTGATATCTTCGATGTCCACCCTGTCGACATCGACCATTACAGATATCTTCGTATCGGACTTGATGCCATCAACTACTTTGCGTATGTCGTTGTCGTCGCAGAATTTCCATGGCCCAAAATTTTTATCCGAAAAAAGCCGCTTTGAATTTTTATAACCTATTTCCATGTAGTCGACCCCTGCCTCGGAAAGGGCCCTGTAGACCTCGCGGACAAACCTATGGTCGAATTTATGACTATTAACCAGTCCTCCGTCTCGTATTGTGCAGTCAAAAACTTTAATCTTTTCTCTGAACACTTTTCCTCCCCATATTGTATAGCGTTGTCAATACTATGACATAGGCAAATGCCCTGATCAATATCATAGTAGTCTTAAAAACGTATTCCATGCCTATCAGGGATATAAGATGCGAAAGGGTAAATAAGGCAAAAGCCGTTCCGATGTAAAACGGCGTCCTGTCTTTCGTTTTTACGTATGCGTGACATCCGACAATAAATATCAAAAGGCTCAGCACAAAATTTACTACCATGAAGAAGTCATAGCCGCATATATTCATACAATTACTCATATAGCCTCCTCCAATTTTTTTAATAGAAAATTATAGCATTTCAATGCTATATTATAAATCTTTTTTTCTTTATAAGCGGAAAACTTTCTATAGTTTTCTTTATTTCGCCGGATAAGCCGGGTTTGCCGAGCTTGTAATACATGCAATTTTTATATCCCTCTACTCCCGGCTGATCGAATGCGTTTACATCCAGAAGCTCACCCTCGTATGCTGTAGCCATTTCAAAGAAAAATATGAGTCCGCCCCAGTAATAAGGCGAAATCTCCGGCATCTCGATCGTACAACTGGGCCTGTCTTCCTTTGCAAGCGCCCATTCCGTGGCCTCCTCGGCACTCGATAGAAGCTGTGAGTAACTTTTCCCGGAAAGGAAATCTCCGGTTCCTCTGAGCGTGATGTCATCTTTAAATTTCTTTATTTTTATGAAAGTGAGCACCTTATTATCTTCGCCTTCGATATTATTTTGCTGTATCGAATGGAGGTCGTTGGTGCCCCGGGCTGACACAGGTGTACGGCCGACGTTTACTATGCGGTCCTTGTTTTTGGTCCATTTTTCGGAACCGTCCGGATCGCGCGCGATATTTCGTACGTATTTCTTGCCGAGGCTTTCCGCCAGAAGCTGGACGTACCAATCGGCAGTAGATTTTAGGGTTTCGGCGAAAGGCATCATTACGGCGATATCCTTAGCTTTATTTTTATATAGGATCGTGTGAATAAGCGCATAGATGAGAGCGGGGTTCTTCATCACATTAGAAATCGAACAATGCTTGGCCATATCACGTGAGCCTTTTAGCACATCGTCGATCCTGACTCCGATGATAGCGAGGTGCAAAAGACCTATATTCAACTCTGAAAACCTTCCGCCTACACCCTTCATGACGGGCAGGCTCCGGTAACTCATAGGGTCAAGCGCATGCGCCTTACTTACTTTCTTGCGCAGCGTCCCTGAAGCTGGGTCCGTTATGGCAAAAATCTGCCTGCCGAAATTCTTGCCGCATCCGGCCCTAAGCCACTTCTCGGTTATCGTAAAAGCAGCCTTAGTCTCGGTTGTTTCGCCGGATTTTGAGATTACGATAACGAATGTTTTCCTGGGGTCAAGGTTATTAAGAAGTACTCTAAGTGTTTGAGGATCCAGGTTATTACCGTCAAAATATATCTGCGGCCTGCCTTTCCTGACAGCGTCGAAATCGTTATAATAAGGCGACGCAAGCGCATCCTGCGCGGCCTTCAGCCCCAGGTATGATCCGCCGATACCCAGCGATATGACGGACTCATATTTACGGGCAATCTCATCCCCTATTTTTTGAATGCCTGATATGGTGTTTTTTTCCTGAAACGGAAGCATAGCCCATTCCAATCCCAATGAAATGCGACTCTTCTTATCCGCAAGTATTTTTTGTATGTGACGATATGCACAAATAGCTTTTGGCATGGATTTTGCTAATTCCAATTCCGTAACCCCACCCTTATTTCCTACGGCGTGAGCGAACATATTATTAAAATCAAAAATAATTTTATCCATATTAAAACACCTCAATTCCCGTCTTTTTTAAAAGCCTCGCAAGCTTTGCAAGCGGCAGCCCCACCACATTATAAAAACATCCGTCTATGCGGTCTATAAAAATACTTCCCGGCCCCTGAACATCGAAAGACCCGGCCTTGTCGAACGGAGATATCTTCTTGAAATAATGCTTTATTTGCTGGTCGTCCAGGGGATACATGTGTACGCAGGTTTTTTCGTAATCCGTGTATACCTTGCCGCTGGCGATATCAATAACGGCTATTCCCGTGTAAACCCATTGAGGTTTTTTTGAAAGTATTTTGAGGGAACGGTATGCCTCTTTCAAATTTCTGGGTTTACCAATGATCATTTTCCCGGCCAAGACTACCGTGTCGGCGCCTATTACAACGCCGGACTTAAATCTTTTTGCGACATCCCTAGCTTTCCTGAGAGCATTTCTTATTACAAAATCGCTGCACCGGCCTCGCAGGCGTTTTTCTTCTTTTACGCGCGATTCCGCCAATACAAATTTTAGACCGATCTGTTTTAATAGCCGGCGTCTTGCTCTAGATTTCGACGCCAATATCAATTTACGCATCGGACGCCCTTTCCCCTGCAAGGTAACCCGTCGAAAAGGCCTGTTGTAGATTATAGCCGCCGCTAGGAGCCGCTCCTTCGATAATCTCCCCCGCAAAATATAGACCGGGTACGAGCCTTGACTCCATTGTCCTCGGATCGATCTGTTTGGTGGAGACTCCTCCGCCTGTTACCATCGCCTCTTCTATCGCCAATGCCCCGACGATAGTCAAGGGGAAGCCCTTCAGGCCCTCTATGATCGCCTTTCTCTCATTCTGCGTTATTTGATTTGTCTTGATTTCAGGATGCAGGCCGATCACATCCAAAAAAACAGGGATGAGCCTCTGAGGAAGCAGGTCTTTCATTATATTCTTTAATTGGACGTTGCCTTTTGTCTTGAACTTATAAAGAAGCTTACTTTCAAGCTGCTCATACCTCAATCCCGGTTTGAAATCTATGAATAATTTAGCATCACCCGATTTTTTTATTGCCGAGACGATCTCGCCGCTCAAATCAAGAATAAGGGGGCCCGAAACTCCGAAATGAGTAAACATGAGTTCGCCGACATCCGAGACGATCTTTTTTTTAGCCCCCGTATGAATCTCCAAGCGTACATTCTCGAGCCCAATACCCTGAAGCTTCTTTACCCACGTCTGGCTCGTCTTAAGCGGCACAAGAGCCGGAAACAATTCTGCGATGCTGTGGCCTAGCGACTCTGCAATCCTATAGCCATCTCCTGCCGATCCTGTAACTTTGTAGGATGCGCCGCCGGTCGCCAATATGAGTTTACGCGATTCAATTTTTTTGTCATCGTCCGTAATGAGCGTAAAATAATTACCGTTTCTATCAATTTTTTTTAAACGCGTATTGAACAATAGTTCGACTTTGGATTCATCAAGATACACCATCAGGACATCTATAACCGATTTAGCCTTGTCCGTTATAGGAAAAATCCTGCCTTGTCGTTCAGTCTTGAGCTCTAATCCTTTATCCGCGAAAAAACGTATTAAGTCCTCGTTGAAGAAATTAAAAAAAGCCGTCCTGAAAAATTCTCCCCTTTCACCGAATTTTTTAACGAATGTTTCGATATCGGCGGAATTTGAAATATTGCATCTGCCCTTACCCGTAATAGATATCTTTTTACCGATCGATTCATTTCTTTCAATGAGAATTACCTTCTTACCCAGTTGCCCCGCCCGTATTGCCGCAATGGTACCGGCAGCACCTCCGCCGACCACGGCTATGTCATACAATTTTGCGCTGTTCATCAGTTAAAACCTCCGGCGACCGCCCCGGATGCCCAGGCCCACGCGAGGTTATACCCGCCCCGTTTACCATCCACATCAAGGATTTCTCCTGCAAAATAAAGTCCCTTAACAAGTTTTGACTCAAGTGTGTAATCGCAAACTTCATCGGTGCTCACACCGCCGGCCGTAAATTCTGCTTCGTTCCATGACCTGGTAGCGTTTACCTTAAAGCGCAAGTCCTTTAGATCGGCCGCCTTTGGTTGTCTTAAGACGCGGGAAAATTTATTCGGCAGGATCCCTAGTAGAAAATCATCATTCGAATACTTTTTAGCTGCCCTTAACGATAGCTCGTTATTGAGATCTGATTCTGTCATGAACGGAACAGCGTCTATCGATACCTCGACGTTGTCTGTAAGCTTTCTATTCAATGCTACCGATATGCTCCG
>Ga0153915_10004052_pt1 | contig 13485 bp, 12 predicted proteins | sample Opewatmetagenome_2_FD_107003 | JGI IMG/M metagenome (GOLD analysis project Ga0153915, IMG submission 107003) | Freshwater wetland microbial communities from Ohio, USA - Open water 3 Core 3 Depth 3 metaG | ecosystem: Environmental > Aquatic > Freshwater > Wetlands | place: USA: Ohio, Lake Erie... | reverse complement strand
AAAACTTATATCACGTTTCTTATTGCCGCAATGGCAATTTCGGGCGTACCGGGATTTTCAGGATTTTTCAGCAAGGATGAAATTCTATGGAATGCATTTGCCAAGGGAAATTTCCTTTTCTGGCTTATTGGGGCGCTTACTGCCGTTATGACTGCATTTTATATGTTCAGACTGGTGTCGTTGACATTTTACGGTTCCGAAAGATTCGGCCAATCACATCATCCGCACGAATCTCCGGCCGTTATGACGATTCCTTTAATTACGCTTGCGTTGCTTTCGGCGGCTGGAGGATATATAGGAATACCGGCAATATTTTCAGGGGAAAGAGGAAATAAATTTGAAGAATTTCTTAAACCGGTTTATGAGAATGCAGAATTGAAAATTGCCGTTTTTGCGCAGCGCTCGCATTTTGAAGAAATTCTTCTAATGGCAATTTCTGTAGTGTCGGCATTGACTGCCATATACTTTGCATACATTATTTATACCCGCAGAAAAGAAATTGCGGACAAGACTTCAATTAAATTAAAAGGCCTTTATACGCTTCTCTTTAATAGATATTATATCGATGAGATATATGAAGCCGCAGTTGTTAAGCCCATACAGATTATTTCGGAAAAATTCCTTTGGAAAATTGCCGATAATAAAATTATTGACGGATTTGTTAACGGGACAGGAAGGATGGTTGAAAAATCCTCTGCCGTAATTAAGAAGCTTCAAACAGGCGTTGCGCAGTTTTATGCCTTTATTATGATGGCGGGAATTGCAGCAGTTTTATTCTGGATAATTTTAAGTTTATAATATGAAAAGTAATTTTGCCCTTACATATTTATTATTGGCTCCTTTCTTAGGAAGCATGCTTCTTTTATTCTTTAAGGAGCAGAAGGGAAATCTTATCCGCTGGTTTACGATGGCGGTTTCTCTTGTTACATTTTTTATATCTCTTTTTATCCTTTACGGGTTTAATAAAACTGAAGGCGGGTTCCAGTTTATTCAGCATTTTACATGGATTAAATCTTTAAATATTTCATATAAAGTAGGCATAGACGGAATATCGCTTCTTCTTGTTCTGCTTACTACATTTCTTACTCCGTTAACTCTTCTTTCCACATGGAAAAGCATCACAAAGAATATAAGGATGTTTTCATTCTGCATGCTGTTTCTCGAAACGGGCATGCTCGGCGTTTTCGTATCGCTCGATTTATTTCTGTTCTATATTTTTTGGGAAGCTATGCTTATACCGATGTATTTTATTATTGGAATATGGGGAGGCGAACAGAGAATATACGCTTCGGTAAAGTTCTTTATTTATACAATGGCCGGAAGCCTTCTTATGCTTGTAGCAATTATATGGCTTGCATCAAACGCTTCTTCGCAGCTCGGTCGTTTTACAACCGATTTCATTGAGTTGTCTAAAGCGGCGCCTAATATTGTGCAGAATATACAGGCATTATTATTCTTTGCGTTTTTTATAAGTTTTGCAATAAAAGTTCCTTTATTCCCGCTTCATACCTGGCTGCCCGATGCGCATGTTCAGGCGCCTACCGCCGGTTCAGTTATTCTTGCAGGCGTTCTTCTTAAAATGGGCACATACGGAATTTTAAGATTCTGCCTTACATTGTTTCCGCAGTCTGCAATTAAATTTGCGCCATTTATTTCAATTCTGGCGGTAATAGGAATAATCTACGGAGCCCTTGTGGCAATGGTGCAGACTGATATGAAAAAGCTTGTGGCGTATTCATCCGTATCCCACCTCGGGTTTGTTGTGCTCGGACTTTTTGCAATGACGACCCAGTCGGTTCAGGGGGCTGTAATTCAGATGATAAACCATGGCCTTTCAACAGGCGCTCTCTTCCTTCTTGTCGGTTTTATTTATGAAAGAACCCATAAGAGGGAAATATCTTTCTACGGCGGAATTGCTAAAGTAGTCCCAGTTTTCTCTTTTGCATTATTGTTCGCTTCTTTGTCTTCAATCGGCCTTCCTGGATTAAACGGATTCATCGGTGAGTTTTTGATTCTGCTCGGTTCATTTAAATCACAGGTTCTAAATAACTGGTGGTTTACAATCTTTGCATCAAGCGGAGTAATTTTTGCGGCTGTTTATTTATTATGGATGTATGAAAGAGTCGTCTTCGGCGAACTTAAAAATACAAGCCTTTCAAATCTGAAAGATCTCGATTACACTGAAATTTTTATTTTGACACCCATTTTTGTCTTAATTATATGGATAGGGATTTATCCTTCCACATTTTTTGATATTACAAGCGCTTCGGTTGAGAAAATACTAACTAATATAAATATATTTAATAATTTAACTTACTGATTACTGTGAAAAAAATCTTATTATATTCATTGATCGTTTTATTTTTGGCATGCGCCGTAAATGTAAATACATTTGCTGCGCAGGCAGTTTCAGGACAAACTGAAATTACTCAGACGGCTGAACATTCCGTTCCTCCGGTTTATATGATAGCTCCTTTTGTGCTGCTTCTTGCTATGATTGCAACGGGGCCATTATTTTACCCCCATTTTTGGGAAAAACATTATTCAAAAATTGCAATTCTGCTTGGCGCAGCGGTTGTTATTTATTATATGGGCGTAATGAAGGATTTTAAAATATTAAAACATACGCTTTCAGAGTATTTATCGTTCATTGCATTGCTCGGCAGCCTTTTTGTTGCATCGGGAGGAATTTTAATACGTGTAAATAAAAAAGCCACTCCGCTCGTAAACTCATTAATGCTTTTTACTGGCGCGGTTATTGCGAATATTATAGGCACTACCGGCGCATCAATGCTGTTAATAAGGCCGTTTATGAATCTGAACCGGGGGAGGCTTAAACCTTATCATATTATTTTCTTCATTTTCCTTGTCTCGAATATAGGAGGTGTATTAACTCCTATTGGCGACCCTCCGTTATTTCTCGGATTTTTAAGAGGCATAGATTTTTTCTGGTTCTTTAAACATGGATGGTATATATGGCTTCCGACGGTTTTCCTCGTACTCTCAATATTCTTTGTACTGGATATGAGAAACAAAGAGAGAAATGAAAAAGAAGAATTTACGGGTAAAATTGAATTTAAAGGGATAAAAAATCTTGGATTCCTGCTCATTATCCTTATTTCGGTGTTCCTTGATCCTGCGGTAATGAGCTGGGTGCCCGGTTTGAGCCCTCTCCCAATCGGAGTCCGCGAAATTATAATGTTTATTGTAATGTTTGCTTCATATAAATATGCCGATAAACAAATTCTGGAAACAAACGAATTTACTTTCGGCCCGATAAAAGAAGTGGCATATTTATTTGTAGGCATATTTGCGACGATGATTCCAGCGCTTCAGCTAATTGCTTATGAAGCTGCTTCGCTTAAAGATGCAGTTACTCCGGGGCTTCTTTACTGGTCATCGGGGGGTTTGTCTTCAATTCTTGATAATGCCCCTACATTTTTGAATTTCCTTAGCGCTGAAATGGGGCGTTTTGCTTTGGATGTTAATAATAAAATGGATGTATATAACCTTACTAATGCGCATCCGGTTTATCTTCAGGCAATTTCTATTGCATGCGTTTTCTTCGGGGCAAATACATATATTGGCAACGGCCCCAATTTTATGGTCAAATCGATTGCCGAAAGTTCGGGGCTTAAAATGCCTTCATTTTTCGGTTACATAGTTAAATATTCTTTACCGGCGCTTATTCCTGTGTTTTTTATTATATGGTTAATTTTCTTTAGAGGCTGATATGAAAACAATTAACGAAGTATTAAAAGAAAAAAAAGAGGGTTTGTATTACGGCAACAGAGTATTGCTTCCTTTCAGGGCTGATATTCTGAAAGCCATTATAGAAAAGGATATTATTACAGATTTCAGTACAACGCACAAAGGCGCTCAGTATTCTGTTGCTGATAATTATACGGAAATCTATTTCCACGATTACAAAGACCTTTCGGATTATATCTCTAAATATGAAACAATAAAACTTGTTGTTGTAGAAAAGGGGAATGATATTTTTGATTTAAACAACCACAGAAGATTAATTCTTCATTTAAAAGAGAATCATAATCTGAAAATTGAAGAAGCAGACGGCGGAATTTTATTTATTGAGTAATTATGATAAAAAACAGCTATGAAATAATTCAGTTAATGCCTTATATGATAGTTGCAGCGGGAATATTCATTTCTCTCTGCATTGAACTTCTTTCAAAAAGAAGCAGGGAAGTTCTGCCTTATATAACTGTTCTTTCATTTGCATCATCGGCTATTTATTCAATATTAACTATAAATGAGAGTAATGTTGTTTTCGGCGGTATGCTTCAGATAGGAGGAAAAACTGCATTATTCAATTTTATTTTTACCGTTGGCGCTTCTGTTTCCGTAATAAGCTCTATAAATTATTTAAAAAAATTCGGCGCGTATTTCGGAGAATATTATATTCTTGTTCAAAGCTCCGTTCTCGGAATGATGATTATGGGAGGAGCAAAAGACCTTCTTATGATTTTTATGGGGCTGGAACTTATGTCAATATGTTTCTATACGCTCGTCGGAATAAACAGGAAAAAAAGCACAAGCAATGAAGCGTCGATGAAATATTTTCTCCTAGGATCTTTTGCAACGGGGTTTATTGTTTACGGCATAGCTCTTATCTATGGTATGGCGGGAACTACTAAAATTGATATAATTATAAGTCAGTTCGAAAAACTAATAACTCTGCCTTTATTCATAACCGGTATGATTCTTCTTTTTATCGGATTCTCATTTAAAATTGCGGCCTTTCCATTTCATATGTGGGCTCCTGATGTTTATCAGGGCGCCGGTACGCCTTTAACCGGATTAATGTCCACGACAGGCAAAACAGCCGCTTTCAGTGTCTTGATTATCCTTATGTCGGCTGTATTTATGGGAGCGCCTAATAAATTTATGCCCTATTTTGCCGCAATAGCGGCGCTTTCAACATTATATGGAAGCATTACTGCAATTGCGCAGAATAATTTGAAGAGAATGCTTGCATATTCCTCAATTTCGCATGCAGGTTATATGGCTATAGGGCTTGCGGCAGGGAATGAACTCGGCAAAGCAGGCATCATTTTCTATCTTGCGGTTTATACTTTTATTAATATCGGGGCTTTTACAATAATTTCAATTATCGAAGGGGAAGATGACCAACATACGGATTTAGATTCTTATGCGGGTTTGCATACCAACAGTCCGCTGCTTGCAGGATTTATGGCTCTGTTCATGTTTGCGCTTGCAGGAATTCCACCTATGGCGGGATTCTTCGGAAAATATTATGTATTCCTCGGCGCAATTAAGGCCGATTTAACCTGGCTTGCTCTTGTCGGAATACTTTCAAGCGTTATAAGCGTTTATTTCTATCTGCGGGTTACAGTTTATATGTATTTTAAATCGGCGATTAAGCCGGTTCCGGTAGAAAAAAATAACCCGGCCTTATTTGCTGTTATATTATGCGGCTTATTAACCCTGGCTTTCGGTTTTTTCCCCGATACTCTTCTTAATTTAATTATAGCCTTCCTTAATTAAATTTTAATTCTGATAATTCTTTTCTATTTTTAAAAAGTTAAATAAGAATGGACAGGTTATGATTCCACTCTATACAACAAAGCAGGTTAGGGAAGCGGATAAGTACGCGATAGAAAAATGTTCGATTCCCGGCGCAATTTTAATGGAAAATGCGGCAAGGAGCATTTTTGAAATTATTGAATCCTATCTTGCAGGGGAAGCAGCAATTAAAATAGGAATTATCTGCGGAAAGGGGAATAACGGAGGGGACGGCTTTGCCCTCGCAAGGCATTTCCTGAATTTTAATTATCCTGTAACAGTAATTACGGCCGGTACAGAGAAAGAATTAAAAGGGGATGCCCTTCTGAATTATATAATTCTAAAAAAACTTGCTTTATCCGGTAAAAACCTTTCTATCATTGCTTACAAAGGAAATAACAGCCTTACGCCCCTTAAAGGTTGTCCCGTAATTGTAGATGCTTTGCTTGGAACCGGGGCAAAGGGTATTCTTAAGGAACCATTTAAAAGCATTATTGAATATGCAAACAAATTAAATTCCTACAGGATTGCGGTTGATATTCCCACCGGGCTCGACGCTGATACCGGAGAGGGGGATACAATATTCAATGCCGATTTGACTGTAAGCCTGTGCGAACTTAAGACAGGCCTGTTTTATGGAAAGGGATATGTAAACTGCGGTAAAGTTGAAAAAGGATATATAGGAATTGGCGAGGAATATTTTAATAATATAACGGTAAAAGATTATTTAATAGAACCGGAGGACGCATTTAATTATCTTCCGGATAAATCTCCCGATGCGTACAAATATACCGCGGGAAAAACGCTTGTAATTGCTGGGAGCGGACGTTTTACTGGCGCGGCTCTTCTTACTGCAAATGCAGTTATGAAATCGGGCGCCGGAGCATGCGTTCTTGCTTTCCCTGAATCGATCAAAAATTCAGCTCTCCGTAAGTTAAATGTGCCTACTGTTTTACCTTATGATGACTCAGGAAAGGAACATCTGACGGTTAAATCTCTTAATGACCTGAAAGAAAAAATAAAATGGGCTGATTCTATTGCCATTGGCCCTGGACTTGGAAGGGAACCGGAAACTCTTCTTGCTGTACAAACAATTATAAATGAAAATGACAAGAAGCATTTTGTAATTGACGCCGATGCATTGTATGCTTTACAGAATAAAAAGTATAATTCAATCAATCTTAAAGGGAAAGTTCTTACTCCCCATCAAAAAGAATTTGCAGATATGCTTGGCATTACTCTTGAAGAATTAAGAATGGACATGCTTAATAAAGGGAAAAAGTTTGCGCTTAAAACGGGATGCAATCTGGTTTTGAAGGGAGCGCCGACAATAATATTCAACCCGAAGGGGGAGGCGTTTATAAACAGTTCCGGAAATCCGGGAATGGCTAAATTCGGTTCGGGGGATGTTCTTACCGGTTTCATTGCCGGTATAATTGCGCAGTCGGGTAAAGTAGAAGAATCCATTATCCCGGCTGTTTATATTCACAGCCTTTCAGCCGATTTATTATTAAAGAAAAAAACAGTTTACGGAATGACTTCATCAGACATATTGGAAAATCTGCCTTATGCAATTAAATTCATCTGCGATACGTTTACTTCAGTTTCTTGAAATAAAAAGAGTATTTTTGGTTTACCTGCCTATGATAATCTATTGGCTTGCTGTTACAATAGCCAATATTCTCCCTATAAATACTTTTGAAAAGTATCAGTTGAACGATAAACTTGAACATTATTTAGTCTATCTGGTTTTAACCCTTTTTATTTTTTTCTCATGCGTTCTTCAGAAAAGAATTGCCATCTTAAGAACGCATCCTTTTGTTTCCGCTTTCCTTTTTATAGCTTTTTACGGTATGCTTAATGAGTTAATCCAATTATATGTGCCGGGTCGATTCTGCGATGTAAAGGACTGGCTTGCCGATGTTGCGGGGGCGTTGACAGGGATAGTTTTGCTGTTTCCTTTTTTTTCGAAAGCTGTAAAAATATTAATTCATAATGATGACTCAGATTAAAGCTTATTCTAATAATCAAAACAGATAGAAATTTGGTATTTTTCCCGTAGCAATAAAATATTAAGATGAATTATAACGAACTTAAAGCTGAATATTTAAAGAACCTGAAACTTGGGCTGGCAATAAGTATTGCGGTACACCTTTTTCTTATTGCGATAGGTCTTTTGGTAAAAGGAAGCGCCCCGCAGGAAGTTGAGAACGGCTACAAGGAAAAAGTAACATATTTCGATTTAAGACAGAATAATTTATCGCCAAGTATTGCCCCGGAACAAAACGGCGGGGGCGGACGAAGCGCCAGAATCAGCGGTGTGCCCGTTCCCGTAAAAAAAGTTAAAGATGAAATGGAATTGGATAACATCGCGCCGGCAAAGGGGGATAGCGCAAAGAATGGGAAAGGCGGCGCAGGAACCGGTTCGGGAACAGGCGGAGGCGCGGGAGCAATTCCTCCGGTTGATGTATTTAAAAAATCTGATTATCTGATTGCTGTCGAGATGCAGCCCGAACCTTTTGGCGGATATGCGGCAATTGATAAAAAAGTTATTTATCCTGAACAGGCAAGAAAAAATTCTATAACAGGGAAAGTATTCCTTCAGGTCTATATAAATGAGAATGGCGAGGTTGTATTTGCAGAGATTTTAAAAGGCCTGGGCTACGGATGCGATGAAGCGGCGCTTAAGGCAATTAAAATTACCCGGTTTAAAGCGGGTAAACTAAAAGGACGGTATGTAAAAGTTCAGATGTCCGTTCCAATTAATTTTCAAATGTAAATATGTTTTATTCTATAATTGATTATTTTTCCGTAATCCATTTCAAAACAAAATATTTTAATGGCTAAAAAAAGAAAGATAAGCGGTTCCTCAGGAAAAGATTTTCTGAAACAGATAATAGTTTTACTTACTGTCAATCTGGTATTACATCTTTTTCTCAAATATAAACTTAACAGCCTCTCAATTACCGACTATTCCTTTTCTGCGCTCGGCAACTGGTTTAATATTGGAACGGCGCTTATAAGCATTTTCGGCGTACTGGCAGTTACAAAGTTTGCAAAAGCATCATCCTGCTTTAACCAGAAACCGGCTTTGGCAATTATAATTATAACAACTTTGGTTTATCTGCTTCTTTTTGCCCACGAATATTTTAAAATGGGGGTTCCATCGTTTCTCTCCGGCATTACAACGGTTAAAAGAATTTATTATATGTATTTGTTCATTTTTATACAGATTTCTCAGTTTTATATACTTTCACTGATTATCAGCGCATTCTTTTCGGAAAAAAAGTTTATCTATTTAAAAGCTTTTTTTAAAATGCTTTTTATTTCAATAGCGTTTATACTTTTCAGTTTCTTTTACTCCGTTCTTAAGAAGCACGGCGATGAGAAATTTGAAAGGGATAAGGAACATACAGGAATAGTTCTTGGCGCGGCGGTGCTGCAGGGAAATAAACCAAGCCCTGTTTTTGAAGGCAGAATTAAGAAAGCTTTCGAAATGTACAAAAATCATTTTATCAATAGGATTCAGGTTACAGGAAGCAACGCTCCGGGGGAAAAAAGCGAAGCCAAAACCGCTTCGGATTATCTTGTTAAACTCGGCGTTGATAAAAAAGATGTTGTAATTGAAGAAAAATCATCCAATACAGTTGAACAGATAGCGTACATAAAAAAGCGCTATTCAGGTTCGGGCAATCCGACTAAGTTTATTATAATTTCAGATGAATTTCACCTTGTAAGAGCGCTGGAAATATGCAGCTTCTTCGATATTAATGCGGAAACTGCAGCATCCGAATATAATATAACATCGGAGAAATTGTTATATTACAGATTAAGAGAAAGCGCCGCTTTATTATTGTTCTGGTTTTTTGCAGTTTAGACAACAGATTATTAAAATAGAAGAGGATTCTTATGCAAGATTTTGACAGTATGGAAAAATACGGGCACGAACAGCTTATGTTTTGCTCTAATAAGGAATCTGGCTTAAAAGCGATTATAGCTATTCATAATACTACATTAGGGCCTGCAATCGGAGGCGCAAGAATGTGGAATTATCCGAGTGTTGATATGGCGGTTAAAGATGTTCTTCGTTTATCGAGAGGTATGACTTATAAAGCGGCTATTGCAGGGTTGAATCTAGGCGGCGGAAAAGCGGTCATTATAGGCGATTCTTCAACGCAGAAGAATGAACTCCTTTTCAGAACATTCGGAAAATTTGTTGACAGCCTTAGCGGACGCTACATTACGGCGGAAGACGTGGGAACAGACGTTAAAGACATGGAATTTGTTAGAATGGAAACGAAACATGTTACGGGAATTTCTAGGGCGCTCGGAGGTTCAGGCGATCCCGCCCCTGTAACTGCTTATGGAATCTTTATCGGTATGAAAGCATGCGCGCACGAAAAATGGGGAAGCGATTCCTTAAAAGGAAGAAAAATTGCAATTCAGGGTTCAGGACAGGTAGCGCGTTTCTTATGCGAGCATCTTTACAGCGAAGGGGCTCAACTCTTCATTTCCGATATTGTTGAAGAAAAGACGAAAAGAATTTTAGAGACTGTTAAAGCGAATGTTGTAAAACCGAATGAAATATATGAAATCGATTCTGAGATATTTGCTCCGGCTGCTCTTGGCGGAATAATAAATGACGACACAATATCCAAGTTTAAATGCCAGATTATTGCAGGCCCCGCAAATAACCAGCTTGAAGATGAAGAAAAACATGGTAAAATGCTTATCGACAAAGGCATTCTGTATGCTCCCGATTATGTAATTAACTCCGGCGGGCTTATTAATGTTGCAAACGAGCTTGAAGGATACAGGCAGGATAGAGCCATGAAACAGGCCGAAGGCATTTATGATATTTTGAAGAAGATTTTCTCAATATCGAAAAATCAGCAAATTCCCACAAATACAGCCTCAAACAGAATAGTTGAAGAAAGATTGCAGAAAATCGGCGGAATTAGAAAAATATTTTCTGGTTCTTCTTCCCGATAGTTTAACATTTCTCACCGGATTGTTGTAAATTTAGGCGGCAGATTTTGCCGCCTTTGTAAAACAGCGCTATTGCAGTATATAGGAGTAGTAATTGAACATTCCCGATAAAAAACGTAACCGTAGAGAACTGCGCGTTAAGACTCTTCAGATTCTTTATGCTTACGAAATGAATAAAGAAGGATTATCAACGCTTACGGATGGAATACTTTCAGATGTCGAAAATAAAAGCGATAAAGAATTCAGCATTCAGCTTGTTAATAAAGTAATTGCCTGCCAGAAAGAACTTGATCAGATTATTAAGGAAAAAGTGGATAATTGGGAGCTTGCCCGCATTGCTTTAATTGATAAATTGCTTTTAAGGCTCGGCATTGCCGAAATTCTCTATTTCCCCGATATACCTCCGAAGGTTTCTATTAACGAGGTTATTGAAATAGGCAAAGATTACAGCACATCCAACAGCGGAAAGTTTATTAATGGAATTTTGGATGCAATTCTTTCCGATCTTAAAGAGGAAGGTAAATTAAATAAAACCGGCAGAGGACTTATTGATGAATCCCTTCCCAAAAAGACGTCAAAAAAACAGTCTTAATAATAAAGCTAAAATCTTTAGCTGGTCTCTTTTTGATTTTGCAAATACTTCATATTCTATTGTTGTAGTTACATTTCTTTTTGCTATATATTTTAAAAAGACGATTGTAAGCGATCAGCAGATAGGGGATCTGTACTGGAGCATTGCCATAAGCGCATCGATGATTATTACGGCAATTATTTCCCCGGTGCTGGGCGCCATTGCCGATTATTCGGCGGGCAAGAAAAGATTCCTTCTGTTTTTTACGATGCTTTGCATTATTTCTACTTCTCTTCTTTATTTCCTTTCCAAAGGGGATATTCTTATTTCCATAATTCTTTTTACCATTGCAAATGTAGGGTTCGAAAGCGGGCTTGTGTTTTACGATGCTTTTCTGCCTGATCTTACGCAGCCTAAAAATTACGGAAGAGTAAGCGGGTACGGATTTGCTATGGGGTATCTCGGCTCTCTCGTTATACTTGCTATTTCATATCCCTTCATTCAAAAAGGAATGATAAGGGAAACCTTTATTCTTGCGGCGCTTTTCTTTTTAATCTTCTCTCTTCCTCTTTTCCTTTTTCTGCAGGATACGCGTAAAAGCATGCCCAATCCCAAATCATTCATTAAAATTGGTTTGAAAAGAGTTGTTTTTACTATAAGGCATCTTAAAGAACACAAAGACCTGATGTTTTTTCTTCTGGCATTTTTCTTCTTTATCGAAGGGGTAAATACGGTCATTTTCTTCTCGGGCAACTATGCAAGCTCCACTCTTCATTTTACTATGGAAGAATTAATTATTTTCTTCATTATCGTCCAGACCACGGCAATTATAGGTTCAATTGTTTTCGGCATTATTTCCGATGCTATTGGGCAGAAAAAAGCGCTCGTTATTTCTCTTCTTGTATGGATATTCACGATCCTTTTTGCATATCTTACAAGCAGCCCCGATCTGAAGCTTGTTGTTTTATTATCCGATATCTTTTCCACCGGAAAGGATGAGATGGTGCGGTATTCATTCTATATAGTCGGTTTATTTGCAGGAAGCGTTATGGGGGCGACGCAGTCAACAAGCAGGGGGTTGATGTCCAAGCTTACGCCTCCCGAAAGGAAGACGGAGTTCTTCGGATTTTACAGCTTCTTCGGTAAAAGTTCTGCAATTACAGGGCCTCTTGTTTTCGGAATGGCAAGCTATTTTACCGGAAGCCAGAGAATAGCAATACTTACTATATGCATCTTCTTTGTTGTCGGATTGTTCCTTTTAAGGTATGTAGGCGAAAGCGCTTCCGAAGCATCCTAATCTTTTTTCTTCTTCTTCAGATTAAATATATCTTTTGAAATTAAAAGAACTACGCATACGGCTACAAAAACCCATCCGATACCCCAAAGCTCAGCATTTGTTCCGGTAATCTGTTCAAGGCGCGCAGCATCGGAATATAGATTTGTAGTAAAAAATGTATCGTAGATTACATCGTAAATTACGTAGAATATGTTCAGAAGGGAGACCGACTTCAATATAATTGAAAGGGCGGGTTTGTTGGTAATAAAAGCGCACCCGGCAAATGTTAAGGAAAGAATAACTGCGGCGGCAATTCCGAAATTATTCCTGATGAATATCAGCCCGAAAAGAATGAAGAAAATTGAAATTGAGGCAAGAATATAGCGGGCCGATTTTTTATTAAGGGAGAAAAGATAAATTATCAAACCCCATAGAATGCTTCCTGTATAGCCGGAGACGAGCACAATAACTTCATTTCCTTTGGATATATTCGTTATTCCCCCCAGTTTTTCGGTTATTTCCACCGAGGCTACGCTTCCCCCGGTGCAATAGGCCGCAATTATATGGGAAGATTCGTGGAAAATTACCGAAAGTAATTTGAAAGGGAGCAGGACAATGGAGTTCCAGAATATAAATGAGAGGCCGAGTATGATAAGTAAAATAAGGCTTTCGTGTGTTTTTGTTAGCTTCATTATTTTTTTTAAGATTTAAGTTGAATAAATAAAAATAACTCTTTAATTTTGGGATACGCGGACGTAACTCAGTTGGTAGAGTGTCAGCTTCCCAAGCTGAATGTCGCGGGTTCGATCCCCGTCGTCCGCTCTTAAAAGGAGGTTTTAATGCCTCCTTTTTTTATTTCTTATTTTCAAAAAACTATTGCGTTTAAAATACAAAAACCCCGGAATTTTCCGGGGTTTTTTTGTGGGAGCTAATGGATTCGAACCAATGACCCTCTGCTTGTAAGGCAGATGCTCTGAACCAGCTGAGCTAAGCTCCCATTAAAACTTTTCAAACTTTTTATGAACCGATGATCCCTCCGGTAAACCGGAGTGCTCTTGAACTCAGCTGAGCTAAGCTCCCATTAAAACTTTTCAAACTTTTT
>Ga0153915_10004051_pt1 | contig 13490 bp, 7 predicted proteins | sample Opewatmetagenome_2_FD_107003 | JGI IMG/M metagenome (GOLD analysis project Ga0153915, IMG submission 107003) | Freshwater wetland microbial communities from Ohio, USA - Open water 3 Core 3 Depth 3 metaG | ecosystem: Environmental > Aquatic > Freshwater > Wetlands | place: USA: Ohio, Lake Erie... | reverse complement strand
CTTTACCGCCGAGATCGAGAAAGATTCCTATCGAGCCATACTCGCGACGAGGATTGCCGTAGCCTTGCGTATTCTTATCCGAGCGGACGATATAGGCGTCGTTTCCGCCAACATCGGCGATAATCCCGAGACCGTTGGCCGATCCCGCCCCCTGACAGAGATCGAAAGCGTTGTAGTTGTCGTTGCCGTCGAGATCGATCAGCAGTCCCGCCGCTCGGTCGTGGCCGCATCCCTGCGAAACCCCTTTAGCAGAATAGACATCATCTCCACTTACGTCGTAGAGAACGCCCAACGACATATGGGTGCCATTGCCCTGGGCGTACTGAAATGACAAATACTGGTCGTTGCCGCCGCCGTCAGCAAGTACACCCAGCCCATACCAATATGATGCTCCCTGTCCGTATATATCGGTGACATAGACATCGTTACCGGATTTATCAACAAGCATCCCCACTCCACCCGACATCTTAGGCCGCCAGCCGAAACCGAAACCCTGAGACATCGACAGGTAATGATCGTTATAGCGGATGAAATCCTTGTATTTTCCTCCCGCGAAATAATTATCATTGCCGCCGTTATCTATCAGAATGCCGATACCCTCGACAAATCCGAATCCCTGTGAATACAATGCCGCCTGGTAGGAATCATTTCCTTCGTCGTCACGAAGTAAGCCAACGCCGAAACATCCGGCTCCCTGCGTGAAAGTGTCTCCGAAATAGCGGTCGTTCCCCTTCATATCCCAGAGTAAACCGACACCGAACAGTCCCGCGCCCAGTGTCCAGGAACCGGCGTTATAGCTGTCTTCGCCAGAGTAATCGATAATCATGTTGGAGCCGAAGGAATAGGGGCTGATACGGTTTTTCGGCATGTTATATGTGTCGTTACCGCCATAATCGATAATGCAAGTATGATGCCCCGTCCCCTCTAATTCGACGTCGTAAGTGTCATCGCCGCCGGGATCAATGACGATGAACAGATCGCCTGTGTAGTGGTTTTCGGTAGTATCACCGATGATGAACTGGCCGAACTCAGTTTTCCAGAAAGTGTATGAGCTCTGAAAATAGGTTTTTTGGGAATATATTTTCTCGACAGTGTAAATACACCTGCCAAGTTCATCTGAAACATATCTTCTTCCTCTGCAATTTTCGCTTAACTTTGAGAGCCTTTCAGCCCAGACTTCTTCAAACTGCTCCAGACTATCAAGTTCGCTCGCCGAAAGGAATTCACTTTCCACATTTTCCTCCAATAGAAGCGTAAATCCGTCTCGCAACGAATCGAGTTCGGCCTCGGAATATCCTGAAAGATCGTATGAGTTTCTGATGTCAACCTCTTCGATAAATTCTGTCAGCATCTTGAGCAGAGAAATAGTTATCTGGGGCAGAGATTTCTTAATCTTTTCCGAGTTAATAATCTTTCTTACCTTATCAAACTCCGGAAGATCCTCTTTTTTAAATGAATATCGCCGGGCTCCGAAAATGTCAGGGGCAAATTCCCCCGCTGAAGAAATATTCACATTTTTGAGATTTGATTTTGCATAATTAGCCAATTTGAAAGGATCCTTCATATAATAATTTATGGCTGGCAATCTATAGACATCCGGCTCCAGGTAGTCTCCCCTAAACGTCAAATCACCCCGCTTCATCTTTAATGCCTTTAAAGCCAAGTCCAAACCGGCATCGAGGCTATCCAGAGGGACGTAGACTATACCAGCAGAATCAGGGTCAGCATCCTGACCCAAAGCATCCGAACTTATCGATATGGCCATTAAGAAGCTCAGCACGATTTTCATGATGTCATTATACCACCAACCAGCTACGACGTCAATAATTATCTGCTAATTTGTGCAGCTGCCATCGGCGGATTGCCCTCCGCCCCCGCCTGCGGCGGGGTCGGAGCACAATGACAATTGAAAACTTGCGTCCGGTAGCAATCGCCCCGTAATGCAAGGCGGTTCGGCCGAGAGCCGAACCGCGCAATTGTCATTATGTGTCCCCGCCGAAGGCGGGGTCAGGCAATCCGCCGGCGTTGATGTTTAGTATAGACCGTATTTGGCGATTCGATCGCGCAGGGTATTGCGGGATATCCCGAGCAGTTCGGCCGCTCTGACCTGGTTCGATCCGGTATGTCTGAGAGCGGCGGAGATTAGCGCTCTTTCGAATCCGGATTGCAGATGATGATAAACGTGGCCCTCGGAGATGGCGATTATCTTCTCGAAATTAGGGGTTATATTATCAGAGAACATCCTGGAGTAATCCTCTTCGATGGCCTCGAGATCTATGCGGACCGTTTCTGACTGGTCGGATAGCACCGGGAAATGTTCGGGAAGAAGGACGTTGGATTTAGCCATGACAACCGCGGTATGAATATTATTTTCCAACTCGCGGACATTACCCGGCCAAGGGTATTTCTTTAGGCCGTCCAGCGCCTCATTGGAAATGCCCTCTATCATTTTGCCCGTTTCAGTGGAATAGATTTTTATAAAATGATCCACGAGAAGCGGGATATCGGGACGCCGTTCCCTTAAGGGGGGAAGGTAGATAGAGACGACCTTCAGCCTGTAGAAGAGGTCGACCCTGAACTTCCCCTCTTTAATCAGGTTGACCAACGACTTGTTGGTTGCGGCAATCACGCGTACGTCGACCTTAATGGTCTCGACGCCTCCCACTCTTTCAAACTCCTGCTCCTGCAGTACGCGCAGGACTTTCGATTGCGTAAGAGGAGACATATCGGCAATCTCATCAAGGAGAATTGTCCCCCCGTTACATATTTCGAATTTTCCCAGCTTGCGCGCGTAGGCTCCTGTGAAAGCCCCTTTCTCATGCCCGAACAATTCCGATTCCAGAAGAGTATCCGGCAGGGCGGCGCAGTTGACCGAGAGAAACGGTTTGTCTTTTCTTAACGAGTTTTTATAGATCGATCTGGCGACAAGTTCTTTGCCGGTTCCGGATTCTCCGTAAATCAATATTGATGCGTCGCTGGCGGCCACCTGGCCGATGAGTTTGGCGATTTCCATCATTTCGGGGGAATGCCCGATAATATCTCCCGGAATAAGGTCCTTCTCCTTGGAAAATGTCTCAAGCCCCTGCAGGTGGGACGATTTTTGCATTACCTGATTCACCAGGCTGATCATTTTATCGATATCGAATGGTTTGGTGATGAATTCGTAGGCTCCCATTTTCATGGCCTCGATAGCGGCCTCGGTAGAAATAAATCCGGTCATCACCACTACCGGCAATGACGAGTTTACTTCTTTTATCTTTCCCAGGACATCGAATCCTGAAAGATCAGGAAGATTAATATCGAGCATTACCATTGCGATATCCGGATCGCCCAATCTGGCAATGGCTTCCGCACCGGTCGAGGCGATCTTCAGATTGTAATCGAAACTTCCAAGGCACTCGCTGAGGGCGTTCGTAACCCTGGAATCGTCATCGACGACAAGAACGGATCGCTTATTCATTTAGAAATCCTTACCTGTTCCATACGATCTCAGCCCCGCGAACCGCCGACAGACAGGCTGGAAACGGGGCAAATTGAAGCCTCTTCCCCGTTCTCTAAATCGGCAACTAATTTGCGAGAATTAATAATTAGTGGCCTTGGATAACGCTTTTGGGGGGGAATTCGATTCATAGATTCGGCGATCTTATGAAAAATCGTATCTTCGCCGAAGAGTAATATTAGCTACATATCTAGCCAATCTTTGATTATCCGGGCAGCCTGGTCCGACGTTTCCGGTCTGAATTTTGTTCCCTTAACCGATTTAGTAAAATGAGAACCGAACGAGGCTTTTTCCACACGGCTGTCAAGGATAACCACGCATCCTCGATCCTCGGCGGTTCGAATCAAACGTCCAAAACCCTGGCGAAATTTAACAACTGCATCCGGTAAAGAGAGCTTTGCGAATGAACTCAGTCCATCCGCTTCAATTTTCTCCAGATTGGCCTTGAACCATGGCCGGTCCGGCACTGTAAATGGAAGCTTAAACATGATCAAAAGCTCCAATAACTCGCCGGGCAGATCGACTCCTTCCCAGAAAGTATCCGTGCCAAAAAGGACCGCTTTGGACGATGATTTGAAGCGACGAAGCACTCTCTCAGCGTTGAATGAGCCTTGCTGAAAATATAGATCGATCCCCGATTGTTCCAATAGCTCCGCCAGGTAATCCGCGGCATTTCTCAGCGATCGATATGATGTGAAAAGCACCATCGATTTTCTGACCCCGACCATCAGTAGCTTCCCGAGCGTATCAAAAGCCGAATTTTCAAATTCCGGATGTTTCGGCGACGGCAGGAAACCGGTCGAAATCACCGCGACCTCCGAATCAATGTCGAAAGGCGAATTAAGACATAGTGATAACGTCCTTCCTCTTGATCCCAGATCCAGCCCGAGCCGCTCGGCAAAAAAAACAAAACTACCTTTGACCGTCATGGTTGCCGATGTGAAAACGGACGTTTTCAAGTAATCGTAGAATTTCTGATCCAGAAGCTTGCCAACTTCCAGCGGAGCTGACAATATCGACGGGGTAAATCTCGGAGAGGATGGAACATCCAGCCAGTAAACGTAATCCGGGTCATCCGCATAAAGAAGATTCGCGGCCATATTCTTAAGCTTCATTAAATCGCCGGCGAAAGATTCAAGCCTGGCCGTTATCTCCCGCTTTTTGGAAATACCCCCGTTTTCCCGCAAGAGACTTATCAATCTGTCAAGACGTTCCGAAAGCCTCGCGAATGCCGCCATCAATTCCTCGCGTTCATCCATCGAGCAGGGATTATCGTTTCGGTAAATGCGAATCTCGCGGATATCGTCGCCAGCTTTCATATTTCGTACCTCACCCGAGAGTCTTTCAAAAAAGCTGCCGGATACACGTCCCAGCGTAATGATTGAATCGATCACGCTGTCGATGGATTGCAGTGGCTCACCGTCATCGTCGGCTGTAGAAAGCCCGAATTTCAAGTTGATCAAAAAACCCGACGGTGTCGGACGAGAGCTGTGCATCTCCGCAAGTATGAAATCGAGAGCCCGTTTGTCGAATCTGCCCCCCAGGTACGAGGCTGCTATTCTCTCGAGATTATGAGCCTCGTCGAAAATAATATGGCCGGATTCACGAACAAGATCCCCGCCTGACGCAAAATCCGCGAAAGTCAGATAATGATTGGTAACCACAACTTGGGCGGTCGAAGCCTCCCGCCTGACTCTCAATAGAAAACAATCTTCGGCAAAACCGCATGCCTGCCCCAGGCAGAATCCTCCCTCGCAAGATATCCTGCTCCAGATATAATAATTAGAATTAGGATTGAATCCGCTGCATTCGGAGATATCCCCGGTCCTGGTATTATCCGCCCATAACATGACAGAAGCCAGCGCGTTGCGATCGTTCTTATTGAATGTCGTTTCAGCCTCGGCCAGAAGTTCATGATATTTATAAAGGCACAGGTAGTTGCCGCGCCCCTTTAATAATACCGCCTTGAACTTGAAAACAACCCCCTTAAGAATCTGCGGGATATCTTTATAGAAAAGCTGGGACTGCAGGCTTTTCGTCTGGGTTGAGATTATGACTTTCTCATGGTTAAGGGATGCCCACCAGGCTGCAGGCAGGAGATAGGCTATTGATTTTCCCACTCCCGTCGGGGCCTCGACCAGGAGAAATTCCGAACGGTTAAAGGCCCGCGCTATACTTACCGCCATTTCGGCCTGCATGGATCGATATTCGTATCGATCCAATACCTTCGACAGTAAGCCCCCCGGAAGAAAATGATTCTCGACCGCAGCTTCGCTCAGCTCAACATAATCTTCATATTCTTCAGGCGGAGCCTCTCCTTGGATATTATCCGGGTATTCCTGCTCGATCTCTCCGGCCGGAATCGAATCGCTTTTGCCGTAGAGAGTTTCTTCCATGCGCACTTCGGCGATGAGCGGTTCTATGGAGCGGCGGAATAGCTCTACATCCTTATTGCCGAAAAGAACCTTGCCCACCCGTTCCCTTGAGGAGACCGGCAGAGCGCCCAGACGCGCAATTAATTTCAGATAAAGTTCCGCCGTGGCCTTGCAGTCGCTCAAGGCTCTATGGGCTTTTCCTCGATCGATCTTAAAATGCCCGATAAGACTTCCCAGGCTGTATCGTTGCAAACGAGGGAAGAGTATTCTTGAGAGGATCCCGGTGTCCAACGATCTTCGTTCAAGCCGGGAAATTTTATCGTCGCCTAAATGACGTCTCAGGAAACCAAAATCAAAATCGATGTTATGCCCGACTATCCAGGGAGATTTATCTAGAAATGACTCAAAATGCTCGATAATCGAATCGATTGTCGGAACGGATTCCACCATATCGTTGTCTATCCCTGTAAGCCGGGTTATTTCCTCCGGTATCGGCGAATTCGGCCTTATCAATTGAGAAAAAGATTCGACATGAACACCGTTTTCGTACCTGACGGCTCCGAGCTCGATTATTACGCAGTCGGAGGGATCGAGCCCGGTGGTCTCCAGGTCGATAGCCGTAAAATTGTCAAACCGATCCATCGAAAGATTCACCTTCGCATGACTTCTTCTTATAAATCATTCTCCGGAGCCTTAAGTTTCGTTCAGTTTATCAAAATTCGGAATTCTGTCCGGAGATATAAGATCATCTCTTTCTTGAACTGATTTTCCTGTAATATTCATTTATGGACTTATTCGCCGACGCTCTCAGGGCGACAGCCCTCACGACCCTGCTGACATCGCGCTGATCGAGTTTGACCGGCGGCCCGGCCATACTCTGTGCCGGTTTTTCCATTATCAGGTTCAGTGTTTCCACGGCGAGGAATACCGGAACAAGTAAAAACATTCTAAGGCCTCTATATCCATGGGGAATGAGCGCCGTATACGAAATAGCGTCGTCGAGATGCGCCGTGGCGTTATTCAAAAGTTCCTCTACCAGGGATTTCACACCCGTAGACTTAAGACCGTCACGTAAGAGCGACGGTTTAAGGCCGTGCCTGGCCATCATGTCCAGAGGAAGGTAACAGACGCCTCGCTTCCTATCCTCCGGAACGTCCTTTATGACATTCACCTTCTGCAAGCCCAGACCGAACGAATTTCCCAGCCGGGATAACTCGGCCGCTCTTTTGATATCAAAATCGTAATGCTCGATAAACAGCTCGGTTAACATGTGCCCGACCGTCCCGGCCACAAAATAACAGTATCTATCCCAATCCTCGACGTCTTTCAGGGCACCGATATTCTCACCATCGATATAATTAAGCCGCGTATATTCGGCCATGCCTCCTGCCATCACCCCGGCCCAGCGATAAATGATCGGTTTATGCGTCGCCGGCAGAGTTTCGAGTATATCGAATAGTTTCGACGATTGGGCCAGTAGCCGATGGTCTTCTCCGGACCGGGGGTCGATCGAATCGCGCAGGTGGGATATTTCGCTTTTTGAGAATCTTCTCCCCTGCGACGCCCGGTCAAGAACGGTACTCAGCTGAATCAAGCGTTTTGCTTTCTCGTCCGCCTCCAGAAAAGGAGAATCCTCGAGAGTGTCGGCTACCCTGCATAGCAGGTAGGAAGTGAAAACGGAATCCCGTAAAGCCCGGGGAAGGAATTTGATGGCCAGGGCAAATGTCCTGCTTACCTTAGGTATGAAATCCCTTATGAATAAATCGTTCTTGCCCTCGGCCGCAATCATCAGCATAATCTAATAATCTATGAATATTAAATCCACAATATAATAGCCGATATTACGGCGCTCATGCGTCGCCTTAAAATCCAACAGGTTATGGGAATATTAATGGCCGAAAAGGATCATCCGCCCGAGCCTTCCGGATTCATACCGGCCGGATTAAATCGAACTACCCTTTCGCGAGGTCAATCTTTTTGCCGGGCGGGCTTATGATATAATCACGATTATCGTCATGACAACTCGCGCAGTCGGGTTTATTCTGGTACTGCTTGTCGACATGGCATTCGGTGCAATCTACCCCGACATGATTTTCATCAAGCTGCAATCCCACAATGGAATGAGAGAAATTCGCCTTGTTCCAGCCGCCGTGGCAGGTTGCGCATTTAGTATCAAGCTTCGATATTCTTCTTCCTGTCGGGTGACAGCCGCGGCAATCCAATTTGGCGTGAAATCTATTATGAGGCCAGCCGGTATCGGCATGGGTGAACGCCGGCCTCTCTTCCCTGTCGTGGCATTTGGAGCACTTGCTGGTGCCGTGGCAGTTCGAGCAGATAGCGTGAATTTCCTCGTCGGTCTTTCTTAGATTTGCCGATTTCTGGAGATCGTGGCAATAGGCGCAGTTTTCCTCCTGATGGCAATCTACGCATCGAAGACCGAAAAGCTCGATATGCTCTTTATGATAGAAGGTCACGACGGGGCCTGTTTCGTACGGCGTATAGTAAACTTTTTTGATCGGTTCGGTGATTATCGGATGCGGAATTCCAATGATATCGGTCTGATCTTCGCCGTTTTTCTCCAGGGATTCCCCCGCGCGCGGCAGATGACATACGACACAAGCGGTGCTGTGGCTCCATTCGCGATGGCAGGCCAGACATTGCCTGTGATACGCACCTTTCAGTCCGGGCTGGCGAAGATTTGCGGGATTAACATCACCGCCGTGACATTCGTTGCAGGGGGGAATGTTGCCCGCCGGGCTATAATGATGGCATTGAGCGCATCCCTTACCCATTCCAGCCATCTGGGCATGCAGTCTGTGATTGAAGCGAACAGCTCCATATTGATCCATTATGGCGTCCAGAATCAGTGAATCGGGGGCTTCCCCTACATAGTGCTTCTCCTGGGACTGCGCCGTAAATAAGCTCGGGCATGGTTTCAAACATCTATCAGTGGCGGTAGGGTTCGCACAAGTATGGCATTCAAGGCAATTGAGTTTTTTCATCTGTTGATGCTCGCCCCGCTGAGCAAAAGAAAGACCGAAAATGGAGAACCAAAAAAACAGCGCCGCGGAAAGGTTCCTGAACACTACAAATCGCGTAATCATTCTCTCCTCCCCGCCCTGACGAGATTTTCGTGGGGTTTTCCTGAAAGACTCTGCTTCACATCCGAGGGATGGGGGATGACCGGGAAAATCATAACCACTGCCCTGTAAATCAACACGAGCAAGGCCACAAGACCTATTGTTAGAGTGATTTCGAATATCGATGGGAAATAGGCTTTCTCGGCGTAAAGAGGATTATATGCGACCAGAAACATGTCTATTCGATTCAAGATAACTCCGAAGATTACCAATGAAGCGGAAACGAATAGACCGGCCGCCGAATTCCTGACCTTCTCGATCGAAAGCAGGATCATCGGCAGAATCGCTCCCAGGGATAATTCGAGCATGAACATGAACGACTCCGTCGAGCCGTCAATCAGCAAGGGCCAGGCTTCCCTGATCGTAAGATCGATAATTTTCACCCCGAGATAAATACCGAGGAAGAACGGAATATATTTCGCCAGCGAAGAAAGCACGTCGATCTCGGGCTTCAGCTTGAACGAACGAGAAGCCAGCAGCGATTCGAAAATCACCATGGGGTACCCTACCGCGATAGCCGAAAGCAGGAACATGAGCGGCGAAATCGTCGTGTACCACAGCGGATGCATCTTGGTCGGGGCGATTACCATAAGGGTGCCGAGAGACGATTGATGCAGACACGACAGGACCACGCCGGCGATGATAAAGACGAAGATGAATCTATCCAGGGTTTTTTCGGCAATAGAAAGCAATCCTTCGACAAAGCGATTCAAAATTGCCAGCGGCCCAGGCAGATTCACCTTCCCTCTGAAACGCTCTGTCGCTATGGGAACGAATTCTATGTATAATACGCCCAGATAAACCATGACACACATGCCGACCTCGAACAGTACCGAATTTCCCTGCCACATGCTCGGAAGCATCGGATGCCAGATGTTGTAATAGCGCCCGAGGTCGGCGAGAAGCCCGATGACTACGAACGTGTATCCGAGCATCGCAGTCAAAAGAGCGGGGCGTACGATGCCGTGATATTTTTCCCGATGGAATATATGCGCCAACGCGGCGGTGGTGAATCCTCCGGCGGCCAGCGCCACGCCGGTGGCAACATCTATCGATATCCATATCCCCCAGGGGTACTGATTATCCAGGTTCGTCACGGTAAGTCCGACTATCATGCGGTATAAATAAACCAAAATACCCAGACCGGCGATAATCATCAAGAATCGTGTGCCTCTGGTGACATATGGAACCTTGATAGGCATGGGGATTTCATGTCCGCTCATCTTGTTCTCCCTTACGATCTCGATTCTCGCGAGTTATATACATGGCCAGCCCAAGCAGTCCATACAACGTCAAGGGGGGCACAAATGATTTGAAAATTCCATGCTGTATGCTTTCCGTAATCTCCGGTATCGGTCGGGATCCCAGCGAAGGCAGCTCGGTTTTGGCAAAATCCACGCCCGAAATATACATCCAGCTTGTCCCGCCGGCCTCGTCGAGCCCATAGATATGGTTGACATACCTTTCGGGATGCTGGGCGATTCTCTCGTACGCCAGCTCTATAAGATCGGCCCGTTTTCCGAACGTCAGCGCTTCGTTGGGACAGGCTTCTACGCAACCGGGCTTTTTCCCGTCCCGAATTCTACTCATACAGAAAGAGCATTTCCGAACCTGAGGATCGAAGGCGTGGCTATATTCATAGGCGGGAATCTGAAAAGGACAGGCCACCATGCAATAACGACATCCCATGCATTTCCAGGCGTCGTATACGACCGGGCCTTCCCTGGTTTTCTCGAACGCGCCGACTATACAGGCCGATACACATGCCGGGTAATTGCAGTGCATGCATTGGACTTTCAGATAAAACGGCTTGTCCGGATTCGCCTCATTATCCACCTTGTTGACAGTTGTGAATTCAGTGTCCGTCGGTCGACGGTGGCGGTCGAACACCGATTTGTCGTCATACACTTTTATGTCTTTTTCAGGTAACCCATTAGCCTGGTTACAGCCCCATTCGCATTTTCTGCACCCGATACAAATTGCCGTATCGACCAGAACGCCGAGAGCGCTATCAAAATCGATTTTTTCTTTGCTGGGCCTGGCCTGAAGATCAGGAGCAAGAAGAGATGCTGAACAGCCGGAAGCAATCGCAAAAAAATCTCTTCGCTTTATTCTCATTTTGCAGTCTCCATGAGTAATATCGGAAGCTTAATATTGTGAATTATTTCACCAATCCCCTTTCTTCCCAGCGCCCGCTTATTAGCATCGAGAATTACATCTCTTTTCTCCAACCGTAAATAATAGATTGAATTTCTCTTTTGTCAAGAGAAATAATTCACAAAGTTTAATCGGGTTTATATTTTCGTATCTCGGGCTAACTCTCTGATTTATAATAACTTAGAATCTGTCTATAATAAATAAAGTAAAGATAACTATTCCTTTATCTTATATTATTACGGGGATAAGTCAGATATAAAATTGACAAATTATCGCGAGCATTTTGCCTGGCTATTCTTGCTGAAAAGCGATCAACGGAAAATCGGACAAAAAAATAGAGCGATTCTATCGAGAACCGCTCCTTTCCTGTCAGGCGTCTATTTGTCTACAAGAACTTTCTCCAGCCGTTCTACAAGATAGCGGATTTCATCATCGGTAATTACGAGAGGCGGCGAAATTCTGATCGTATGTCCGTGGCTGTCGTTTGCCAGCACACCGAGGTCTAGAAGCTTGCGGCAGTAAGACAGGGCATCGCCGTTATTGACCTCGATACCGATGAACAGCCCTATGCCCCGCACCTCTTTCACGTGAGAGGAGCGCGAGGCGATTTCCTCGATCTTCTTTTTCAGGATTGCACCCTTTTCCGCCGACCGCCGGGGCAGTTTTTCGTCGATAATGACGTCGATAGCGGCGTGACCCGCGACGCAGGCCAGCGGATATCCTCCGAAAGTAGATCCGTCGGAGCCCGGCTTAAACGCCAGGTCCATCATCTGCGAATTGGTAACGAAAGCGGAGACAGGCACAAGCCCGCCGGAGATCGCCTTGCCGAGAACCAATCCGTCCGGAACGGCCCCGTCGTGCTCGAAACAGAACATTTTTCCCGTACGACCGAGTCCGACCTGAATCTCGTCGAACGTGAGGAAAATATCGTTTTCGTCGGCGATTTGCCTGAGTCCTCTCAAGAAGCCGCCAGGAGGGATATGCATGCCCCCCTCGCCCTGCATCGGTTCAACCAGAATGCCGCAGGTATTTTTGTTTATGGCTTTTTTAACTCCCTCGAGATCTCCATATTCAATCGTGACAAAACCCGGAGTCAGTGGTCCGAAACCATGCTTGTATTTCGGCGTGCTCGAAAATGAGATGATCGTGATCATCCGGCCGTGGAAATTATTTCGAAATACGATTATTTCCTGCTGACCATCGGGGATGCCCTTGACCTTGTAGCCGAAGAATCTCATCATCTTTATAGCTGTCTCCACCGATTCGACGCCGCCGTTTTTCAAAAGTGTCTTATTGCCATTTTCTCCGAAACGCGTCGCCAGCTGCGGGGCAAGTGTCGAGATCTTCTTGACAAACATAGCCTGGGAATCCGTGTAGACGACATTGGAAATCACAGAGCCATAATTTCCCCGAAGGGCATTGATTGCCGCCTCGACGATTTTCGGATGATTATGCCCCTGATTGGCCGCGGAGTAGGCGGCCAGGCAATCGAGATATTTGTTGCCGTCGATATCGGTGAGCCATGCTTCTCTGGCCTCGCGAACCACGAGATTCAGGCGGTCGTAATGATGGGCTCCGTATATGCTCATGAAATCCAGGACTTCTTTATCGTCGGCCTGGGAGAACCCTATTTTTCTCTTATTTTTGATGTCAGCATTAATCATGTTTCGCTCCTGTAAATCCAATTCTATGCCTGATTATCGGAAGAAATATTAAAACGGTAAAGTGGATGATTACAGTTGGCCGTTCAGATAGATACGCCAGAGAATCTGTCGGACGATCCTTTTGTAAGGCTCATTATTTCCGCGATATTCTTTCACGCCCCTAACTTAATATTTATACCACGGTTGTCAAGCGGAATTGAATAAGAATAACTAAACGAATTATAGAAAATCCAAAAAGGGATACTCTGATCCGGTCTATTTCAAGAGCAGCATCCTCTTGGTGGCCTTGAAATCATCGGTCAGTATTCTGTAAAAATAGACGCCTGTGGAAACATTTCCCGCGTTCCAGGTAACCCGATGAGAGCCAGCCTGTTGTTCTTCGTCAATCAACGTTTCGACCTTATGGCCGAGGATATCGAATATGTCGATGGTTACAAGGCTGGAATTCCGCAGAGTATATCCTATGGTAGTCGTGGCGTTGAACGGGTTGGGATAATTATCCGCCAACGAATATTCCGATGGAATTCCCGCGAATCCGTCGTCCTGAATGCCGGTCGCCTGTTCATTTGCGACCAGCATCAAGGCGCTGTTCTGGCCGCTGTAGCTTCCCTGATGTCCGGCGATATACAGCCTTACTTCCCCCGTCCCTGCGGAT
>Ga0153915_10004050_pt1 | contig 13492 bp, 12 predicted proteins | sample Opewatmetagenome_2_FD_107003 | JGI IMG/M metagenome (GOLD analysis project Ga0153915, IMG submission 107003) | Freshwater wetland microbial communities from Ohio, USA - Open water 3 Core 3 Depth 3 metaG | ecosystem: Environmental > Aquatic > Freshwater > Wetlands | place: USA: Ohio, Lake Erie... | reverse complement strand
GCTCGGGCACATCCTGGGCGGAGTGATATTCGGGGTATCGGAAGGGCGCCGTGTCGGTCAGCATCAGGGCCGGGTAGCCCTCGGTCCAGAAGGACGAATGGTCCGACCAGTTGATGCCGGGCACCCCCTCGAAGGTGGCCACGCCCTCGACCGGGAAGTCGGTCGCCGCCATGAACTGGGTCATGAAGTCCACCACCAGCCGGCGCGAGGCGAGGTTGCCGACCACCGCCACAAAGTTCCCCGTGCGGGGATAGAGGGCCCCGAAGGGGGGCGGATAATGCTGGGACCCCTCGGCGTTCGAGTAGTAGCCGAGGGTCTCGAGGGAGAGCATGGCCTCGATCCGCTCGCCGCGCTGGCGGGCCCCGCGGGCATGCACCCGGCTCCCCATGGCCTCGGTGAGAAAGTAGGGCGGCTCCTCGTTGACGAAGGCGACGAACCGGACGGTGCGGGGCAGCGGCTCCTGCCGCAGGGTCCGCGATATCTCCAGCAGGATCGCGACCCCGGTCGCATTGTCGTTCGCCCCCGGGCTCCCGGGGGGCGAGTCGTAGTGCGCCCCGACCAGGAGGATTCGCTCGGGGTCCCGGGACCCGCGCAGTTCCGCCACCAGATTGGCGCACGGGCGCCCACCGACCTCGTAGGCCTCCTCCCGAACCGTGAGCCCCTGCTCCCCCCAGACCCGGTGAATGTAGGCGGCCGCCGCCTGGAGCGCCTGCGGCCGGTCGAGGGTCCGCTCCCCGATGGTCCGGCCCAGCATCTCGACGTGGGCCAGCAGTCGGCCCCCCAATGCCTCAATCTCGCGACGCTCGGCCGCCCCGAGTTGCGGGCGGGTGACGGACGGCTTCACGGCGATCATGGTCCGGTAGGCCAGGGCGAGCAGCAGGGCCAGTGCTGCCAGGAGGACCAGGAGGATCCCCATGAGCGTCCTCCTCCGGGGAAGGTGGTGTGCGACCACGTCAATCCAGTCCCGGGTTGGTCGTTGCCGTCCGGGCAGCCGGCGCCCCAGCCGACCGTCGGCCTCTCAGGCGCGTCCATCGGTGAACCGCTGGCCGGGCCACCAGGGCCCGGCGGCCGTCGCCAGGCGGGCGGCCAGCCCAGGGCTGATGCGGAGGGGAATGCCCGGCACCCGGCGAAACCGGAACTCCGCGGCGATGAACCAGGTCATCTGACGGAGGTCCACGGCGATGTCCCCCCAGGGCACGAGCAGCGGCGGGTGAGTGGGTCGGAAGAGGAAGGGCACGGCAAGGTAGAGCCCTCGTGGGCTGACGCCCACCGTCAGGCAACTCCCGTAATTCGTCGCCCAGCGCATCTGGGCGGTCTGGAGGTGCCACCGCTGGCCGTCGAAGGAGTCCTGGAGACGGTAGACCGTGGCGAGGGCCGCCCAGCCGCTGACCCGCGCGAGGAGGGTCGAGATCAGGATCCAGAGGCCGATCCCCGCGGCGAGAAGAACCTGGAGGTGGGTGAGTTCCATGAGTTGCCGGCCCCTCTCGGCCGGAGAGCGGGACCGAGAGCTTGCCGCCGGGGTGAAGGCCTCACGCGCCCGCCTGGGTCGCCTTCAGTGCCTCCTCGCGGATGAGGGTGAGCGCGCGCTTCTTCAGCGCGAGGAACGTGTCGGTGGCCTTGATCTCGTAGCTGCGCGGGCGCTCCAGCGGGATCTCGATCTCGGCCTTGATGCGTCCCGGCCGCGCGGTCATCACGAAGACCCGGTCCGAGAGGAAGATGGCCTCCTCCACGTCGTGGGTGACGAATAGGATGGTCTTGTGCAGCTCTTCCCAGACCTGGGTCAGCAGCTCCTGCATCAGCGACCTGGTCTGGGCGTCCAGGGCACCGAATGGCTCGTCCAGCAGCAGGACGGCGGGATTGTTGGCCAGGGCCCGGGCGATGGCCACCCGCTGCTTCATTCCGCCCGAGAGAGCCTTGGGGTAGGCGCGCTCGAAGCCCTTCAGGCCCACCTTCTCGACAAACTCCTGGGCGACCCGATCCTGCTCGCCCTTCGGCATCCGGGAGAGTTCGAGGCCGAACTGGATGTTTTCTTTGACCGTCAGCCAGGGGAAGAGGGTGTAGCTCTGGAACACCATGCCGCGATCCTGCCCCGGGCCACCGATCGGATCGCCGTCGAGCCGCACCACGCCGCTGGTGGGCTTGAGGAGCCCCGCCACGATCCGGAGCAGCGTGCTCTTCCCGCAGCCCGAGGGGCCCAGGATGGTGGCGAACTCCTTATTGTGGATGGTCAGATCGATCGCGTCGATGGCGATGACCACGTGCCCATCGGCGTGGTAGGTCTTGGAGAGGTTCTGGATCGAGAGCTTCGCGGGCTCGCTCACCGGTCTACTCCACCCACGGGAACAGCCTGAGGTACAGCCACTTGAAGAAATAGTCCGTGATCAAACCCAGCGTCCCGATGGTGAGGATGCCGAAGATGATGCTGCCGGTGCGCAGCATCCGCTGGGCGCTGATGATCATATAGCCGATTCCCGATGCCGAGGCGACCAGCTCAGCCACGATGATGTAGGTCCAGGCCCACCCGACGATGATCCGCAGCGTGTCCACGATTCCGGGCAGGCTGGCGGGGAGCAGCACCTTGCGGATCACCTGGAACCGCTTCGCGCCCAGGGTGTAGGCGGTCTCCAGGAGATCCGTCCGGACGTTCTTGGCGACCACCGCGACCATCAGGACGAGCTGGAAGAAGCTGCCGACGAAGATGATGGCCACCTTCTCGACATCGCCGATGCCCAGCCAGAGGATGAACAGCGGGATGAAGGCCGAGGCCGGCATGTAGCGGACGAAGCCCACGATGGGCTCGACCAGGGCCTCGGCCGCCTTGAAGGTTCCCATCAGGAGCCCCAGGGGGACGCCGAGCACGGCGGCGATGAGGAAGCCGGCCATCACCCGGTAAACGCTGTTCAGGATGTCCGTGGTGAATCCGAACTCGAGGAACAGGTCCAGGCCGGAACGGAACACGCGGCCGGGGGAGGGGAGGAACAGGGGGTCGATGAACCGCTGGTAGGTGAGGAGAAACCAGACGACCAGCAGCGCCGCGAACCCGCCGAGGCTCAGGACGACGTAGAGTCCCCGCGGGATGGGCGCCCGGGGGTTGAGGCAGTCCTTCAGCGCCCAAGTGGGCCCGTCGATTCGTCCTGCTTGTGGCTCGTCAGGTTCGGGCATTGCCCCTCGGGTGCCTTCCCACCAGACGGGAGCGGCCCACGTAGCCAGGCCGACTCTTGATGAGAAGGGGGCAGAGTGGCCCGCCGGCAGCATGGACCTTCCGACCATGGCTGCCGGCGGGGCAAGGCATCTACAGCGACCCGAAGAGTTCTTGCCGCAGCGTCCCCTACTGCAGGTACGACCCGTCGACCAGGTCGGTCGCCTTGGGCTTGGTCTTGATGAGCTTCAGGTCGTACCAGAGATCGGCGGCACGCTGGGTCACGGTGTAGAGCGGGCCGGGCTTGTCCGGCGTCCCGAAGTACTCCTTGTTCTCCTTCGGGCCATAGAACGTGACGCCCGTCTTCTCTGCGGTGAACTCCTCTGGCTTCTGGCCCGTGAACTTGGCCATGATGGCATCGGCGTCTTTCGGGTTCTGCGCGGCGTACTGCACCGCCTCGTTCCAGCCCGCCACGATCTTCTTCACGTCCTCGCCGTGGGTCTTGAGGTACTCGGGCTTGAAGGCCAGGGAGTCCACGATGATCCCGGGGGTCTTGTCGCTGGAGATTAGGACCTGGCCGAAGGGGGTCTGCTTGGCCCGGGAGAGCCAGGGCTCCCACGTCACTGCGGCATCCACCTTGCCGGCCACGAAGGCCGCGCCGGCATCGCCCGCCTTCATGTCGATGGCCTTGATATCGGACAACTTCATCCCGTTCTGAGACAGGACGTAGTTCAGCCAGAAATAACTGGCCCCCGCACCCAGCTGGGCGGCCACGGTCTTGCCCTTCAGGTCCGCGATCGTCTTGATCTCCTTCTTGGACACCATCCCGTCCCCGCCGTTCGAGTCATCCAGGGCCAGGACCTGCTTCACGGCGATGGGGTTCTCCGCCGCTGCCGTCATGACGTGGGTGTCCACCGTGGTGGCAAAGCCCTGGATCCGATCCGCAGCGAATGCCGCCCGGCGGTCCGCAGGACTCTCGATCACCACGATCTCCACCTCGATCCCCCGCTTCTGGAAGAAGCCCTTCTCCTTGGCCAGATAGAGCGGGGCGTAGCCCAGCCAGGTTGACATCCCCAGTTTGATGGGTTCGCCGGCGTACGCCGTCCCGGCCAACAGCAGCCCCGCCAGCACGAGCACCAACAACCATCGCTGCCTCATCGTGAGCCTCCCTCCTTTACCCCTCTCGAATGTCCCTGAACCGTCCGGGCGCTGGCACCGCTGTGCGAGCGGACCGGACATGCATCCCTCTCGCCGGGGCAAACCCCGGCCTCCACCCCCGACCCCGGCGGATCGGGACAGATCGCACGGCCATGTTCCGTGGCGTGATCAAGTCGGAGCCGGAAACAGACGAAGGCGGCTAGAAGACGTCCGGTCATCGTCCTGAGCGTCTTGAGCCCCAGGGCCGCCCCGGTCGAGCCCAGGACAGGGCTCGCCCTGGCCTGTGGGGATCCCGGGCCGCGGGCAAAGCGGGTGGATGGTATCACCACTGCTGATCAAGTCAACCGCAAAGTCGCCTTCGTCCTTGACGCCTCGGGGTTTTTCGCGTATGAGAGGCCGTCCTGAGCGAGTCCGTGGGCGCGGCCAAGCCTGTGCCGAGAAAGGACCCAGGGACCTCCAGCGGAGCGAGACCATCCTGATGAGCACCCCAACCCCGGCGGTACGGATCGAGGGGCTCCACAAGCGGTTTGACACGGCGGCGGCCGTGGAGGACGTGTCCTTCGACGTGGGCGAAAACGAGTTCGTCGCCCTGGTCGGGCCGAGCGGCTGCGGCAAGTCCACCACGCTCCGGATCGCAGCGGGCCTGCTCCTCCCCACCCGGGGGGCCGTGTACCTGCGGGGGCAAGAGGTCACCGGACCGATCCCGGACGTGGGGATGGTGTTCCAGGCGCCGGTGCTCCTGCCGTGGCGCTCCGCCCTCAACAATGTGCTCTTCATGGCGGAGATGCGCGGGCAGAAGGCGCGGGAGTACCGGCAGCGGGCCCTGGACCTGATTGCCCTGGCGGGGCTGAGCGGTTTCGAGCAGCGCTACCCCCACGAGCTGTCCGGGGGCATGCAGCAGCGCGTGGCCATCTGCCGGGCGCTGCTGCTCGACCCGTCGCTGCTGCTGCTGGATGAGCCCTTCGGCGCCCTGGATGTCCTAACCAGGGAGAAGATGGGCTTCGAGCTCCAGCGGATTTGGGGCGCGAGCAAGACGACCGTGATCCTGGTGACCCACAGCATCACGGAGGCCGTGCTGCTCTCCGACCGGATCCTGGTGATGACCGCCCGGCCCGGCAGGATCAAGGCGAGGATCCCGGTGGATCTGCCGCGGCCCCGGGAGGCCGGGACGCTCCGGGATCCGCGCTTCGTGGACCTGGCCGCCGCCGTCCGAGACCAGATCGAGGCCCAGTGGCTGGAGTGAGGAGGGGATGGGGTTGATCGGGGCACGGGCGCAGCAGGTGCAACGGGCGGGACAGACGCTGCTGGGCTTCGCGGCCATTGCCCTGCTCTGGCAGTACGGCGCACGACTGATGGGCATGCCGGAATACGTCCTGCCCGTGCCCACCGTGGTCCTGGCCAGGTTCTTCGAGACCCTCCCCATCCTGGCCCATCACCTCGGGGTGACGGCGATGACCACGCTGGTCGGCCTGGGCATAGCCCTGGTAGTGGGGGTGCTGCTGGCCCTAGCCGTGATCTACGTCCGGCCCCTGAAGGCGATCGTCCTCCCCGTCCTGGCGGCCTTCAACGGGATTCCCAAGATCGCCATCGCACCCCTGTTCGTGATCTGGTTCGGGCTGGGGCTCGAGCCGAAGATCCTGCTGGCCTTCCTGCTGGCCCTCTTCCCGGTCTTCGTGAACTCCGCCACGGGCCTGGGAGAGATCGAGCCGGACATCCTGGATCTGGCGAGGTTGGCGGGTGGGACCGAGTGGCGGATCTTCGCCAAGGTGCGGCTGATGAACGCGGTCCCCTACATCATGGATGCGATGAAGGTGGCGTTTCCGCTGGCGCTGGTCGGGTCCATCGTGGGCGAGTTCATCGGCGGGAACAGCGGGATCGGCTATCTCATCCTGTCCGGGCAGTTCAACCTGGACACGCCCCTGGTCTTTGCGTCCCTCCTCTCCATTTCCCTCTTCACCACCCTGGTGATCGGGGCGGTGGCCCTGCTGGAGCGGGTACTGCTCCGCTGGCGCCCCTCCCGCCGCAAGCGCTAGCAGGCTGCTGAAAAAGGCCCATCTGCGGGGTGCCCATCCTCGGGATGGGTCGCCCATCCTCCGGATGGGTACCCGCGCGCCGGGTACCCATCGGCCCGTCGGGCCGATGGGCGGGGCGCTGCGACGTACGACCTAAGTACGCCTCGCACCTCGCCGGGTACCCATCGAAGATGGGTGACGCCGCCTTGCATCTGGGCCTTTTTGAGCAGCCTAGCGAGAAACGGATTTTTCGGCAACCTGCTAGGAGCCCCCCGGCGGCCCGGGAAGGGCCGGGGGGCTCGGAGTTCTGCTCTCCCTACCGCGGCACGAGGCCGACGGCATACACGTCGTTCGGGGTCATCGCCCCGGGCATGTTGAAGGCCTGCTTCACCAGATCGATGGTCCGCTGCAGGCGGTCCGCCGTGGCCATCCCGTAGCCATGCTGCTTGACATAGGCGGTGTTCAGGGCCTTGATGGATTGGCGCCACTGGGCCAGGGTCGTCTCGGGGTTCAGCGTGGGGTTGTACTGCAGCATGATCTTGGCGGTCTCCTCGGGATTCTCGATGCTGTACCGGACGGCCTTGGCCGTCGCGGCGGCGAAGGCCTTGACCTCATCCGGGCTGCCGGCGATCCGGTCTCCCCGCGCCACCAGGAAATACCCGAACACGTCGTAGCCCCAGTCGGCGAAGGACGAGAAGTGGACCGTCTTGCCCTGCGGGCCGGCCACCCGCATCAGGGCCGGGACGTCCCCGTCGATGGAGGCGGTGAACAGATCCACCTTGCCCTCCAGCAGCAGGGGAAAGTACACGCCGGGATCGGCGGCCTGCCAGGTGAGGAGATTCTGATCCAGCCCCTTGAGCTTGTAGATGATGGGCATGATGATTCGGGCGCTGTCGGTCACCGCCGCGGCGATCGTCTTGCCGGCCACGGACTCGGGGGTGGGATAGGGGGTCAGCGAGGCCAGGCCGCTGGTGGTGATGTCCATGAACACGGAGAAGCCCTTGACCTTTGCCCCCTTGCCGATGGCCTGAACGACCGAGGTGGACTCGGCCATGCCGTAGTCGGCCTTGCCCCCCTCGATGGCGGACACCACGAACCCGCTCCCGGTGGAGGGGGAGATCTGGATGTCAAAACCGGCCTCCTTGTAGTAGCCCTTCTCCAGGCCGACGAAGAAGGGGGAGTGCCGGCCGTGGAAAACATAGTTGGTCAGGAAGGTGACCTTCTTCAGCGGCTTCTCCGCGGGGGCACCAGCCCGGGCGTCCGGGAGGCCGCCGCCGAGCAGGATGGCCAGTGCCAGGAAGGCTGTCGCGAGATTTCTCCAGATCATGGCTAATGCACCTCCGTTGGTCGTTACGGCGATAGGTACGTGGCCAGGTCGAGCCCTGTCCACAGGGCCCGCGGCGGCTCCGCCACCTCGGGGAAGGCGGGGTCCAGTGGCTTGGTGGCGTCGACCCCGAGCCGGGTACTGAGCAGCCGGTTGCTCCGATCCTGGGCGTGCCAGGGGGCATACCCGGTGGGATCCACCCGGGAAATGTAGGAGCCGGGCACGGTGAAGAAGGAATGGTCCGCCTGGGTCCGGGTCATCACGGCCCAGAGGACACTGCCGTCGTCGTAGATGTCCACGTCCTCGTCCACCACGATCGCGCACTTGAACCGGTAGACGCCGAGGGCGGCCAGGGCGGCGTTCACCCCCAGGCCCTCCATGTCCTTGCGAATCTGGACGTAGACCAGGTTGCCCGACCCGGACACGGGGACGTGGATGGCCGTGACCTGGGGGATGAGCTGCTTGAGCTGGGAGAGGACGACTCCCTCCATCCCGAGGGAGAACAGGACCAGGTGTTCTGGACCGACGTTGAAGACGTCGTGGAAGATGGCATCGTGACGGCGGGTGATAGCCGTCGCCTCGAACACCCGGCCCTTCTTGGGCGGGGCGTAGTAGAGCCAGTAGTCCCCGAAGGGACCGTCGTCCTCCCAGCGGTCGATCCGGATCCGCCCCTCGATCACGATCTCGGCGTCTGCGGGGACGGGGATGTCCACGGTCTCGCCGCGCACCACCTCCACCGGCTCGCCCAGCAGTCCCCCCATCGTCTCCAGCTCGTACTCGCCGACCCGCCCCCGCTGCTGCGAGGCCATGCCCAGGGCGGGGTGGTGGCCGATGACGATGGCGGCATCCACGTGCTGTCCGCGGCGCTCGGCCTGCAGGCAGATCTCGGAGGCGTGGCAGAGGGGCGCCATGTTCATGGTGAGGGCCGTCGGCGAGAGATACCGGTTCCGGTAGATCCCGGCATTGAGAGAGCCCGAATCGGGATCCCGGACGATGGTCACGCCGGAGGACAGGTAGGGACCGGCGTCCTTCTCGCAATGGGTGATCAGGGGCAGCGTTCGCAGATCGGCTTGCTCGCCCTTGAGGATCACCTCTTTCACCGGACCGGAGGCTACCGTCACGGGGGGAATGCGCCGCTGCTGGGCCTCGGCGAAGCGGGCCACCACCTGGTCCGGCGTGGTGCCCAGGGCCAGGGCCAGGTGCTGCTTCGAGGCGAAGAGATTGGTGACCACGGGGATGCGGTGGCCCTGGACCTGCTCAAAGAGCAGGACGGGGAGCTTCCCGGCTGCCTGCAACCGCTTCTGGACGGCCGACAGCTCCCACTGGGGACTGACCGGCCGCGGGATCCGGAGGAACAGGTCCGGGGTCGTCTCTTGCACCAGCTTCAGGAAGGAGCGCAGGTGGTTCTTCATACCGGTGCCAGCCTCCGCCGTGCGGATCGTTCAGGACACAGCCGAGCGGTAACAGCGGGCGGATAGAGGGGGCTGTTCGGCCTCTCCGGGCGGCGGCGGGATGGTACCACTACAGGGCCGGGTGTCAATGGGAAAGCAGCCCGCGCTAGTCTGGAGAATTCCCGTGATTCACTCGCTCCGGCTCTTCCGCTTGATGGCCGGGAGGATGCGCTTGCGCGGGCGAAAGGCCTTGGGCGTCACCTCGAGCAGCTCGTCCGTGCGCAGGAACTCCAGCGCCTGCTCCAGGCTCATGATGCGGGGCGGGATGAGCTGGACGGTGGCCTCGTCGGTTGAGGAGCGCACGTTGGTCATCTTCTTTTCCTTGGTGATGTTGACGTCGATGTCGCTGTCGCGGGAATTCTCGCCGACGATCATCCCCTCGTACACTTCGTCCCCGGGGGCCGCGAACAGCTCGCCCCGCGCCTGCAGGTGGCCGATCGCATAGGAGGTGGCCCGCCCGGGCCGATCGGCGACCAGGGCGCCCGTGGCGCGATGGGGAATGTCGCCCTGCCACGCGTCGTAGCCGTCGAAGAGGTGGTTCAGGATCCCCGTACCGCGCGTGTCGGTGAGGAACTGGGTGCGGAAGCCGATCAGCCCGCGGGAGGGAATGCGGAACTCGAGGCGCACCCGGCCGGTGCCGTGGTTGACCATCTTGGTCATCCGGCCCCGCCGCAAGCCTACCTGCTGCGTGATGACGCCGATGTACTCCTCGGGACAGTCCACCACCAGGAGCTCCATGGGCTCGTGGCGCTGGCCGTCAACCTGCCGGGTCAGCACCTCGGGCTTGCCGACGGAGAACTCGTAGCCCTCGCGCCGCATCATCTCGATCAGGATGGCGAGCTGCAGCTCCCCGCGGCCCGAGACCTTGAAGGTGTCCGGAGACTCCGTCTCCTCGACCCGGATCGAGACGTTGGTCAGGACCTCGCGCAGCAGCCGCTGCCGGAGCTTGGACGAGGTGACGTGCTGGCCCTCGCGGCCGGACATGGGCGAGGAGTTGATCGAGAAGATCATGGCGATCGTCGGCTCGTCCACCGTGATGGGCGGGAGCGGCCGGGGATCGAGGGGATCGGACAGGGTCTCGCCGATGCTCACGGTCTCGAAGCCCGCCACGGCGACGATGTCACCCGGACCGGCCTCGGCAATCTCGGTCCGGCGCAGCCCCTGGAAGCCGTAGAGGCCGGTCACCTTGCCGAGCACGCGGGCGCCGTCGGTGCGGCAGAGGACGGCCTCCTGCCCCTTGGCGAGACGGCCATTCACGATCCGCCCGATGATCATACGCCCGACGTAGTCGTCGTAATCCAGCGTGGTCACGAGCAGCTGCAACGGATGGCCGGGCAGGTAGCGGGGCGCCGGGACCGTCCGGAGGATCTCCTCGAAGAGGGGGAGCAGCGGCTCGTCGGGACCGTCGGGGGTGCGGCGGCACAGCCCCGGCGCGCGTCACAGTAAAAGACCGGGAACTCGAGCTGCCCCTCCGAGGCATCGAGGTCGATGAACAGGTCGTAGACCTCGTCCAGCACCTCTGCCGTGCGGGCGTCCGAGCGATCGATCTTGTTGATCACGACGATGGGCGAGAGCTTCGCCTCGAGCGCCTTGCGCAGCACGAAGCGTGTCTGGGGCAACGGCCCCTCGCTGGCGTCCACCAGCAGGAGGACCCCGTCCACCATGGTCAGGGTGCGCTCCACCTCGCCGCCGAAGTCCGCGTGGCCGGGCGTGTCCACGATGTTGATGTGGACCCCGCGATAGGAGACCGCGGTGTTCTTGGCCATGATGGTGATGCCCTTCTCGCGCTCGAGGTCGATCGAGTCCATGACCCGCTCAACCACGTACTCGTTCTCGCGGAAGATGCCACTCTGCCAGAGCATCGCGTCAACCAGGGTCGTCTTGCCGTGGTCCACGTGGGCAATGATGGCGAGGTTGCGGACGTCCTCGCGCCTGGCCTGCTCCATGAGTCTTGCCTCCCGCCGGCGGATACCCTGTCGGGAAGAAAAACGCCGCGAGGCTTGAGGTCCTCGCGGCGTTGTTGCGTCAGTGGAAACCGTCACAGCCGGGCAGAGTATACGGGGCTGCCCCCCACCGGTCAAGCCCTCGCCCCGCAAGGCTGTGATGGGATCACCGGACAGCGCCGCGCGCGGGCGGGTCGGCCAATGGGCAGGCTGCAGCGAAGGGGGGAGGGGCATCGGGTCCCGCGGGTGTGGGAGCACGTTGCTGCAAACCCCTTTTCGCCAGGCTGCTCAAAAAGGTCCAGATGCAAGGCGGCGTCACCCATCTACGATGGGTACCCGGCGAGGTGCGAGGCGTACTCAGCTTGTACGTCGCAGCGCCGCGCGAGCGCGCCAACGCCGCAGATGGGCCTTTTTCAGGCGCTTCCGACTTCCGTGTGGGTCACCCCCACATGTAGTAGTCACCGAGCAGGGGCAGCCGCCGGAGCCCGCGGCTCCAGGTCGAGGCCGCCGCAGTGGAACAGGATCGCAGTCTTGTAGTGCTCGCGGTTCCGGTAGCCGCAGGCCATCAGCTTGAACGTCTGGATCTTGCTGTTGATCCCCTCGCTGAGGGCGTTGGTGATCCGGTGTTTGAAGTAGGTCAAGAGGTTCGGCAAGTGGTGCTTCAACGTCTTGGCCGCCTTGATGATGGGGGCCAGCCGGGAGTGCGTGGCCCAGAAGTACCAGGCCGCGAAGTACTTCGCGGCCCACGCCGCGTACGTGTAGCGCCAGAACGGGCGCAGCGCCTCCTTGATGGCCCAGGCCCGGCTGGTCTTGAGCGCCGCGGCCTTCAGGGCCTCGAACTCCGCCCGGCGCCAGGCGGGGACGTTCTCGGCATTCCAGAGCCAGAGGTACTTCGTGCCTTTGAGCCGGAGGTCGTCCTCGGTGCGCAGGGCCTTGTGCTCCTGCCGGCGGACGTCGTCCACCGCCGTGGTGACCGTGCGGACGGCGTGGTACTTGTCGAAGACGATCTTGCGCGCCGCCCCGGGGACGCAGGCGTGGGTCGCCTGGATGTAGTGGGCCTCCATGTCCATGGCGATGGCCTGGATGCCCTGCAGCTCCTCCGGGGTGAACCGCCGGTAGTAGCTCTCCAGGGCCGCCTGGCTCCGGTCGTCGAGGACCGCCTCGACCGTGCCGCGGGCCAGGTCGACGACGACGGTCTCGTAGCGCTGCCCCTTGCCGAGGGCCTTCTCGTCGATCCCCAGGCGGACGGGGAGGCGGTGGGGCTTCCGGGCGAGGCCGCGCGCCACCGCCCGGGTGAGCACGCCCCAAATGGTATCCCAGCTCCCCCCGGTGAGCCGGTGAACGCCCGTGACATCGCACTCCCGGCACAGGGCGAGGAGCCGGCGCTCGTACGGCCGGGTGAACGGCGAGCGGGGCTCGGCCCAGGGCGCCGCGATCTGCCGCACCCCGTCCCCCGGGCAGCTCGTCCGCGGCAGCCGGCCGTGCACATACGTCCCGCACTGGCAGGTGTCCAGGTGCTGCCACACCTGCTCGGCCGTATGGTCGTACACCGGCCGCGGCTGGCCGCACCCCGCGCAGCGGAACTTGGTGCCCGGGGCCTCTTCGACCCACACGTCAATGCGCTCTGCGGCCATGTCCACCGTGACCCGCGTCACCCGCCAGGGCGGGGTGATGCCCAGGAGCTGCGTGTAGAGTTCGATGTCGTCCACGGCGCCACCTCCTTGGTGTGGGCCGGGACGTTACCACGGCACCGATCATCCGGACCAGGTCCGACCGCAACATGTGGGGGTGACCCACACGGAAGTCGGAAGGACCCTTTTTCAGCAGCCTGCTAGGGATAATCGGCTGCGGCAAGCAGCGTGGGCGTAGAACTGGAAAGGAGGCAAAGATGGCTAATATCTTGATGATCCATCCAAACAAATGCACTGGGTGTCGAAGTTGTGAGCTGGCCTGCGCCTTTGTGAAGGAGGGCCAGTTCCGGCCGCGGGCCTCGCGGGTTCACGTCTTCATCTGGGACCGTGAGGGGATCTCGGTACCGATGATGTGCCAGCACTGCGATCCGGCTCCCTGCGTGTCCGTCTGCACGCCCGGCGCAATGCACCGCAACCGGGCCAGTGGCCTGGTGGAATGGGACGCCAAGCGGTGCATCCGCTGCCGCATGTGCGTCCAGGCCTGCCCGTTCGGAAATGCCGTGTACGACACGTTGAGCAACAGCATCTTCAAGTGCGACACCTGCAGCGGTGAGCCTGAGTGCGTCGCGTTCTGCCCGAATAAGGCCCTGGAGTTCTCGGAAGACACGCTCTCGACCCGCTCGCGGAAGAAGGCGTTCGCGGCCAAGTTCAAGGAAGCCTTCTAGGAGGTGATCACAATGTACGGCTGGATTGGAACGATCCTGCGCGTGAACCTGACGAACCGAACCGTCAGCAAGGAGCCCCTGGATCTCGCGCTGGCGAAACAGTACATCG
>Ga0153915_10004049_pt1 | contig 13492 bp, 12 predicted proteins | sample Opewatmetagenome_2_FD_107003 | JGI IMG/M metagenome (GOLD analysis project Ga0153915, IMG submission 107003) | Freshwater wetland microbial communities from Ohio, USA - Open water 3 Core 3 Depth 3 metaG | ecosystem: Environmental > Aquatic > Freshwater > Wetlands | place: USA: Ohio, Lake Erie... | reverse complement strand
GTCGAACTCGGTCCAGTTCGTCGAGTCATTCGACCAGACAACGGGCTCGCCGCTGATCCCGTGTGCGGCGAGCGCCGGCGGCAGGAGCCGATCGTCCGGCGCGAGCTGTGGCGCGAGGCCATACGTCGCCAGCGCGACGCGTCGCGACACCGGCTATTGCTTGCAGGGAACGTGCGGATTCGTCGGCTTGGGCACGTCCAGTCCAGGGCGATGATCGGCGTCGGCCACGAACACGGCGGCGTCGAACACCATCTTGGTCAGACGCGCGTAGTCCGGATAGTCGATGTACTGCGGCTCGTCGGTCAGCTGGTGGTAGTCCATGTGGCTGCCGCGTGACAACGAGACGCTCGGAATTCCGAAGCGCGCGTAGCTGTAATGATCGGCGCGACAATAGTACTGCTCCGGATGCCCTGGCACGTCATACTCGTAGTTGAATGTGAACGGCACCGGCTCTTTCGCGTTCACCGCCTCGAACCAGTCGCCGAACTCCTTCGACAGGCGGCGCAGTCCAACGACCTCGAGATACGTGGGGCCGCCGGCCTTGATGTCGGTCGCGGCGCCGCGGCCAATCATGTCGACGTCGATCTCGGCGACGATCGAATCGATTGGCACCGTCGGGTGATCCGTGAACCAGTCCGAACCGACCAGTCCCTTTTCCTCGGCGGTGTGCGACACGAACAAGATCGATCGGCGTGGCTTCACGTTTCCGCGCGCGAATGCCTGGGCGATCTCGATCAACGCGATCGTTCCGCTTCCGTCATCGTCGGCGCCGTTGTAGATCGAGTCGAGCCGCGGCGTGTGCACCTGACGAAGCGAATCGAGAATCGCCCGGATGCGCGCCGATTCGGCAGGCGTCGGAGCGTGCGGCCGGCTGTCCGCGCCCAGTGGACGAATCACGGTGTTGAACGCGCGACGCGAATCGTGGTCGACGGCCTGGTGGCTAAAGCCGACGTGGTCGTTGTGCGCGGTGATCGAGACGTACTCGCCGCGAAGCGCCGGGTCGGTGCCGCGCACGATCGCGACCACGTTGCGCGCCGCGCCACGCGCGAGGGTGGTGTCCTGCACGAGAACGTTCGGAACGAACTGAAAGTACGTTCCGTTCTCGCCGGCCGGAGCGAGGCCGAGCCGGCGGAATTCTCCCGCGACGTAGTCGGTCGCTTTGGTATTCCAGATCGTGCCTGCCTCGCGACCCATCATCGAGTCGTGCGCGAACGCCGTGAGGCGTATCTCCATATCTCGGGCGGTGATCGCGCCCGAGCTGGCGGTCGCAGACGCCACGCGAGCTCGAATGCATCCCGTCGCGATCGCGGCTAGGCCGACGAGCGTGATTGCCCGATGCAGGCGCATGTCCGTACCTGGTGGGAGACTCCGCAAGATCACAAGATTCAACGGGCCGGAGCAAGCGTCGAGCACCATCGACGCCGAATTTGACAACTTGCTTGCAGACGAAACCTGCGGCGCGACCGCTCGTTTCATTGTGTGGACCCCCTTCCCGACGTTCCGCTCATGCGAGTCTCCTGCCTAACACGCTTCGCCACCGCGCTGCTCCTCTCGCTTCCGCTGTCGCTCGGCGCGCAGGTCATCGATCTGACGATTCACAACACCGGCATCGCCATCGGTGACAAGCCGCGCGTGAACGGGTTACGCATCAACTTCCGCGATCGGTATCTCGAGCGTGTGGACGGGGTCAACGTCACCGTCTGGTCACCGTACGAACCGCCCACCGGTGTCGTGAACGGCCTTGCGATTGGTCTGCTGGCGACCGGCGCAAAAAGCATTACGGGAATCTCTGCCGCCCCGATCGGCGTCGGCGCACAGAGCTCGATCGAGGGCATCGGCATCGGCGGGGCGGGGATCGGCGCCGGCGGCGAGTTGCGCGGCATCATGCTGGGTGGAATCGGCGTCGGGTCCGGCGGAGGGATTACGGGACTCAGCGTCGGGCTGATCGGCGTCGGCAGCGCTGGTGCGATGCGCGGCTTTCAGGTGGGAGGCATCGGCGTCGGCGGTAGCGGCGAGCTCACCGGAATCAGCATCGGAGGAATCGGTGCCGGCAGCGCCGGAAGGGTCAATGGCCTGGCAATCGGCGGCATCGGCGTTGGCGCCGGTGGTGAAATCAACGGGATCGGCATCGGCGGCGTCGGGGTTGGCTCGGCGGGTAACATGACCGGGTTGATGATCGGCGGCGTCGGTGTCGGCTCGGGCGGATTGATCAACGGCTTGGCGATTGGGGGCGCGGGGGTCGGCGCGCCACGGATCAAGGGCCTCGCCATCGGCGGTCTCGGCGTCGGCGGCGTTGACATCCACGCCATCGTGCTCACGGCCGGCTACTTCAAGGTTGACGATCGCGGCCGGTTCGACGGTAGCGCGCTCGGCGGCGTCAACAACGTCCGTGGCACGCAGCACGGCTTGACGATTGGCTTATTCAACTACGCGAATGAGCTGCACGGCGCACAGATCGGGCTGATCAACGTGTCGGACAACGGTGGAAGTCGCCGCGTGCTTCCGCTGCTCAGCGTGCGGTAGCCGGCTCAGGGCGCGGTGGGACGGCGGGGCGCGCGCGTCATCTCCTCGAGATACGTCACGGTCGACAGCAGCAGCGCATCGAGGTTCGCCAGCACTTCGTTCTTCGCCACCGGCCGGCCGGCGGCGAACCGCGACCTGTGAGTGTTCACCGCGCCAAGATCGTACGCCTGCAGCATCAACATCGCGGAATCGTGCGGCAGCGGCGTAAAGCGGACGGCCACCATGAGATCGGCGTTGAGTGTCTTCGTGAGCTCCGTCATGTCGCGCGACCGCGCGAGCGCCGAGCGCACCGAGTCGGCGTCGACGAGGACGAATTGTCGCGCGCGTGGGCGTAGGATTCGGCGTAGGCTGTCGGCCACCGCTCGCCCGAGCAACGCGGCCTCCGGCCACTGACGCAGCTCCGGGGGCTCGGCGATGATCAAGCGCCTCGGACCGGTTGATGCTGCCGTCGCGGAGGCGCCCGAGTTCGCGGCGATGATCGAGTCCATCATCTTGCGCTGGGTCTGCTCGGCGAGCTTCGCCTTGGCAGCCGAATCACGCGCCTTCGCCGCTTCGACTCTTCGTCGCACGGCCTCGGCAATTCGCACGGAGTCGTCATGCGTGATCAACGGCTTTGTCACCGGTGGCGGCGTAATCCCACTCGCAGCCGCGGCACGTTTCACTAAACTCTCAGGGGGCGCAGGCGAGGGGACTGCGGGGACGGGTATCGCGGGCACGGACGCCGCGGGTGGAATCGTATTGGAACGCGAGCGCTGACGCGTGACGGCGTAGCCGACACCCGCCAGCACGACGAACAGGATGGCGATCGCGGCCACGCCGAGCCAAGGCCGTCGGCGCGTCGGCGCTTTGAGTCCGCCGGCCTGCGGCGTCACGCCCAACGGCATCGTCAACGAGTCCAACTCGTGCAGTACGTCTTCGGCGCGCTGCGGACGCGCGTCGGGATCCTTGGCCAAGCAGCGCATGATCAGCACCGACAGCGAATGCGGCACGTCGGCCGAAACTTCATGCAACGGCTTTGGATCGCGCGTCAGTTGCGCGGCGAGCGTCTCCCGTGGAGATGGGCTCGTAAACGGCGACACGCCAGTGAGCAGCTCGTAGGCGAGCAGACCCGCGGCGTAGATGTCCATGCGGTGATTGGCGCTCGAGTCGCCGGCGAGCTGTTCCGGCGCCATGTAGGCCGGCGTGCCGATCGCGATTCCGGCCGACGTGACGCCGCTGATCGGGAGCGCGGCGCTGATCGCTTTCGCGACGCCGAAGTCGGTGACGAGGGCGTGCGACCCCTGCGTGAGGATGTTCGCGGGCTTGATGTCGCGGTGGATGACGCCGCGCGCATGAGCGAACGCCAGCGCATCGATCACGTCGTGCAAGATCCGAATCACCTCGCGCGCCGTGAACTGCTTCTTTCGCTCGAGGGCGGCGCGCAGCGACTCGCCGTCGATGTACGGCATTGTATACCAAAGCAGGTCGCCTTGCTCCCCCGCCGAGAGCAGTGGAACGATGTGCGGGTGTTGCAGCTGCGCGGCGACCTGAATCTCTCGGCGAAAACGCTCGCGATTGACTCCAGCCGCCAACTCCGGCGGCAGCACCTTGACCACGACTTTGCGGCCGAGCACGCGATCGATTGCCACGAAGACACGGCTCATCCCGCCACCGGTCAGCTCGCGATCGAGCTGATAGTTGGCGCCGAGGGCTGTCTGGAGATGGTCGGCGAAGTCAGTCATTGATGACTAGGAGATTTTATCCAATCCGTACTTCCGTTTCGAGCATTTTGATATCCGGCCACTGCGTCGGAGCCGATGCCGGGGATTCACCGACAACAATACAAAATTGGACACAATGAACACGCATCGCGGCGAACGCCTCGAGCAGAGAAATTGAAATTGGGCCTTTCGCGTATTGCGAGTTGTAGTAAGATTAAAGCGCTCTAATGTTCGTGAACATCCTCATTCCACTTCACCCAACGAACCGTGGCACGAGCCAAATCGCTTCGCCGCCCTCGGGCGGTTCCGGAATCGGTCATCCCGAAGAATATCCTCGCCAAGGAAATTGCGAGCATTCTCGAGGATCAGCAGCTCACGCAGACCGAAGCGGCGTACATCATGCGCGACGCGCCGTCGCAAATCTCTCTGGTCGTCACGGGGAAGCTGCGCGGTTTCTCGACCGAGCGCCTTCTCCGTATGCTCGCCCGCCTCGGACGCGATGTCGATATCGTGATTCGCCGCGCCAAGGGCAAGACGGGCAAAGTCAGCGTCATTAGAAGGTAAGTCCAGCCTGCTGTTCCGCGTACGTCACGAGGGTCGGGGGTGGCATCCACCCCGACTCACTCGTGGTGTATCGCCTCGATCGGCGATAGCCGCGCCGCTCGCAACGCCGGATACAAGCCGAAGATCAACCCGATCGCGACTGATGCGCCGATCGCCGTCACCACGGTGCTCGCCGACAGCCAGGCGCGCACCGGCGCGTTCGCTACGTGCCGCATGATCGCCGTGATCGCGAATGCGGCGGCGACTCCGAGCACGAGGCCGATGACGCTGCCGACACCGGTGATCGCGACGGACTCGCAGAGAAACTGCCACAGGATGTGCCGCTGGGCCGCTCCCGCCGCCTTGCGAATGCCGATCTCGCGCGTGCGCTCGATCACCGAGCTGAGAAGCACGTTCATGATGCCGATGCCGCCGACGATGAGCGAGATGCTCATCAGCGCCCCCATGAACAGCTTGAATAACAGCAGCGCTTTCTTCGCTTGATCCAGTCGGCTCTCGTCGGCCACGACGCTCACGCGATCCTTCCAGCCCGCCCCAAACTGCTTCGCCGACCATCGCTCGATGCGGCTTCGCGTTGGTCCCACCCCCTCGATCGTCGCTGCCGTCACCGTGAGCGATGCCGGCCGATCGAATGCCCCAGTGACGACGGCGCCGCTCACCGCACCCGCCGGCATGAACACGCGTCGCACGCGCTCGTTCTCCTCGGCCCTGAGAATGCCTATCACGTGGCGAGGTTGGCCTTGGAACAGCAGCGTGTCGCCGACGACGCCTTGCACCGGGCGGCCATGGGCGAAGTCATTGGCCAGGCGGTACGAGACCACGGCGACCGGCGCCCCTGACTCCCCTTCGGTTGCACTGAACAAACGACCGGCAACCAACAGCGAATCGACCAGTGGCTGTTCCGCCCGCAACATGCCGAGCACCTGCGCCGGATGTGGCGTTGTATCGGTCGCGGCCGTGACGAGCGCCGAGCCGCCGACGATCATGTTGACCGACGCCGAATCGCCGACGAGTTGCCGAAGCGCCACCGCGTCGGCGGCCGTGAATTTCACCGGATTCGGTTGCGGAAATGGCGTCCCGTCGATGACACGGAAGGTCTTCGGCGTCACGGCGATGCGCTGTAGATCGGTCGTGCGGCCGATTTGGTCGCGCGCCAGGCGTTCCATGCCATCGCCGACGGACAGCACGGACACGAGCGCCGCGACACCGATCACGATGCCAAGCGTCGAGAGAATTGTGCGAAGCGGATTGGTGCGGAGCGTCTCGAAGCCGACGGACACCGAAGTCGTCAGGATGGGATTGACCATGTCCTGACTACGACGGGGTACGCGTCGTGGTTACACCCGCGCCGGTCGAGGCATCACACGCTGATCGCGGGCAACGACCCGGCCGGCGTCAGATTCGCGCCGATGTTCGGATTCCAGACGCGAAGCCCGTCGCGGCCGCCTCGTTTGGCCGCATAGAGAGCCTGGTCCGCGCGCTCTTTCATGTTCGTTTCCGCGCCATCCGTCGCGGCCCCGTTCATCGAGACGACGCCGACGCTAATCGTCAGGTGCAGGCGCTTGCCATTGACTATGAACGAATGCGAGCGCACCGTGTCGCAGACCCGGATCGCGGCGCGAAACGCGCCCGATGGGTCCGTGTCGGGAAGAAGCATGCTGAACTCCTCGCCACCCGTGCGCGCGATCATGTCGCCGCCACGTGCGGTCTGCGCGAGCAGACCGCCGAACTCGCGCAGCACGACGTCGCCCGCGATGTGCCCGTAGCTGTCGTTGACGTCCTTGAAGTGATCGAGGTCGATCGCGAGGAGCGACAGATCGCCGCCCGTCCTCGTCGCGCGTGCCACCTCGCGCGCCATCGCCTGATCGAGCCCGCGGCGATTGAGACAGCCCGTGAGCGGATCGGTCAACACCATGCTTGCGAGTTGGAGCCGCACGCGGTTGTACGCGCGTCCGACGCGCGTGACCGCGTCCGGGTTGCTGTCCGCCTTGACGTCGTATGCCTTCGTGAAATCGCCTTCTTCCGCGCCCTCGAACAGTTCAACGATGTGCTCGAGCCGCCGGCGAAAACTTCCGTATTGGCGGATGAACGCGACCGCCGCGATCGTGAACAGTCCGACCGACCAAAGCTCCTGGCCCAAGCTGATGGGCTGATTCTCGTGAACCATGACGCCCGTGGTCACGAGATAGCCGATCACAACGGCGGTCAGCGCGACCGTTGCATGCTTCCGCCCGAAGTGCGATTCCGTGAGATGCAGGACGAAGAACGACAGAATGAGGATTCTGCCATAATAGCCCGTCGGCGATGACGCGATCGTCGAGACGAAGATGAAGACCAGGTCCGACAGAACGGTCGTGCTGACGATCAGATTGCCGGCACGTCCGAAGTGACGAATCAACCAGCCGAGGAGGCCGACGACCGTGACGTAGCCGACGATCGCTCCGAGGATCCACGAACCGTGGCCCCGCAGAACGCCGGCCTGCACGAGCATGAACGCGACGCCGCCGGCGAGGATTGACACGGCAACCCGGACGCGCCCCTGCCACAGGAGCACTTCGGCATTCGCACGCCAGGAGGAGGAATCGCGTTTCACGAGGAGGGGAAAGGGCCGGATTCGGCGCAGTCGGAGCACCGATACGAGGCCATTTACAGGTAATATTCGGGCCAGCGGCCCCAGCCGGTAGAAGGATTGGCACAAGTCGCTGTCAGATAGCGACTTATCAGATCGGCGTCGTCCCAGAAACGGGCGTCAAACCTCTCGCGCCTTGCACGATCCTCTGTCGTTTGCGAGAACCATCGGAAACCTGGGCCGATTCGTGTCGTCGGGCTGTTATGACGAAACTCTTCGTGTTTGCCGGCGCGACCGTCGGCGGGTATGTCGGGTGGTGGCTCGGATCGAGCATTGGATTCATGACCGCCTTCATGCTCAGCATGGTCGGCACCGGCATCGGGATGTACGCAGGGAACCGCGTCGCACATAATTACGAATGAGCTTGCGATTGCGAACCGCGGTCATCTGCGCCGCGGTCGCGCTGTGTCCGTGTGGAGCAATCGCCCAACGAGCGACGATTGTTGGCCGCGTCACGGTCCTCGGGACCGATGTGCCGCTGGGGTATAGCGTCATCGGATTCGGGCCCGACGGACGCGAGCAGTTCACGGACGCCGACGGTCGCTTTGCGATGCGTGGCGTGAGAGCGGGCCGCGTGAGGATCTGGGCGAAGCATATCGGTCACACGCCGCTCGACACGACGCTCGACGTCGCGGCCGATGACAGCATTACGCTTCGGCTCGAGCTCCCGCTCGTCTCGATCCAGCTACCGGCGGTTCATACGCTCGCCAAAGAATGTGCGCACCCGGGTGAGTCGAGCCCAAAACTTGGCGCCGCGCTCGCCGCGTTGTTCGAGCAGCTCAAACAGAACGCCGAGCGAAATCGGTTGCTGTCGCGGTCGTATCCGTTCGAGGTCGACATCGAACGCAAGATCTCCAAGCCCGAACCGGCGCTCGAGGCGCGCTTCGTCGCGTTCGACACCGTCCGCCGGGCCAGTGAGCGGAATTGGCAATACGCGCCGGGCCACCTGCTCGGCACGCGGGAGTATGCGCCCGGCATTTTCGGCGGAACGTGGACGACGGTCGCGATCCCCGAGCTGTCGGACTTCGCCGATGAGACGTTCCTCAACTTCCACTGCTTCGATTACAGCGGTCTCGAGGTGCAGGATGGCGACACCCTGCTGCGCGTCGACTTCATTCCCGCGCCGACCGTCCACGATCCGGACGTCGCGGGCGCGATCTTCCTCGATCCGAAGACGTATCAGATTCGCGTGACGTTTATCTCGCTCGTCAATCTGACGAAGACGCTGCGCGAGCGAATCGGCGGACAATCGATTCGCGTGACGTTCAAGGAAATCGTTCCCGGCGTGCCGATTCTCGACCGCGTCTCGTCGATGGTCTATCCGCGCGACGATCCCAAGGCGCCGCCGCAGGAACCAGCGACAGAGACCCAGCGCGCGCTAGCCGTCCGCTTTCTCAAGGGCAGACCGTAGTCGACTCACCCGGCGCGCTTGAAGTACTGCACCGCCCGCTCGTGTTTCTCCGCCGCCGCGCGCGACTTGAACGTCCCGAGGTTCCGGCGCCGCCCGGTCTTTGGATCCTTCTTGCGCGAGTACAGCCGGTATCCGCCCGATTTGAGTTTTCGAATCATGAATTTCTCTCTGTCACTACGCCGCGTCCATCACACCCGCGCCCCAATCACATCGTCGGCGAATCGCTCCATCTCCTCGAGTTGCGGGCTGCACTGCAGCAGTAGGAGATCGACGCCGGCACTGCCGAACTGGGCGACACGCTCCGCGACCTGATCCGGAGTACCGGCGAGCCCGGCACGCAGCCCGCGATTCGAGACCGAATAGTCCTGCAAGCTCACCTGCTGCTCGAGCTTGGTGTTTGAAATCCAGTCGCGGTAGTTGTGATATCCGGGCGATCCTTCGGAGACGTTGGTGATCCGCTCGATCTCGTCACGCACTTCCCGTTCCGACTCGCGCACGATGGCATACGCCGCGACGCCGAATTGCATCGGCGGAAGATCGACGTCGAGGGCCTCCGACGCCTGTTCCCTTCGACGACGCATGTCGGCGATCTTCGGCGCGATCCGTTCCGGCGGATCCCCGTGCATCACGTACGCGTCGCATTGACGAGCGATCATCGTCTTGGCCGCGTCCGACTCGCCGCCCGCGTAGATCGTTGGGCGCGGACGCCCCGGGCGCGACACCGGCTTCGGTTCGAGAACAATTTCGTCGTGATCGTAGAATCGGCCGTGATGGCTGAAGCGTGGCGCCCGCCACGCGCCGTCCACCACGTCCAGCCACTCGGTCGTGCGCGCGTAGCGGTCGTCGTGTTCGTCGAACGCCGCGCCGAACCGACGGGCCTCGTCCCTCCACCAGGCGGACACGACGTTGAGCGCGAGACGTCCGTTCGAGATGCGATCGATGTTCGCCGCCTGCTTGGCGAGAATCGCCGGCGGATGGAACGACGGGCGCACGGCGACCATGAGCTCGAGTCGCTGGGTCACGGCGGCGAGCGCGGCGGCCGTCGACCACGCGTCGAGCGACGGCGCGTCGATCCCTTTGATGTCGTTGAGCAACAGCTCGGCGATGAGCGTTATGTCATAACCGATCTCTTCACTGCGCTGGGCGAGGCGTCGCACGTAGTCCCACGACGTCGTCATTCCTTCGTCGTCGACGTTGCGCAGCCAACCGCCGAACACCGGGAGCCAGTAGCCGTATCTCATGGCAGGGCGGCGTGCGGCGCACGAGCTTCCGCCAACACCGCGCTGGCGGGATGTCCGGTCCGCGCGATGCCGCCAGCCGCTCGATCGACCAAGTAGTCGACGAACTGGCCCCACGGGTTGAACCCGATGACGCTTTCCGGGTCAGCCACGAAATTGGACAACGCGTTGATGTCGTAGAAGTAGTGCTTGCCATCGCGGTCGTCGACGAGATACTCGATGCCGCCCACGTCGAGCCCCGCGCGGCGTGAGATCGCCTCGACCTGCTCGATGATCTCCCTCGGCGGCTCGTATCCTTCGACACGCAATCCCGTTTTGGGCGCGTCGACGGCGCACGCACCGCGTACGAGCTCGACGCCGGTCGTCGTCTGGCAGGCGTCGGCCGGGCAAAGATCGAACGAGCCGACCGCGGGATACACTTTGATTCCGTACAGGTATTTCCCGCCGAGCGTCTCGACGCGCACGATGTGCCCGTTGCGGAGCGGCGCCGACTCCTGGACGAGCGCGACGCCATCGATGCCCAGGTCGACCTCGCCCCGTGACACAGCGCCGGCGAGCGCGACTTCGGACTCATACCGCACGATGCCGGCTCCACTTCCGCCAATGTTCGCCTTCACGAGCACCGGGTAGCGCAATCCTCTCGCCGCCTCGACGGCGCGCGACGGGTCGTTGATCGCACGCGACCGTGGGTACGGAAGCCCGAGCTCCTCGAGCAGGTCGAGCTGCGACGCTTTGGAGAGCTCGAATGCGTACACTTGCGATCCATTGACGACCGGAATTCCCACACGCTCCAGATGTCGGAGCCAGTGCAGCGTGTAGAACGTCGACTGGCGATGCCCGCGCAGATACGCCGACGGGCTCGCCCGGTTGACCACCAGCGAATACGGCGCATCGTCTTCCGACGGATCGAACTCGTGCGCCGACGCGTCGAGTCGAATGTACGGCAGGTCGCGCCGCTCGAGCTCGACGAAGAGCGGCTTGAACCAGTCTGGATGTTCGTGGTAGATCGCGATCGGTTGCATGACTGTCCGGGGTTGAGGGGTCGCTGTGTGGCGACGCTGCTCTGGGGTCCCTCGGATCGGCCGGCGCTCGGCAACAAAACAAAAGCGCTCCGATCCGGTGAGGATCGGAGCGCGAGTCGCGAATCGTAATCGACGTTACATGCGAGCGCCCAGAGCCTCAGTTGCCGGTTGGCAGCAGAGACAACACATACACATACAGCAGCACATGGTCTGGGCGGACATCATGACAGAGAAGCTAATCTCGGGGCGAAGGGCGTCAATGGGCATTCCCTCATACCAGAATCTGGGGAGCGCGGTTTTGGTGACAAGAACCGGAGTGTCCGCCGTGCAACGGCAGGCTACGCTTCCGGACCGACGATCACCGCCACCTCCAGCAGCCAAGGGCCATGAGACGACGTCCACCATACCCTGGGGGTTCGTGAGCACACGGCTCGATTCCCGATCGTCTCAGGTTGTCTACACCGGCTACGCGTACGGAGCCGCCTTCATCGTTGGAGCATCCCTCGAGAATCCGCGAACGGGATATTCCGAGCAGCTCATCGGCGCCGGCGCACGCGGTCGACTCGGCGCGGGCTCGCAGTTCGTTGTCGCCGCGGTGGCAAAGGCGCCGGAATCACGATATTTACAATTCTATTACTTACCGACGGTCGAGTATCGCGCCCTCACCGTCGGTACGACCGTCGAGGCGTATGTGCCGCTCAATCGGACGGGCCTGGTTCAACTGGCCGTGGTCCCACTGACGGGCAGTCATACAGGCGATTGGACCAGTGGCAGTTGGCGCGAGCTACGAGATGAGCGCTGAAGACCACGCGGCCACCAGTCACGGCCTCGGCCCTTCGCTGCGTGTGGCCATACCGAGTGCGGAGCTCGGCGTCGACCTGCTGCTCGGTATGCGACACACCGCCGGCAAACTTCGGATGTCGTTCCGAGCATTCTATTGACGATCGCGGCGCCGTCGCCCCCCGGTCTCAGCCTCAGAACTTCGCTTCGAGATACAGATCCGCTCTGTACTGCTTGCGCGGATAAATGCCTCTCGCCACATCGAATCTGAACAGGCCGTCGAGGAAGGAAACTCCCGCCCCCACGCCGCTCATTGGCCGTCCGACGGTGCCGATCTTCTTTCGATCGCCGACCCATCCGAGATCTCCAAACACCGCTGGACGAACGCTCGCGTCGCTCGATCCGAGCTCGGCGCGCGTCATCCAGAATGCGTTGCCGCTTTGCGTCGTGTCGGGCGACTGTCCGCGAATGGTCTGCGAGCCGCCGAGATACCAACGTCGCTGCGGCGGAAGCCCGCCGAGCGAACTACCGCCGGCGAGCGTCAAAGAGCCGGCGAGTCGTCCGAACCCGTGCGACGCCGTGAGGTCGAGCGCGCCACGGCCGTAGAGCGAGTCGCCCGCCGCGGCCTCGACGCGAAGATCGGTAAGGACGCGCAGCCCGCGCGGATCGAGTCCGTACTCGAGATTGATGCGCCCGCCCACACCGCCATACGTGCCGCGGCGCGCCTGCAAGTTCGCCGGGAAGTCGGAGCCGTTCACCGCGAAGTTCGTCTTCACGGCAGCCGTGCGCTGCTGCTCGACGAATGCGCGCCACTCGACGCGTGCACCGCCGAACGGCGTATCGCGCGACGAGGTCAGCTCCGCCCCGGTGGCTCGATAGTAGAAGCCTTCGTCGCGGCCGAACATCAACGCCGAGAACGAGCTGCCGAAACTCAGCGGACGCCCCCAGTCGCTCGCCGACACGAGGTGGTTATAGCCCATCACTGAAATCGATGTGCTCAGATTCGTTCGCGTCGCCGTCAGCTCGACGTTCGGCTCAAGGTCGGCGAAGCCGATGCGGCCGAGCGCCGTGGCGCTATAGCCACCGCCGAGTTGCTGCTCGGCGGACGCGCCGACCGAGAATCCTTCGACGCGATTGTATCGCATCAGCGATGGGCCGTACGAGATCGTCGGCGGCGGAAGCATCGACAGCCTGAACTGCACCGGGGCCTGCGCGCCGAGCGAGAGTGCCTCCGCCTTGAGCGCGTCGAGATCCTTCGTCCCGAACAATTCCTCGCCGGGGTCGTAGATCGACGGAGGGAGGTCTGGGGAATTCTCCAGCTTCGAGACATCGCACGGAACCTTCATCGCGACGGGAAGGCGCGAGTCGTAACGCGCCCGCGTCGTGATCTGAACGTCGGACGTGTCGCATTGCGAGCTACGCCGCTCGGCCGTTTTGAGACCTTGCCGAACCGAATCTCTCACCGCTCTGACGCGCGCGCGTGCCGCGGCGCGAACGGAGTCACGCCATTCCTGTCGCTCCTCGTCGGTGAGCGAATCGGGCATGCGCATGCGCGCCGGCACGTCCGCCACCTTGATCGGCGGCAAGCTGTCTTTGCCGTTCACGCTCGCGTACTTGAAGCTCTC
>Ga0153915_10004048_pt1 | contig 13493 bp, 14 predicted proteins | sample Opewatmetagenome_2_FD_107003 | JGI IMG/M metagenome (GOLD analysis project Ga0153915, IMG submission 107003) | Freshwater wetland microbial communities from Ohio, USA - Open water 3 Core 3 Depth 3 metaG | ecosystem: Environmental > Aquatic > Freshwater > Wetlands | place: USA: Ohio, Lake Erie... | reverse complement strand
TCGACGCCGCCCGAGGTGCCAAAGGATCCGGACACGTCGACGATCTTCCAGATCTTCAAGGCGATCGCGACACCCGCCGAGTGCGAGGAGCTCGCCGCACGCTATCGCGCCGGTATCGGCTGGGGCGATGCGAAGAAGACGCTGGCCGAGCGACTCGAGGCCGAGCTCGCGGACGCGCGCACGCGCTACGACGCGCTGATGGCCGACACGTCGAGGATCGACGCGCTGCTCGCACAGGGTGCAGCGAAGGCTCGGGTCACCGCGCGCAAGACGCTCGATCGTGTTCGCGCTGCCGTCGGCATCGCCTGACGCGAGCTAGATCGGGTCGAGTGCGAGGAGCGCGTCGCCCTGGTTCACGTCGGCGCCGTCGGTGACGAGGACGTCCTTGACCTTGGCGCGGGGTGGAACGTCGGAGCCGCCGTACGTCACGCGGTGGAACGTCTTCATGACCTCGAGCAGGCAGACCGTCGTCCCGGCGGACAGCTCGCGGCCGACCTCGACGAACGCGGGCTTGTCGGGTGCGGGACGGCCATAGAACCGACCACTCGTGGGTGCGCGAAACACGACACCGTGATTCGCCGCCGATGTCGATGCAGCACCCGCCGCATCGACGCCCGCGATCGCGACATCGGTCGCGACCCGGAACAGCACCTCGCCGTACGCGACCGGGCGACGCGCGAGGGCAGGGCCCTTGGTCGCGAGCTTCACGAGGCCCTGCACGCGCGGCGCGGTGATCCGGACGACGCGACCGAGGATCTCGAGCTCGCCGATCACGTCACCGGGCGCGACGAGGTGATCCGCCGCGACGAGCAGGTGAAACCAGCCCGGCGCCGGCGCGCGAACCTCGTCACCGGAGGCGAGCGCCTCGAGCGTGTGGGCCGAGCTCATCGCGGCCCCCCGACGAGCACGCGCAGGTCGTGCATCGACCAGATCCGCGGGTTCTTGACGCGGCGGTAGCCGGTGTTCTGGTACGTCATCTCGACGAGCGCCGCGAGGTACGCGCGGAGCTCACCGAGCTCGACGATCTCGTCGGTGTCCATCTGGCGCGCGGCGACGAACGGATCCATGTCACGCTCGATGCGCGCCTCGGTGTCCTTCATGCCGGCCTCGATCTTCGCGCGCTCGGCTGGATCGGTCGCCATGATCTGGAAGTCGTCGTCGAGCTTCGTGTTGTATGCGGCGATCGCGAGCGTGCGGCCCTCCATCACGGAGAGGCGCGCGTAGCTCGTCGACAGCTGGACGATCGGGTCGTACGGCAGGCCGCTCATCGCGTAGTAGCCCGCGCCCGATGCCTTGCGCAGCAGCACCGTGAACATCGGCGTCGTGTTCGTCGAGTTCGTGTAGATCAGCGAGCTGCCGTAGGCGAGCAGGCCGTGCGCTTCGGCCTCGTGACCGATATCGAAGCCGGAGATGTCCTGCAGCCAGATCAGCGGGATGCCGTCGTCATTGCACGCGCGGGAGAACGCGCTGATCTTCGCGATGCCGGCGCGATAGAGAATGCCGGCGGGACGCTGGCGACCCGGGTGCTCGGGATCACCGACGAGGCCCTGGCGGTTGATCACGAACCCGGCGTAGAGCCCGGCGACGCGGCCGATGCCGCAGATCATCTCCTCGCCGACCTCGGGCATGACCTCCCAGAACAGCGACTGATCGACGAGGCGCGCGAGGACCTGCGTCGCATCGTAAGCCTCGCGGTGATCGGCCGGCACCATCGCCGCGAGCTCGCCCGGTGCGAAGCGCGGATCGACGACACCGAGATCGCCGCGATAGAAGTCGGCGCCACTCGAGGGCAGCCGCGCGACGTCGCGACGGATGCAGCCGAGCAGCGTGTCGTCGTCGGGGACTCGGACATCGGCGCAGCCGGATTGATGGACGTGGATCTCGGGGCCGCCGATGTCGAGCGACGTGATCTTCTGGCTCTTCGCACCCTTGATGAGTGCAGCGCCGGCGATGACCATGTACGCCTGCTCGGTCATGTAGACGCGGTCGGAGATGATCGGCATGTAGCCGCCACCCGCGATGCAGTCGCCGAACACGCCCGCGATCTGCGGCACACCATGGGCCGACAGCAGCGAGTTCATCTTGAAGATGTGGCCGGCGCCGCGTGCACCCGGGAAGCTCTTCGACTGCTCCGGGAGGAACAGGCCGGAGCAATCGACGAGGTAGATGGTCGGGATGCGCAGGCGCAGCGCCATCATCTGCGCGCGCTGGATCTTCTCGGGCGTGCGAGGCCACCACGCGCCGGAGGCGACCGTGTTGTCGTTCGCGATCACCATGCACCAGCGCCCCTCGACCCGCGTGAACGCGGTGACGACCCCGGCGGCCGGCGACTTCTGATCGCCGGGGAACACCTCACCGTAGTTGACGAACGTGCCGACCTCGAACGTGCGCGTCCCCGGATCGGCGAGCCGGGCGAGCCGCTCGCGCGAGGTCAGCTTGCCCTTCTTGTGGACGCGATCGACGTAGGTCGGGCCCCAGCCCGCGTGGACCTCGGTGCGGCGCGCACGCAGCCGGTCCTCGAGCGCGGCGAGTGCAGCACGGTGATCGGCTGCGGTGCGCTCATCGACGATTCCCGCAAGAGGACTGCCAATCGGGACCAGCGGAACGAACGCCATGTCGGGCGGACGGTACTACAGCGGCGCCGTCAATTGCTGCGTCGGGGCCGCTCGACCGGAGGCTCGGCGAGCAGCGCGAGCGCACGCGCACAGATCGCGTCGACGACGGTGGTGACGTCGCCGTTGGCATCGATGACGTGGCCGCCGAGCTGCGACGTCGATTCGTGCAGGTAGCTCGCCCAGCTCGCCATGTCGTCGGTGGCAAGCTCTGGCTGGCCGCGCTGGTCGAGGCGCTGCTTCAGGACGGGCATGTCGGCGTGGAGCAAGACGACGGCGTGGCGCATCCGGTTCGCCGAGCAGGCGGCGATCGCGTACTGCGGATCGAACGACCCTTCGAGCACCACGAGCGGGTGCGTGCGATAGACGTTCTTCGCGGTCTGCACCCAGAACCACGTCATCGCCTTCTGCCAGCCGCGCGGCGATTCCCATCCGGCGTGCATGTGATCGATCGGCGGGACACCCAGGCTGTCGAAAAAGAGTGTCGGTAACAGGCGCGCCTCGATCGTGTCGCGCAGCGCGCCGACCGCCGTCGTCTTGCCGGCACCGGAGGCGCCGGTGATGCAGAGCAGCGCCGGGGTGCCCGGCGTCCCCGTCAACAACCTCACGCGCTCGCGAAGCGTCTCCACCGACATGGCGGCCGCAACCTACTACGGATCCGGCAAATTGCCCGGTCGATCTCGCTGCCGCCGAAAAAACCGAGGCGTAGCGTCGAGGCCATGCGCAATCCATGGAAGGTCACCACACTCGTTCTCGTCCTCCTCCTCACGATCGTCGTCGGCCGGAACGCGATCCATACCGCCTCGGCCGAGCCGCAGCCGCACATGAAGGCCGCGCTCGAGTCACTCGAGACCGCGATGGGTGAGCTCGAGAAGGCCACCGCCGACAAGGGCGGTCATCGCGCGAAGGCGATGAAGCTGACGAAGCAGGCGATCGCCGAAACGAAGAAGGGCGTCGCGTTCGACAACAAGCACTAAGCTGCGAACGTCGATGCGGGAAGCTCGGCCTCCAGCAGCGTCGCCCACGTCTCGAAGTACGAGATCACGTCGGCGCGATCGTTGCGGCGCAGCCAGCGATGGCCACCCGGCAGGGCGGCGAGCACGCGAGGCTCGTCGAGCTTCTCGAGATGACCGATCTCCTGCGTCGTCAGACCGAGTGCGACGAGCTCGCCGAGGATGTCGTCGATCGGAAAGCCGCTCGTCGGGCAGTACGCGTTTGCCAGGGCTTCCCAGTCGCCTTCGCGGTCGGACAGTGCGAGGCGATGGATCTGCTGGGGCGGGATCGCGCAGACGGTCTGCACGAGATGGCCACAGTTACACATGCCGAGGTGTCCCCATTGATAGCTCGAGCCCGCCGCGAGGCGAGCAGCCGTGGAGCGCAGAGCGGTGACGAGCTTCAGCGATGCGACCGCCATACATCCAATGTAGCAGGCTACGGCCAGCCCGGAATCGAGCGCGTGTCGTACGCCCCGGTGCGGAACGCGTCACTCTGCAAGATCTTCAGATGCATCGGGATCGTCGTCGGCACACCTTCGACGACAAATGCGGAGAGGGCCGAGATCATCTTGCGGATCGCATCATCCCGATCGGTGCCGCGCACGATCAGCTTCGCGAGCAGCGAGTCGTAGAACGGCGGCACGACGTAGCCGGGCTCGACGTGCGTGTCGACGCGGATCCCGTCGCCGCTCGGCGGTTGCCACGCGGTGACCTTGCCCGGCGCGGGCGCGAAGTTGGCCGACGGATCCTCGGCGTTGATGCGGCACTCGATCACGTGGCCGGTCAGCGCGATGTCGCTCTGCTTCCACGCGAGCGGCTTGCCCGCGGCCGTCTCGATCTGCGCGATCACGAGGTCCTTGCCGGTGCGTTCCTCGCTCACGGTGTGCTCGACCTGGAGGCGACAGTTCATCTCCATGAACCGCAGCACACCCCCGGGGCGGAGGGAGCCGGGCTCCGCCTGGCTCCCGAGGACGTCCAGCAGCATCTCCATCGTGCCGGCACCGACGTAGCCGATCGTCGCGGCGGCGCGCGCTGCGGCCTCGCATACCGAGCCACGCTGATCCGCCGACAGCGCCGTCGACGGGCTCTCCTCGATCAATTTCTGGTGGTTGCGCTGCACCGTGCAGTCGCGCTCGCCGAGGTGCACCGCGTGACCGTAGCGGTCCGCGAACACCTGGATCTCGACGTGGCGGCCGCCCTCGATCAGCTTCTCCATGAACACGCGGTCGCCGCCGAACGCCGCGCGCGCTTCTTGCTGCGCTTCCGCGTAGACATGCTCGACCTCGTCGGCGCGCCGGGCGATCCGCATGCCGCGCCCGCCGCCGCCATTCTCCGCCTTGAACAGCACCGGAAAGCCGGTCGCCGTCGCGGTGCGCAGCGCATCGGCCGCATCCGCGAGGACGCCGTCGCTGCCGGCAATCACCTGCAGCCCGGCCGCGCGCATCGCTGCCTTCGCGCGGGTCTTGCTGCCCATCAGCGACGTCACGTGCGGCGGGGGACCGATGAATGTCACGCCATGCTGCGCACACAGCGTCGCGAGCAGCGGGTTCTCCGAGAGAAATCCCCAGCCCGGATGGAGGGCCGTACAGTGCGCTTGCACCGCCGCCTGTACGACGCGCTCGACGTCGAGGTAGCTGAGTGCGGGTCGCCCCGGACCGAGCACGACGACCTCGCGGCCGCGCGTGTACGGGGCATCGCGATCCGCCTCGCTGACCCCGAACACCGGCGCGATCCCGAGCGCATCACACGCGCGGGCGACACGAACCGCGACCTCGCCGCGATTCGCGATGAACAGACGATGAAAGAGGGCGGGGGCATGACGTGGCGCCGGGAAGAGCCTATAGCAAGCGTGGCACCGAAGGGAGCTTCGGCCTGCGATCAGGCCTGGTCAGGTACCACGGTTCGCGTCGGCCCGAGGCTCGGGCGGGCCGTCACGCGAGGCGGCGCAGGCTCGTCGCAGGATTTCGGCAGCGGCAGATCACACAGCAGCTTCACGGCGACCGATGCCATCGTCATGCCGAACACGCTCGGTACGAACGCAACCGAGCCCTCGACGCGATTCTTGTGCTCGCAGTCGTTCACCCCGTTCATGCCGCCCGGGCACACACAGCGGAACGCGCCGTCGTCGTAGGCGAGCAGCTGCGGCGGCATCGGCGCCTCCTCCGAGAACACCGCCCACACGCCGGTGCGCTGCGAGCAGTCGAGGCCATGCTTGCGGCGGAGGTTGCGGCGGAGGTCACGCGCGAACGGATCGATGCGGGTCTCGCTGAGATCGGCGACGCGGATCGCCGTCGGATCGAGGCGCGCCGCGGCTCCCATCGCCGACACGATGCGGAGCTTGTCGCGGACGCACGTCGCGATCAGGTGCATCTTCGCCGCGACGTTATCGATCGCATCGATCACGACGTCGGGCTCGGGCACGAGCAGGCGGGCGCTCGTCTCGGCGCCGTAGAACTCGGCGCGAGTCTCGATCGTCGCGTCGGGATTGATGAGGCGCAGCCGCTCGGCCATCACCTCGACCTTCGGCTTGCCGAGCGTGCCCTTCATCGCGTGGAGCTGCCGGTTGACGTTCGTGACGCAGATCCGATCGTAGTCGACCAGGATCAGTCGGCCGACACCGCTGCGGACGAGCGCTTCGGCGGCGAACGATCCGACACCGCCGACGCCGAACACCGTCACCGTCGAGCGCGCGAGGCGCGCAACGCCCTCGTCTCCGAGCAGGCGGGCGGCGCGGTCGAACCGGCGGTGCGTCGTCATGGGCGCCATTCTTCGCCAGGCGGCCCGGGTGTCAACCACAATCCGATGGCCGCCGAACCCGCAGAATTCGCAGGAATGGATCATCGGGCGCGGTGGCGCTGCGCGTCACGCACGTGTGTCGGCGCGAGGACGGCGAGTGGCGCCTTGTCCATCGCCACGCGGACGAGCAGATGCGCTTGCTGCCGATCGACTCGCACCTCGGCCGGTGACGCAGACCGTCTACGGGCAGACCTCGACTCGCAAGGAGTCGAACTCTGCGGCGCCGCTGTACGCGACCACCGTGGCCCACTCGTCCGTCGCGTTCGAGGTGACGCGGTTGAGAGTCGTCGAACCCGACACACCGGCAGCGACGTAGCTCACGCCGAGCGTTGCCGGGTCGATGTCGAGATCGACATCGACGAAGTCGGTCGCGAGGCCCGTGACCGACCCGAACATCTGCTCGACGCCGCCGCTCGTCTTCCTCATCATGAGCAGCGACTGCGTGCCGTCGCCCTGCAGCTTTGCATCGAAGAACAGCGGCGCGAACGTACCGGACCCGTCGTAGCCGACGTTGATCCAGAAGACAGCGCCGCGCGCTCCGCTCGTCGTGATGCTGCGCATGCGGACATGGACACGCGTGCGCGTCGTGAAGGTCTGCTTCGGCTGGCTGTCGAGCGGCTGGCTCGCGCTCGGAGTCTGCCAGACGCCGCCGACGAGCTGTGACGTGGGGAACGCGCTCGTATCGCGGAGCATCCAGTCGGCGACGGTATCGCCATTGACGTCGAGTGCCGTCGGATCCGACGAGAAGTCGGTGAACCAGACCTTGCCGCCGCACGAGCCCGTGGCATCGACGCGCGGCACGTCGGTGGCAGGCCCGTCCGTGGCGTCGGAGAGTGCGCCGTCGCGGTCACTGCTCACCGCGCCGTGCTGGAAGCTGCAGCCCTCCAGCGCGGACACGATGAAGACGCACCGGAGCCACCGCACACCTCCAGCGTATCACCGACGGTGCTCTGCGACGGACAACTCGCGCTCCTGGCGCGTCATCACCGCGACGAAGCCGTAGAAAATGCCCGTATCGCGTTCGAGTGGCAGCCTGCTCAGCGTCGTATCGGGCGCCGTATCCAGCGCCTGTGCAAGGCTGTCCGTGGACGGCTCGGCAACGCAGCCGGTGAGGCCGAGCGCGAGGCAGATCGAGGTGCGGATGACAAGCGGCTTCTTCTTCACGACGAGCTCCCTCAGATGGGAGAGGCGCAATCGAGCCGCGTCTCCCACAACAAATCACGCAGTGAAAACCTCAGGCGTTTCCATGCGCGACGAGGGATGCGTACTCTTGGAGCGTGCGCGTCGCTGCCGTGATGGTCGTGGCCCTCGGTCTCGAGGGCTGCGGCCGCATTGACTTCGATCCGCTCTCCGACGCCGCCGGGTCCGCCAGCCCACCGTGGCCGACGCTCGCCGGGACGTGGATGTGGATCGACGGCCCGAACGTCGGCCAGCAACGGGCGAGCTACGGCACGCGGGGTGTCGCGTCCCCGACCAACGAGCCGGGCGCGCGTGACAACGGAGCGTCGTGGACCGCCCGCGACGGATCGATGTGGCTGTTCGGTGGGTACGGACTTGCGACGACGACCGGGACGGGCCACCTCGGTGATCTCTGGCGCTTCGAGCCGAGCTCCGGCACGTGGACCTGGATGCATGGCGGCAGCACGCTCGACACCGCCGGAACCTACGGAGCTCTCGGCGTTCCGGATCCGGCGAACCAGCCGGGCGGGCGCAACGACCCTGTCGGCTGGGTCGATGCGGCGGGGGACCTGTGGTTGTTCGGCGGAAACGGCGTCGATGCGACGGCCTGTACGAGCGAGCTGAATGACGTGTGGCGGTTTCAGATCGGGACGGGCGAGTGGACCTGGATGATGGGCAGCTCGACCTGCGGCCAACCCGGCGCGTATGGGGCGCAAGGCGTGCCCGACGCGGCGAACGTCCCGGGCGCTCGCGGCGGTGCGGTGATCTGGACGACGTCGGCAGGCGTGTGGTTGTTCGGCGGCGATGGCTTCGATCGAGCGGGCACGAATGGTCGCCTCGGCGACCTGTGGCGCTATGACCAGAACGCGTGGACATGGATCGCTGGCTCGGACACGGTGGGGCAGCCGCCGGTGCACGGGATGCTCGGTGTCTCGAGCCCGGCGAACTACCCGGGTGGCCGGTCGAGCGGATGCGCGTGGACGCGATCCGACGAGCTGTGGTTGTTCGGCGGCGGCGCCACCGATGGTCGTCGCAACGATCTCTGGCGCTACACGATCAGCACTGGGCTCTGGACCTGGATCGCCGGCTCGAACGCGGTCGAGCAGCCGGGCGTGTACGGAGCCCGTGGCATCCCGGATCCGACCACCGCGCCTGGAGCACGGATCTCGTCGTTCTGCTGGCAGGACGCTCGTGGCGACTTCTGGTTGTTCGGTGGACGAGGGCGAGATCGGGCCGGCACCCTCGGCGCGCTCTCGGATCTCTGGGCTTACATGCCCGCGACGGGAGAATGGACCTGGGTTGCGGGCAACGATCTCGCGAACCAGCTGGGCCACTACGGGACGCTCGGTGTCGCGGATGCGGCGAACAGTCCCGGAGGACGAGACATCGGCGGCACGTGGACGCGTGGCGATGGAAGCCTCTGGCTGTTCGGCGGTGACATCGGCTTCGATTCGACCGCGTCGGTGAATCAGCTGAGCGATCTGTGGCGCTTCGGTCCTCCCTGAATGACTGCAACGGCAGCCACGGTGGAGCCAGCGTGCAGATCACGGACGCGAACGGGCTCGTCGTGTCACTCGCGGTGAACACGGCCGGCAACTTCTACTCGTCGGCTCTGCTGAAGTTCCCGGTCACCGCGAAGGTGATCGCGAATGGCATGGAGCGCGTGATGGTGGCGTCGCAGGCGAGCGGAGACTGCAACACGTGTCATACGCAGACCGGGACCAGCATGGCTCCCGGCAGGATCGTGCTGCCGTGATCACGAACGCGTGAAGCGAAACAGCCGGCGTGCGTTTGTCGTCGTCAGCTCGGCGATCGCCTCGGGGCTCGTGTGCCGCGCCACCGCGAGGCCGGCGATCACCTCGCCGACGTACGCCGGCTCGGACCGCTCGCCGCGATGTGACGCCGGCGCCTGGTCGGGGGCGTCGGTCTCGGCGAGGAGCAGCTCGTCGGGGACGACGCGCACGGCCTCGAGCGGCTTGCGCGCGTTGGGATACGTCACGGGACCGGCGAACGAGAACGCCATCCCGAGGTCGCGGTAGATAGGGACGAGTGCGGCGCCGCCCGAGTAGCTGTGCATCACGCCACCGACCTCCTGCGCTTTCTCCTCGCGCAGGATCCGTGGCGCGACATCGTGCGCGCGCAGGACATGGACGAGCAGCGGCAGCTTCAGCTCGCGAGCTGCGCGGATGTGCGCGCGGAAGAGCCGCTCCTGCCGGTCGTGCTCCTCGGTCGCGCCATCGAGGCCGCATTCACCGACGGCGACCGCGAGCGAGCCCGTGGCCGTCGTCGCCTCGATGATCTGCGTCGCGAGGTCGCCGACCTCGCCGTCCTCGAGCTCCGGAACGATCTGAGGGTGGACGCCGAGCGCGATGCGCACGATGGTCCAGTCGCGCACCATCTCGATCAGGCGTTGCCAGGTCGCAGGCCGGATGGCCGGCACGAGGATCCCCGAGACACCCGCGGCGATCGCACGAGCGAGCACGGCATCTCGGTCGCTGTCGAACCGCGGGACGTCGAGGTGGCAGTGCGTATCGATCATGGCCGGAACCGAGCGCTTTGGATGTGACACGGGTAGGATGTCAGGGTGAGGACGGTCGTTCGCCGATTTTCTCACTGGTGGCGGACCAGCGAGACCGTTCCTGCGCGCTGGTTGCGCGCCGCGCACGAGGCGTTGCTCGGCGAGATGCCGATCCTCGCCGCCGGGACCGCCCTGTTCGCGATCATCGCCGTCGTTCCGACGCTCGCGGCCGCGGTCGCGATGTACGGGCTCGTCGCGGATCCGTTCGAGATCCACAGCCAGCTCAAGGGCCTCGAGCACGTTGTCCCGATCGAGGTCGTCAACTTCATCGGTGACCAGCTCGAGCGCCAGGCCAGCCGGAGTCACGGAGAGCTCGGGATCCAGCTCGGTGTCAGCGTGTTCCTCGCGGTGTTCTCGGCGCGGGGCTCGGCGCGCGCGCTGATCGACTCGCTCAACCGCGCGTACCGGGTGCGCGAGCTGCGCTCGGGATGGATCCGGCTCGCGATCACGCTCTCGATGGCATTCGCGACGTTGATCGGCATCATGGTGATGCTCGTCGTGCTCGTCGTCCTGCCGACGATCACCGGCGCGATCAACAAGCACTGGGTCCCGGCGGCGATGCTGCTGCGCTGGCCGGCGCTGCTCGCCGTCGTGTTCTTCGCGTTGCTGGCGCTGTATCGCTACGGACCGTCCCCGCGTCCGCTCGGTCCGGCGGAGCACGTCGATGCAGGTCCGGTCGGTCTGCCGCCACACCCGATGCGCCACATCTGTCTGCCGGGCGCGGCGATCGCGACGGTCCTGCTGCTGATCGTGTCGTGGGGGCTGTCGCTCTATGTCGACAACATCGCCAACACGGAGATCGTCTACGGCGCGTTCGGCAGCGTGATCGTCACCGTGCTCTGGTTCTACCTGTCGACGATGGCGATGCTCATCGGCGGGTTCGTGAACGCAGAACTGGAGCGACACCGAGGTGCGCCCCAGCCCGACCGGTCGCTGTACTGAGCTTACATCCGCTCGCCGAGGAACGTCGCGTGCGAGAGCGGCGCGGCCGAGCCGCTGTAGGTCAGCGTTCCTGCCCACGCGCCGGTCTGGATCGAATCCATCTTGCCGTCGTGGTTCTTGTCGACGCCCTTCGCGACGCCGTTGATGCCGAACTCGAGAGCCGACGCGTCGATCTTGCCGATCTGCGCGTACAGCGCGTTCGCGCCCGCCTTGAGGCCGGAGTTGCACGCCGACTCGAACGTCGATGCCGAGCCGATGCCGATCGCCTCGTACACGTACTGGCCGACGGCCTGGCAGTCGACGACGTCCTTGAGCACGTCCTCGAGCGTCACCGCGGTCGGATCGACCAGCGGGATGATCACCTCGTCGAGGCCGAGGCGGAGGACCTTGCCATACGACAGCGGGACCTTGTGATCCGCGATCGTCAGCTTGCCGAGCTTGTCGATCGTGACGCCGACGTTTGGAACCGTGACGTCGGTGAGCTGGTAGTCCTTGAACATGTACGACAGGTCGATCTGATCGACCGTGAAGTGCACGCCGTTGACGGTGTGAGTCGCCTGGCCGTTCGCCGGGACGTCGAGCGTCTCGAGCGTGCCGAAGTGGCGAGCCATCTGACCGAACTTGTTTCCGATGTCGCGGATCGTCACGACGAAGTCGGGCGCGACCTCGAGCAGACGATCGTTGAGGTAGCCCGCGACGAACGGAATCGAGCCCTGGAGGACGTTCTTGAACGTGCCGTCGGGCAGCTGCGCGACGAGCTGGTCGAGGATCCAGTGCGCCGGATCGTCGCCGCCGTCGGTCGCCGCGATGAACGCGTTCGTCACCTCGCCGGCGGTGCCCGGCATGTTGGTGGCGATGTCGAAGTCGCTCTGCAGCGAGAACTTGCCTTCGGCGGTGAGCGGCGTCTCCGTCTGTGAACCGGAGCCGGAGCCGCTGCCATCACCACCACCGGGCATGTCAGGAGCGTCGGCAGCGCAGCCGGCCACGGACGCGCCGAGAGCGACGAGAAGCCCGAATGGAGCGAAGCGAGCGGACGCTCGCGAGCGGGGCATGACCGAGGATAGGCTGTGCATCTTCATGATGGCCGGACCATGTGCAGCGCGTGTGCCACGTGGTCTGATCAGATCGATCAAACATTTGCGCAACTGACAATTATCACCGGCAACTCGTGTGGCCGGGTTGGGAGTCCGATCTCCGGACGACAAAACGGCGCCTGGGGTGGTGCGCGACTGTAGATGCGCCGAAAAAAAACCGACCCAGGGACCATTCCCTGGGCCGGCCAGCCATCCTCGACGCGACGGGCTCACCACCCGCTTCGTCGAACCGTTGATTTACATCCGCTGACCCGAGAAGGTGGCGGCGGCGAGCGGCGCGGGCGTACCCGAGTAGCTCAGCGTGCCGGTCCACTTACCGGTCTGGATGGTGTCGACCTTGCTGTCCTTGTTCGTGTCGACGGCCTTGGCGGTGCCGACGAGACCGAACTCGAGAGCCGACGAATCGATGCCGTCGATCTTGCTGTACGCGGCCGTCGCGCCGAACTGGAGGCCTGCGGTGCAGGCAGTCTGCCACGTGCTCGCGCCGCCACCGAAGCCGAACTGGCTGACGAGCGCGTCGTTGATCGCGGTGCCGACAGCCTGGCAGTCGACGAGGTCCGCGAGCAGCGTCTGCAGGTTCGTCGCGTTCGGGTCGAGGGTCGGGATGATGACCTCATCGAGGCCGATGCGGAGGACCTTGCCGTACGAGAGCGGCAGCTTGTGCTCCGCGATGTCGAGCTTGCCGGTCGCGTCGAGCGTGACGCCGACGTTCATGGCCGAGACGTTCGCGATCGCGTGGTCCGCGAAGTTGATGTCGGTCTCGACCGAGTCGACCTTGAAGTGAACGCCGAGGGCGGTCACGGTCGAGTTGTACTGCGCGCCGCCCATGGCGACCTCGAGCTGCTCGTTGAGGCCGAAGTTCTTCGCCATCTGACCGAAGTCGTTTCCGGTCTGGACGATGGTCGTCACGAAGTCAGGTGCGATCTCGAGGAGCTTGTCGTTGAGGTAGCCGACAACGAACGGCTCCGCACCCTGGACGATGTTCTTGAGCGTGCCGGCGGGCATCTTCGCGATGATCTGATCCATGATCCACTTCGCGGGATCGGTCGCGTCATCGGTCATCGCGATGAACGTGTTGGTCACTTCGCCGACCGTGCCCGGCATGTTCGTCGCGAGGTCGAACGTGCTGCGCATCGAGTACTTGCCGGTCGCGTCCATCGGCTTGGGGGCGTCATCGGAGCCGCTTCCACCACCACCGCCACCACCGCCACCGCCACCGTCGGGCGAGTCAGCAGCACAGCCAGTTGCGGCGATACCAAGGGCGAGGGCGAAGGCGAAGCTGAAATTCTTGAAGGTC
>Ga0153915_10004047_pt1 | contig 13494 bp, 9 predicted proteins | sample Opewatmetagenome_2_FD_107003 | JGI IMG/M metagenome (GOLD analysis project Ga0153915, IMG submission 107003) | Freshwater wetland microbial communities from Ohio, USA - Open water 3 Core 3 Depth 3 metaG | ecosystem: Environmental > Aquatic > Freshwater > Wetlands | place: USA: Ohio, Lake Erie... | reverse complement strand
GCCCGCGGTTATATTTTAAATGCCAGGCCCTCAGCAGGCCGCCCATTTCATTCTTAAAAAAAGGACCTCCCATGCCGTCAAGCAGGCGTTATTTATATGCAAGATCCTAACCGGACATTGCTGAGTGTTCATCCGAAAATACCGATTTTCGGATGAACACTAAGAATATATGACGTTTGATAATAGTAGCAAGAAAATTTAATGCCCTGCCGAAACATAAAAATTTTAATTTAACCCGTATCATCCTGTCAAACAGAAGGCATTGTGATTAGGATCGAAAGAGTAAAGCAAACACGGCGATGTCGCACCTGTTTTGCCCATATCTTATCCATTAATTTCCTTTTAATATCCCGCAAAAAGAAATGCGCGGACACTTGCTAATGCCCGTTATCCCCCTTATGCAATCGAATTTCCTTTGAATTATGTCTTTGACATGTTGCCGGTTCTATGGTAGTCGTGGCACCAAAATTCTGACTGTATGTCATGGAGGTAAAACATGTTCGAGATATTGAGACGAGAAGAGATGGCGGGCGGCACGGTAGTCTTAAATGAGATAAGCGCCCCCCTTATAGCAAAAAAGGCCCGACCGGGCCAGTTTGTTATTTTGAAGGCAAATGAAACAGGCGAGCGAATCCCGCTCACCATGGCTGATACGGACCCGATAAAAGGCACCATAACGATTATCTATCAGATAGTGGGAAAATCCACATCCCTGTTCAAATCCCTGCAGGTTGGAAGCCCTTTTCAGGATGTCATCGGCCCCCTTGGAAAACCTACACACCTTGAGAAACTGGGGACTGTTGTCTGTGTCGGCGGCGGCACCGGGGTGGCGGTAATGCATCCCATTACCAGGGGGTTGAAAGAAGCAGGCAATCGAGTAATCGCCATAATAGGGGCCAGGAATAAGGACCTGCTCATACTGGAAGACAAGATGAAGGCGGCATCTCACGAGCTGCATGTCTGCACTGATGACGGTTCTTACGGACATCACGGCTTTGTAACGGATGTGCTCAAAGAGGTCCTTTCAAGGGAAGACGTTAAACTGGTCGTAGGGATCGGTCCTGTCCCGATGATGAAATTCGTCTGCAAGGTGACAGGAGAATACAAGGTCAAGACCATGGTTAGCCTGAATGCCATTATGGTTGACGGGACAGGGATGTGCGGCTGCTGCAGGGTCAGCGTCGGGGGAGAGACCAGGTTTGCCTGTGTGGATGGACCGGAATTTGACGGGCACAAGGTGGATTTTGACGAACTCAGTCAGCGTCTTATGGCCTACAAGGCTGAAGAGTCCGAAGCAACAAATAAATATTCATGTCAATGCAAGGCCGCTGTCTAGGGCTGCATTTGGTTTTATGGAGGATAAGATGTCGGAAAAAACAGGCAAGAATGATCAGGTTTCCAGGCAACCAATGCCGGAACAGAAGGCTGAGATAAGAAAAAGGAATTTTAATGAGGTGCCCTTTGGATACACTGAGGAACTGGCAGTAAAAGAGGCTGAGAGATGCCTTGAATGCAAGAAGCCTTCATGTGTGAACGGTTGTCCGGTCTCTGTCAGCATACCTGATTTTATAAGGTTTATTAAGGAACGAAAATACACACAAGCCATACGGAAGATATGGGAAAGAAACGCCTTGCCGGCCGTATGCGGCAGGGTCTGTCCGCAGGAGAGCCAGTGCGAGGGGGAATGCGTCCTGGGCAAAAAAGGGGCGCCGGTGGCCATCGGCAATCTGGAACGTTTTGTGGCAGACCTGGAGCGCAACCACGGCAAAGGGGATCTGCCGCCCAAGGCAAAGGCCACAGGGAAAAAGGTAGCGGTAGTCGGGTCAGGCCCCTCAGGGCTGACCGTTGCAGGAGATCTTATTCTTAAGGGACATGATGTGACTATTTTTGAGGCATTTCATAAACCCGGAGGGGTGCTTGTGTATGGGATTCCCGAGTTCAGACTCCCTAAGGAAATCGTATTTTCAGAGGTAAATTTTCTTGAAAGACTCGGAGCCAGGCTTGAGTGTAATGTTGTGGTAGGAAGGACGGTCGAGATGGATGAACTCTTTGAGCAAGGCTATGATGCCGTTTATCTTGGCCTTGGCGCGGGTCTTCCGAAATTTTTAAATATCCCCGGCGAAAATTTTATAGGGATATATTCGGCCAATGAATACCTGACAAGGTCAAACCTCATGAAGGCATATTTATTTCCGGAATATGACACGCCCATAGTAAGGGGCAGGAACGTAGCAGTATTCGGCGCTGGAAACGTGGCAATGGATTCCGCCAGGACCGCCATGCGCCTGGGCGCGGACACGGTTCGCATTGTATACCGGAGATCCAGGGAAGAGATGCCTGCAAGGGCGGCTGAGATACATCACGCAGAAGAAGAAGGGATAGAGCTCTCCCTGCTTACGGCGCCGGTAAGATTTATCGGCGATGAAAAGGGAAGGGTGACGGGCATGGAGTGCTTAAAGATGGAACTGGGCGAGCCTGACGCATCTGGCCGGCGCAGTCCTGTGCCTGTCGAGGGATCAAAATTTCATCTGGAATGCGATCTGGCGGTGGTTGCCGTCGGATCAGGCGCAAATCCCATCCTGACCAGCTCAACAAAGGGGCTTGGGTTGAATAGGTCAGGGTATATCATTGCCGATCCTGAGACCGGCAAGACCACAAGAAAGGGAGTCTGGGCCGGCGGCGATATTGTAACCGGATCGGCAACGGTAATCCTTGCAATGGGCGCCGGCAGGGCAGCCTCCGACTCTATGCATAAATATCTTACCCTGGGCTGGTAGCAAAATTTATTTTAAGGTGTTAGAAATGGAACAAAAAGTACAAATTCTTATTGATGGAAAGAGCTATGAATTCCCTCTTATTGTTGGGACAGAGGGGGAGAAGGCCATAGACATATCGAAGTTGCGGGCGGAAACAGGTTTAATAACCTTTGATCCGGGATATCCCAATACAGGCAGTTGTAAAAGCTCCATCACCTTCATGGATGGAGAAAAGGGCATCCTTTGTTACAGGGGCATTCCAATAGAACAACTGGCGGAAAACTCCTCCTTCGTGGAGACGGCCTATCTCCTGATAAACGGCGAACTTCCTACAAGGGAACAGTTGACCCGTTTTTCCGTATTGTTAAACGACCATTCCCTTATCCATGAGGACATGCATAACTTTTTCGGCAACTTTCCCAGGGGAGCCCATCCGATGGGGATACTTTCCTCAATGGTTAACGCCTTGAGGGCCTTCTACCCACAGATACCGGAACGCTCTGAAATGGAGGAGGTAAACATTACCGTTACAAGGCTCCTGTCCAAGGTAAGAACCATGGCGGCGATGTCATACAGGATATCAATGGGACACAGGGTGGTATATCCCAAACCGGAGCTTACATATGCGGCGAACTTTCTTAACATGATGTTTGATTCGCCTGTCAGGCCTTACATAATTGATCAGGACTTTGTCCACGCCCTTAACGTATTCTGGATACTGCACGCGGATCACGAGCAGAATTGCTCCACAGCCGCTGTCCGCCTGGTGGGAAGCGCCAAGGTTAATCTCTATGCCGCTATCTCAGCGGGTATATGCGCCCTGTGGGGCCCGCTTCATGGAGGCGCCAACCAGTCGGTCTTGGAAATGCTGACCAAGATATATGAAAGCGGCGGCGATGTTAAGCCTTTCGTGGAAAGGGCGAGGGATAAAAATGATCCCTACAGGCTCATGGGGTTCGGACACAGGGTTTATAAGACCTATGACCCAAGGGCTGTAATCATGAAAAAATGGTGCTATAAGATCCTTGAAAAGCAGAACGCCAATGATCCGCTCCTGGATATTGCCATGAAGCTTGAAGAAACGGCCGGAAAAGACTCCTATTTCATTGATTATAATCTTTATCCCAATATAGACTTCTATTCCGGCATAGTATTAAGGGCTCTTGGAATACCCCTTAACATGTTCACAGTGATGTTCGCGATCGGACGTCTTCCAGGTTGGATCAGTCAATGGAAGGAAAGCATTGAAGACCCGGATTGGAAGCTGCAGCGTCCCAGACAGATTTATACCGGTCTTCAGCAAAGGGATTATATCCCCATAGAAAAAAGGAAAAAATAATCTTTTTGCCGGAATTGTCAGAAAATTTTTTTCAGATCCAGGCATCAAATTAATGAAATGACTTGAGACCTTGGAAAAAAGATCTCAAGTCATAGATTTATCATGAATTCCCCTCTGAATATGGCACGATTATTGAATAAAAACTTAATAGTTGTTCGCTATAAAACTCCAACGGATAATTCATCCAAATTCACCTGTTGTATCCCTGAAAAAGGAAAAAGGAATTTAAATGGCAGAAGACAAATTTGACGAAATCAGACAACTGAAGAAAAACTATTTTAACCTGGCAGAGATACACAAGGAGGAAAGAGACGCCCTTGTGAAGGCAATTAATGCCTTAAGCCTTTTGGCCCCTGTAAAGGCAGGGATGGAGAAAGAAATTAAGGCGTTAAGAGAGACAATAAGCATTGATGGCGATTTGCCTGTCCCGGAAATTGAAGAGATGACCCGCGGAATAAAGGACAGGATCGTTAATAAAGCGGATATCTACGGGGCAGAAAGTCTTGACGAGGAAATGGTTGGTCGCCTGGAAGATCGATTGATTGAATCCTGCCGGATAATCAAGAGGATAATGAATTCCATCCTCGATGATTTTTACCCCGTTACCGAAGATATCAAAAAAGTCGCCGATAATATTAAGATCGATTGTCAGGGTGACATATCCGGAATTAACCTTAAGGAGCCTGCGGACAAACTTTTAAATCTGATCGATATGATTAAGATCAAGATATCACAGGATATGGGAGATACGAATAATGTCTTTTTCAATCTCCTTGGACAGGTTAAGGAGCTTGAGGATTCCCTTTACAAGGAATTCGGAGGCGAAAACCAGATTCAGAAAATCGAAAGCTTTGAGACGGATATTGACAGTCAGATAGGCTCAATCGCGGAATCGTTTACTATCTTTAAGACCATAAATGAGATAAGAGACGCGGTGGTTCTGAAATTAAAAAAGATTTCGGAAATTGTATCAATAAAGAAAAAAGAAGAGGTAAGAAAGGCCGAGACTGCCCGCGACAACATCGTCAGGCTTAAAAAGAAGATCGTCGATATGGAGCAAAAGGCCCAAAAGATATCTCAAAAGGCAAAGCAATTCGAGAAGGCCGCTATGAGGGACGGTCTTACCGGGCTTTTCAGTCGTGGGGCCTTTGACTTAAAAATACGGGAGGCTATTTTTGAATGCAATGAGAAGGGGAAATCATTTGCTTTAATTATATTTGACGTGGACAAGTTCAAATCGATCAATGATACATTGGGGCATGTCGCAGGAGACAAGGTCTTGAAGAAGGTGGCCGAATGCCTGGATGAGACCTTTCGTAAGGATGATGTCATCGCCAGATATGGCGGAGATGAATTTGTTGCATTTATTTGGGGCGTTACCGAGGCGATGGCAAAAGAGCGGGTGACGGATTTTAAAAAGCACCTGAAAAAAAGGCGTTTCGTCTCTCAAAAGGCCGGTGAAATCAATCTGACCGTGAGCGCCGGGATATCTTCTTTTAATGGGGGAGATACGGCTGAGAGTGTAATAGAGCGGGCTGATAAGGCCATGTATTCTGCAAAACCGAAGAATATTTAAATAGGAAAAACATGGGCGCAAATAATTCTGTATTCTTAGAGGTAATTGAGTGGTTTGATGAAACAGGCAAGGAGTTGGTGCATAGGGTGCCGGAGACAGGTTCCGGTGAGATCAAGTTCGGGGCGCAACTTATTGTAAGGGAGAGCCAGGCAGGAGTGCTTTTTTACAAGGGAAAGGCCCTGGATGCCTTCGGTCCTGGCCGTCATACACTGAAGACCGGCAATATTCCAATCCTTACAAAGGTCCTTTCCGTGCCGTGGGCTATGAACAGTCCTCTGAGGGCCGAGGTGTATATGGCCAACATGAAGATCTTTCCCAATCTTAAATGGGGGACCATGGACCCAGTGGCCTTTAAGGATTCTGAGCTTGGTCTCATACGGCTCCGCGCCCATGGAGTATTCAATATCCGGATAGTGCAGCCCTTGCTTTTTATCAACTCCCTTGTAGGCACAATGGGCGTTTATTCCACGGAAGAGATAGGGGAATATTTAAAAACTGTCATTGTCTCACGGTTCAATGATCATCTGGGTGAAAACCTGGACAGCCTCCTTAACCTGCCGGGGCGCTACGATGAACTGTCGAAAGGGCTTAAGGAACGCCTTCAGGCGGATTTCGGGCACTTAGGCATTGGCCTTAGCGAGCTATATATTACATCAATAACCCCCCCGCCGGATGTGCAGCAGGCCATAGACGACCAGAGCCGTATAAACGTAATTCAGGACCTGGATAAGCTGGTCAAGATGAAGGCAGCCATGGCCATTGAAAAGGCATCTGAGTCAACAGGGGATGCCGGATCAGGACTGGGCATGGGCCTGGGATTCATGATGCCCGGAATGTTTGCCGAGGCATTCAAAACACGAAACGGGTCGAGTCCTTCTATGCCTCAGGAAATCAAATGCCCTGACTGTGGAAATTCCATCTCAAAGGAATCGAGGTTTTGTCCCCTTTGCGGACATCAGCAACTTGTATTTAATCAATGTGCCGGTTGCGGCAAAAATTTGCCGACCATGGCCTGTTTTTGTCCGAAATGCGGTCATCCTGTAGATCAAAGACCCAAACCGATAGCCTGTTCCCAGTGCGGTACGGAGAATATCCCCGGCGCCTCACACTGCAATCAGTGCGGAGAAAAATTAGGTTAACATGGGTTTTACAATCGAACAGGGGTGCCCACAGTGCGGCGCGCCTCTTGAATTGAATGAAACGGATCACATCCTCTGCTGCCCTTACTGTGATGTAAAAAGCTTCCTGTTTTCCCCTGACTATTTTCGTTATGTCCTGCCGGATAATGCCCCTGATAAGGAACTCATTTACGCCCCTTATCTGCGCTTTAAAGGCGTTGTCTATTTCTGCAAAGATATGACCCTGGATCACCGTATTGTTGACATCACTCACCTTGGGATTGAGTTCAACGGCATCCCGGTTTCATTGGGGTTGAGACCTCAGGCCATGAAATTAAGATTCGTAACGCCGGAACTAAAGGGCTCATTTTTAAGATTTTCCTTAAAGGCAATGGATATCCTTATGAGGGCTGCGCAATTATCCTCTTGCGCTTCAAAGGAAGATATCCTCCACAGGGCCTTTATAGGAGAGACAATGAGCATTATCTATCTCCCGATGTATCTGGAGGGGAACAGGCTTTTTGACGGGATACTTAACAGGCTCATGGCCTCACTCCCTCGCGGACGGGAGGATATGGAACCCTTAATAATAAAAAATCCGGGATGGGGTCCCAGGTTTATTTCTACACTCTGTCCTCAGTGCGGGTGGAAACTGGACGGCGAAAGAGACAGTGTCGTCCTTCTGTGCAAAAACTGTTATACGGCCTGGGAAATCCAGGAAGGCAGTTTGAACCGTCTGAATCTTTCAATTGTCCAGGGAAAGAATGCCAAGAGCCTCTATATCCCTTTCTGGAAGATAACCGCCGGCGTCAGAGGCGTTGATATAGACTCCTTCTCCGACTTCATCAGGATTACCAATCAACCAATGATAGTAGGCAATGAACGGGGGAAGAAGGATATGAATTTTTTCTCCCCTGCCTTCAAGATCCGTCCTGAATTTTTCTTAAATCTGTCAAGACGGTTCACTATCTCACAATGGGAATTCATCGGGGAAGATGCCTTTGCTGAAAAGGAAATGTACCCTGTGACACTTCCTAACGCCGAGGCAATCCAGGCATTGAAGATAATTCTGGCCAGTTCAGCGGTCAACAGGAATAATATCTTCCCAAATCTGCCCAAGATCAATTTTGTGATAAAGGGATTGACGCTTGTCTATATCCCGTTTACAGAAGGGCCTAACGACATGATCCAGGAAGATACCGGCATAAGCATAAACAGGCCAAGCCTTGAGTTCGGGCGCAGGATGTGAAATAACGCAGATATCAGCATGCAGCTATTAGCGTGCAGCTTTAAAATAAAAATTCAGGATCAACAAGTGAAGATCCCAGTCAGAAAAAAGGGCTATAGGTCAAACGGAGATTTGATAATCATTCACAAACGGACCTGGCATCAGATTAACCTATGATTGTCTGGCCCTTGGTATTATGAGAAATTTTAAAATTGAAAGGAATCGGAAATATGAAATCCGTGCCATCATCCGTTAGTTTCCCCGAATTGGAAAAAGAAATTTTGGGGTACTGGAAAACACATGATGTTTTTCAAAAATCCCTTGATAAAAACCGCGGTAAAAAGCCCTATATTTTTTATGACGGCCCCCCTTTTGCCACCGGCCTGCCCCACTACGGACATATCCTTACTTCTTATATCAAGGACACCATTCCCCGATATTTCACCATGAACGGAAAATTTGTGGACAGGAGATGGGGCTGGGACTGCCACGGCCTTCCGGTTGAGTATGAAGTAGAAAAAAAATTGAATATTAGCGGAAAGGCCGCCATTGAAGCCTTTGGGATTGATCAATTTAACCGGGAGTGCAGTGATATCGTTTTAAAATATGCCGATGAATGGATCGCCATCATTGATCGAATCGGAAGATGGGTGGATTTTGAGCGCAAGTATCAGACCATGGATCTTGATTACATGGAAAGTGTTTTATGGGGCTTCAGTGAACTGTACAAAAAAGGTCTGATTTATGAAAGCTTCAAGGTCGTGGCTTACTGCAACAGATGCCAGACTCCGTTATCCAATTTTGAAACCGGTCTGGACGACTCTTACCGGATAAAAAATGACCCTGCTGTCACAGTGAAATTTGTCGATCAGGAAGATCCGGCTATTTGCTATCTGGCATGGACAACCACGCCATGGACGTTGCCGTCAAATCTGGCCCTTGCAGTCCACCCCGATGTCGATTACTGCCTGCTTGAAACGGGATCATCGGAAAAACTGGTTATCGCAGAAAAAAGAATCGGCCACTATTCCGGTTTATCAAACCATAAAGTGTTAAAAAAATTAAAAGGCAAGGACCTTGTCGGAAAACAATATTTCCCCCTGTTTGATTTTTTCAAAGGAGAAAATGCCTTTAAAATCCTTGCAGGCAATTTTGTAGACACAGAAACAGGAACAGGGATTGTACACATGGCCCCGGCCTTTGGAGAAGACGATTTTAATATTTGTTCTGAACAGGGCCTCGGTATTTTTAATCCTGTAGGCCCGGACGGCAGGTTTACTGAAGAAGCAGGCTTTTTGAAAGATCTGGACGTTTTTGAGGCGAACAAACCCATCATCAACTATCTGAAACAAAAAGGCCGCCTGTTTCTAAGAGAAGATTACCGGCACAATTATCCACATTGCTGGCGTTGCGACAGCCCCCTCATTTACAGGGCCATAAGCAGTTGGTATGTAAGAGTCACGGAATTTAAGGAAAGGATGTGTGCTCACAACCAAAATATCAATTGGATTCCCGAGCATATAAAGGCCGGCCGGTTTGGCCAGTGGCTTGAAGGAGCCCGGGATTGGGCCATCAGCCGGAATAGATTCTGGGGAAGCCCGATTCCGGTGTGGAAATGCGACCAGTGCAAAGCGATATATGTCCCGGGCTCCATCAAAGACCTGGAGGAAAAATCAAAACAACCCGTCACAAATCTGCACCGACCGGATTGTGACAATATCACGTTTCCGTGCGTCAACGAAAATTGTGACGGCCGATTCAGGCGTGTTCCGGAAGTACTGGACTGCTGGTTCGAATCCGGCGCCATGCCTTACGCCCAGGTTCATTTTCCATTTGAAAATAAAAAACTGTTTGAGGAAACATTTCCAGCGTCATTTATTGTGGAATATGTAGCCCAGACAAGAGGATGGTTTTACACGCTGATGGTTGAATCCACAGCCATCATGGACAAGCATCCCTTTGAAAATGCCATCTGTCATGGCGTCATTCTGGCGGATGACGGCAGAAAGATGTCTAAAAGCCTTAAAAATTTCCCGGACCCCATGAAGGTCGTAAATGAACATGGCAGTGATGCGCTTAGAATTTATCTGCTGTCATCGGCAGTGGTAAGGGGAACTGACATTAGATTTTCTGAAAACGGAGTCAGGGAGGCAGTCCGTCGCTATCTTATACCGTTGTGGAACTCTTTCCATTTTTTTACTTCATACGCCGGACTTGCCGGAGGATATGTTGCAGAACTTATTCTTGATGCGGAAAATATTGAAGACCGTTACATCCTGAGTGAGCTTGAAAGCCTTAAAGTCAATGTTAACCAGGCTACTGAAAAATATGACCTTCCCAGATGCTACACAGAAATACTTTATTTTATAGAGACTCTGTCAGGCTGGTATATTCGAAACAATCGGGAAAGATTCTGGGTAACGGAAATAAATGAGGATGCAGCAAGGGCATTCAATACCCTCTATACGGTGCTCATTGAGCTTAGTAAAATTTGTGCGCCGTTCATCCCGTTCACCATGGAATATATATATCGGCATTTAACGGGAGATTCCGTTCACCTCGTGGATTGGCCGGAAGACTTTCCCAATAGAATTGATACGGCATTAAATGAAGACGTACGAAAGATCAGAGCTGCTATTGAAGGGGGCCGGAGGATAAGAGAAAAAAACAGAATCAACCTAAGACAGCCCTTGCCCCATGTCCGTGTTTCGGGAATCGGCCAGGAAACTCTGAATCGATTTAATGGCCTTTTAAAAAGTCAGTTAAATGTAAAACAGGTGCTGTTTGAAGAAGAACCGGGAAATTTTACCCGAAAGGAAATTTTACCTGATGCAAAAAAACTCGGACCGATCCTGAAGCAAGATTTGAAAAAGGTCACGGCGCTGATAAAAGAAGGACAATATGAATGCCTTCAGGACGGCAGTCTCGCTATCGGTGATCACTTGATTTCGCCGATGAACTATACGGTCAATCTGTTGCCGACCCTTGAAAATGAAGATGTCTGGGCTGACAGGGAACTTGTCGTATCTATAGGCTTGGAAATTACGGAAGAGCTTAAAATCGAAGGAACAGCAAGAGACCTTAATCGTTATATCCAGGATTTAAGAAAAAAACTCAATCTGCCCTATGATGCCAGGATCATTCTTTCTGTTGATGCTAAAGGAGTTTACGACCAAAGTTTCTCGGTCCATAAAAAATGGTTGATGGAACAAAGCCTTGCAATAGAGATAAAAGATTCAGTTGAGAATGCCATGTTTGAAAAATGTGACAGTGACGGCCAACTGAGAATTTATATACAAAAGGCTTAGAAGCGGTCTCAAAACATCCCTTCACCAAAGTCGCTAACGCTTCCCCAAGCCATCACTGGTCGTCGAGGCATAGATCGGGGCCGGAGTGGATCGCTACTCCTAATTCCGCAGAGGACTTGTTACTGACAAAAAAGCCTAACCGCCTACTTCATGCCGGTTTTAACCGGCGCTTTCTGGAGGTCCCCATTGATCCACTGGGATTAAGACAAGCCACGTTCGTTCATTACGGCGCCGTGTTCAACAACCTTTCATAAATGCTCCGTGCCTGCCTTAGTTCGCTGTTGCGCTCGTAACCCTCGCTGATCTCGATCAGGCCTTTCCGGGCCTGGACCGCTTCCAGGGTGTCGGGGTGGCAGTCAACCAATTCAAAGTACATTTCGGCCGCCTGGTGGAGGGCGTTGGTTGCCTGGTAGCCGTCGGCCATTTCCAGAAGGTGCTTCAGTAGTACGGAATCGGCTTCAACCACGACGGCGGCCTTAGCCACCGCAGCCGTTTCAACCACCGAAGCGGTTTCAACCACGGCGGTATCAGCGGCGTGATTGACGGCCACAACAAGGGTGGCTTCGTCGGTATCTCTATGAATTTTCGTTTTTCGCTCCTGTTTCATTTTTCGCTCCTGTGAGAAAAGATTAAGGGTTGAGTAACCGGGAATCGGCTACTCAAAAGGACATGTAAACGATATAGATATCTATTTTGCAAGTAGCTTGCCAACAAGCGAAAGAAAATCAGAAGTGTGGAATCGTCCTTTGATAACAGGGGATTAGATTAATGGGAGAGAACAGCAGAAAAGTATGTAATGATTCGTTTGGCCTCAATATTTAGTGGAACCTCAACATATTGAGGGATACTCTGAACTGAAGGGCGGAAAACAAGGAATGCCAAGGCAGTTGAAGCATTATTGTTTTAACTGCCTTTTTCTTTTTGTTGGCTGATTCAGGGGTCTCCATGGGAATTGACGTTGTAACCGGCGCAGTATAATATTATGACAATGATCACCCAGGCACGCATCAGGCACTTACAGATTCAAGCAATAAAGTTGAATGGGAAAACTGTTAAACGTTGCAACGAAACGGAAATTTTATAATGACCTTTAAATCAACAAAATCAGCGCATGATAGGGAAATAATGAGGGGGAAATTGGAGGAGCTTTATTTCTTATATAATGATAGAAAATATGTACACCCCGACCCGCTTGAATTCCTCTATGACTATCCGGATCCCCTTGACAGGGAGTTGGTCGGGCTTATATCATCATCCCTTGCCTATGGCAGGGTGGCCCAGATACTTAAAAGCGTTTCGTTTATTCTTGAAAAGATGCGTCATTCGCCGGTGTCATTCCTCAAGGAATCATCCGGGAAAAGCCTCAAATCTACTTTTTCCGGCTTCAAACACAGATTCACAACAGGCGAGGAAATGGCATCAATGCTCATTAAGGCAAGGGGCCTGATAGAACAATACGGTTCCCTTAATGAATGTTTTTTAACCTGCTTCGATAAAGATGATGAGACTATCATTCCCGCCCTTTCCGCTTTCGTAGAAAGATTCAATGGGAATGACTGCGATTTTAAAAATAGTCTGTTGCCGGCCCCGGACAAAGGCAGCGCATGCAAGAGGTTGAACCTCTTTCTGCGATGGATGGTTCGTAAAGATGAGGTTGATCCTGGAGGATGGGAGGGCATCCCGGCATCAAAGCTGATTATACCCCTTGACACCCACATGTACAGGATCTGCGGCAGACTTGATATGACCTGCAGAAAACAGGCGGACCTGCTCACCGCCCTGGAGATAACAGAGGGTTTCAGAAAGATATCGCCGGAAGACCCTGTCCGCTATGACTTTGCAATAACAAGGCTGGGCATAAGAAGCGATGCTGAGCCTGAGCTTTTCTTTGAAGGCTTGGAATGAACTGCCCCGCCGCAGAGAGACTGTGTCATAATCAGAATGATTGTCATTCCGAACGCATGTGAGGAATCTCAAGTCGTTCATATCATTAAACATCAAGATTTCTCCCTTCGGTCGAAATGACAAAAACGATAATTGTGACCGGCAATGTCCGGTTAGGATCTTGCATATAAAAAAAGCCTGCTTGAGGGCATGGGAGGTCCTTTTTTTAAGAGTGAAATGGGCGGCCTGCTGAGGGCCTGACATTTAAAATGTAACCGCGGGCGG
>Ga0153915_10004046_pt1 | contig 13495 bp, 12 predicted proteins | sample Opewatmetagenome_2_FD_107003 | JGI IMG/M metagenome (GOLD analysis project Ga0153915, IMG submission 107003) | Freshwater wetland microbial communities from Ohio, USA - Open water 3 Core 3 Depth 3 metaG | ecosystem: Environmental > Aquatic > Freshwater > Wetlands | place: USA: Ohio, Lake Erie... | reverse complement strand
TGGGATTGCGCCCAAAATGGGAAGGTGTAGCTAGAAATCAAGGCTTTGTAATTTATTTTGCCGACGCAAAACCTGGAGAACGAGTAAAAATAAAGATAACCAGACTAACCGGCAATAAGAACATTAGAAACGGTTATTGATAGCTTCTATGCCTGTCCATTGTTTCTTTTGTAGCTCTGATTTTTCCTAAACTTCCATTGTGAGCGCTCAAAACAAATTGCAGCGTATTTCCCTTGAAAAAGTCCCTAAATTGATTTCCACATTTTTTGCATTTATACATCTTGATTCGAAATCGCCCAAAGTTCCATTCCTTGTCGGGTTGTTGCGTGTGGGCTCCACAATTTGGACATTTCGGCATGATATATCACTTCTTAGAGTTATGAGTAAGATTGCTATATATCGTTTTCATGATGCTTTGCCAGTTTTTTTTTAAATAAAGTGGGCGCTATTTTCAAGAATCAGCGATGACAAGTTTTAAGAAAGAAATTAACAATACTTAAGTACGGAGGTGGAAACGTGCCTACTTTCGCGGTGAACATGAAGCATACTGCTGAGTCTTGTCCTTTGTTTAATGCTGAGGTGAAGAAGAAGTTAAAGGAAATGCTGGGTAAAAGAGAAGAAGTCTGGGATCGGGCAAAGAAGCATGGTGTACATGTGTTGAGTGCTTGGCATTCAGTTTTAGACCATCTTGTTTTCTACGTTGTTGAAGCGCCTTCTCAAGAGGCTGTTGAAGACTACTTTAAGGACATAGGCTTTGCTTTCTGGAACAGCATTGAAATTCGACAAGTGAAACCTGCAGAAGACATAATTAAAGCCGTTGTTGAAAAATCTTGAATAATGTTACGTGGGAAAGGGGTTCAATATCTAATGGCTATTGACCATTAGTTTGGAGAGACGGCTTGGATTTAGAAACGTTCCTCCTTAAGCACGCATTATTGTTTCAGTGTTCCTGCTCCATTGCATTTTGTGCATCGTTTTCTAGAATCCCCTGTACCTATTGTACCATTGCCGTGACATTCAGGGCACTTGACTAGCCAATCTTCATCACGCTCATAGTACCTTCGGGGCATAAAAACTCACTTTCTCCCGTACCCTCTAAAATGATCCTTTATCCCTTTAAATATTTAAATTTTTGAGCGCGTGCATATTTCAGTTGTAAAGGATTCCTACTTTGGTGACTTGCAAAATAAAGCTATGAGCCTAACATGCAATTCCGAAAAATTTGGCGCCTGGGGCGATTAGAATATGAACAATTTTAACAATATAAAGATAATTAATTTAGAAGCCTCGTTTTTTCTACCATATTTAGACCCGAATCCTGCAAAGGTTTAATCAATTTTTTGGACTTGCATTCATTCAATCTCTTAGTTTTCGACAAAACCAATAAAGATTATGACAACTCCAACTGCCGCCCTTATTACTCTAATTAGTTGTTCAGGAAAAGTTTGCTTGGGATACTTAACTATACTCAAAATGCCGTCTACAATAAGCCAAAGACCTAAACCAACCAGAACCACCGAAAGAGCATTCAAATAGTCTTCACCTACTTTCATAGCCGATTTGCCTTTTCAAGGCATATATTCTCTCTCACACGGGTCTCAATTAAAGCTAATCTTTTTCGGATTTCTCGGCCATCCTTTCGACCATTGGCTTGGTAACTATGATGATTTAAGTGGCTAACTGAACTCTACTTCACCTCAGGGCTAAGTTATTATCCTGGATCTTTCAAATAATAATTGTAGAATTGTTTTGTGCCAGCTTTATCTACGCAGGCTTAGGGTTCAGAATCTTATACGCTTGTAAAAAAATCCTTTCACTACTTCGCCCGAAATAATGTAGAGCATTACAATTATTGACATCAAAAGGAGAACCAAGGGGGAAGGCTGGGCAAAACCGAATAGGTTGGCAAGCGGACTGAAAGGAAAGATAACTGTAGCTCCAACAATCACTATGGTGGTTAGTAGCAAATACTTTCCTGGAAGAATTTTAAAGAAGAGTCTTTGGCTCCAAATTACCAACACAATTAAGCTTGCAGAAACAACCGATTCAACGAACCATCCTGTCCTAAACAGGTCCTTAGGACTTTGGAGAACGAAAAGAAGAATGCCGAACGCGACATAATCAAAAACTGAGCTTAGTATGCCGAAAACTATCATGAAATTACGGATGAATTTGACGTTCCAGCGACGGGGCTTGTCAACCATTTCACTGTCTACATTGTCTGTGCTGATGGTTGTCTCTGGGAAATCTGTCATAAGATTAGTGAGCAAGATCTGCCCAGGCAGAAGAGGCAGAAATGACAAAAAGAGAGATGCGCCTGCCATGCTGAACATGTTTCCGAAATTTGCGCTAGTTGCCATGAACACGTACTTTAAAGTATTAGCAAAGGTTTTCCTTCCCTCTTTCACGCCGTTTGAAAGCACACCCAAGTCCTTTTCAAGCAAGACAATATCAGCTGATTCTTTAGCAACATCAACTGCACTTTCGACCGAGATCCCGACATCAGCCGCGTGAAGAGCTGAGGCATCGTTGATTCCATCACCCATGTAGCCAACAACATTTCCAGCTTTCTTGAGTGCGATAATAATGCGTTCCTTCTGGTTTGGTTCGACCTCTACGAAAACATTTACTTCATTCACTTGCCTAAGCAATGCTTCATCACTCAAATTAGTGAGATCTGAACCTGCGAGAATTTTTGGATTTGGAAACCCGACTTGCTTACTGATGCTGGCTGCAACCAATCGATTATCTCCCGTTACAACCTTTAGCGAAATCCCAAGATGCTTTAACTCGCTAATCGTCTCGGCGATTTTAGGCTTGGCAGGATCAAAGAGAACCAGAAATCCAAAGAAAGTCATGCCAACTTCACTATCTTTAGTGATGAGTCTGTCCGATCCAGTATTTTTGTAAGATATCCCTAGAACGCGGAAGCCTTGATTGCTTAACATTTCAAAGCGTTTTTGGATCTTCTGTTCAACATCGGTGATCTGAACGGTTGTTCCCTCGGAAGTTTCAACTTTGGTGCAGGCTGCAAGCACGTTTTGCAGTGCGCCTTTGGTAACCATCAGATTCGTATTGTCTTTCGACACCAAGATGCTTAGTCGCTTACGAATAAAATCGTACGGTACCTCATCCAGCTTCTGGTAACCAGACAAGCCAAGAGGGGTTGTGCAAATCGCATCATCGATTGGATTTGTGAATCCCGTCTGATACGAAGCGTTTAGATAGGCATAAAGAAGCGCCTTCTCACTTGGATTGCCGTTAAAATCAAGAACCGATTGCATTTTAATCATGCCCTCCGTCAATGTACCGGTCTTGTCGGAGCACAGCACGTTCATACTGCCGAAGTTCTCAATGGATGCGAGCCGTTTAACAATCACCTTCTGGTTTGCCATACTCTTGGCTCCTCGAGCGAGGTTAATACTGATAATCGCCGGCAGTAGTTGCGGTGTTAATCCGACTGCGAGTGCTAAGGAAAAGAGAAGAGACTCCAGCACAGGACGGGCAAAATACACGTTTATGGCTAGGGTGGCAACTACCAGCACCAACGTTACTTCCATTAGGAGATAACCAAAGTGCCGGACCCCATGTTCAAATTCTGTTTCAGGTGGTCTCAGCCTTAGGCGGTCCGAGACCTTGCCGAACTCCGTTTGTAATCCGGTTCCTACAACAACGGCTTGCGCGCTACCACTTACCACGTTAGTCCCCATAAAAAGACTATTTGCTCGCTGACTAAGCGATGTTGCCAGTGGAAGGATTCCAGCAGTTTTTTCAGCCGGAAAAGTCTCTCCTGTCAAGGAAGCTTCGTTTACGAAAAGATCATTGGATTCTAAAATTAATGAGTCTCCAGGTATTAGATCTCCGGCGTTGAGGATGATAACGTCACCTGGCACAATTTTTTCGACAGGAATCTCTCGTTTAATGCCATCGCGAAGTACGGTTGCTTTCGTCTGAACTATGGCTAGCAGCTTTTCGACAGCGTTAGCTGCACCTCTTTCCTGCCAGAATCCGAGCAGGCTGCTTATTAGGATGATCGCTAGGATGATGATAGCATTCACAGAATCGCCAAGGAAGAATGATAATCCACCTGCAAAGATGAGGATGAGGATAAGTGGACTCTTAAATTGAGCTAGCAGGAGCGTTAGCGAGTCTGATCTTTTCTGGGGCTTAAGGCGATTAGAGCCATATTCTGCGAGTCTTTTTTCAGCTTCATCGCCAGTCAAGCCTTTTGGTGTCGTCTGAAGTTGTTTGAGAAGCTCAGAAGTGGGGACGCTCCAGAAAGAATGATTGTTTTGGCTATCTTGCTTATTCAGGGAAACCGCCTAGTAAAATGAGGATAATTTGTCTAAAAAAGAATAATTGAAAACATATCTATAAACAATATTATTGAACTTTCGAATGAAATCGCAGGGTGCAGAGTTTGTTGAAATCTAAATCCATCTTTCTTTCATAATGGTCAATTGGAAAGCCCCGAGAGTCCAATTCCCTTTTTACTTCGCTCTTAGGCCACTCAGATGAGATAGTCGTGGTTGTAGTTGATTTAGATTGAAATCGTGAAGAGATGATCTTGAAGATAAAAAAAACAGGACCCATCTCCCATTGACGTATCAAACCTTGTGGTGAATTTAGAGCAAAAGAGTAAAAGCCGTCTTATCCTCTATTTGGGGCAAGTTTGAATTGTCGTCTTTGTTTTTTTCCGCGAGATCTGCGCGGCCCTGTTTGCGTTTCATTGAGCTTCGCAGTTACTTTTTTGTTCTTCTCACCCGAGTATCGTTTCACTTCTTTTATTACACGCGATGTTGGTTGCTTTGTCTCTTGCTCACTAGCCTTAGTCTCTTTTTCATTCATGTTCTTTCATCTCAATTTTTCGTTTTCTTTTTTTGAACAAAATTGTTACATTGAAAAATAACACGTTTAGATGGGCACCTGTTAAGGTTTTAGTACTCTGTCTTCACTGTAGTCTCTATCCTCATGGGCTTCCTCTTCTGAAGCTTCTTCATTCCGTTCCTCGTTTTCGGAGACTTCCTCGTTTGCGCTCCTTTCTATGTCTTCAGCTTCACCTTTTTGGGGAAAAGCATCATCTAACCAAGCTTCAAACTGTTTTTTGCCTTCAGGACTGGAAAAGGCCCATTCGCATAATTCACTGATAACTCCATTAAGGTCAACTTGGTGATCGTCCGCTAACTGTCTCAGAAACTTTTCCCACTTTACGGGCAGAGATACGGTAGAACTAACCATCTAAATTTTCACGCTCCATGTTCTTGATATTATTTACATTTCAATTGTGCGATTCATGTTTGGTTTATTTAGCAAGTGTATGCTCTCTTCTAGACTCATGGCTAGCTTGATTTCATTTGTGTTCCAAGCCATCCATTTTTCCATTTCGGGCTCCATGGAGAATTTTTGGAGGCTTTCTGAGCTTGGAGCCTCATACACCCATATGGTCAAATGTTCGGGAATCACAGTCCATACTCCAACCCTTTTAATTCCGTACTTCTCCTCTAAGGCACCCAATTTTTCCGGTAACTCCAGTGTTATTGTTTTAATCTTTTCATTGTTTATCGGGCAGTTTTCAGGAGAATGCCTAGAAACTATCAAAAAAGTAGCCATAAATAACGCTCTCAAAAGAAAGAGTAGTTAAAACTAAGATATAAACGATAGCAAACTTAACATGACGCGTAAAAGCAACTTCTATTTAGAAAAATAGACTAAGCATAGTGCAGAATTAGGTTCATAGTAAGACTGGAAAGCCTTAACTGAATCGTGCCTGTAGTAATATATGGAGGAATAAGATTTTGTCTTTGCAAACAGGTGGCGTGCCTGTTTTAGTTATGAGGGAAGGATCTGGAAGATCCAAAGGTAGGGATGCCCAACGCAACAACATTATGGCGGCAAAAACAATAGCAGAAGCAGTCAAAAGTTCGTTAGGCCCCAAAGGTATGGACAAGATGTTAGTGGATAGTTCTGGCGACATAACAATTACCAGTGATGGACGAACTATTCTCGACAAGATGAACATTGACCATCCGGCTGCTAAGATGATGGTTGAGGTAGCAAAAACCCAAGATGCGGAAGTGGGAGACGGAACCACCACGTCGGTCATAGTTGCTGGCGAACTTCTAGGTAAAGCCGAAGACCTGATAAACAAGGGCGTTCACCCCACGGTAATTGTTGAAGGATACAACAAAGCAGCTGATAAAGCTCTTGAAACCCTTGAAACCATTGCGATTCCAGTTAAACCTACAGGAAAAGAGTTTCTGATGAAGATTGCGGCAACCTCTATGGCCAGCAAATTGGTATCAGAGAACAAGGAACAGCTTGCCAAGATAGCCGTTGAAGCCGTTTTGCATATTGCTATAAAAATTGGAGAAGACTACAAGGTAGACTTGGACGATATTATGGTGGAAAAGAAACCCGGCGAATCCATGTCTGAAACCAAGCTCATCGAAGGGTTAGTTCTTGACAAGGAGGTTGTACATTCGGGCATGCCTAAACGGGTGGAAAAAGCAAAGATAGTATTATTAGAAAGTGCACTTGAAATTGAAAAGACCGAGTTCGACGCTAAAATCAACATTGAACGTCCAGACCAGATGGAGTCTTTCCTGTTAGAAGAAGAGAATATGCTCAAAGCAATGGTTGAAAAAATAGTTGCCGCAGAAGCCAACGTCGTTGTGTGTCAGAAAGGCATAGACGACACGGTCCAGCACTTCTTGGCTAGGAAAGGAATCTTAGCTCTACAACGAGTCAAGGAGTCAGACATGGAGAAACTATCAAAAGCCACCGGCGGAAAGCCTGTTACTAATATAAAAGAACTCTTAAAGAGCGATCTCGGCTTTGCAGAAATCGTTGAAGAGAGGAAAATCGGCGACGACAAGATGACTTTCATCGAAGGATGCAAGAATCCGCTCTCAGTAGCCATTCTCATACGGGGTGCAGATAAGCGCTTTCTTGATGAAGCAGAACGGTCACTTCACGACGCTTTATGTGTGGTCCGTGATGTTGTTCAGGTGCCCAAGATCGTAGCAGGAGGGGGCGCTCCAGAAATGGAGATCGCTAGAGCACTTAGAAGTTATGCTGAAACCCTGCCAGGCAGAGAGCAACTTGCCATCCGAAGCTTCGGCGAGGCTATGGAAATTGTGCCGTTGACGTTAGGTGAAAATGCAGGTCTTGACCCTGTCGATCTTCTGTTGGAACTTAGAACTCGTCATGAGAAGGGCGAAAAATGGGCAGGCGTCGATGTTTTCGATGGCAAAATCAAAGACATGCGAGACCTAGAGGTCTATGAACCTATATCTGTTAAGAAACAGACAATCAAGTCTGCCAATGAAGCTGCAACAATGATACTGAGGATCGATGATGTCATTGCCTCCGGAAAGGTGAAAGCCCCGCCTATGTCTCCCAGCGGAATGCCAGGCGGCGGCTACGGAGGTATGCCCCCAGAGTATTAGCACTCGTTAATAATTATTACAAATGATCTATTTCAATAGAATCCGTTATTGCCCGGTTAATGTTTTCCATCCATAGCGCTTAGCCGGGACATCTTTTAAACGATTATTTTTTAAAGAACTTGGTGTGTTTATTCTTCACTTTCAGGACCGCCGGGCATTCCACCGGCTGGTCCGCCTTTGGGAGCTTTGGCTGTTATGACGTCGTCTACTCGTAGTATCATGGCTGCTGATTCGGCCGCTGATTTTATGGCTTGCTCTTTAACGACGCTTGGCTCGATCACGCCGTTTTCAATGCTGTTCTGCAGTTTACCAGTGAATAAATTAATGCCAATATACTTGCCATCTTCTATATCGTGCATTTGACGCAGCTCTATGAGTATGTCAATTGGTTCTAAGCCTCCGTTCTCCGCGAGCGTGCGTGGGATTACTTCAACTGCGTCCGCGAAAGCTTCTACTGCGAGTTGCTGTCTTCCGCCGACTTTGGTCGAGTATTTCCGTAGTCCTTTAGCGATTTCAATTTCGATTGCCCCCCCGCCAGCAACGATTTTATTGTTTTCTGTGACATCTGAAATTACTGACAACGCGTCGGTTATTACTCTTTCAGCTTCATCCACCATTCTTTCAAGCCCTGCACGTATCAGTACGGCTACTGAGTGTGGGTCTTTGCATTTTTCAACGAAGATCATTTTATCGTCTCCAATCTTGCGCTCCTCCACTAAACCTGCAAAACCCAAGTCTGCCGTCTTTAAATCGTTCAAGTTGGAGGTTACTGTTCCGCCTGTTGCCCTTGCGAGTTTTTCCATGTCCGACTCTTTGACGCGCCTAGCGGCCATTATGCCCTCTTGAGATAGGTAGTGTTGAACCATGTCGTCTATTCCTTTCTGGCAGAACACAATGTTTGCACCAGAAGCTTTGATCTTGGTTACCATCTCTTTGAGTGTGCTGTCCTCTTGGTCTAAGAAAGCTTTCATCTGGTTCGGTTGGCGTATGTGTATTTCGGCGCTAATTTCGGTTTTTTCAATCTCTAGCGCCACGTCCAAAAGTGCGATTTTCGCGTTCTCTTTCTTTCTGGGCATCCCTGGATGGACGATTTCTTTATCTACGATTATGCCTCTGACGAGTTGCGTCTCGATGAGGCTTTTTCCTGTCTTCTTCACCAGTTGTATGTTATCAATGTCAGCTATCGTTTTGTCCGCGTGCTTCTCGGCTATCTGTTTTACGGCTTCTATTGCTATTTCCGCAAAGCGTTCTTTAGCACTACCCACAGCTTTGCTGCCCATGGACGTCAAAGCAACTTTCATCATCATTTCTTGATCTTCAACGTCGATAGGAACAGCGTTTTTCTCTATTATTTCGATTGCTTTCTGTGCTGCCTTGCGGTACCCTGCAACGAGCATAATGGGGTGAATGTTCTGGTCCAAGAGTTCCTCTGCTTTCTTTAGAAGTTCGCTTGCTAAAACTACGGCGGTTGTTGTTCCATCTCCAACCATGTCGTCTTGAGTTTTTGCGATTTCCACCATCATTTTTGCTGCTGGATGTTCAACGTCGATTTCTTTTAGGATTGCTGCGCCGTCGTTGGTTATGGTGATGTCGCCTAGTGAGTCGATGAGCATTTTATCCATGCCGCGTGGGCCTAGTGTGGTTTTGAGTACTTCGCCGATTACTCGTGCTGCCATGATGTTGTTTCTTTGGGCTTCTTTGCCTCTGCTTCGAGAGGTACCTTCCTTCAATACAAGTACGGGTTGACCACTTTGGGTTTGAGTTAAATATGCCAAGTTCTTTCTCTCCTCAATTTTTTTAGTAAGTCTTTTTTAGCATAGTCAGCGTTTTGTGAGTCAAAGGACGCTCCAAATCGCAGAGTTATACCAGATAAGATGGTTTTAACCTGTGAGAGACTGTAGATGTAACACTTTCAGCTGTTCCAAAAACGCTGGCTTTGCAATCTATATATTGTCACACAGGGATTTAAACTCGTTAAAAATTATGTCATTCACAAACGAGTTACGTATGGATAAGCAACAGAGATACAAAGTTAGCAAGTTGGCAGACTCCTAGGAAAAATCAGAGCCAATAAAGAAACAATGCATAAGCAAAAAACCCGCCAATAACTTTCCTGAAGGTATCACGAGTTCAAGTCTAATCCATACATAGACTATTAAAAGAAATAGCGAATGAGCATAAAAATGCTACAACCGTCTATTTCACTTCCACTTTGTGTTTCTTAGGCGCGGGTGCAACCGTCTTCTTTGGGACGCAGACTTCAAGTAGTCCGTTCTTAAATGTCGATTCTGCCTTCTCAGGGATTACTTCTTCGGGGAACGACAACTGTTTGTAAACATGCGAGTAAAGGCGTTCTCTGACAACAAAAGTCTTCTTCTTGTCTTCTGTTTCAACATCTGTTTCAGCTGAAATTTCGATACCATCGTTAGTTAAGGCTACGTCGATCTTGTCTTTTGCTACGCCAGGCAATTCAGCATGCACAACAAACCTGTTTCCCTCATCAACCAGATCCACAGTTGCTTCACGGACCGGAGCTACAGTTTCTAAATCTATCCAGTCGAATGGAAAAGCTATATTTTCGATGAAATTTTTGCGAAAGTCTTCCATCAAATCCGTAAAGGTCGTCAGAACATGAACTGCAGGAACGTGTTTGGCAAGAATGTGTTTAGCGGGAACTTTTTTAGAGATTTTACTGGAACTTCTGCTTTTGCAATCGCCTTCAGCGGCGTCTTTTTTTCTTCTTTACTCATTTTTTTTTCACCTCGATTCATTTGTTTTAGAATTCTGATACAGGCTATCTTTGCTGTTTCTGCAATTGCAGTCTTGTTGCGATTTCTTTGGAGATCTTTTCAAGTCCCTCTGCTAACTCTGCACTGTCAACATCGTCTATCGGGTAAAATTTGCCCTCTTTGTCGAGAAATACAAGCTCTAATTTTCTATTTGTCATTATGTTTCCTCCATAGCGTAAATGGTTTACAAAACTATTCTACATTCTAAACCGGGGGGACCTCAGCTTTAGCTCCTCACGCGAATCTAAGCCTTCAGTGTCGAGAGCTTACTGGCTTTCCCCTAATACCTTTCTTCGAAAGGGCGCTAAAATGTAGTTATTAGGAATTATCAGTTGACGCATTATTCTTTTTCGGCTGTCCATGCCTTTACTGCAGCTTCAACTGCGCGGGATAAGTCGCCTTTTTTCCCGCCAAATCGCTCAACGGTTTTCAGTCTTAACTTTTTTTCTAGCTCATCTGGAATATCTACGCTGATTCGACCCATAATTAATCGCCAATTTTTTTTATGCCCGGTTGCTGTCATCATAAGCTAACTTCATTTTTATCGTTTTTCTACTTCTTAATCTAAGAGACCTTTCGCTTATGTGTATATCACATTATGTTAATAATCACTTATAAACATATGTATTAATTGCTAGGAATTTCAAGCAAAAAATGGAATTAATGATGCACTTACGGAAAAAAACCAAGTTGCAATTTCACAAGAATTAAAATAAAAAAGGGGAAAGATGTTTTTTGTTTTATGTTTTTATGGTCGCTTTCTTAAAGCCAGGATTGTTATGGCAAAACCTAAGACTATTGCTATAATTATTCCAGCGACTGCAGGAACGAAGTATTGATCAGTTATGGACTGAACTGCTTGTGGTGTTGGCGCCGGTGTTGCTGCTGCCGGATCAACTGCAAATGAAGTTACAGCGTGTGAAGGCCAGTAGGACTCGCTGCCTGCAAAGGATGCATAAATAGTGTATGCGCCTTCAATGTCTGGTTTCCAATTCAAGCTAAAGAATCCGTTAGCATCACTTGTTGTTTTGCCGATTTCTCTATAGTTGCCGTTAGCATCGACAACATTCAAGGTAATAAGTACACCTGTCGCATTTGTCGGTCGTGGCTTCTGCATGTAGACATATTCCATCCAAGTGCCCATGCTTTCATCTGACACCGCTGGAACTCCGTTGGGGAAGCGTGCTGCTTGCTCTTTCTGTTTTGTGCCCGCCGCGATGTCAGTAACTGTGCCTTGTATTACTACGCTGTTTCCCAAACTAACAACGTTAGTTGGTACTGAAACTGTGGTGGCGCTCGGTCCTTTACCTAGAGTGTATATTTGACCATCATAACAGTTGAAGTAAACTAAGTAGCCGTCTGCAATAGCCATGCCAGGCGCCGAGAACGAACCCGGATTAGCCCACGACAGTATCTTCCATATTTCCTTTCCAGTATAGGCGTCAACGGCGCGGACGTACGAGTTCTTGTACATTGGTTCGTTAGGAGAGTGCTCAGTTGTGAAAGCGTAGACTTTTCCGTCGGCAATAGCACCTACGTTTATGGGACTTAGACCCCAAGGCGAATTCAGACCGTTGTTAGTACTGTTGCCTTCTCCACCATTACCGTAGGTCCACAGCAAGGTTCCGTTCTTGGTATCAAAAGCATAGAGTATTCCGCCAAAGCCAGAATAGTAAAGTTTGCCGTAAGCAGTATAACCGCTTGTACTGAAATACTCCCAATCAGGTATCTGCGAAATCGGCTGTGAAGTCCACAAAAGGCTCCCATCGTCGAGGCTATAGCCAGAATTCACCATTGTTTCTTTATCCCGCATCAAAAATACACGGTTCACCGGGTCTGTCGTTAGATAAACACGCGTGACTCCAATAGTGTCGGTTTGCGGTTGAGGCGCCGAATAATTCTTCATCCACAACAGGGTGCCTCTTGAAGGCGGATTCAAGCTTATCGCTCCTACTGTATAGGGATCATTGGTTCCATAGTAGCTAGTATACGTAGTACGGATGTTACTGAAAAGCAGTATGTCATCGACGATTGTGTAACGGATGGATGACCCACCTACTATAGGCGCTGATATTGTTGCGTTCCATGAATAGGCGCTGCTTCCATTAATCGACCGTCCCACGGGTCTGTACGCACTCATTATAGTTGATGATTCTGGGAAACATTCAGTGTAGTTCCATAAAGATAGCCATCCACTGTTGACGTTTAACGTGTAGATTAGTATCTCGCCCTTTGGTCCGTATGCCCTGGTGCCTGACGGAACATTTGTTACGTTAAACAGCCAGTTTCCATCGATTGGGTCATAAGCCAAATATGTTGTGCCAGAAGTCTGCCATAGGTAGCCGTTTGGGATAACGCCGTGCTGGTTAGGCGAATCATACCACTCTAGTGAGCCGAATGAGGGCATAGTCATGTTCTGCCAGTATAACTGCTCTCCAGTTCGTAGATCTACACTGACATATCCATTACCCGAAGCGGAATTACTTTTTGGTAGGGCATAGTAGAGTTTACCGTTGATGATTATTGTTGTCGTAAACCGAATTTCATACGAAAGTCCAGTGTAGTAAGTCATTCCGTTGACTCCAGTATTGGTTCCACCCACGACCCCTCCAGATTGGAGAGGCTTACTCCACATGATATGAGCGCTGTTAGGTGCTGAGCCGTCCGGTTGAACTGCTCCGTCAATTATTTGGGGCGCTTCAAGATAGTTTGATGAAATACTCCACCAGTCTGTGTTTTCGCCTTCAATTGGGCGTGTCCAGTATTCGGTTGGAAGAGGATAGCTACTTATGGCGGCGGGTAAGGGCTCCTCCTGCACAGTCAGTGTTACTGTTTTGCTGGTAGCGGGCTGAAATACGTCGTCTGTAAAGACTCTCTGTGCGCTTGTGGCATTCCATGTGTACACTTGTCCTGGATAGTAGAATACCAACGAGTAAACGCCGACTTGATCGGGCACGAATTTATAGAATTGTACTCCAGTCGTATCTGAAAGGTCAAAGGTATGTGTTTCATTAACTCCGTTTGGCTTTGTGATAGTAAGTTCGTAGTTATGGCGTCTAATGTCATTCATCACCGTTGCTTCAGGCATCGGTTTATCAACCCACATATTAACGAACACAGTTTGACCAACACCCACAGGATTAGGGGCAACCGCTATGTAGGCCCATGTCTGCAAAGTCCACGGTGGACTATGCGCATTAGCTTTTGGTATCAGTATCATTGAAGCTGTCATCGAAAGCATCAAGATTGCAGCAATCG
>Ga0153915_10004045_pt1 | contig 13496 bp, 13 predicted proteins | sample Opewatmetagenome_2_FD_107003 | JGI IMG/M metagenome (GOLD analysis project Ga0153915, IMG submission 107003) | Freshwater wetland microbial communities from Ohio, USA - Open water 3 Core 3 Depth 3 metaG | ecosystem: Environmental > Aquatic > Freshwater > Wetlands | place: USA: Ohio, Lake Erie... | reverse complement strand
GACCGACCGGCGCATCGCCCTCCCCCGCTCCAAGCGTCTCGTTCTGCCCCGCTCGGGCCCCCCGGCGACCTATGTCCCCTTCCGCAACGGCATCTTCATCGCCCTCGCCGCGGCCTGGGCCGAGGCGCGCGACCTGCGCGACCTCGTCGTCGGCTTCAACGTCATCGATTCGCCGCACTACCCGGATACGACGCCGGCCTTCGTCCGGGCCATGGAGCGGGCCCTCAATGTGGGGACGACGGCGGCCTGCGGCCGGGAGAAGATGCGGCTGCGGGCGCCCTTCATCGGGCTCCGCAAGTCCGAGATCATCCGCCGGGGGCTGGCCTTGGGCGCGGACTACAGCCTGTCCGCCTCCTGCTACGCCGGCGGAGAGGTCCCCTGTTTCCGCTGCCCGGCCTGCCATCTCCGCGCCCGCGCCTGGCGGGAGGCCGGCCGCGAGGACCCGCTTCTCGACCGCCTCAGGAAGGAGGGAAAGCTATGAGCTGGAAGCTCCGCGTCCAGGACAAGTTCTCGGCCGCCCATTTCCTCCGCGAATACAAGGGCAAATGCGAGAAGGTCCACGGCCACACCTTCCGGGTCGAGGTCGAGGTCGAGGCCCGCGAGCTCGACGCGGCCGGGATCGGCATCGACTTCACCCGCATCAAGAAGCGCCTGGCCGAGGTCCTGCCCGACCACGCTCTCCTCAACGAGGTCTTCCCCTTCAACCCCTCGGCGGAGAACCTGGCCCGCCATTTCTTCCAGGCGCTGCGGCCGGAGTTCCCCGTTACGGCGGTTACCGTCTGGGAGTCCGAGGATGCCTCGGCGACCTACGCTGAGGATCGCTGAAGTCTTCGCCTCGCTGCAGGGCGAGGGCCTGCGGCAGGGAGAGCCGACTGTTTTCGTCCGCCTCGCGGGCTGCAATCTCCGTTGCGCCTGGTGCGACACGAAATCCGCCTGGCGCGGCGGGGCGGAGGTTCCGGTCGCCGGCGTTCTCATGGCGGTCCGCGCCGTGCGGCAGACCTTTTCCGCGACGTGGGTCTGCCTGACCGGAGGCGAACCCTTGCTTCAGGACGTCGGGCCTCTCATCCGCGCGCTGCGGCGGGACGGCTTCAGGGTCCAGGTCGAGACGAACGGGACGCGCGACTGTCCTGCGGGGGTCGATTGGCTCACCGTCTCCCCCAAGCCGCCCCGCTACGCGGTCCGGCCGGCCCTCGTTGGGAAAGCGCGCGAGGTCAAGCTCGTCGTCAGCCGCGACCTGACCCGGGATGACGTCGCCGCGACGCGGCGTCGCTTCCCCGCCTCGACGCCGCTCATCCTGCAGCCGCATGGAACGGTCGCCTGGAGCCTGAAGAAGGCGTGGCGGCTCCTGGCCGAGGCGGCGCGCCGGGGCGCCCCGAATGTCCGGCTGATGGTCCAGCTCCACAAGGTCCTGAAGGTCAAATAGGCGCTACCTGACCTCGACCTCGACAGTGAAGAACCTGAAGTTCCTGTAGTTGACGCGGGTCGTGGAGCGGATGAAGGCCCGGCCACTGTCACGGACGTACGCTTCCTCGATGAAGAGCGAGCTGGGGAAACGGATCCCGTTCTTCTCCGTGCGGAACTCCGACCTGATCGTGATCCGCGGCTCCCGATGGAGGGCCTTTCCCCGCCCTTCGAAAATATCGAAATGGCCGACCCGCTTCTCGCTCCATTCGACCTTGAGGATGTCGGCCGTCTCGATGTCGACCCAGGCCCGCCCATAAAGGTTCCTCGATTCCGGCAAGCCGGGCTTGGGCACGGCTTCGATCATGGCGACGGGGCGGTCGCCGACCTTGTCGTTCCCCGTGAGACGATAATCGTACAGGCTTTGGAAACGCTCGGCGAAGATTCCCACCGGTCCTTGCAGGACATTGGCGTAGACGAAGGTCGACGTCGCGAGCTTCGCCCGCGGCTCGTTCCGCTCCTCTCCGTTCTCCTTGAGCAGCGTGCGCGTCTCCTGGACCTGGCCGTCCGCGCGGATACATTGGTAGTCATAGAGAAACGTCCGCTTGGACTCGCGGATGTTCCAGGGGGGCACGACCGGGGGACGCGTCGCCCCGGTGATCGTGCTCGAGCCCTCCTTGGACTTCGGCGCCTGGCGGGCGTCGAGGGAGGGATCGACCCGTTCCTCGATCTCCTCCTCGCAGACGAAATTCAGGTTCGCCTTCTCTAGTCTCTGACAATAGGCGGCCGCTTTCCGCAGGAAATCGAGGAGGTCGAACCTCTCGCCCCCTTGCCCACGACCCGGGCCGTGGGAGGCGAGCGGAGATACGAGGGCCAAAGGCAGAAAACAGGCCACCGGGGCCCAGCGGTGAACCCGACATCGCGTTCTCTGATTCTCCATGGCCTTCCTCATGAGCCGTGTTCGTTCCCCGGACGATAGAAGGCGCTCTCCGTCGGCTGTCCCGTGATAACCAATGCTGACCAGCCGGATTCTATTTCAGAGGTGCTTGTCCGGTCAAGGAGAGTGTGATGAATCGGGCCGCCGGGTCCGACGGGAGCCGGTGGGGCTCAGTACGTCTTCCAGAGACTCCCCCACTCGGTCTTCATGAAGGCCCGGATGCGCTTCCGGCCGACGCTGGGGTACCAGAGGAGGTCGTGGTAGACGTTGCTGGCGAACGGCGCCCAGACGACGAGGGGCGAATGGAGGAGGACCCTCTCGAAGGCGCGCAGGAAGCCCTTGCGGATCATCTGGTCGCCCCAGATGACGAAGCTCCGCCGCGTCTTGAACCCGAAGTTCAAGCCGGAGATGTCCTCGCCCACGACCTCGACCTCGCGGAGGTCGCCGACCCCGAGGCCGCGCTCGTGGGCCATCCGGAGATAGGGGATGGAGAGCGGGTCGAAGCCCATGACCTTGGCGGCCACGGCGTCGACGGCGACCGAGTCGCCGCTCGCCAGGATGATGTTCTGGATGACGGGCTGCATCGTCCGCGGCCCCGCCCCGTCCCCGCAGACCGTCCCGTCCATGACCGCGAACAGGCTCGGGTGGAGCTCGCGCTGCATATAAAGGAGGTCGACCATGACCTCGTGGATGTATTTGTGGGCGTAGTGGCGGACTTCCTTGAGCAGCCCGCCGAAGGCGTTCTTGACGGCGCCGGTCGTCGTCGAATGCCCGTGCGTCTTGACCGTCGGCAGGTGGAGGACGTTCTTGCCGGCGAACATCTTCGGGATCTGGATGCCCTCGGGGAAGATCGCGTTGAGCTTGAGGAGCGGGCTGCGGAAGGGATAGACCGTCCACTCGACCTCGGGCAGGGGGATGAACGGCAGGCCGTGCTTCTCGAGGACCGGCAACCAGCGGTTGTTCCGCGCCCCTTTGCGGGGATTGGTCACGACCGTCTTGTTCTCGATCGGGAAAAGCCTCTCCCGGGGGAAGCCGCCCTCGACGAGCGTCCGGACGACCCCCTCGACCTGCCACGGCTCGCTCGAGCAGGCGGGGAAATATTTCGTCCAGGACAGGTTGAGCTTGAGGAGCGTGTCGCGGTCGGCGGGCAGGTACCGGCGCCAGTCGGCCAGCTCCATGACCGTTCCGTAATCGGCCAGGACGGTCGCGGGGGAGGTTTTGAGGACGGCGACCCTGGCTCGGACCACGACGTCACCTCGCGTTGAGGATCACGGCGGCGGCCGCGACCCAGAGGAAGAGGTCGACGAGGAGGGGCTTGTCCTTGAGGATGAGCGTCTCCGGGGTGCCGCCCTCGGACTTCTGATGGATGAGATAGAGATAGCGGAAAATCCCGTACAGGACGAAGGGCACGGTGAAGATGAGGTTGCGAGTCCCGAACTTGGCCACGGTCTCTTCGGAGATCGTGTAGAGGCAGTAGGCCAGGAGGGTCGAGGCCGTGACGACGGAGATCATCTGGTCGAGGAGATAGATGTTGTACTCCCGGAGGATCGGCCGGTGGCTCGCGGCGTCCTTCTCCAGGATGATGAGCTCGTGCCGGCGCTTGCCCATGGCCAGGAAGAGGGACAGGAGGGTCGTGCAGATGAGAAGCCACGAGGAGAGGAAGACGCGGATGGCCAGCCCGCCCGCCACGACGCGGATGAGGAATCCGGCCGCGACGACGAAGACGTCCAGGATGACGACATGCTTGAGCCAGAGGCAGTAGGCGACCTGGAGCGCGACATAGGCGACGGTCATCAGCAAGAAATTAAGGTTGATCGCGGCCGCGATGAGAAGCCCGGCTGGCCCGAGGACCGCCATCGCGACGATCGCCGTGCCCTTCTTGAGCCGGCCCGCCGCCAGGGGCCGCCGGCTCTTCACGGGGTGGAGCCGGTCCTCCTCAATGTCCCGCAGGTCATTGAAGAGGTAAATAGCGCTCGTGACGAGACAGAAGGCGGCAAAAGCCAGGAGGGTCGTGACGACCAGGGGCCGGTTGAAAATGTTCTGGGAGAAGATGAGCGGGGCGAAGATGAAGAGGTTCTTGATCCACTGCTGGGGCCGGAGGGCTTTGAAGAGCTCCATCACCGGCTCACGCCCTCGGTTTCCGCGGCCGCGGATAACGGGCCTCGATGACCGAGCGGATCCCGCCGCGGGGATTGAAGGCGCCCGTGACGACGGCCCGGACGGGACGGCAGGCCTTGACGATGTCCGCCAGGACGCGATTGACGACGTTCTCCTGGAAGATGCCCAGGTTCCGGTAGGCCAGGAGGTATTCCTTAAGGCTCTTGAGCTCCAGAACGGCCCGGGCCGGCTCGTAGACGATGACCAGGGTCCCGAAATCCGGCCGCCCGGTCTTGGGACAGACCGACGTGAACTCGGGGATCTCGACGCGAACCTCGTACCCGGGGAACTGATTGGGGAACGTCCCGATCGCCGGAAGGCGCGCCTTAAGCCCCGCCTTGGCCTCTTTTTCTCCGTAGCCGCCCATGATGTCTCGGATCTCCCTGGCTCGACCGGCCCTCATCATAGCGCAAACATCCGGGCAAGACAAACCGCGCCGGGCTTCGGTATAATGAGCGTTCAATCCGCCAGCCAGGAGGAAACGATGGCAGACCCCGAGATGCGCAGCCCTCTGACGGCCGTCATCCACGCCGGCCAGGAGCCCGACCCGCTGACGGGCGGGGTGTCCGTCCCCATCTACCAGTCGGCGACCTTCGCCTTCCGGGACGCCGACCACGGCGCGGCCCTCTTCGCCGGCCGGGAGAAGGGGTATATCTACACCCGGCTGGGCAACCCGACGACCCACGCCCTGGAAGAGGCCATAGCGCTCCTCGAGGGCGGCTGCGGGGCCCTGGCCACGGCCACCGGCATGGCGGCCGTCACCACCGTCTATATGGCCGTCCTGGGGAAGGGCGCGCATCTCGTCTCGACCGACGCCGTCTACAGCGCCTCCCGCACCGTCGTGGAGAACGAATTCGCCCGCTTCGGCGTCGAGGCGGACTTCATCGACACATCCCGGCTCGAAGCGGTCGAGAAAGCCATCCGGCCCTCGACGAAGCTTCTCTTCCTCGAGACGCCCGCCAACCCGACCATGGCCGTCTCGGATATCCGGGCCTGCGCCGCGCTGGCCCGACGGCACGGCCTGGTCCTGGCCGTGGACAACACGTTCGCCAGTCCTCTTCTTCAGCAGCCGCTCGCCCTGGGCGCCGACATCGTCGTCCACTCGCTCACGAAGTTCATCAACGGCCACAGCGACGTCGTGGGCGGGATCCTGGTGGCCCACGACGAGGCGCTTCTCGGGCGCCTCCGGAAGGTCCTCCAACTCATGGGCGGGACCATGGACCCCCACCAGGCCTGGCTCATCCTCCGCGGCCTGAAGACCCTCGGCCTGCGGGTCGAAAAGGCCCAGGACAACGCCCAGCGGCTCGCTGCCTGGCTCGAAAACCATCCCCGCGTCGCCTGGGTCAACTATCCGGGCCTGGCCAGCCATCCCCAACACGCGCTGGCCAAGGCGCAGATGAAGGGCTTCGGCTCCATGATCGGCTTCGGCCTCAAGGGCGGCTACGAGGCGGGGAAAAAGTTCATCGATGCGGTCCGCCTCTGCACGCTGGCCGTCTCGCTCGGCGGCATCGAAAGCCTCATCCAGCACCCGGCGAGCATGACCCACGCCCAGGTCCCGCGGGCAGAAAAGGAAAAGTCGGGCATCACCGACGACCTGATCAGGCTGTCCGTGGGGTGCGAGGGATACGAAGATCTCCAGGCGGACCTCGAACAGGCCCTCGGCCGGGTCGACTGACGGGGACGGGGGCGTCCGATTTGCCCCGGCCCGGCCGTTGTGGTGTAATGTCCCGAGCGAGGAGCGCGAGATGAAAGCCTGTGCCAGCGAGAAGAACGCCGCCCGCTGCAACTGCAGCTGGGAGCCGTGCAGCCGCAAAGGCCTCTGCTGCGAGTGCATCACCTACCATTGGAGCCACAAGGAACTTCCGGCCTGCCTCTTCCCGGATGCCGTCGAAAAGACCTACGACCGTTCCCTGAAGCGTTTCATCCAGCTCTACCGCGACCGGGCCTGACGGAGACCGAGGCCTCGATGACGGGAACCCGGGCCGCTTCGTTCCGCCGCCCGCGCTTCGTCTACGGGCCTGTTCCCTCGCGCCGCCTCGGCTACTCCCTCGGCGTGGACATCGTTCCCTTCAAGACCTGCACGCTCGACTGCGTTTACTGCCAGCTCGGCCCGACGGAACGGACGCGGGTCCGGCGCGGTGACTTCGTCCCGGTCAAGGACGTGCTGGCTCAGGTCGGCCTGGCGCTGGCCGCGGGACGGCCCATCGACGTCATCACCTTTTCCGGTTCGGGCGAACCGACTCTCAACCGCTCGCTGGGCCGGCTCATCCGCAGCGTGAAACGGATGACGAGGCTCCCGGTCGCCGTTCTCACCAACGGGACGCTCCTCCATCGGCCCGACGTCCGGCGGGACCTCCGGGCCGCCGACCTGGTCGTCCCATCGTTCGACGCCGCGACCCCGGCCCTCTTCAGGCGCGTCAACCGGCCCCACCGAACGCTCCGTCTCGGCCGCTTCTTCGACGGCCTAAAGGCTTTCCGGCGGGAATTCAAAGGCCGGCTGTGGCTCGAGATCATGCTGGTCAAGGGCCTCAACGACCGGCCGGCGCACGTCGCCCGCCTCAAGAAAGCCGTCGCCGCCCTCCGGCCCGACAAAGTCCACCTCAATACGGTCGTCCGGCCGCCAGCCGAAGCCCGGGCGAAGCCGCTCAGCCCGGCGGAAATGGAAAAGATCCGTCGGGTGCTCGGCCCAAACGTCGAGGTCGCGGCCGATTTCCGGAAAGCGGCCCAGCCGGCCGTCGCGGCTGGCGACCTGGAAGCCAGCGTCCTGGCCATGGTCCGGCGCCGCCCGCTGTCCCTCGACGACCTCAGGCGGACCCTCGGCCGGACCGCGGTCGAGATCCGCTGCGCGCTCCAGGCCCTCGAGGCGGGCGCCAAGGTCCGCCGCGCCCGGCACGGAAGGCGTCTGTTCTATGAAGCCGCGGCCTGAGGGGCTTTTTTCGTTCCGGCCGGTCGGACGGGTCCGCTCGCCCTTCAAGCGGCCCGAGGACATCCCGCCTCCCGCCTTCGCCCCGCCCGGCTTCTTCGACCGGGCGCGCGGCGAGCTCCGCGTCTTCAAGAAGTACGAGCCGGCGCTCAAGGATACCGAAGGGTTCTCGCATCTCATCGTGATCTTCGTCTTTCATCAGGCCAGCGGGTCTAAACTTCAAGCCGTCCCTCCGGGCCAGACCGAGCGGCGCGGCATCTTCGCGACTCGGTCCCCCCACCGGCCGAACCCGATCGGCCTGACCGTTGTCCGCGTCCTGGGGCGGCGCGGACCGGTCATCCGGGTCTCCGGACTGGACCTCGTCGACGGAACCCCCATCCTCGACATCAAGCCCCTCACCGAACGGGACAGGCCGGCGCGCGTCCGGACAGGCTGGATCAGGACATAGACTTCTTGAAGCCGCTTTTGCTATAGTGAGCCCACATTTTCGCCGCCGCTGAAGGAGGCTCCCATGCGCCGTTCCGGTCCTGCCGGCCAACGCGCCGGGCGAATCCCTCCGGTCCCGGGCTCGCCGTTTCCCGCGGGGAGAGTCCCGGCCTTGGCCTTCGTCGCCCTGGGCCTATCCCTGGCCCTCGCGCTGTCCGGGCAGAGCTTCTTGGAGAGGCTGGGCGACCGGCAGCCGTTCCAGAGCAAGCGCGTTTCCTCCTTCGACCGCACCGGCGGCAACAGCGACGCAATCCCCATCGAGCCCGGGAAGACCGTCGAGCTGGCCGCGATCCGCGGCCCGGCAGCCATCCACCACATCTGGGTGACCATCGCCGCCGAGGCGTTCTACGGCCGGAAGATCGTCCTCCGCATCTACTGGGACGGCGAGGAGGTCCCCTCGGTCGAGGCGCCCATCGGCGATTTCTTCGCCGTCGGCCACGGCCTCAACCGCAACCTGAGCTCGCTCGCGATCGCCAACTCCTCCGCGGGCCGGGCACGCAACTGTTACTGGTACATGCCGTTCCGCTGGTCCTGCCGCGTCACGGCGACCAACGAGGGCGCGCAGCCCGTCGCCGCCTTCTATTACTACATCGACTACCGGGAGCTCGCCGACATCAAGCCCGACGCGCCCTATTTCCACGCCCAGTACCGGCAGGAGTTCCCCTGCGAACCCGGCCGGAACTACCTCATCCTCGACGCCGTCGGCGCCGGCCACTACGTCGGCTGCACCCTGAGCGTCCTGCAGCGCTCCATGGGCTGGTGGGGCGAGGGGGACGACATGATCTTCGTCGACGGCGAAGCCACGCCCTCGCTTCACGGGACGGGCTCGGAGGACTACTTCTCCGACGCCTGGGGCATGCGCGAGGACGAGAACCTCTTCTACGGCTGCCCGCTCCAAGAGGAAGACTTCCAGGCCGGGTCCAAGGCGACCGTCTACCGTTTCCATATCGCCGACCCCATCCCCTTTAAGAAGACCATCCGCGTCACCATCGAACACGGCCACGCCAACGACCGGGCCGACCACGACTCGTCGGTCGCCTACTGGTACCAGACCGAGCCGCACGTCCCCTTCCCGCCGCTCCCCCCAGCTGAGAAGCGGCTCCCCTTCGCCCTGGCGAGCGAAGAGGGTTTTATCTTCCCGGCCTGGGAAGAGGTCAAGAGCGCCGAGGGCTCGGTCTTCGAGGACCGGTCGGCCGGCCTGCGCTTCGCCGCGGCGAAGCTCAATCTATCCCAGACGTCCTATTACGACGCGCGCGGCACCCGCTACCCCGCCTTGACGACGGAGAGCGCGGTGGAGGGGACGAAAGCCGAGCTCACGTTCCCCGTCGTCGTGCCGGACCTCTACACGGTCAACCTCTATCTTCTCAAGGGGCCCGGCCTGGGGAACTTTCACGCGCTGCGGAGGAAACCGGCGGCCGCGGGCGCGGAAGCGGGTTATGAGGCCCTGGGAAGTTTTGAGGGCTTCGCCCCGGAAAGGCAGATCGTGGTCCTCTCCTTGAAAAACGTGCTCCTCGACCCCGGCCCGAACACGATCTTCCTTGACGTCGCCGGCCGCGACCCCCGGGCCACGGGACTGGACCTAGCCCTGGTCGGGCTCTCGCTCGGTCCGGCCGAGCGGCGATTCGTCTCCCGCTGGACGATCATCGGGCCCTTCGAGGCGGCCGATATGGGCTGGCTGACAACGGCCTATCCCCCGGAACACGAGACGGACCTGGCCAAAACATACCCGGGCAAGGCGAACGCCCAGGTCGGCTGGAAGACCGTGCAGGCCGAGCCCTCCGGGTATGTGCCCCTTGCCGAACTCATCCAGCCGAACGAGCAGGCCGTCGCCTACGCTTTGGCTTATGTCCTCTCGCCCGACGACCGGAGGACCTTCGCCCTCGTCGGCAGCGACGACGGGGTCCGCCTTTGGATCAACGACGCGCTCGTCCACAGCAACCCCGCCTACAGGGGCGCATCCCCCGACCAGGACCGCGTCCCCATCATCCTCAAGACGGGCTGGAACAAGGTCCTCCTCAAGGTCCTGCAGGGCGCCGGGGGCTGGGGATTCTACTTCCGGTTCGCGGACCCCAAGGACGAGCTCCGCTCGGACCTGAAACCGGCGCCGGCCCGGTGAGACGGCGGCCGATGGCGTGCGGGCGAAAGAACGCCTTCGAGGCCGGCTGGACGGCCCGCGAGCTCCGTTTCCTGCGGGGCCTCGCTTCTCCGGCGCGGATCCAGGCCTACCTCGACCGCATCCCCTACGACCCCGTGCCCGGCACGGCCTCACCGCGGCGCGTCATGTGCGAACGGAAGGCCAATTGCCTCGAAGGGGCCCTCTTCGCCGCGGCCGCCCTGCGGCGGCTCGGCCATCCGCCGCTCGTCCTGGACATGTACGCCGTCAACGACGACGACCACGTCATCGCCGTTTATCGGCGCGACGGGCGCTGGGGGTCGCTCGGCAAATCGAACTTCACGACGCTCCGTTCCCGCGAGCCCGTCTATCACACGGTCCGCGAGCTCGTGATGTCCTACTTCGACTTTTACATGAACCTCTACGGCCATCTCTCGCTCAGGAGCTATTCCCGGCCCGTCAGTCTGGCCCGCTTCGACCGCCGGGGCTGGATGACGACGGAGGAGGACCTCGAAGCGATCGGCGATTACCTCAGCAACCTGAGGCACTTCCAGGTTCTCGGGCCGACGATGGTGCGCCGCCTCAACCGCGTGACCCCCGCCCTGCTCGAATCGTCGCTGCTCGGCGCGGACCGCTCGGGCCTCTACGTCCCGCGAAAGAAATAGACCCCCCCGCCGCGGTCAGCGGCCGAGGAGCTCGCCCGCCGCCGCCCTGATGATCTCCCAGGCCTCGCGGACGTGGCGCTCCGCCGTCGTCCGCTGGCCGACGACGAAGCGGAGCGTATATTTACCGCGCAAGGTCGTATGCGTCAGGAACACGCGGCCCGACGCGTTGATGCGCGCGTTGAACTCCCGGTTGAGGGCGGTGAGCTCCGCTTCGCGCCGGCCGTCATTGAGACGGAAGCAGACCAGGCTCAGGTCCGTGGGGGCCAGAGGCTCGAACCGTTTGTCCGCCTCGACCCAGCTCCGAAAGAGCCCGGCCAAGCGGATATGTTCCCGGATGACGGCCCGCAGCCCTTCGACCCCGTAAGAGCGGATGACGAACCAGAGCTTCAGGGCCCGGAAACGGCGGCCGAGCTGGATCCCCCAGTCGCGGTAGTTGCGGACCTGGGCGTCGTGGCCCGTCTTGAGATATTCCGGATGGATCTCGAAAGTGCGGATGAGCGCGCCGGGGTCCTTGACGAAATAAGCTGAGCAGTCGAAGTTCGTCAGCATCCACTTGTGCGGATTGAAGACGAAGGAGTGGGCGAGCTCGACGCCGTCGAGGATCCAGCGCTTTTCGGCCAAGAGGGCGGCCGTGCCGGCGTAGGCGGCGTCCACGTGGAGCCAGAGCCCGTGCCGCCGGCAGATCTCGCCGATGGCCCGGAGCGGGTCGAGGGCGCCCGAGGATGTCGTGCCGACGGTGGCCACGACACAGCAGGGGCGGAGCCCGTTTCCCTCGTCCTCGACGACGGCCGCTTCGAGTGCCGCCGGGTTGAGCGCCAGCCGCTCATCGGTCGGGACGGGGCGCAGGTTCTCCCGGCCGAAGCCGGCGATCTTGACCCCTTTCTCAACCGAGGAATGGGCCTCCTCGGACGCGTAGACCCGCAACGGCGCCCGCAGGCCCTGGCTGTTGGAGGTGAAGTCCGTCGCCCGCTCCCGGGCGGTGAGGAGCGCGCAGAGGGTGGCGGTCGAGGCCGTATCCTGAATGACCCCTGACCAGCCGGCGGGCAGGCCGATCATCTGCCGGAGCCAGTCGAGGACGACTTCCTCGAGCTCGGTCGCGGCCGGGGACGTTTCCCAACTCATGCATTGGGCGCCCAGGCCGGCGGTAAGGAATTCGGCCAGGATCGAGGCCGGGCTGTTGTTGGCCGGAAAATAAGCGAACCAGCCGGGGTGCTGCCAGTGGGTCATGCCGGGCAGGACAACGTCCTGGAAATCCCTGAACAGGAGGTCCATGGGCTCGCCCTGGGCGGGCGGGGCGGCCGGGATCCGGCCCTTGACATCGCCCGGCCGGAGGGGCGGGCGGACGGGGTATTTTTCGACATTGTCCAGGTATTCGGCGATCCAGTCCACGAATTCGTGCCCGAAACGGCGAAAAATCTCCTTTTCCATGTCCTTTTCTCCCGTTTGGCCAGGTTATGGGGCCGCCGCGCGGCCGGAAAGCCCGGCCCCAATATACATTTTTTCAGGGGAAAGGACAAAAATGACCCAAGAACAGGCCCGTTCGGCGGAGAAAACCGCCGGAAAGAGGACTTTTCGGGGCCTTGAAGGATCGGGCGGCCCCCCGGGAAAAGCTTTTTTCAAAAATTCTTGAAAATCTCTTGCGCCGGAAAAAATTATCTGGTATAATAATTAGTGACGTTCGAGGGGGGCTCAAGAAAAACCAAAATTTTGGATGCCTTTTTCTCTGCCCCCTTAAAATAGCCGCGCTTCCTTCCCGTCCCAGCGCAACTTTTTCTTGGTGCCGGACGTACTCATCTATGGAAAACAAAGATGCGCGGCACCTCCTTCTTCGCCCTCCTTCAAGCGGGAGTTTCTCCATACACTCCGGTAACCTTTCCATCCATTCCCACGCTGAGGCTGCTCTGCTCCTGACCGGGGGGCAGAGCAGCCTCACCTCATGCCAAAAAGAACCGCCCGGCCTCGTGCGCCCGACGCCCAGGCCGGCTCCGGAGGGCAAGGCCTTTTGCAGGTTCAGATACATTAGTGACACCCAGGGGAAGGCGGGTGTTGACACAGCCGTTCGAAACCATCTATAAAGGATATGCCCGGCCGACCGGGCGCCTGGTTCAGGCTGAACGGGTTTGAGCGCCAGGGAAGTCCGTGGGACACGGACACAGCCCCCGCTACTGTGACCGGGGACGAATCCCAGACGAAGCCACGGCCCGGCAGGGCTGGAAGGCCTGGGAGGAGGACGATCCGGGAGTCAGGAGACCTGCCTCGAGCCCCGCCGCGCCGCAGCTTTCGGGAGGAAGGCGGATGGGCGCGCCGATATTCCAAGAAAGCGGGGGCGTGAGGAGGTCTGCCCATGGCCAGCCCCTGCCTCAGGCGCGCGGCCCTCGTTCTGACGATCCTGAGCGCCTTGTCCTCCGCGTCTCTCGCCGGCGAGGACCAGAAGACGGTCCCGCCGCTCCGCCATGAGATCGTCGTCACGGCGACGCGCCTCGAAACCCCGCGCCGCGAAGTCGCGAGCGCCATGACCGTCATCCCCGTGGAAACGCTCCTCCGCACGGGGAAACTCACTCTGGCCGAGGCCCTGGCCGACGTTCCCGGGCTGGCCGCGCTCCACTACGGCGGGACCGGCGGGACGGTCTCGGTCTCGATCCGGGGCGCGAACTCGGAGCACACGCTCGTCCTGCTCGACGGGGTGGAGCTCAACGACCCCATCAACCCTTCCCGCTCGGCCGACCTGGCCCACATCACCCTCGACCAGGTGGAGCGCGTCGAGGTCCTCCGCGGCCCGCAAGGCCCTCTTTACGGCTCCGACGCGCTGGGCGG
>Ga0153915_10004044_pt1 | contig 13498 bp, 6 predicted proteins | sample Opewatmetagenome_2_FD_107003 | JGI IMG/M metagenome (GOLD analysis project Ga0153915, IMG submission 107003) | Freshwater wetland microbial communities from Ohio, USA - Open water 3 Core 3 Depth 3 metaG | ecosystem: Environmental > Aquatic > Freshwater > Wetlands | place: USA: Ohio, Lake Erie... | reverse complement strand
ATTGAGAAACAATTATTGAACTTCCGGTTAACCTCGCTGTATACCGGAGGGGGGAATTTTCTTGAAGGTAATAACAAAAATCTGACTGAAAGTAAAGGTCTGCCCGGAATCGAAATTCTGACTCAAAGTAATGACCTTCAGGAACCATTTTATATAAAGCCTGATATCACTGTCAGGATGGAAGATTACATTCGTTTGCCAAACATGGAGGAGGTATTCAGGGAACTGGTAAAACAGGTACTTGTCACAAAAGAGAGTGGAAAACTAACATTGAATGTTCTTGACATTAATACAAACAGGATAATCGGATTGTCCCCATTATTAATTCTGGATGGCGTGCCACTTTTTGATTCCGGGTTGATCTTTGAATTGAATTCGGAGGATGTCAGGCAAATTTCTGTTGTCTGTCATAAATACTATAAAGGGATCCTGGAAATGGATGGTATCATTGACATCATTACAAACAAAGCTGACCTTCCTGTCTCTGAATTGCCTGAAAATTACAGCCGGCGATCTTTTCAGGGATATCAGTATCCTCAGAAGTATCTGAGTCCGGATTATTCAGATGAGCAAAAATTAAAAAGCCGTATCCCTGATTTCAGAAACCTGTTATACTGGAATCCTTCAATAAAGACCGATAGTGAAGGCAGAACATATATAAGTTTCTATACTTCTGACAACACTGGAAATTATTCAATCAGTATTGCAGGTATCTCTTCTGAAGGATTATTAACACCAATATCTTATAGTTTTAATGTGATAAAATGAAATCATGGGTTACTTTTTTTATTAACTTTCAACTATTCAAATCCTAACCTAACCTGTCATGTTATCTAAAATGAGCAGGAACCTGTTTCTGGTTCTTTGTATTTTATTTAATAATGTCGTATCTGCCCAGGAAAGAACAGTTTCCGGGAAGATCACAGATGCCACTTCCGGAGAATCAATTATCGGTGCCACTATCCTGATAAAAGGAACCACCAAAGGCATGGTTTCAGATCTGGACGGAAATTATTCCATCAATGTTCCGGATGACAATGCCATACTGATATTTTCCTATATCGGTTATCTCAACCAGGAGATCACGGTTGGTGACCAAACGACAATAAATATCAGGCTTGCTGTTGATATCAGACTTTTAGAGGAAGTGGTCGTAATAGGCTATGGTACCCAGCGAAAGGAAGATCTCACGGGATCAGTCGCTGTCGTCAACGTGGATGAGATGAATAAGTCGAATTTCACAACTTTCGATCAGGCTTTGCAGGGAAGATCCTCTGGGGTATATGTCTCGACAAGATCAGGGATGCCTGGTTCAAGTGCCAACGTAAAAATAAGGGGAATCGGATCTATCAGCCTTAATACTGAACCTTTATATGTGGTTGATGGCATACCGATTAATGAAAATATACTGAATACACTCAATCCAAGTGACATAGAATCACTGCACATTCTGAAGGATGCATCAGCAACAGCAATATATGGTGCCAGGGGGGCTAACGGAGTGGTAATGATCACGACTAATCGGGGTAAGAACCGAAAACCCACTTTTTCTTTCAGCTCAAATATCGGGTATACTTTTTCGCCGAAAACTTTTGATGTGATGAATGCAGAGCAGTACAGTAAACTTATGAAAGCTGCGTATGAAAATTATCTTGCTCGTAATCCAGGGATGGTCGATAATTATCATGCTGTTTATTCTGACTCTGCACGAATAGTGCATGGAAATGAAAATACCGATACTCACTGGCAGGATGAAATTACACAGGTGGGACATCTGCAGAACTATAATCTGAGTGTCGCAAGTGGAAATGAAAATGCAAATTATTTTATTTCAGGAAGTTGGGCTGATGAATCAGGAATCCTCATTGATACCCGTCTTCAAAGATTCACTCTTCGTGCTAATTCTGATTTCAGGATCGGGAAAAAACTTGAAGTAGGTGAATCAGTCAGTTTTTCACGGAAATTTCTAAATGATGTTTCACATTATGGCAATGGAAATTCATGGCTGATGGCTACAACAACCTCTCCGTTAATGCCGGTATATGATGCCACAGCTATAGGTGGCTACGGTGGTCCAACGGATACACTCACCGGGGCTAATGAGAGGACCAATCCGGTTGCAGAGCAAATGCTGAATGATAATACTACTACGGAATATATGATCCTGTCAAGCATATACCTGGATTATGAAATTGTAAAGGGTCTGACATACTCGTTGAAGTTTGGTGCAAACTACAGGATCAATGATCAGAGGACATGGTCCCCGCGTTATACGCTGGGTAATATGAGATTAAGGGATGTTGAGCATTCAAAACTTTCAGAGGCATATAATCTTTCCCAGGACTATCTTATCAATAATATGCTCACCTATAATATAAACATTAAGGGGCATAATATTACCGGGATGGCAGCATGGGAAAGAACGATAATTGACTGGAAATGGACCAGTGCTGTTGGAAAGGATATAACCTATCCTGAACTGCCTGTACTTGATCAGGCGCAATCAATCGAGTCAGTAAGCGGAGGAACGGGTCAGCACAGGCTGGAATCGTGGCTTGGTCGGATTATGTACGACTTTAAAGGCAAATACCTGTTAACAGCCAGTGTGCGCGTGGACGGATCAACACGTTTTGGCCCGGAAGGTGGACGCTATGGTACATTCCCGTCCTTTTCACTTGGATGGAAAGTCAATGAAGATTTCCTGCAGGGTGTTGAACAGATTGATATGCTGAAAGTAAGGTTTGGATGGGGTCAAACAGGTAATGAAAATCTCCAGGATTACCAGTATTTTGCGTTGATGGATCCATTGAAGAACAGCCGGTACAATTTTGGGGTCAACGAGGACCTGTGGCTGGGAGGAGCTTCATATTCTTTCCAGAATAATCCGCTGATAAAATGGGAGGCTGCCGCTATGACAAATTTCGGGGTGGATGTAAATGCCTTCGGAAACAGGATACAGTTTACCGGGGAATATTATATTAAAAACCAGAAGGATATGCTTGTCAAACGTCCGATCTCAGTAGTATTCGGAAAGTTTACGGAATACGGGTCCGGAGGCACTGTGGGAGCATGGGTCAACCTGGCACAGGTACAAAACAGGGGCTGGGAATTCAACCTTACCTACAGGGAAATGGAAAGATCATTCCAGTATGCAGTTTCGGCTAACTTTACTTCAATGAAAAATGAAGTTATAGATCTTGGCGTGTCTGATATCCTGACAACCTATACAATTACAACACCTGGCCATACAATAGGAAGTTTCTATGGATTTGTAGCAGATGGCATCCTGCAGGAAGATGATTTTGAGCAGGATGGCAATGGCAATCCAATACTAAATCCAGATGGAACATATAATCTGCTTACAGCTACCCAGGAACAGTATACATCCCCCGGTGACATTAAGTTCAAGGATCTTAATATGGATGGTAAGATAAATGATGATGACAGGACTATTATCGGGAAACCATTACCGGATTTTGTCTATGGTTTGAACTTTGATGCATGGTATAAAGGATTAGATTTTACGATATTTTTCCAGGGAATGCAGAATATGGAGATATACAATGATCATATGGCAAGCATTGGTATTGCTACTGACAGATGGGGTAAAGATGAAAACAAACTGGTTGATGTCATGAATTACTGGACTCCTGAGAATCCCATCAATACCCAGACAAGGGTGGATGTTATCGATGAGAACAGGAATACGAGGATATCATCCTGGTTCGTTGAAAATGCATCTTTTGTAAGGATCAGGACTCTGCAGGTAGGTTACTCACTCCCTCAATCTCTTTCAATGAGAATTGGCATTGATCGCTTCAGGATATTCGCAAATGCGAATAACCTTTACACTCTGACAAAATACTCGGGTTACGACCCTGAAATAGGAGAGACTGATCCAGATAATTCAGGAACCACTGATCCTCTTTCAGCCGGAATTGATTATGGATTCTATCCCGTCCCGAAATCATACACTTTTGGCGTGCAAATCAATTTTTGAAAAAGTAAACTTTCAGTTATGAAAGCAAGAAAATATATATTTTCAACCATACTGGCATTATTCCTGTTGTTTGCCTGTTCTGAAGATTTCCTGAATATCAAACCTCCCAATAATTTAAGTGAGGCAGATTATTATAAGACTGAGCAACAGGCTATTGAAACGGTTACTTCCTGTTATGATCCCTTAAAGCATCCGGGTGGGATTAATATTAATTTCTTTTTCTTTTTCGAGGCGTTTAGCGATAGGGGAAATCATGAACAGGCCGTTATTAACAACTTCGCATTTGATTCAAGGTATTCAATGGTTTTGAATATATACACTTATATGTACAAGGGAGTTTACAGGTGCAATGTGGCGCTGCAGAAAATTCCTCCCATCGTGATGAATGAGGATCTTAAGGCACGCCTTCTGGGGGAAGTGAAGTTCCTGAGGGCGCAATATTATTTTTATCTGACAATTATTTACAATAAACCGCCCCTGGTTACTGTACCGCTTACTGACCTCTCAGTTAAGCTCACCAATGCAACCCATGAAGAATTGTATGCCCAGATTGTATCAGACCTGACAGACGCTATTGCAATCCTTCCCTGGTCTTATCCTTCCGACCAGGTTGGAAGGGCTACAAAGGGGGCAGCCCTGGGATTGCTTGGCAAGACCTACATGTATTTCCAGGATTGGCAGAAAGCAAAGGAATGTTTACTGCAGATTAAGGAAAGCGGTGTATACAGTCTTATGAAACCTCGAGGAATTGATTCATTGGACTACTGTTATGCTTACCAGAGCAATTTTGCCGCAGTCAATCTTAAATCCCGCAATGTAACTTATCAAAGTGAAAACAATAATGAATCAGTTTTTGAAATTCAGTTCAATTATGGCGGATGGACTGAATGGCAGGGTGGCTATGAAGCAGATGGGAGGCTGACTGATCTATACTTTGGTCCCGATGGTTACAGGAATCTTGCTCCAACGCATCAGTTTGCTGATCAGTTTGAGCTGGCTCCTGCATCCCATCCGGCTGGTTTGAAGTACGATCCGAGAAAGTATGTGACATTATTCGAAGCTGGTGATACAATAACCTATCTTGACGGGTCACCACCTGTAGCATGGGACTATACAAAGCACACCAACGTTTCAATTTATGATGGTTACGGTTGGGAAAAATATTTTGCCCCTGCTCATAAAGGAAATAATGGTCCTGACAATATAAGGCTTATGCGTTATTCAGATGTTCTTCTTATGCTTGCTGAGGCTGACTTCCAGGTGAATAATGGCGCCAGTACTCAGCTGGCCCTCGATTGTATCAATGAGGTAAGGGAACGTGTCGGATTGAATCCCATTACTGTCGTTACTGCCCAGGCTATTATTCATGAAAGGGATGTTGAGTTTGGATTTGAATGCCTGAGATTTCATGATCTTGTTCGCTGGAGCCTGCTTCCTGAAGAGAATCCTATGTGGGTTGATATTGAATCTATAATACCCAAGTACCAGAAAGGCAAGAATGAATATCTCCCTATCCCAATGTATGAAATAAACCTGGCTGGCGGGAATCTTAAACAGAATCCTGGATGGTGATGATCCGTTTCACCAGGTTCCCAGATCATCCTGCTGATGTGAACAGTTAATTGGCTGAGGACCAGATGAAAAATTACATTTCAGGCAAGAGTTATCCTCTACTGCTTATAATTTCTTTACTGTCAGGCACATCCTCTCTGATTTGCCAGATTACCTGGATCAGGCAATTCTCCCTTTTTTTTGGAGTGCAACTGCTTTCCGTCAGTACAGTTCTGGCAGCATTTATGGCTGGTCTTGCTATTGGCAACTGGATCTTTGGAAGATTATCTGATCTGAGGGCCAATCCATTTATTTTGCTGATAATCATACAGGCAGGTCTTGGAATTTTTTCACTTCTCTTTCAGTCCGGCATAGATTCTATTGAAGATGTCTATAAGTATCTTATCAGCCATTTTAATTTCTTAAATGATCAGCTGCCATTTATCAAATTTCTGCTGTCATTTCTTTTTCTTCTTATTCCGACAACTTTTATGGGAGGTGTAATACCTGTCCTGAGTAAATCTATGGTGCTCAACCTGGAGAGAATTGGCAACAGGATAAGCTGGATATATTCATTGAACAACCTTGGTGCAGCTGCCGGATGCCTCCTAGCGGGTTTCTTTCTGATCCGTCTTGCCGGGGTCCAGATAACAATTTATACGGCTTGCTGTGCTTACATGATAAGTGCCGCACTGGCAGTATTATTGCTTGTCTCCGGGAATAAGATCCTGCAGGAAAATATCCGGGAAGGAATTCATGGGAGTGTTCAGGGGAAAAATAAATCGGATCATAAAGAAAGTCATAAGGAGAATTATCAGGGAAACGTTCAGGCGAATCATCTTTCGGATCCACAGAGGACTTCTGCTTCCTCAGACAATGAAAGTCAAAAAATAATTCCCCGCAGGATCGTCAGGCTTGTTTTATGGGTCTTTGCAATAGAAGGGTTTACTACACTTGCTTATGAAGTATTATGGAACAGGCTGATAATTGAATATGTTTCTGAAAAGAACACATATTATTATACTGTTATAGTTTTCTCCTTTATAGCAGGACTTTCGATTGGAAGCTATCTTATAAGGAAGAAAGCAGACCTAATCCGGAATAAGGTCAGGTTCGTTGGGATTCTGGAATTAATTATTGGTCTATCTTCTCTTTTATTCTTTATAATCTTTGTGACTATTTCTCCTTTACTTAAGGAACAGCAGGAAATATGGCACAGTTGGCTTGAAATTGCAGGACGCCAATATTTTCTGATCTTTCTCTTATTGATTTTCCCTCCGATATTAATGGGCATGACTTTCCCTCTGGTTTCAAAAATTTATACTGATCACCTGGATTATGTCGGCAGTCGCATTGGTTTTCTAGGATTCCTTGATACGGCCGGTTCAATACTGGGTTCATTTATGGCGGGTTTTGTACTTATCAGGTTTCTGGGTATTTATTATTCTTTTTTGATAGTTGTCCTTCTTAATATATTCCCCGGTCTCCTGCTTGCATTATATAACGAGCGATATGATAAATTGAGAACAGGTATTTCAATTGCCTGTACTATCATATTTTTTGCGGTCATTTTAATATCCCTGCCTCGTGAGAAGTACCTGCAGTTCAGGTTCAGTTACTATCCCGGAGAAAAGATACTGGCTTATAAAGAAGGGACTTCCGCTACTGTTTCAGTCAACCGGGTTGCCTCAGGTCACCTGGCACTTGTAGTAAACGGATCGAAAACGGCTTATTCAAGCACTGAAGACTTAAAGGTTCACATGCTGCTGGCTTGTTTGCCATATGCTTTTTCTGAAAACCCGAAAAAAGCCATGGTCATTGGATTTGGAATGGGAGTTACCGCAAATTGCCTTTCCAGGATTCCAGGATTAAGGACTGATGTTGCTGAGATCAGCCGGGAAGTGATGAATATATCGGAGGTGTATTTTGGATTCCTTAATGACCACTGTGCCAGAGCTGATAATGTAAATGTTATTATCGATGACGGAAGAAGTTATTTATTCAGGTCGGAAGAGAATTATGACATAATAACGACAAATTCAGTTCATCCCAGGTTAAGTCCAAACCTGTATACCCTGGATTTTTATGAACTGTGTGCCAATAAAATGACACAAAACGGAATAATATGCCAGTGGATGCCAACCAACTGGATCACAAAAGGAGAATTCGCTTCCCTCGTCAAAGCCTTTACAGCCGTATTTCCATATAACAGCTTATGGTATCTGAGCAGGTCACACTTGTTGCTGATCGGAAGCAAAGAATCTTTAAAGTATGATTTTACTGACTTCAATGCAAAGGTTTCAGATCCTCTGGTACAGAAGTTTCTGATTGATTGTGAAATATATAATTCTGAACAGCTTGCCGGGATGCTTGCTGCAACAGAGAATGAGCTGAATAACATATTCATGGAAGCTATCCCTGACAGGGATAATTATCCTGTGGCCGAATATTCAAGAGAAGTAAACCTTGCGCCAAATCTCGAAGTGCTAAAACAAATTTTGGACATATCTTTCGCTCCCGGAAAGATATGGGAGAATACCGGAGAAACAGAGTATAGCAACCAGGTCAACTTTTATCATGCTGAATATATGAGTTCCCTGGATAGATTTATAGAAGAAATGAAATATACGAATGAGTATCCAGAAAGGAAATAATATCCGCAATATTCCATTTTATATAGTCTCATTTTTATCAGGCGCAGCGGCACTTATATATCAGATCACCTGGATAAAAAGATTCAGCAGCTTGTTTGGCCTTCATATCCTTTCTGTAAGCCTGGTGCTTGGAACTTTCATGGCTGGGCTGGCACTTGGGAGCCTTATCTTTGGAAGGCTTTCTGACAGGAAGAATCCGGTATTATTGTTTGTCATCCTGGAATCTGCACTTGCTCTTTTTGCATTTTTATTCCCGGTGTTTTTTCAGGAATTATCAGACTTATACACCTTCCTGGGAGGTTTTTGTAAGCTATCTGCAGCAGGGATTCATTTTCTCAGGTTCATACTGTCTTTCTTGTTTCTCATTATACCTTCAACTTGTATCGGGGGAACTCTCCCGGTCCTGATCAGGATCATAACAGCACATATCGGAAGCCTGGGCAAAAACCTGGGTTTGTTATACGCATTAAACAACCTGGGTGCACTAACCGGATGTCTTATCACAGGATTTGTACTGGTAAAGGATATCGGGATCTCCGGATCTCTGGCCACGGGAGGCATATTGAACCTTTTTAATGCTTTATTTATTCTGATATTAAGTGTTCCAGGAATCCACTCCGGTATTTCGGATAGGGGGGTAATGACTCAATCTGATGAAAAATGGATAAGCCCTAAATCCCTACCCCGGAATATCTTAATATTGCTGCTTGTTGTATTTACAATCGAAGGATTCACCACATTGTCTTTTGAGGTTTTATGGACTAGAGTTTTTACAGAATTTTCCTATGATAAAACGGTTTACCTCTATACTGTGATCATTGCCGGTTTTATAGCTGGACTCTCGATCGGGGGATTTATTATTTCAAAATACATTGACAGGATTACAGACCTGGTGGCAGTTATGGGATACCTTGAATCTTCCATTGGGTTACTATCATTGGTCCAACTTATCCTGGCCGCCGTTTATATCCCTGAACTCATTGATGAACGGTACCTTTATACTACATGGGTCGGCGTTTCAGGACGAGAATATTTATTAATTTTTATATTTATCCAGGTTCCTGTGATCCTTATGGGAATGACCCTTCCAGTGATTGGTAGCTTATTTGCCAGGAATATTGAGAACCTGGGTAGTAAGGTTGGTATAGTGGGTATGCTGGATACTCTTGGATCAATTGCTGGTTCTTTTATTGCAGGATTTATTATGCTGCCATTGTTAGGAGTTGCAAGGTCCATCATCCTTACTGCACTGATAAACATTATCCTGGGACTCCTGGTACTAGGATTCCATCCTGAAAAGAAGGTCCGTTTCCGAAAAAGTCTGATACCAGTGATTTTAACTGGTACAATCCTATTGATAATAATGCATCCAAGAGATCCTTATTTTAAAACTAAATTCGGCAAAAGGCCTGGAGAAGAGATTGTTTATTATAAGGAAGCAGCCTGCGGCACTGTGACTATCCACAGGTACCCTCTTGGTTACTCTGCTTTATCAATCAATGGTGTCCTTTTTGCATACAACACCTCTGATGACTTGCGGTCACACAGGATGCTTGCATGCATTCCGTATTTTTTCCATCCCCAGGCTGATAAAGTTCTTGTGCTTGGTTTTGGACTGGGAATTACAGCTGGATTTTTTACTGTGGATGATATTAAAAGCATAACGGTAGCAGAGATCTGTCCACCTGTAATTCAGGCTTCCGCTCTTTATTTTTCATCTCCGAATCATGATATCAGAAATGACAGGAGACTTGAGCTGATCCCTGAGGATGGCAGGGCGTGGCTTCTTTCATCAGGCAGGAAATTCGATATTATCACCTGTGATGCAATTCATCCTAGGTTTGGTAATAACCTTTATACCCGGGAGTATTATCAGACGTGCAGGAAACATCTCAGTGAAAATGGTGTGATATGCCAGTGGATGCCTACCAACTGGATGACTGAATTTGAATATAAATCTCTGTTAAAAACTTTTCAGTCAGTATTCCCGGATGCCAGCCTGTGGTATGTAAACCGCGGTGTAACCCTTGCTGTAGGAACCATTGGTCCGGGCAGAATACCGGTAGAAAAGCTGCTGACAAGAATGGATAATAGTCAGATCAGGGAAGATCTTGCAGAGACCGATATTCTCGGACCGGAAATGCTTTTGGCCAGGTTTTGTATGAAAGGGGAGGAGTATGCTGATTATTGCGGAAAAGGTGAGATAAATACAGACAATCATCCGTTCGTGGAGTACGGAAGGGAATTTAGCATGGCTCCGAATCCGGATATTTTGCAATCCATTCTGGATATATGTTGGAATCCTTATGATATCTTAAATGGTTGGAAAGACGTTCATTCCGATACTACAGGTTTTGCCATCAAACTGGATTATTCAAGGGCCACGATAAGGGAAGAATTACTGCAGGATATTGAAAGGCTGAGGTTGGAAGAGCAATAAGCAGAGAGCTGAGAGCGAAGAATCCCCAAGTCTGCAAGTCTGCAAGTCCGCAAGCCCCAGAATCCAAAACAGAGAAATGAGAACCGAGAACCTTCAGAACTCAGAACACGGAACACGGAACAGTCTTTCTCCTAAGCCCGATCCTTCTTACTTATATTTTTCAAAAGAAACTATTTCCTTGAGTGGTTTTCGCTTCGTCCCATGCCGTTCTTGATCCGCTGAATCAAGAGGATATCCGATGGGCAATATAACAGCTGGCTCAAGGTTTGAAGGTAAGTTCAATAATTCAGAACAAAGCTCATTGTTAAAGTTGCAGATCCAGCAGGTTCCCAATCCCAGCTCAGCTGCCTGGAGCGTCATATGATCTACTGCAATAGCGATGTCAATATCACTGTGATCCTTTCCATCCTTTCTTTTCCATGATTGTGAATGATCACCGCAAATTACGATCACACATGGAGCATCTATGAACCATTCACGGTGGTAAACCGAATGTATCTTTTTAAGGCATTCCTGATCCTGTATAACAATAAAATGCCATGGCTGGCAATTTGCTGCCGAAGGAGCTACCCGGGCTGCTTCAAGGATAAGGATGAGCTTTTCCTGTTCAACCGAACGATTGTCGTACTTTCTGCATGAATAACGGCTTTTTGCTAAATCGAGGAATTTCATATTATCCTATAATTAATGTTACTACAATGTCATCCCGAAGTTGCGCAGCAACTGAGGGATCTCGTAATATTTAAAGTGATCAAGATCATGGTTAATCTTAATCGACTGCGAGCTCCCTCCTCGCTACGCTCGTCGGGATGACTCGTCATAATCCAGGATTCAGTTTAATGATTCACATCTTCCGCTTCACGCTTCACTTACCTATCTCAACATTTCCAGTAACTGCTTTGGAACTTTGACTCCTGAGTTTTCAAGTTCCCTAACCAGCTTCCGGGCCTGTTCTTTTTTCCCGGACATTGCATAAACTATCGCAAGATTGTATTTTACCTGTTCATTATCAGGTTGAACCTTTTGTGCCGATTTCAGATAATCGACAGCTTTATTTTCAACTTTCAGAAAAGTGAAAATTTTTGCCAGTTCAATATATCCTTTTATATCATCAGGATTTTGCTTTATCATATCTTCATAATTCCTCGTATCATCAACTATTTTTGAAAGAAAGTCAGGATTAAGGGATCCTGATTTCACTCCTGCTGACCTGATCCTTTCAATTTCCTTCATTGCCTGCTCATATTCATTCAACATGATTTCTGCACGGAATTTATTGTAAATGACATCTGCATTAAAACCACCGAGATCCATGCAATACTCATAATCTGCAATGGCAGGTCCGGGTTCATTCATATTTAGGTAATAGTTGGCCCGTTGAAGATACAATCCTGAGTTTCCGGGATTTAATTTAATCATTGAATCAATAGAAAGAATATTCAGGTATATATTATTATAAAGTTCTGCCGAATGATACTGTGTAAGGATATCGTCATCAGGGGTGACAAGTTTAAAAACTGCATCAAAATCCGAAATGCTGTTTTTGAATTTCCATTCGTTGGAAAATGCTATTGCCCGAGTATAAAGAACACGCCAGTTCTTTTTGTCCCTGTTCAGGATATTATTGCATAACTCGACACATTCATTGAAATAACCGTATTGTAACAATAGTTCGGCATATAATGAAAGTTGTTTTATATCGTTGGGATAAAGATGGGCATATTCGCCTATCGATGCTGCTACAAGATAGCTATCATCCCCGTGATTTAATTTATCAATCTTCTGTTGCAAACCATTCCTTGATGAGCAGGAGGAAATCAGGATCAACAGGAATATTATTAAAGGTTTTCCAGCCTTGAACAGAAGCTTCACATTTTGGCAGAGGTATATCCGGTACATAACAGTTAAAAATCCATTCATAGGAATTCCAGTGAACCGGTTAAGAACGGTCATAAATCCGGCAATGCGCTTTCCAGCATTTTTCTGGTTCAAGATACCTCTTTGAAAACTATTTCCAGATAATCTTTTCCAGAAATTCTGCAACTCTTTTATGCCCCTCTTTATTCCAGTGATTGTCATTTTTTATGTAGTACTTTTTAATAACTGCCTGAGGATTTTCTTCATTGATGAAAAGAGGATACAGGTTTATAAAACCGATATTATTTTTTTCAGCAAACATTCTCCAATTTTCAGTATAATCGTCAGCAACTTTTCTCTTTTTTATCTGGCTGTGCCAGGGCTGGACGGCGATAGTAAGCTTTATCCCATGTTTCCTACAGATTTCATTCAGCCTTAAAATATTTTCCTGTCCAAGTTTTACCCCTTTAAAAGCAAGTTTCTTGAATTCTTCGTCATAAAACCATTCTCCGACCCGATGAAATTGCGCATTTTCGAGCAGAATATAGTCATTGAAATGAGTGAAAAATGAATAATAGAGGTCTGCTGAAAGGGTTTCTGATATATTTTTCTCAGCCTGGGTTTTACCGGCTATTCTGTCATAAAATTCTTTTTTCCCTTTTTCAGTATAAATTCTTTTTACAGAATGATAGATAAAAGAATTTCTTGATAAGAAATTTTTAATATTATAAATTGACCTGGTCAGGAAATTATATTTGTGCGGATAATAATGCTCATATACAAGCTCATTCTGAATGTCTGAAATATCTATAAAAACATATATCTCATCACATTCAAGCTTTTTCTTTTCTATTAAAAATTCAGTTGTGAGGTAATGTATTCTGGGACTGTAACTTACAGCAGCGATTGAAAGAATTTCAGTATTTTTTTGTTTGGCTTTTTTAGCGAGAATACCTGAAAATGTTAATTCATAAGGTAAATCTACTCCTTCAGTAT
>Ga0153915_10004043_pt1 | contig 13500 bp, 14 predicted proteins | sample Opewatmetagenome_2_FD_107003 | JGI IMG/M metagenome (GOLD analysis project Ga0153915, IMG submission 107003) | Freshwater wetland microbial communities from Ohio, USA - Open water 3 Core 3 Depth 3 metaG | ecosystem: Environmental > Aquatic > Freshwater > Wetlands | place: USA: Ohio, Lake Erie... | reverse complement strand
TCTCTGCCTTTTCAAACTCCTCCGACAAAGCGGTCTGGTCTCCGGCAGTAAGAATCTTGTCGGCCATAGCGAACAGGACGTTATTTTCCTTGGTGATGTGCTCTTTGAGCAGTTTGACGTATGCGGCCAGATTCTCTCTTACCTGCCGAATCGCCTGTCTGTCCCCCGTGCGTGCCTTGCCCAGCGCGTCAGCAACCGCCTTTAACCGATGACGCCCGTGCTGATGCTCCGCCAGCATCACCGCGATTGGTCCAACGTCGGGCTTCATCCCTCGCCGCTCTAAAGCGACAAAAAAGTGCTTTTCCTCCTTTGAGTGGTGACAGCGGTCGGTAAAATTGCGGAAAAAATCGAGCAGCTTGTCAATCTTGTCGCCGTCCATCTTGCCGGCCGCTTCAATCGCCTTGGCCTGTTTCTCAGCAGCTGCCAAAACAAGCAGAATAATCTTGTGTTCCTGTTTGAGCGTTTCTGTCGGCTTCATCAAAAATCCCTTAATCCAGTCAACCTCTTTATACGCGGAATAGCCATTGGTTTATGGATTTTAGATTCGCCCAAGTGACTTGTCAACCACCTCGAAATCCGCCTGCTGAAATAAGGTCAGTTAAACTTACTCCAACGGCTGTCTTGCGGTGATAGCGTCGGAGAGCATACGGGAGTTGGCGTATTCGAGTGTTGAGCCGGTGGCGAGGCCACGGGCGAGGCGGGTGATTTTGACGCCTGTGCCCTTGAGGAGCGAACTGATATAAAGCGAAGTGCCGTCGCCGACCATATTGGGATTGGTCGCCATAATAATTTCTACCACCCCCCCTGCCTTAACACGCTCGACGAGTTTATCAATGGTGAGGTCGGCGGGCTCAATGTCGTCGAGGGGGGCGATGTGGCCTCCCAAAACGTGGTAAACCCATCTGCACTGGCCTGTTTTTTCAAGGACGATAACATCTTTGGGCTGTTCGACGACGCAAATCCTCGTTTTATCGCGGCGGGTGTCGGAGCAAATCGGGCAACTTTCCGTCTCGGCAAAGTTGTAGCAGGTTTTACACTGCTTGATTTTGGTTTTGACGTCGCTAATGGCCTGTGCGAGGGCGAGGGCGTCGGCGGGTTTGGATTTGAGGATATGGAAGGCCAGCCGTTCGGCGGTCTTCGAGCCAATACCAGGCAGCCGTGCCAGTTCCTCGATTAGTTTATTCACTGTTTCAGTATAGCCGGTCGTCATAAAAATAGTCCTCACCACAGAGACCGCAGAGATTCTAACATTAAGACACAAAATCGCAAAATAATTTATGATTGTCTGTAAACGGAGGAAGGTTCAAAAGAACCGTTCTGCTAATTTGTAAGTCAGCGCTGCTATCACTGCGGAAGCCGGAATGGTTAATACCCATGCCCAGACTATCCGGCCAACCACGCCCCAGTGGACGGCGCTGAGCCGCCGCAGCGACCCCACTCCCATAATCGCCCCGGTGATAGTGTGCGTGGTGCTGACCGGAATGCCGAAGGCGGTTGAAATCATCAAAGTTATAGCGGCGCTGGATTCGGCGCAAAAGCCATCCACAGGTTTTAGTTTTGCTACTTTCTGCCCCATCGTTTTGACAATCCGCCAGCCGCCGAACATCGTCCCCAGAGAAATAGCGGCATAGCAGAGGAGCACTACGGTTAAAGGGATATAAAATGTCTCGCCCAGCAGGCCGGCGCTGAAAAGCAAACTGGCGATAATGCCCATAGTTTTTTGCGCATCGTTGCCGCCGTGCCCGATGCTGTAGGCCGCAGCCGATAAAAGCTGACCTTTCCGGAAAATATGGTCAACCGTCCTGGGTGAGGATTTTCGGCAGGCCCAGTAAACGACGCTGCCGAGCAACCATCCTAATAAAAGCCCCGCTATCGGCGAGATGAATATGAATGCAACCGTTTTCATAATTCCCGACCAGACCAGAGCTTGTTGTCCCGTCTTGACCAGCGCCGCGCCTATCAACCCGCCGATGAGGGCATGGGAGGAGCTGGTCGGCAGTCCTAAATACCAGGTAATCACGTTCCAACCGCAGGCGCCGATAAGCGTCCCCAAGATAATCCTCTGGTCCACAATCGCGATGTCGATGATACCCTTGCCTATAGTATTGGCAACATGGAGGCCAAGAAACAGAAAAGCGATAAAGTTAAAAAATGCCGCCCAAATCACAGCGTATTTCGGCTTCAGAACGCGAGTGGAGACAATCGTGGCAATAGCATTGGCCGAGTCGTGAAAGCCGTTTAGAAAATCAAAAAGAAGCGCCAGAAGGATTAGAAATAAAATGCTCAACGTCATAGTCAGGCCTGCTTGACCATAATAGAATCAACGACATGGGCTACATCTTCGCAAACGTCCAGCACGGTTTCTGCGTCCTGATAAATATCTTTCCATTTTATCACCGCAATCGGGTCCTTCACGGTCGCAAAAAGCTCCATCAGCATCTCGTCGCGCATTGCGTCACCGACATTTTCCAGACGGTTGACCTCCACGCAGGCGTCAAAAACCACCTTGACGTTTTTGATGTCCCGCAATCCTCCGATGGCCCGCGCCACGGCCTGTACTGACTCCTCAATCACCTTGGCAAATTCCACTAAGTTCTTGTCCACGCCGGTGATATTATAAATTCTCATCCGGTTCACAATGGTATTTATCATATCAACGATGTCATCAATTTCCGTCGTAAGCGCGTAGATGTCTTCCCTGTCAATCGGGGTGATGAACGTTTTGTTTAACTGTTTGATAATCGTGTGCGCCACGTCGTCCGCCCGGTGCTCAATCGCCGACATTTTGCTCAGTGTATCCTCATTCACAGAGCCCTGGGACACCACTTCCCTGAAGAAACGAGCCGCATCCACAGCGTAACTTATCTGCTTTTCAAACAGCTTAAAAAAGTTGAAATTCCTTGGGAAAAACTTAGAAAACATTGACATCTTTTCCAGCGATAAAATCGCTCCTCGTTATATAAATTGACGTAACATAACCAATTAAATGCGGCTCATACGAAATTCCAATGTGCAGTGATATCTTTAATGCTCAGCGGCACAACCTGACTTTCCGGTTCTACAGCAATATCACAATCTTTTAAGAATTGTAACCAGTCGAACATTGTCGTGCAACATTTTAAAAGGATTTCGCCCCTCGTCTTGCAAAAAAGCGAACTGCCAGTTAAAATTCCTGCACGATGAAGAAGCTTTTGGCTTTAACAACTGTTTTGCTGCTGATTGGGGCTGCTGGGTGCAAGGAAAAGTTGGACCCGAATGAGCCCGTTGGTTTTATTCAGGTTAAAGGGTCAGATACGATAGTCAACGCGGCGCAGGAGGTGGCTGAGGAGTTTATGAAGGACTACCCGCGCGTCTTTGTGGCGGTTACAGGCGGGGGCAGCGGAGTGGGGATAGCATCGCTCATCAACAAGACCTGCAACGTGGCGACGGCATCACGGGAGATGAAACCAAAGGAAATTGAGGTCGCAAACAAGCACGGGGTAACGCCAAAGGAATTCACGGTTGCATACGACGGGGTGGCCCTGATAGTCAACAAGGATAATCCAATCGATAAGCTGACCATCGAAGATTTGCACAAGATATTTACGGGCAAGGCCAAAAACTGGAAGGAATTCGGGGGCAAAGACCTGGGCATAGTAACAATTTCACGCGAGGTAAGCTCCGGAACGCACATATATTTCAAGGAACAGGTGGTCCAGTTGGGCAAGAAGGACAACACGGATGAGTTTTCCAACGAGACGCTGCTGTTATCATCCTCGCAGGCGATAGTTGAAGAGGTAGCGGGGAACGAAGGGGCAATCGGGTACTTGGGGATGGGTTATACGTCTGAGCGGACAAAATCGCTTCTTGTGGCAAAGGACGGAACAGGCTATCCGCCGAACGTGGAGAACGTCAAACAGAAGAAATACCCGCTTTCGCGCGGATTGTATTTTTATACCAACGGCGAGCCGAACGGCGTGACGAAACTTTTTATGGATTTCGCGTTAGGGCCGAAGGGTCAGGAACGGTTCAGGAACACCGGGTTTGTGCCAACGGGAGAGCATATTGTCGAAAAGAATTAACGAGTTCGTTATTGAGGGGTGCATCAAGCTAAGCGGGCTTGTTGTAATTCTTTTTGTCGCTGCGATATTCCTGTTTTTACTCAAAGACGCTCTTTCACTGTTCGGCGTACACAGCCCGCTGGATTTTCTGTTCGGCAAAAGCTGGCTTCCTATATCTGAACCGGCGAAATTCGGGATGGTCCCCCTGCTGCTGGGCTCGCTATACGTTACTCTTGGCGCGATTGTTATTTGTGTCCCCTTAGGCGTATGCTCGGCGATGTTCATTGCTGAAGTTGCTCCGACGCACCTCAAGCACGTTCTGAAATCATTAGTTGAGATTTTGGCGGCGATACCGAGCGTGGTACTGGGGTTTATCGGCATCGTCTGGCTCGGGCCTTTTCTGCGAAATACCTTCGGGCTTAGCACGGGTATGTGCGGGCTTACAGGAAGTTTGCTGTTGGCGTTTATGGCGCTGCCCACGGTCATTAGTATATCTGAGGATGCGCTTATCGGCGTGCCGAAGGCGTGTAGGGAGGCGGCATACGGGCTTGGGGCGACGAGGTGGCAGACGCTTTGGCGGATTGTATTGCCTGCGGCGTCATCGGGAATAATCGCAGCGGTGATGCTCGGTATCGGCAGGGTCATCGGCGAAACAATGGTGGTGATGATGGTTACGGGTAATTCGCCTGTAATGCCCAAGTCGCTTTTGCAGCCATTGCGGACGCTGACGGCGACGATTGCAGGCGAGATGGGCGAGACGGTAGCGGGTTCGGAACATTACTTCGCGTTATTCGCGGTTGGTTTGATACTTTTCATAATAACTTTCATAATAAATTTCATCGCTGATATTTGTCTGCGAAAGGCGAGAAGATGAACGCCGCAAGAGTCAGGGAAAAAATCGCGTTCACGATACTGGGCTTAATCACGCTACTGATAGTGCTGCCGATTATCCTGACGATTTTTTACGTCGTGAAAAACGGCGCAGGCGCGGTGAGCTGGGAGTTTATAAGCCAGTCGCCGAGACATGGGATGCGGGAAGGCGGGATATTCCCCGCGATAATAGGCACGATAGTCCTGATAATCGGGACGATGCTGTTTTCGCTGCCCTTAGGGATACTATCCGCCATATACCTTGTGGAATACGCAAAGGATAATCTGTTTACCCGACTGATAAAACTGTCTGTGGTAAATCTTTCGGGAATACCGTCGATTGTTTACGGGCTGTTCGGATTTACGCTGTTCGTGGTGTTCCTCAATTTTGGCACGTCTATATTGGCCGGCTCATTGACGCTGGCGATTATGAGTTTGCCCGTGATTATCACCGCGACGAAAGAGGCGCTGGAATCGGTGCCTTTCACGTACAGGGAAATCAGCTTGTCGCTTGGTGCGACGAAATGGCAAACGATTCGATATTGTGTGCTGCCCTACTCGATACCGGGAATACTGACGGGGACAGTTTTGAGCTTGAGCAGGGCCGCGGGCGAAACGGCGCCGATATTGTTCACGGTGGCGGCGTTTTATCTGCCTCGATTGCCACATTCTATTTTTGACCAGGTTATGGCGCTGCCCTATCATTTGTATGTCATATCGACACAGGTTCCGAATATGCCCGCTAAACTGAGCTTCGCAACCGGTCTTGTGCTGATAGGGCTGGTGTTTTTGATGAACTTAGTAAGCATAATCCTTCGGGCACACTACAGGAAGAAGAAGCAATGGTAGCCGATGCTGTGATAAAAACTGTTAATCTCAAATGCGCGTTCGGCGAGACGACGGCAGTAACGAATCTCAACATCGAGATTCGCGCAAATGAGATATTAGGCATAATCGGCCCTTCGAACAGCGGCAAGACGACGTTTCTGCGTGCGCTCAATCGGCTCAATTACTTAAACATGTCATACAGGCAATCCGGGGATATAATCTTCGAAGGTAAAGACATAAAACAAATCAGCGACAACATACTGCGGAAAAAAATCGGAATCATATTCGCGCTGCCTCAGGTGCTGCCTATTAGTATTTTCGAGAATGTGGCTTATGGGCCGAAGGTACACGGCGTGAAAGACAAATCAAAAACAGCCGAAATGGTAGAGACCGCCCTTAAAAAAGCATATCTCTGGGATGAGGTTAAAGACCGGCTTGAAATGTCGGCGATGCGGCTTTCGGGCGGTCAGCAGCAGCGGTTGTGCATCGCAAGAACATTGGCGGTAGAGCCGGATGTAATACTATACGATGAGCCGTGTTCGGGGCTTGACCCTATCTCGACCGCCAAAGTCGAGGATGCGATGCGCGAGCTGAAAAAGGATTACACGCAGATACTCGTTACAAATAACACCAAGCAGGCGGCAAGAGTAAGCGAACGCTGCGGATTTTTCCTTATGGGAGACCTGGTTGAGATAGAGGAAACTGAAACAATGTTCACCAACCCGAAAGACCAGCGCACCGACGATTATATAACCGGAAGATTCGGCTAATAAAAATATGGACTTTGAGGCGAAAATATCGACACACAACCTGAACCTGTACTATGGGGACTTTCTGGCCCTCAAGGACGTGCACATAAATATCCCGGAGCGCAACGTTACGGCAATCATAGGGCCGTCGGGGTGCGGGAAAAGCACGCTTTTGCGGTGTTTCAACAGGATGAACGACCTTGTCGAAGAAATAAAAGTCGAGGGGAGAATTATTATCGAGGGTCAGGACATTATGGCCCTTGAGACGGATTTGATACATCTTCGGCAAAAAGTCGGTATGGTCTTCCAGAGACCCAACGTCTTTGACCTGTCGATATACAACAACCTGCGATTCGGGCTGCGGATACACGGGATGCTCAAGGACAAAGACGATATTATGCAGGCGATACAAAACGGGCTTGAGCACGTCAACCTGTGGAACGAGTTAAAGGACAAACTGAAAACCAACGCCCGTTCGCTGTCATTGGAACAGCAGCAGCGACTATGCATCGCGAGGGTTTTGATATTGAAACCCGATATCATATTATTGGATGAGCCATGCTCGGCGCTGGACCCGGTTTCAACGCTGAAGATTGAAGAACTGCTGCGTGTGCTCAAAAAGGAATATACGCTGGTGATAGTGACTCATAATATGCAGCAGGCGGCAAGAGCGTCGGACTATACAGGATTTTTATATCTTGGCCAGTTAATCGAATTCGGCGAGACCGACCAGATTTTTACCAATCCGAAAGAGAAACTTACCGAAAATTACATTAGCGGCCGTTTCGGCTGATAAGGGAGACAAAAAATGCGTGAAAGTTTTAAAGAACACATCAACGGGCTAAATGAAGATGTCGTGGCAATGAGCGAGATGGTTGCGACGGCGACCAGCCGAAGTGTTGAGGCGCTTAGCAATCGTGACATTGAAAAGGCCAAACAAATTGTCAATGACGACCTGCTCATCAACAGGAAGCGATGGCAGATTGAGGAGAAGTGCATCAACCTGATTGCGCTTCAGCAGCCGGTGGCGACAGACCTGCGCGAGATTATAGCGGTGCTGAACATCATCACTGAACTGGAACGTATGGGCGATTACGCCGAGGGTAACGCCAAAATCGCGATTATGCTGGGCGGCGAACCGCTCATCAGGCCTTTGATATTTTTGCCGAAAATGGCGGAAAAGACCAACAGTATGCTCAAAAGAAGTATGCAGGCCCTTGTGAACAGGGACGCCAAGACGGCGATGGCGATTTGCAACGAGGACGACGAGGTTGACAAGCTTTATGACGAGGCATATCACGACCTGCTGATGTGTATGATTAAAGACCCGACGCTGGTGTCCAAAGCGACGCCCCTTATTTGGGCCGCGCACAATCTGGAGCGGATTGCCGACCGCGTTACGAATATCTGCGAGCGAATTGTCTTTTTGGCGACGGGTTCTATGCCGCAGGTAAACGTGTCGAAGTACTGAGAATCGGGCGCAAACTTATTGCGTATTTTCGATATTTGTGATGGTGGCGTCGAGGCCCATAAGGACGGTTTTGACGGCAGGGTCGTTGATTATTTCGTTTTGTCTCTGGCTTTTTATTCTGGTTTTGTCCGGGGCAGGCAGGTCATTTGCCGTCCCGGCGGCGAGCCGAAGCTCGACGGCAATGGGAACACCAAACTTCTCGGTCAGGGCCGATTTTATCTGTTCGAGCCGGCCATTACTCTCGCACATCTGTTTTTGAACAGCACAAGAGGCGGCAAACTCAAGTGTCAAGGTGTTGTTTTCAAACCGAACCGGCTCAGCAGAACTGAGTAATCCCGCGGTACCAGGACCAAGCGATTTAATGATTTCCTGCCAATGGTCTTTTATCGACTCAATTTCACTAATCAGCGGCAATCGCCCCTGCCCCGGAACGTCGGGCTGTGCGGGTGGGGCTGTATGATGCTCAGTAATTACTTTTTTTTTATCCTGCGGGGAATTTGATTGTCCAAGCAGCGAGTCAACATTGATGAAATGCTCGCTCATCGCAAGACGAAGGATGGTTGCTTCGAGAAGAGGCCTGGCGGATTCGCTGTTTTTCATTGACCATCGCAATTTTTCGAGGGTGGTAATGCTATAGACCAGCCCGGCTATATCGAATTTTTCCGCCAACTGCTCGGCTTGTTTTCTCTGCTGTTCGGTGAGAATCACAAGTTCGCTTTTAGCTCCTGCCGCCTTAACGACCATCAGGTCCCGCATATAATCGACGAGGGCATCCGCAATCTGGACTTCGGTAAGGCCCGAATTAGTCAACTCCCCTGTCGCGGCAAGAGCGCCCGAGGCATCGGAGTCGCCTATCGCGGCAACAAGGCCGCAAACTTTTTCGCTGTTTGGACAACCGAGATATTCCTCAAGCAGCGAGGCCGTAAGGGTCTCAACGCCCGTGCTGATGAGACGGTCAAGCAAACTGAGAGCATCTCGCATCGAGCCATTGGCAAGCTTGGCAAGGGCAAGGACAAGGTCTTCTTCGTATTTGATTTTCTCCTGGTCGAGAACGGATTTGAGCTGTTTACTGATATATGCTGGCGATATATTTCTGAAATCGAACCGCTGGCAGCGGGATTGAATCGTTGCCAATACCTTTTGCGGCTCGGTTGTAGCGAAGATGAATTTGACGTGGCTGGGCGGCTCTTCGAGGAGTTTCAGAAGCGCATTGAACGCCTCGGTGGTGAGCATATGAACTTCGTCGATGATGTAGATTTTGAATCGTGCCCGAGCCGGCCTGTAAACAGCATTGTTGATAAGGTCCCGGATGTCGTCTATACGCCGATTTGAGGCGCCGTCGATTTCGATAACGTCGATATCCTCGCCAAGGTTTACGGCAAGGCAGCTATCACATTTACAGCAGGGTTCCGCGGTTGGCCCGTCGGCCTTGAGGCAGTTCAGGGATTTCGCGAGGATTCGGGCCATTGTGGTTTTGCCGACGCCTCTGGTGCCGGTGAAAAGATAGGCGTGGGCAACGTGATTGGTTTTTATGGCGTTTTTGAGGGTCTGCGCAATCGGCTCCTGGCCGACGACGTCATCGAAGGTCTGCGAACGGTATTTACGCGCCAGAACGGTATATGCCATAGGCGATTTATGAATTATTATTTATGATTTATGATTTTAATTTTCCTACCTGCATCGTTTTACGAGCAGAAACAAATATCCTGGTTAATTCATTGGCCTCATTAAGCAGAAGCATTAACCGCTTTGCAGGAAGTAATTTTTCATCTATTACAAATTCCAGCCAATATGCCGATTCATCCAACTCTTCAATGACAATGCTCATTTTGGCGACAAAGCTTGGGCGAGATTGCGCTATACAGGCGGCCCTGTAATTGGCAGACGCCGAAGTCGAGCATCTTATCAACTGGCCCTTGATGTGTCTGCCTATTGGCGTATCCGGTAAAGCTAAAGCCAGCTTGACACATCGATGGGCAAAATCATTTAGACGTTTCTTTAACTCCTCTCGATTCATAGATCGTTAAAAAAATAATAAATGACAAAAGATCGGCCGGGTTTGCCACGGCACGGCCAAACACCGCGTATGGCTGCTCGGTTCCCCGCCTGACCAGGTTAACGGGTCGGTCTGCATGGGACCCGGCCGGTAAAAAAACACTTACTATTTTCAATTTACTACTCAGGCACTTGCAGTATAACAAGTTGTCCGAAAATTTCCATAATTTTCGCTTGAACAATTTGTGCCGAAAAGTTAATTAGGATATTATGAGTTTAATCAATAAAACCGGATATGGGAGACAGGTATGAAAGTTCGAATAGAGGATACCTGCACGGCCTGCGGGCTGTGCTGCGACACCTGCCCGGAAGTTTTTGAAATGGGGGCGGATACGGCACAGGTACAGCTCGAAGAGGTGCCGGCGGAACACGAGGACGCGGTTCAGCAGGCAGCGGATGAATGCCCCGTAGAGGCGATAGTCGTAGAATAAATCACTCAGACAGCTCTTTGCTCCTGTCGCGGGCGGCAGTCAGGGCGTCAGTAAGCAATTTGGGGAAATTCTCTGCCGCAAAGACCTTCAGGGCTGCCTCGGTGGTTCCGCCCGGGCTTGTTACCTTTCGGCGAAGCTCGCTTGGGCTTTCGCTGAATTTGTCCCGCTCGGCGGCGAGCAATGCTGCGCCTTTGGCGGTCTGGAGGACGAGGATTTTCGCGATTTCGGGAGGCAGTCCCATTTCGCAGGCAATTCGAATCATTTCTTCCATCATAAGGAAGAAATAGGCGGGGCCTGAGCCGCTGACCGCCGTTACGGCGTCAATCAAATCCTCGTTATCGACAATGACCGCCTTGCCGACGGATGAGAATATTTTCATTGCCCTGTCCATCATAGGCCTTGCCCTGTTGTTGGCGAACATCGCGCTTGCGCCTTCGCCAATCAGGGCGGGGGTATTGGGCATAACACGTATTATAGGCTTATCAACAAGGGCCGTGGCGATTTCGTCAATTTTTACGCCCGCCGCTATGGAAATAGTAAGGGTGCTGTGCCTTACCGTCGATTCTATCGCCATTAATACGTTGGCCATATTCTGCGGCTTGACGCTCAGAATCAGAACATCCACCTGCCCGGCCAGTGCGGTGCTGTTTGCCACCGCCTGGACACGATATTGCCTTGTCAGAAACTCCAGCCGGTCAGACCGGATATCGTTGATAAAAATATACTTCGGCTTACATATATTGGCGTTAATTATGCCCTTTATCAGGGCCTCCGCCATATTGCCCGCGCCAATAAAACCAATTGTGTCCATAATTCCTCCTTGCTGTAACCAAGGCCTGAATTATAATCTCTCATATATTTTCAAACGTATAATATAAATACATTTGCGGAGAAAAACAATGCAAAAGCAGGTAAGTTTCGACAAAGCCATAAAAACCAAATACCCGGAACAAATCGTTATTATAGTGGCAAAGGATAAAAAAGGCAAGGCCAACCCCGTCACTCTGGGCTGGACGATGATTGCCTCCTATGACCCGCCGATGATGACCATAGGCGTCTATAAGGGCCATTACAGCGTTAAATGTATACGCCATTCGAAGTGCTTTACAATTGTTTACCCATCTTCCGATATGACCAAAGCGGCCCTGTTCTTCGGCTCGCACTCCGGCAGGGACACTGACAAACTTGCCCAGTTTAACTGTAAGACCGTGCCCGCTAAAAAAATTGATTCGATTTTGCTGACCGACGCCGTTGCCAATTTCGAATGTCGATTAGTCAAGCAGATTGCTACAGGAGATCATATTACCTTCGTGGGAGAAATTGTCGCTGCACACGTTAACAAAACACCTAAAAAGCGATTATATTCTTTAGGAACCGGCCACAAACTCGGCGCCGTTTAATTTTTACTTTTTACCTTTTACTTTTTACTTTGCTTTGCGGCCACATAACTTTTTTCGGCGAGATTGTTTGCTCGCATATAAATAAAAAACCAAAAAAACGCTTGTACACCTTAGGTGCAGGCCACAAATTAGGTGCGGTGTGATTTCTAATTCTTAATACGCAATTCTGAATTCTAAATTCGTTCTATGCCCTGCGCTTCCTCAAAGCCAACCATCCCAGTCCCAGAAGCAAAAGCGTCCCTATCCCGAGGCCGAGAAGCAAAAGCGTCCCCCGTTTGGGAACCTGCGTAGCAATAAATGTCGGACCGGACAAGCCGGATGCGAAGAGTGTCCCGTTTCCGCTCGCATCGAATTTCTTAATTGTCCCACTCCCCGACTCGGTTGCGTACAGATAGCCCTTACTGTCAAATGCAAGCCCCACAGGCTTGTTCAAGCCATGGGCAAAGGTTGACCTGTTTCCGCTTGAATCGAACTTCTCGATAGTGCCTCCATAATATGTGGCCACATAGAGATTGCCGCTGCTGTCAAAGCCAAGACTCGCAGGTCCATTCGGCGCCGAGGCAAAAACAGAGGCGTTTCCCCTCGAATCGAATTTTAAAATTATCTCATCTGGCCCGCTGGACCGGGTTGGCGCGTAGAGATTGCCGCTGTTGTTAAACGCAAGGCCTACAGAGTGGACCAACCCTGAAGCCCAAATAGCCCCCTTTCCGCTCGAATCGATTTTCTCAATCGTCCCACTACTGTACATGCTCACATAAAGATTGCCATTACGGTCAAATGCAAGGGCCTGAGGGGTATTCAAGTCGGAAACAAAGGTGGACCGCTTCCCACTCGAATCGAATTTTTCAATTATCCCGTTCCAATAATTGGCCGCACAGAGATTACCACTGCTGTCAAACGCAAGACCGGACGGACCGTTCAACCCCGACGCAAAGGTTGACCGGTTCCCGCTCGAATCGAATTTTTCGATCGTTCCGCTGGGGAAACACGACACGTAGATGTTATCGGCGTATGCAATTGCGCTGGCCATCGCAATCAGAGCAAACACCATTATGCAAATACGCTGATGTTTTGTTTTCATTTTCTTCCCCTTCAAAAAATTGCGATGCTCCACTGACTACAAACTAACGAGGAGAAAAAGTCAAAAAGAAGACCCTTCTCATCCTCCCCGCTCAATCTCTCATAGTTGCATTTCTAATACAATGTCCCTGCAAAGTCAAGACGAAACGACCTATAAAATGCGCTATTTATCGAAAAAACAGCGTTAATCAGTGTAAATCAGTGCCAAAAAAACTCTGTGTTCTCTGTGGCCTCTGTGGCTAAAAAGGCGTATGATGATGCTATGCTTGAAAAGGGACTTGTGCAGATATATACGGGAGATGGCAAAGGCAAGACGACAGCGGCCCTGGGACTTGCCCTACGCGCAGCGGGCCAGGGCAATAAGGTTCTCATTTATCAATTCCTCAAACCCCCCTGCTTAAATACCGGCGAACGCGCCGCGTTGTCACTATTGCCCGCCATAAGAATTGAGTCGTTAGATATCCAGTGGGATATGGCAAAATCGCCAAAAGACCCCAGGGCAATCTCATCAGCCAAGGCAGCTATTAAAAAGTCATTTGAACGGCTTGCAAAAGCCGGGGCTAACCGTGAATTCGA